>SWBX01001361.1_pt1 | contig 34690 bp, 32 predicted proteins | sample 4693051 | NCBI WGS metagenome assembly SWBX01 (sample SAMN10267272, study PRJNA491770) | bioreactor metagenome | isolation source: DHS bioreactor inoculated with marine | place: Japan: Omine Ridge, Nankai Trough | reverse complement strand
CCCCCCTGCGACGCCGCAGGCGCATCTGGGAGGCACGGGGCGCATCAATCCACACCGGAGTAAAACCATCATCGTTTTTCTGCAGCAGGATATTACGCCACTTCAGATCATGGTGAAAAAAATCTGCCTGGTGCGCCCTCTGAATCTGCGAGACCAACTTCCCTGAGATTTCACGATGCACCTGTTTGCGCTCATCCTGCGGCAGCTGATACCAAACCTCTGGTCCGAAGTTGCTCATATCCTGACTATCCGGCACCTCGCGTGTCACAATAAAAGACGCCATCAACGCCCCAAGAATTCGGCGCTCGCCAAACGCCACCACCTCCAGCGTAGGGATCCCAAGTTGTTGCAGCGTCGCGTATGCCCAAGCCTCTACCGCAGCCTTGCCCGGACGGAGCATAAACTCAAACCAGCGCTTGGGCGGATATATATAGCGTTTGAAGTAAACAACCTCGCCATCGTTAAGTTCAATGCGAAAACAGCTGGAATGAGGAGAACCGGATACACGCTGACCAAGTTCCAGTTCACTCCATGGCAGATCGTCACTTATACCGATCTTCGCCAGGCTATGCTGCCAGGCTGGATCAACCAAGAGGGTCTGTCCATGGATTGCTTGTACGGATCGGGTTATAGAGATCATTGCCAACTCTTAATTATTGATCGGCCCGCTGTTTAACCTGGGGCCGTGGCTGGCTCGGTGCTGTCCAATCCTTCTGCCAGACCTTTAATTTCATTCTCCGGAACAAACTCCGCGATTGACAACAGCAGCTCATTTTCATCATAACGATCACATGCCGATTCCATTTTTTCAATCAGCGCCTCAAGTCTGTCCCACTCAACAACACGGTGTCTGGCCAGCAGTATCTTTTCATGATTGGTCGGTTCCAGCTGTTCACTGTCATGAAACAGCTCTTCATACAGCTTTTCACCTGGGCGCAGGCCAGTGTAGATTATCTCGATATCGGTACCCGGCTCCTTGCCAGAAAGTCTTATCATCTGTTCAGCAAGGTATGTAATCTTGACCGGCTCACCCATATCCAGCACAAAGATCTCACCGCCTTCCCCAATAACTGATGCCTGCATAATCAACTGACAGGCCTCGGGAATGGTCATAAAATAACGCTCCATCTCTCTATCGGTTACGGTAACCGGACCACCTTCTGCGATCTGCTTACGAAACAGAGGGACCACACTACCCGCCGATCCAAGTACATTGCCAAACCGCACGGTGACAAATCTGGTTGCGGAACGGGAATTCAGATTCTGGCAGAATATCTCAGCCAAACGTTTGGTCGTCCCCATAATATTGGCCGGATTTACCGCTTTGTCGGTAGAGATCAATACAAACTCTTTACAACCATGCTCATCAGCTGCTTCAGCAACAATTCTGGTCCCTAGAACATTATTACCGATAGCTTCTCTGACATGCCCCTCAAGCATCGGAACATGCTTGTAGGCTGCGGCATGAAACACCACACTAGGCCTGAAGTTTTCGAACAACCGCCCTACACTTGTTGCATCGCGCACATCCCCCAAAAAGACGCAAAGTTGCAGCGAAGGGTAGCGCTGCTTCAACTCCATTTCTATCGAATACAGATTGAATTCACTATTCTCTAGCAATATCAACTGTCCCGGACCCTGCTGCGCAATCTGCCGGCAGAGTTCAGAACCAATCGACCCTCCAGCCCCGGTCACCAATATAGTGCGGTTAGAAAGTCCCGCCGCTATCGCGCTCCAGTCTAGCTTGACCGGATCCCTGCCTAGCAAATCTTCAATCAATACCTCGCGAAATTCATTGATCGCTACTTGACCGGAAATCAGGCTATCCAATTGGGGCACGCTCCGGAACGGCACTCCGGACTGCTCACACAGCCCGACTAGACGCTGGCGCTGCTTCGTCCGGGCCGATGGCACGGCCAGAATGATGATGTCGATCTCCTTTGCCTCCACCACCTCTGGAATAGCCTCACACAAACCGACAACAGGTATCCCATGCAGATCCTGGCCAACCCGACGCGGTTTGTCATCAACCAGTGCCACCGGAATATAGGCACTCGAATGGTTTCGCAATAGATCCCGCACCAGCATCTCTCCCGCCTGTCCGGCACCCACGATAAGCGCTCTTTTGCCACCTACAAGGGTAATACGACGGTCCTTGAACCATCGGTACGCGAAGCGAGAGCCACACAAAAGGATGATCAGGAGCACTCCATATAGAACCGGCACCGACCTAGGAACTCCTTCCAGACGAAAGAAAGCAAACAACAGCCCCATGCTTAGCATCAACCCAACTGTAGTGCTTTTTAGAATCCGAAGCAGATCCGGCAGTGAAGCGTAGCGCCAGACCCCACGGTAGAGTCCAAACATCCAAAAAATCGCAGCCTGCAATGGGATAATTATTAAAAGGTAACCAAGGGCATATCCAAGAAAATCAGGAGGGATTTCACCCAGATTAAAACGCAGTAAATAGCTCAGCATCCAGGCAATGGGGATCATCAACAGATCGTGAATCACTGCCACCCATCTACTCAATAAATGTCTTTTTAATCCCTTCATCAAACTATGGAATTCCTTAGTGTCATCGGACATTCAACCACTGCTTACTCTATAGATCTGATAGTAAGCCAGAATATTTCTATATTCCATATAATGCCAGATTATTCATCAACTAGGAAACCAGCCAGTTTCAAAATAGAGTATCATGACTCATCCCCTGATAGGTATGAGCAGTGTGTCAAAATCGAGCGATGCTAACGCAGACAGGTAACGATTAAGGAACACAAATGACAAGTCAATCTGCATGGCGATTAGTCTATACCAAGCCTCGACAGGAAGTTGAGGCGAACAAACAGCTGGAGCGCCAAGGCTATGACGTTTACTTGCCCATGCTCAGCAAGCAAGTTCGTAAAAATGGTAAAGTTATTTATTCAAAGACCCCACTCTTTCCACGATATATGTTTATCCATTTGACAGCAGGACTTGATAACTGGGGGCCAATTCGCTCCACCCGTGGCGTAAGCAGTCTGGTAAGCTTCGGTGGAAAACCAGCAAATATCCCAAATAGTTTCATCGCCAAGATCCAAGAAAGAGAAATGGATGACGGCCTCCATTACGAAGAAATCCCAAAGCTAACTAAAGGAGACAAAGTCCACATTAAAGATGGACCATTTTCTGGCTATGAGGCTATTTTTCATGCCAGATCCGGCAAAGACAGAGTGTTTATTTTATTAGGCGTAATAGGCAAGGCAATCAATATTAAAATGCCGATAGCATCAGTCTCACAAGAAGATTAGTTCAGGTAATACAGACTGCAATTGCCTTGAGAAAATGTTTACCTTACACGCTCATAGTAAGCGGCCCCGCACACGAATACAAAATACAACACAGTCAGCACACAAAATCCCCCGGCTGCAACCAATATATCATCGGTATCGTTGAGCAATATCGCAACGGCTGCACTTATTAACATCAGAGTATACTCAAGCAATACAGTCTTACGGTGTCCCAATCCTAGCTGCACAAGATATTGGTAATAGTGGCTACAATGCGCCTCCCACACTCGTTCTCCACAGTAAGCACGGCGCAACAAGGTCACCGTTGCATCAACAATAAAAGGTGAAAAAATCAACAATGGTGTCCAAAACGAAAAAACTTTTTCCTGTACCCCCCACAACCAGAATATCGACACCAGAAGCCCAAGACTAGCAGACCCAATATCGCCCATAAATATTCTTGCAGGTGGAAAATTCAATACCATAAATCCGGAAGCAGCCGCCATGACAACCCACGCATATATCGAGTAGAGCTGATGCCCATTCAACCAAGCAATCAACCCCAAGGCCCCAAATCCAATTATAGCCATACCGCCTGCAAGCCCATCTATTCCATCCATAAAATTGTACAGATTGATCATCCAGACAACAGCAAACCATACTCCAACCAGGAGCAACCACTCTCCTGGTATATGCAGAACAAGCCATGCAGCAGCAACTCCTTGTGCCAACAATCGAACAAACGGTGAAATGCCACGCTGATCATCCAAGAATGATATTAGGCCAACTATCACCAATGGAAATAAAGCAATACTGAGAAACCCTGGCAGACCTCGCGCAAAACCAATCAAGATCCACCCAACCATTATGGAGAGAAGGGTAGCTACACCGCCAATCCTTGGTATTAATTTGTCATGTAATGATCGTTTATTTGGCTTATCCAGGATACGCAGAGGACTTCTGTGTGATGCCAACCAGTAAGTACTAAGCCAACTTATGATAAAAGTTGTAATCAACGATAATCCATCATATATGGATATCATTCTGCATCCAGCCCAGATAAGTTTCGCGCATATAAAAGAAGCAGTTCCTGTGTAATTAGCTTCTCATTAAACAGTTTCTCTGCACGCTTCCTAGCTGCAACCCCCATCTCAGCCCGCAATACATCATTAGTTGCAAGTTTAATAACTGCTTTTGCTAGCGCTGAGACATCACCAGCCGTTACAAACAACCCTGTGTCGTTATCAACTACAGCAACAGTTAATCCATATATTCTCGTTACTACAGACGGAATTTTACAAGCTGCCGCCTCAATAACAACGCTTCCGAACCCTTCACGATAACTTGGTAGATAGAGAATATCTGCTGCTCGCATAAAGTGCTCAGGTGTACGCGTATAAGGGACATATACAAAGCAGTCACCAGACTCATCAAATCTATCTCTTAATATAGGCAACAGGCTATCTTCATCTGGTCCAATAACAAGCAATACTGTTTCCGGGACTTGGGCGTGAATCTCCAAAAAGGCTTGCGCCAAATCATGTACGCCTTTATCACGCTTCAGCCGCCCCAGATACAAAATAACGTTGGCTGTATCTGCAATTCCTAGCTCAGATCTAACTTGATCACGCCGTTCTACATCAGGATATAATCGGTCTAGATTAACACCACTAATAGAGCCATCTCCCAATACCTTTGAACCAACTTCAGAAACAACTCCATGCTGTATAAGAAAGTCTCTCTGAGAGTGACTATCCATTAATGCAATATTCAGTGAAATCGTATTGTTCCATAAGGCGCATGCAACCACTCAAGATGCCTTCGCACGATACCAATCTGCCGTGGCCTGCAAGCCCTGCCGCATGGAATATGGCGGTTTCCAATTAAGCTCACGGCAAATTTTTTCGCTATTCACGCGCAACGATCCGAGCAGGCGTTCTATCTGCGTCGACTTGCCGGTAAGTTTTCCCGCGAGTTTCAGCAAAGCCGGAGGACATGGGAACACGCGCGATGGAACGCTCAGCGCTGCCGCTAGGCGACGCAACAACTCCGGCGTTGAGACGCTCTCACCATCACTCACCAGATAGGTCTGTCCAGCGGCGGCCGGATGAGCCGCACAAGTAATCAGCGCATCCACCAGATTCCCGACATAAAGCAAATCACGTCGATTGTGCACTGAGGCCAGTGGCAACGGAATGCCACGCACGACGGCACTCATCATCTGGGCAAAATTGCTTTTTACGCCTGCGCCATAAACCAATGGAGGTCGCACGATCACGACCTGCAAGCCAGTTTCCTGTGCCACCCGCAGCAGGGCTTGTTCTGCTTCCCACTTCGAGACAGCATAAGTATCCTGTGGCGCGGGCACATCCTGCTCCGAAAAATACTCCATCGTCCCTAAGGGGAGAGGGCGGGGGTGAGGGGGCGCCGTCTCTTCCCCATTCACCTTGATCGAACTGACATACACCATGCGCTTTACACCACTGGTCGCCGCGCTACGCGCCAGGTGCTCCGTTCCGATCATATTCACACGCCGAAACTCGGCCAATGGATCGTCCGCATCCTCACGCATGACATGGACGCGCGCCGCCAGATGGATCACTACCTTTATGCCGTTCAACGCGGCAGTCCAGTCGGTATCGCCATCGATATTGCCGACGATGACGTCCTCTACGCCGCTATCGAAATGACAGGCGCAACGTGTCGCACCCTTCACCTGAAAGCCTTCAGCAATGGCTTCGTCGCACAAGGCGCGTCCGACAAAGCCGTTGGCACCGGTCACCAGGATAGAAGTCATATCACAACTCAGAGAGAAATCTGGCCATTCAGACCGACTTGGACCAGACAGTGCGGTTCACATAATCGACATAACTCATCACGACCCGTAGCAGTTGTTTGGATACCGCACCCGCTTCGTAATCCTGCACTGGCCGCATGACTCGTTTGGTTATATCGTGCTGAGCGATGATCACGCGCACTGCATCCAGCACGCGCTCCTTCTTCAGCCCGCTCATGATGAGAGTGCCAACGTCCATGCCCTCAGGTCGTTCATGCGCATTGCGGATGGTAATTGCGGGCAGGTTGAGCAACGAACCTTCTTCGGTGATGGTGCCACTGTCAGATACGACGCACAACGCTTCCATTTGCAACTTGATGTAATCGCAGAATCCGAACGGTTTCAGGAACTGGATGTGCGGGTTCAACTTGCCCAACTCCATCGTATCCAGCCGTTTCCTTGTACGCGGGTGTGTGGAGACAATCACTGGGACATCATATTGCTCGGCCAGCGCATTCAGTGTCTCGACCATGTCCAGCATGTTCTGCGGAGTATCCACATTTTCTTCGCGGTGGGCACTCACAATGAAGAATTTACTCGCCTCCAATCCCATGCGTTGCAGTACGTCAGACTTCTGTATCTTCGGCATGTAATGGTCGAGCACTTCACGCATGTGCGATCCGGTCTTGATAATGGTTTCCGGCGGAATACCTTCGGCGATCAGGTAACGGCGCGCGTGTTCCGTGAGCACCAGATTGATGTCGCTGAGATGATCGAGCACTTTGCGGTTCAATTCTTCCGGCACGCGTTGGTCGAAACAGCGATTGCCCGCTTCCATATGGAACACCGGGATCTTGCGGCGCTTGGCAGCGATGACCGCTAAGCAAGAGTTAGTGTCGCCATACAGCATCACTGCATCCGGCTTTTCCTTTTCCATGACCGCGTCGGATTTTTCAATCACGCGCGCGATGGTCTGGGCCGCGTTCTCGCCGACCGCCTCGAGGAAATGATCAGGTTTACGTATGCCCAGGTCTTCGAAGAACAGTTGGTTCAATTCGTAATCGTAGTTCTGCCCAGTATGCACCAGAATGTGTTGGGTGTGTTGATCGAACTCGGCGATCACCCGGCTCATCTTGATCAGTTCCGGGCGTGTACCCACGATGGTCATGACTTTAAGCATTGAGTTCTTCCTTTATGTAATCCAGTTTCAGCAACTGCGCCTTGATCTGCTCGACGCTTAAGCGATTCGTATTGTGCGAGGTGTAGTCATCCAGATGGGATATCTTTTCCTCGCCCTCGCTGAAGTATTTCGCGTAATTGAGGTCGCGGTTGTCGGCGGGGATACGATAGTAGCCGCCCATGTCTTTGGCATGTGCCATCTCTTCGCGCGAGATAAGCGATTCATACAGCTTCTCGCCATGCCGCGTACCGATGACTCGTATCTCACCGCGCTTAGAAAATAGCTCCTTTAATGCCTGTGCCAAATCGGCCACTGTTGACGCGGGAGCTTTCTGTACGAAAATGTCGCCCTGGTTGCCGTGCTCATAGGCATAGAGCACCAGATCCACGGAATCTTCCAGCGACATCAAAAAGCGTGTCATATTCGGGTCGGTCACCGTCAACTGCTTGCTCTCTTTGAGCTGCGATACGAACAAGGGGATGACCGAACCGCGCGAGGCCATGACGTTGCCGTAGCGCGTCGCACAGAACACTGTTTCGCCTTCGCGTTGCATGCGCGACTTGGCGACCATCAGCTTCTCGGCCATCGCCTTCGAGATACCCATTGCATTGATCGGGTAAACCGCTTTGTCAGTACTCAGCACCACCACACGTTTTACGCCGTTGGCAGTTGCCGCATTCAACACATGCTCGGTACCGATGACATTAGTACGCACCGCCTCCATCGGATAGAACTCGCAGGAAGGAACTTGTTTCAACGCGGCGGCATGGAACACATAATCCACGCCCCTCATTGCCTGATAGACGCTGTCATAGTCGCGCACATCGCCGATGTAGAACTTGAGCTTGCTGTCGTGAAGCGCAATGCGCATATCTTCCTGCTTTTTCTCATCGCGGCTAAAAATGCGTATCTCGCGCACCTCGGTCGAAAGGAAGCGCTTAAGCACGGTGTTCCCGAAAGAGCCCGTGCCGCCGGTGATCATCAATACTTTGTCTTTAAACATTCGATTGCGCCTATTGTTTGTATGCGTACATCAATTTGATCATCTGTTCCCACTCTGGAGCGACATAACCTGTTGCCTCACGGAAGCGCGCAGCATCGAGCGAGCGGTCGATCACCAGCTTGTCATCCGGAACGATCTCTATTTGTTTGCCATAGGCTTTTGCCACCAGACTGAGCAGATCATATTTGGCGATTGGTTTCGCGGCAACATGATACACGCCATGCAATTCACCACGGGGAATCACGACATCACGAATGACCTTTGCCAGCACGACTGTTGGCACACCGGAAAAGATCGCCCGAGTATAGCCTTTACAGCGCCCTTCCTGTGACAGAAACCAGTCCAGCAGCCCATATTTGCTTTGCAATTCATGGCCGATGGTTGAAGTGCGCAACGTGATTGCATGAGGATAAGACACTTCGCCTAATGCCTTGGATTTTCCATACACATCGTGCGCATCGGCATAGTCGTCTTCGGTATATCCACCCTTCTCACCGGAAAATACACAATCAGTACTGATATGCACCAGACGCGCCCCAACCAATTTGCACAACCCGGCCAGACGGTGCGGCATCAGAGTATTGATCGGGATGGAGATCAAAGGATCATCGGCTTCTGGTTTGTGCTTGGTCAGTCCGGCGCAGTTTATCACCACGGCGGGATCAATGTCCTCCAGCGCCTTCATCAGTGCGTCCGGGTGTTCGACATCGACGTCTGCTATCAAACGTTCGCCAATGTTTGCCGGAAAGAACCGCTTCACGCTTCCATCGCGCACAGTGCCGAAGACCTCCCAGTCCTGCTTTTCGCTCAGCACGCGCAGCACGGTGCTACCGATCATCCCGCTCGCGCCAACCACCAGTATTTTCATCGAACACTCTCTTCTTCTTGTATCACGAGGTGGATATGGTCGATCAGTTGATCAACCAAACGATCATGATCAAAATGCTCTTGAAAATAGGCGCGCCCATTCCGCCCCATTCCTTCACGCACCACTGCGGACATTCTGTAGAGCTGCAACACCGCCTCAGCCAGCGCCTTGCCATCCCCTGCTGGAACTGCCAACCCAGCCTTGGCCGCAATGACCAGCCTCGCCCCTTCGCCTCGCAAGCAAGCGATGATAGGTCGTCCTGCGGCCATGTACGCCTGCACCTTGTTAGGCACTGTCGCGGCGAATATCTCCTGGTCCGCCAAGGTCACCAACAATACGGAGGCCTTCTGCATGAAGCCGGGCATCGTCTCCACCGGAAATCTGCCCGGCAAATGAAGATTACCCAGATTACAAGCCTTTGCCTGTTGCAACATCCACTCCCGGCAGCTGCCATCTCCCAGTACCACGAACTGGATATCCGTCTGTTCTTTTAGGAAAGTGGCTGCTTCGACAATCACCTCGACTGCCTGTGCGCTACCGATGTTACCGGCAAAAACGACTGAAAAGCCGTGCCCCAGCCCGGGAACATCTGGGACGACAGTTGTCGCCGGCATGGAGAAACTCTCATCGACTGAGTTCGGGTAATACTTCACTGGCGTGCCTGATGCCAGCGCACTGACCGGCGCGATGAATGCCTCGGACTGCACAAGCAACAGATCTACATGACGGTAGATGAAACGCACGATGCGTTCGACCAGTTTAAGAATTATTTTGTTTTTGACATGCCCGGTCGCCGACAAGCTTTGCGGCCACAGGTCTTGCACCCACAGTACTACAGGGCACCCTTTCAGCCACCCGAGGAAGATGGCGGGGATAGTTTGCAGTATCGGCGAGGGCGCATAGACAAAGATCACGTCGAATCTTCTTCCGCGGAGCAACCAAGTGGCGAACAAAATACCGGAAATGACGAAAGAAAGATAGTTAAGCGCCAGCCGCCAGCCGCCACGCCCTCTTGCCAACAGCGGGATGCGGCGGATGGCAATGCCATGACGGGACTCTTGCTGACATCCCCAAGCCCGGTATCCTTCGAAGATTTCTCCGCGCGGGTAGTTGGGCTTGCCGGTCAGCACCTCAACCTCGACACCTTTTTCCAGTAACGACTTTGCAACTTCGTTGATGCGGAAACTTTCCGGCCAGAAATACTGGCTAACTATTAATACGCGCATCACTGTCATTTGATAACGGTTTGAGAGCGACCGTTCGCGCCCAAAGCACTAAGCATGGTATTAGAACAACGCCCATGAATAGCCAAACTGGAAAGATTTGAAATCGCATTGTCAATCCTGTCAGCAAACAATAACACCATGCTGTCAGCGCATAAACGCTTGCTGCACTGCGCTTTGCATAACATGTACGTACTCCCCATATGAGCGACATAAAACAAAGCCATAATATTGATGCCGTACCAAGCCAGCCAACGTCTTGGTACAAAACCAACCATCCCGCATCTCTCCCTTCGCCAATGAAACGCCCTTCTATTGATAGCGTTATCTCAACGGGAATGCCAGCCAGACCGGGAATGCCAGCCAGACCGGGAATGCCAGCCAGACCAAAAACATAGTTGGCCAAATAAAGCGGTGCGGCGACAAACCTCTCGCCCAACAAAGCAATTTCATGCCAGCCTACAATGCTCGAAAAATTAGAAGCCCTCAGCAGCGTGGCTACTGCATATATTGTCAGCATGGTCAGCGGCAGGATTATCAAAGGAACCCAACGTGATCGTTCTTTGATCAATACCGAAGAAATGAACAATGCGCCTAACAATAGGTAGCCTGCACTTCTGGATCCCGAAAGATATATGGCAATCGCCGCAAGAACCATTCCCCACAACATCAATTTCCGGTGCCCTTTGCATACATGCATACCGTATGCACAACCCAGAAAAACCAGAGATGCCCAGAAAGCGAACAAATTCGGATTGAATAAAATGGAACTCGCGCGGTAAACCATTTCGCCCGAACTCGTAGGAGAACCCGCCCATGCTTGAAAGGTAATCACCTCGTAAATTGCAATACAATTTGAAATAACAAGTATTAGCAGTCCACCCATGCACCATGAGAATATTTTTCCTGCATCTACAGTGTTTAATCTATTGGCACTTAAAAAACCAATTATTATCAAAAAAAGCATCGCCTCGATTGAAATAGCGTTTTTCAATTGCAACCCATCTTCAACTCTACTGTTCAAAAAATATCCGCAAATAACAGCCACCATCACTAGGAAGATTTGAAAGACTATTCCTTTAACTCGCTGGTCGCTTTGCAACAGCGCTTCGTAGGCTTTCAAGCTCAGCAAAACAAAAACTGTGCCTACCAATAACAAGGCTGACAATTTAGCTAAAACGCCACCACCCTCAACATGCAATGCTGCGATGAGATTTTCATGTCCAAATTTTTGCGCGATTAACTGAACGACTGCAAAACTAAAATGCAAAGTGCCATACGTAAATAAAACCAATAGCAGCGTCATGACATCTCTTCTACGAAGCATTATAAGACATAGGTAAATAACGATCAGCACGTTAATTAACTCAATCATGTTGATCCTCAACATGGCCTGTTACCCATGTTCATAATGCGTTCGATAAATTCTTTGGCATTCATCAGTGGCAATTTTTGCTCCTCTTTACCCAAGTGGCGTTTTACAGCCCTTGCTATTGATGTTGGCGATACTGGGTCGAAAGTCTGTTCCGGATCGATCACGTCACGCACATAATCCAGTTCAGCGGCTAATATTGGCAAACCAGCCTGCCTTGCCTCAGTCAAGGGCAATCCAAATGATTCAAAGGTTGATGGATAAATCAAGGCACCCGCTTTGCTATATAGCGCTGGTATTTCCTGGTGCGCCAAGCTCCCCACGTTCACAATATGCAGGCCATGCATCTCGCTCATTTCAACTATCCAACGACATAACGTTGAAAAACGGACCATATCTAAAGTCAGGCACAGCGAGGGGCGTAACCCTTCCTTCGACAGCAAACACCACGCCTCGATTAAATGATGATGATTTTTGTGGGGTTCGCCGGATGCCACGAAAACAAAATCGTATTTATCTTCTTTTTTAATTTTCGCTTCCAACAAAATTCGAGAGTAACCACTTGGCTCATCAACATAGGGAAACATGCTAACCGGTACCCCACCCTGTGTTTTTTTCTCCATTAAATTTTTCATGGTCGGCGTTTGCACGACGAACTGACTGGCGTTCTGCATCTTGCTAGATAGCCACAATCGCTCCATAAACAGACGCAGCCGCACCCGAAGCGGAAATCCATTCAATTCGACGTCATCCACCAGATAACGATTCTGCACAAAAACTACGGAACGTCCCCGTGTTTTGAATAGCGGAGGTAAATTGCCAAAACAGAGAATAATATCGTTGGAATGTACATTTTTAGCGAGCCACTTCTCGGCTTTGAGCCGCTCAATCACCGAGGGGTTCACCCATTTTATCTGAATGTTTTCCGGTAGTTTATCCGGCAACGACATTCTGCTATCCAACAATGCGAGCACATCGGATGTGTCCGAAAGAGTACGGAGCAAAGCAATCAGTAATGATCTGCCCCCGCCCTGATGTACGTTAGTTGCGTGAATAAACAATTTGAATATCATGTTTTGCGAACAGAATATTTTTATATCTTTGTCCAATAGGGTGGCTTGCCAAACAATTTACGTCCAAAATCCATCAACTGGAAGGCCGTATGCACACCAAATATTTTGGTGAATGCTTTCCTGATAAAAACAGTTGTAAAAGCTGCTAGCAAACGTACGCTTGGAAGTTTACTGCCATGCACACGTTGGGCACGCCTGATTTCCCTTAATGCCTCGGTAGTTGTTTCAGGCGTGCTTGTGACCCCGCCTTGCCTCATGCAAGCAATAACTCGATCTTTTATGAACAAAGCTTCCTCATTGGGCCAACCTCGTAGCAGCATCTCGTAGTCACCAGCCATTCGGTATGATGTGTCAAACAGTCCATATTTCTCGAACCACGTTCGGTGATGCATTAGCCCCTGGTGCGGAATCGATACGATACTGCCAAATCTCTTCTTTGCAATTTTCCAGGGTTCACCAACACGAAATAATTCCTGCGTCTGTGAATTTACGATTGCAACACTTCCATAGATAAGTTTAAAACTGGAATTCGCTGATAAATAAGGAGCGATGGCACTTAACACACTTTCATCATAAAAATAATCGTCTGCGCCCAGAAAATAAATCCAATCCCCTCTCGAACATCTCACAGCTTTATTAAAAGCATCGTATATGCCCGCATCTGGCTCACTAACCCAATAATCAATGGCATACTCATACTTGCGCAAGATATCGATCGTGCCATCATTAGAACCTCCATCGATAACAAGATATTCCATATCGTCGCAGGTTTGCTTGATGACGCTCAGAATCGACTTTTCAAGCGTTACCGCGCTATTGAATACAACTGTGATGACAGTTATCAACGGACTCTTGTTCGCGCTTTGATTGCAGCTTTCCTGCAGACGCATCCCGCCTTCACCTGAGCGTTTGGTATGTGCGGGCAGGTAAGCTGTTCGTTCAAACTTTTCGTTTGACAGATATTGTATCTGCGACATCACATAACTCAGCCTCTCATCTGCATGGCATTTCGTATCAACGAATGCAAAGTGCTCTTTAGACAAGCAGCACTGACATTACAAATAGTCTCAGATTTGTCATCGGCAGATGCATGGATCATCGGCGAAAAAATGTAGCGTCGATTTGCAAAACCCGCGCATTCGTTGAATCAATAAACTCCGGTGAAATCCCCCACAATTCGAAGCCGAGGCTTTTCAAGCGCGCGATCATCTCATCGTATAGACATTGTCCTTCATAAAGTGGAACTAGAGATAACTCCAATTGCACTCCAATAGCCTTCTCCAATAAATCATGTCCCCCTTGCAACACGCGATCCTCATAACCTTGTGTATCAATCTTGATGAACAGCACTGAATCGGGATGAGAGTAATGTGGCGCAATCGTATCTAAACGCCTCAAAGGCACCTTTTCGCATCGAATATAGGCCGACTCAGGGGCTGCACTGGCATGAGCGTCAAGCATATTCAACACCGAGCTGCTCACAGAATTTCTCGACACATTGATCGCAATTTCCCCGTCCTCATTCCCAATTGCAGCTTGCGGGGCAATTTCCCATAACGAATCCTTCCTGCTCAACGACATCAACTGTTTTCGTGCATCAGCAAGGGGTTCGAACGATACAATTCGCCCAACGTAACCCGCATTGCGGAGCTGCGTACCGAATTGCCCAGTATTTGCACCCACATCAAATACCAAATTTACCCCATGCGTCTTCAGCATCGCCATTAATCGCGCATCATCAGAAGATGAAGGCTGATATCGAAGGATGTCAAAGCCAAGAGATCGGATACTTCGCTTGATGATTGATTTTGGAGTACGGAATATTTGCTTCATTTATTGCCACGCCTTAAAGTCGGCAAGAAAAGTACATTGTAGTAACGCAGCTTCAACTCCTCGGTGAATGGCAAGATTTCACCGCGCTCATCTATAACAAACGGACGGTAGCCAAAATTATGCATTTTTTCTACTACTGCCCACACAGTGCTGCCAAAAGTTTGGAGATTGGTTTCAAACAGCTCCATCAATATCACTCTTGGCTTGCGTTTCTCATCGCTAAGCAAATTTTTAGCGCCGGTAATAACCATTTCTTCCGCGCCTTCGACGTCGGCTTTTAACACATCAACCCGCCTTACCCGTGCATCATCAAGATACTTATCCAGCGTAACGCATGGAACAGAAATAGTTCGATCTAGCGGCTTTCGATCTGTGTCGAGCATCGATGAGAAGGCACTATCAGAAGACTGTGAAAATGACACATCTCCATTGATATCGCCTACCGCGCATTGGTTGATACTGATGTTTGTGAAACCATTAAGCTCGGCGCTTGCTATCAATAAAGCTGCATTTAGCGCTATTGGTTCGAAAGCATGCACGCTGCCTTTGTGAGCTGATTGCGCCATTAGCATCGCAAAATATCCTACGTTTGCCCCAACATCCACGCAAATTGAATCCGTAAATATTTCTTTGCGAAGAAAATCTGTTTCAGCCGACTCATAACTGCCGACATAATGAATTTGGCGCCCCACATCTTCGTTGGCCAATACCAATAAATCATAGTCATTTATCCGTGTATGAACAACCACTTTCTTTGACTCAGGAAACCATATTCTGGAAAACCTGATTCTCAGGTTTGTCGTAAATCTATTCAGCATTTTGACCACTTCTACCCCTGAGATATTCAAACAGCGACACAAAATTTACAAGGATAATTGCACCATAAATGATCCGCGCAATTCCTACACCCATCAGTCCATATAGCTGGACTAACACGTACATTACGATCAACGACATCACACCTGCGGCGATATTGGATAAAGCTACAAATCGTATTCTACCCACCCCAAGCAAAATGAAGTGCGGTGCCACGTTGATCGCCAACAGCCAGTAGGCAATGGTCAAATACCAAAGTACATCAGCGCACTCTGCTGCCATTGCATCTCCCAGCCAAAGCGTCAGTATTTGTCTACCAAATATCAGCAACCCAAGCATCAGAATGCTGCTGACAAGGAAATTCCCGGCAATCGTCAACTTGGCAATACGCCAAAGTGCAAAACTTCCATCGTCCGCCAGCTTCCGACTTACCTTCGGGAAGATCACGCTCATCCCTGCCGCAGATAATGCGTGAATCTGCTGAGCCAACTGTGTTGCGATGGAATAATGCGCAAGGCTGGTGGCACCCAAGATTGAACCAACAAGCATCCTATCTGCTACGCCAAACATTAGCCCCCCCATACCCTGCAGCCAACCCCACTTTGCAAAATGCAACACATCGTGCGCATTGGCAAAGCTGGGACGCAAAGATGAAATATCCCATAAACGTCCAACAAACCAAAATTTGGCTACTAGTCTTCCCACCGAGACCAGCACAAGTGCTGAATACAACATAGCTACTCCACCCCAGACAGAAACGGCCAAAACCGCTGCAAGAACTTGCGCAGTTTTGCTCACCATTTCTATGCTTGCGGCACGCCCAAATCTCTCAGATCCCTTCAGCACCGAAGCAAAAACGTTATCTATCTGCTCAATCCAGGCAAGTAAGGCAGCAACAATTCCGGTCAAAAGCACGAGAGACGAGTCACCCATTTTTGAAAACAGAACATCACCAGCAAACCAGAACAATAACACAATAATCGCCGCAAGCGACCCTCCACCCACCAGAGCGATCGCCATAGATGCACTGATTATATTCTTTACACCCACCTTCTCTGGATTGGCGCAGTTCGCCGAAACCTGCTTGATGGTCGCCGCGCCTGTACCGATATTTAATATTGAGCCGAATCCCACTATTGCAGATAGCAGCATCCAATATCCAAACCCCTCTGCGCCAAGTGTGCGTAATAAATAAGGTGTGGCAACAAATAATAAAAGCGGGTACCAGCCATATTCAAGAACAGACCACCCGGAGGCTGCTAGCTTTGTTAACATTTTTTCAAAGTATTCAGCAACTGCAGAATCCGCATGATGGCTTTAGCCATTTTGACATGCCTATGCGAGTAGCGTGCATGGGAATTATTGGTATAAATATATCTTGAAGCGAGAAAACGCGTCTCTTTCCTTCATATTCAACAATCGGCTCTTGCTAGAACCACCAATGTATCCCCTCCCAACAAACGCACTCCCGTATCACGCCCAAGAACGAAATTGGCCAATCTTCTGGGCAGCTGTGCCAACTGTGTTTTCCAGGTTAATTGCGGTGCCGAGAATGACGCGCCTGTATAGCCACAATCCATAACCTCAAATCCGGTTTCTTGAATCAGAGACAACGCCAACCCCTTAGTAAAGTAATGGATGTGCCCCACTTTCTCGCGCACATTTAATAACGGCTTCTCGCGCAACACACTCACAGCACTTAAATCGAGCGGAAAGTGAAAAACAAAATAGTCGGCTCTACCACGCAACGCTTTCAAGAACGCGAATGGATCAGGTATATGCTCGATCACATCCAGAAGCAGCAACGCCTCAAAATGAGGCGTATCGGCAGATAGAAAATCGTCGATCACAAACAATATGTTTTTTTCTTTGTATATGTCCCAAAACCGGCTGGCATCTGGAGCGATCTCAAAACCGACGTATTGAACTTCAGGAGATGCATCATGCAATGCAGCCAGAATGCCGCCTGCACCACATCCAACCTCTACTACACTGCGGGGAGATAAGTCGTTGCGAGAAAAAATCTTGCGCACCTGTTCAGCTTTCCATGCACTATCTTCAATATCCCAAGTCGGATTCTTGGCAAGATATTCGCCCGATTCGTAGGATTTAAACGGTAGACTCATAATTATTTCGCTTCCATTTGTTAGAGAACAATAAAATCGAGATACCTTTCAGTTGTGCACATGACCGTGGAATCAATTACCTCGAATCCATGATCCGTGCAACTTCTTCAGCAAAATATACAAATTATGTTCCGGTCTGATTCTCATCCAGTGCAATACCAACAACATGAACTTGGTTGTCAAATCTTGCGGCCCTGAATAATCCTTGTTCAACTTCTTCCAACGTGAAATTACATCTTGGCAATCAGCAGCCACCCTTAAATAGAGCCGAGCCAGATGATCCCAGATAACATCTCGTGCCTCGCCATGGCTTTGCCGAAGCAACGCAATAAAAGTAGCATCGATAATATTCATATCAGGTTGACGTGCTGCAGGCAAATAGATATCAAGCGCTGGTTTGATCCATCCTTGATTGATCTGCAATCTACTAAACAAATAGGCCCAGTATCTATATTGGATTTGTTGGCCAAGTGTAAATTGGCGATCTGAATTTGATGTTGATATTTGTGCGCCGTGTACTCGATACATAAGCAACACTTCAGGCACATTCGTCATCTGCCAATCCCCCTCAGCCGCCCGTTCCCACAAATCGTAGTCTTCTACCTTTTCACATGCTTTGTTGTAACGCAATTTTTTTACCAATGAGGTTCGCATCATTACTGTGGGATGTGCAAATGGCGAACAAAATAACATTTCCATTTTGATAGCTTCATCTGTTTGACGCAGCCTAACCACCCGTTTATCCGATGATCCAAAACGTCGCACCCAACTACCCGAGATGTCGGCGCCTGTTTCATTAAGCCATGCCAACTGATGTTCGAAACGATAAGACAGAGATATATCATCCTGATCCATCCGTGCTATCCACGTTCCGCGTGCCATGTCTATCGAGTCATTTAATGTAGTTGCAAGCCCTCGGTTTTCACGCACTACTACTCGAACACGTGGATCGCTTTGCTCATATTTCCGCAATATTTGTGGCGAGTGATCCGTTGACCCATCGTCAATCATGATCAGCTCAAAGCTTGTGAAGCTCTGAGAGAGAATAGAATCTATCGATTCAGCCAGATATTTCTCGCCGTTATATACCGGAAGTACGACTGAAATTAGTGGGGCGTTGTTTTTTTCTATTGGTGTTTGCATGGCATTAGGAGTCATATTTTCTGACTCTTTAACCAATCACGTGTGGCAATGAGACCTGCAAGAAAATTCACCTCGGCGCGCCAACCAGTATCGGTTTGTAATTTTGTTGAATCCAGCACATTGGCTTTCACATCGAAGGCACGCATCGGCAGATTTTCCACGCGTACCTCGCAACCAACTTCTCGCATCAAAGGTGTGATTACCTTAATCACATCCAGATTGTTCAGGCCGACACCCGAACCAAGGTTATAAGTTTCAGATAACTGGCCATGCTCTAATGCACGCACAATTCCTGATGCCAAATCACTAACGTAAAGATAGTCGCGCACCGTCCCGCTCTGCCCGAATATCTTGATAGGCATTCCTCTTATCGCGGATGCGATGGCAGTAGCGATAAAGCCCTGCCCAACAAATGGTCGCTGCCCCACTCCATAGGCGTTAGCAGGCCGAACGCAAACGAATTTCAAACCATGTGTTGCCGCATATAGGTACGCATAATTTTCCAAGGTTAACTTGGTTACACCGTAAGGAGATATTGGCCTGGTAGGATGTGTTTCGCATATTGGTAATTCGTCTACTTCGCCATAAACCGTGCCACCGGATGACACCAATACCAGCTTCGCCCCTCTGTCTGCTGCCTCTGAAAATAGCTGTACTGCTGGTGGTAAGTTTTGCAACAAATCCGCCAGCGGATTTTCAAAAGAAGTGTTCGGTACGGTTGCATAAGCCAGATGAATGACTTCTTGATGTACGTCCAATAATCTGCCGATCAATTCAGGTTGTGCAAAATCCCCTGCAACGTAATCTACCCCTGCAGGCAATTCATACCAGGGAATCGCGCTTCGACCTAACACGGTAACACGCCGCCCTGTAGCAACAAGCTGAACCACAAGGTGTGAGCCAATATAGCCTGCACCACCTATTACTAACACCTTCATGTCTTATTGAGTCACCATGTTAATCCATTGCCGCTGTTAACCATTGATCTCAATCCATGTATCTGGCGTTAAGTCACAAGTATTTTTACTCGGATCAGTAAACCAGCTCTTAGGATATATGACGATTTTTTCTTTGTTCTGATTGAGCCACGCGCCCCACCAACTAAATGAACTGTTGGCAATGATGTTGTGCTTGCATAAGGCCATTATTACATATCTTCGTATGAAGATGCACCTTTGTTGTGTGACACAAAAGTAGTTTCATCTTGCAATCCCAAATTATTCTTTGCCCATTCTATGTTATCTGAAAAGACAAATAAATGAGGTGAAGAAATGGCTTTTCTGATGTGCTGTATTGCCTTGATGTAGTAAGCCACCTCCATTACACCATGCACCTTGTTGATAACTTGGTTCGCCCCGGAATCGATCACCGAGTTCTGTAGCGACATGTCTCCCGCATTCATCAAGGGGGTTAAAAACAGTTTTCCGGCAGCCCATCTGACCTTTGACAAATTCCACATCATAAAAATCGTCAATGAGGCAGTTGACGAAGTACGGCGCCAAGAACAGAAGGAAAGGCCGGAATTGATCCGGGCGCGCTATATCTGGTTGAAGAATCCGAACAATTTAAAAGCATCACAGCTCAACACCCTTGAAAAATTACAGGTCAAAAAACTCAATCTGAAAACCATTCGCGCCTATCATATCCGCTTAAACTTCCAGGATTTTTTTACTCAACCACTAGAGACAGCGGAAACCTTTCTTAAAAAGTGGTATTTCCGGGCAACCCATAGCCGTTTGCAACCCATCATAGATGCAGCATATACGATCAAGCGGCACTGGGACGGAGTGCTTCGCTGGTTCCACTCCAGAATCAACAACGGAATGTTGGAAGGGTTCAACAGTCTCGTCCAGTCAGCCAAAACCAGAGCGCGAGGATATCGCACCAACCGAAATCTAATTGCCGTGATTTATCTGATCGGTGGCAAACTCAATTTTGGGCTACCCACTTGAAACAGCGAGGAGCCATTTAAGTTTCATGAATACAGCAGCCTTCAGAAAGAAAAGGAAAGATCAAACAAAAACCGCCTGCATTGCTTCAGGTTCTTCAGAAAGAATATCGGGTGGCTCAATACAATTTTAATTAACGCCCATTTAAAACTGAGAACAGTCCTGTTAGGCGGAGGCTCATTCAGCAGCAACTGAATCTGCTCAAATACAATCTCAGCAAACCGTTTTGAAGTGAATTCATAATACGCTTTGCTCTTAATAAAGGCCTTAGCTGCATCTAAATAAGCCTGATATTCCTCTTCGCTCATAGCCATGAGGAAATGATAAAGTTTCTCATAGCTGGCAAAGCTGCAGAAATCAATAAAACAGCCCTTAGGGATATAGTCATGCACATTGGGTGGGCCGTAGTAGATCGGAACGGTTCCCGCAGCAAAACAATCAAATATCTTCTCTGTAATAAGTCCGGGCAATCCTTTTGTGTTTTCGTAAGCAATAGAATATTTATATTGCTGCAACACATCATGCTTGCATTCACATCGGCCTTTAAACGAGCGACAGGCCGACTCCAGTGTCGAAGTTTCCCACCCTATACCATACAAATCCATCCTATTTGGCATGGTGCTGAAAAAATCAACAGCATCAATTCTTTCCCTGTAAAGAGAACCTCTCACATTAGACGTCCTGTTAGAGAAAATAGAAAGAATCAGCTGTTTTTTAGCAAATGGTACGGAGGGAATGTTCTCCACATTAATTAAAGGCTGGCCTATATTGCATTTCAACACATTCGGATATCGCCCTGCGATACGATCATTCCAAGTCATCACCGAATCGACAGGAAGTTCCGGTAAAATGGTATCCTCATGCAATGGAGCGATGATAAATGGTTCATTAGGTATATACATTAACAAGACATGCGGATTTGCCTTTATTGTTCGCAGCACCACCGCCAGTTCTTGATGAATATCGTGAAAAATAAGCACATTAATTTCTTGTGCTTCATACATATCTGCAGTCTTACAAGCCATGCCCATTAGCCAAAGGGTGTTACGCAACAAGAAGAATCTCTCAAGACAACCATCGCGTGCCAGCTCAACATTAAACAGGCCATCTTTTGCCATCTTACCACGGGCGACTATCGCCACATTGGTCATAACACCCATCCATGTTTATTTAAGCTCAACCCATATGTTTCGAGCAAAATGCGATTACCTGGAATAAATTCAGCCGTCAACTGCTCACGCAAATCGAAAGGTACCTCGATCTTACGACCAAACTGGATCTTTTCGCACAATACAGACAACTTCAGATTCATTCCCATATTAACAGCATATACCAAGTACGCTTCAGGAACCTGATCCACCCGAGCATCAGGCAATTGAATTCTGGCGCTATCCAACAAACTCTCTTTTTTGGACAGAGGCAACAGCGAGGCAATTATTTTATCAAAAGGTAACATGCTTGCGTTTGGATTGACCTGGGTCCTTACAAAACGATTAAGTATTCTTTGAACCACTGCGCCCGCGGTAGTAAGGCTAGGGTTAGTCCTTCCATTCACTCCAGGTGTAAAGTTGGTATTCTCGCATCCGGAAAGTGTATAAACATAATTGAGAAAGCTATCATTGTCTCCTTTCATATCCTCGAACAAACGGATCGATATATTTTCAGGCCCAAAAATATCTACATATGCTCTAATCACCTTCTCATATTGAAGCCGTGCAATAAGGTCCTTTGAAACAAATGGATCCCAGATAAAATCCCGCAGCGATAAACTTCCGCCGATCTTGACATACTGGCTATAGATAGAAGCAAGCATGGAGAACTGCTCCCGTATCACTAGCAAAATTTTGATCGGGCCAAACACCTGGAACATCCTCTCGGCGATTCGTCTGGAATTTTCTCCAGAAAGAAAATTGCCGAAAAGTGATTCACGCGAGACAACCAACCTCTTCCCTGATCTGTCAATCTTACCCACTTCATTCAGGAACCGTTCCCGCATGATTTTCGGTTCAAAATCGAGGTCACGAACCAACACCAGTTCATAAAACAGCTTTGCTATTTCCGGATATACAGCCGGATTGTCAGCGCAAATAATTTCAGGGTGCTGCTGAAAAGCATGCTTCTGAAGCCATGTCGTTCCAGTTTTGTAATCACCGATATGAACCAGGTCAAACATCTATTCTTTTGTCCACAGACCGGATGATCTGATGAATGATTTTAATTTTCGCACCGTTGAATAAAGGATACTCAAGGAGGGTGGCCTGAAATGCAGCGGCCTGATATCTCCATTCAATTCTCCCTTAATGGGAAAATTGCATCCATAAGGCAGGCCTCCTGTTGATGCTACATAATCTCCAGAATAATTTGTCATGAGATATGTTAAATGCCTGTTAATGCTGATTACCTCTGGACGTGTTTCATACGCCGCAAACAAGCCCTTGTACTGCTCTAATACAAAAAAACAATTCGTATCCGTTATTGCAACAAGCGAATATCCTTTTTGATGAGCAATTCGCAACAATGCAGAAACAGAGCATCCAAAATTTTGATCCCCATATGCTTGATAAACATCTAGATGCGCCGGTATCGTAGGATTATACTCACATACAATCACCCTTGGGCGCAAAGACTCTAAACTATCAAAAATAAAATAATCATTCCCATCTATATCAATGGATAACAAATCTACTAATACTGCAATTTTATTACTTTTCAGAAGGCCTTCTAACGAGTTTTCTCCTTCAGTTGATACATACGCATTGATACAAGTACACTTATACTTCGATGTATTCTCCTGAAGGTTAAGAAACCTCTCTTTGTGCCCTTCAATCAGTATGCCTTCCCACCCTTTATTGCCCCATAAATCAGCTGTATTTGCAAGGTGAAAACCATCCCAGGCGCCAAATTCAATGCATACTTTTGATTCAACTTCAATGATAGAAAATATTTTCTCAATAATCCCATCTTCGCCCCATTGTGAATATACGTCAGAGGCAAATGATGACAGCGTTTTCTTTTCTTCATAGTTAGATGGGACCATTTCACTCAGTGCCGTCATACAGCTACTCCCTTTTCATTTTCAGAAAGTTTCCAGCTTTCCCATATAAATGGATAGTCCCACATAAGCTGGTGTGTTTCAGAGAGCCTTTTTCGAAGCTCATCTCTCATATTCCGGGCATCAGGGACAAAGTCGTGAAACTGGATTTGAAAGTACCGAATTTTCCGTATCAGGTCAGGATGTTCCAAAAGGGCATTTAATAACTCAAACTCTCCACCTTCAATATTAATCTTCATCAGATCTATTACTGGATAAGCCTTTGACTCGATATAGTCCACAGCAGAAACAATCTTTATTTTTTCTTTGGAGCCATCTCCCGCACTATCGCCAAATACACTGGAGCCAAGTCCTTCAATACGAATAACCTCATCCTTGTCCGATGCACCCAGCCCAGCCTGAATCACCTGAACATTTTCATTGGATGAAAAACGCTCCCTGATCTTCTCGGCATACTCAGCCACGGGCTCAAAAACATCTATTTTACATCCGGATTTTCCGGTTATATCAGAAGCAAAATCACCAATATATCCGCCAACATCAATTACGACTGAGTTTTCTCTTAATGGGTAATCCAATCGAAGGGCTTCCCCTCCCTCATCCATGTATCTGTAATATGCAATCGCCTTCTCGTCACGCTTGATGTATATAGCATACAGTTTTTGTAGCCACCGTTTTACTCTGCCCATTTTATACTCCGATCCTGTATTGCAAAACTTTTTGCCAGACTTTATCCATGGCCAACGATAATGCATGACCAAACTTCATTGATCTAAGGTATGTCTTAAATTGCTTCAGTGAATCGCCGTGATACGCAAAATAGAGACGTAATTTACGCGACTGATAGTAGGAAAGCTTGATCCAAAAGGAAGGGTGTTCGATATAGGATACTTTGCACGAGGCTGATTCTGCTGTTATTGCATAGCCATTCTCAACAGCATATTTACCAGAGAGCATCAAGCATGACTCGGGCAGTATTTGAAGCAAGTCCCTTCTTTGCTCCACCATCCTGTCTATAAACCTGATCCAGTACCGGTTCCCTTGGCCACCAGCATGGAAATTTGCTGCGATCACATCTGATTTATCACTCATCAGGCCAAAGGCCATCATATAAAGTGTCTCATTATTTATGGTTGAGTCACAGCCCAGCAATACAACACCATCTATATTTTCTGCAACCTCTTTCCAGTCATCCTCCAGATCGAATAAACTAATATCCAGCCTTTCATCATCAACAGTTACCTGATGCCGAACCCCTTCTCTCGCAAGCAGCATAATTCGATATTTGTGATGAATCCGAGAAAACTCAGCCGATCGGCTTTCTACGTGATCAAAAACATCCTGAAAACGTTGTTTCCATGTATGGCCCTGTAACACATGATCATAAGCCCGATTAGCTATTGCATCACGCTCGCTGTCATGCGCAAGGTAATACCTGATTTTTTCTAACAGATCATTCCTATCATTAAAAACAGCGATGTTATCTCCATGAGAAAAACCATAATTCATAAATTCATCTGTATGATTGGACAATTGAAAGGCACGACATGCCGATAACTCCAGAGTTCTTCCCTTAATCGTGCATCGCTCTTTTTCTGCGCTGGTCCATAAAAAATTAAGGTTGATCTTGCTTCGACTAATCACCTCAAGCATCTCTTTATGGGAAAGGTACTCCCCGCAATACGGGCGGATATCCGGGTACCTGTTCCAGCCGCGGCCAAACACCCTTATATTTATTCCGTTGGAGATAAGGAAGCGCACATATTCTGTGCGCTGTCCGTATGCGGCCCCAATAAAAGTAACATCCAAACCCTCTTTATTAGAGGGCACCGAATAAAACATTCCAGGATTACAAGCCCACTGCATGTAGAAGGGATCAAACCCATAGTCTTGGTATGCTTTCAGATTGTCTTTCACTGCAATCGTGAATAAATCGGAATAGAGGGCCAGATAGCGATCATAGTTGAAGTGTCTCCACTCATCATCAGAAAACACCGTGATAAGTCGAAGCCGGGGGAATTTCTTTTTCAAATCGAAAAAGAAGTCCTCATCGGTATAAGCGTTATAAATCACATATTGTTCGTCGTGATCCTGCAGATGCCCTGTGATACGACGAAAAATCTCTTCGCTGCCCTCTACTCTGAGCAGATCAATAATAAGATCGTCTCTCGACCCGATGCATGCAACAATGTTTGTTACAAAATGAGCATGCGGGTCACTGAGTTCCGCTCCGATAAAAATCACCGAATAGAGCCAGTTATGGCTTCCTGGCGATTACATTAAGACTCAGAAGGCGGCCATGTTCGAAGTCCATATGGGGCAAATAAGCACGACTATAGTCATCATAACCATCAGGCAGGAAGTCGCGCCAGTCATAACGGGAGGCCTCAAAATAGCCGGCCTCATCCAGAAACTGCTTCAGCACCGCTATATCAAACGCTACATGGTGAAAGTTATAATCATAACTCTGCCCACCATACAGCAGCCCTTGAAAACACATCAGATCTTTTTTGTCGTTATACTCTTTTACTACAGCTTCGAAGTCAGGAACTGCAATGCGAATAACTCCACCCGGCTTTAATACCCGATGCCACTCCTGGAGAACACCCAAGACCTCGCTTCGCTCAACATGCTCCAGAATATGACATGCATAAATTTCAGAAACCGTTTTATCCTTGATCATATTCAGATGCCGGGCATCACAAACAAAATCGACATGCTCATAATCAATGACATCCAAATGCTTATATCCAGGTAAATATTTCTTGCCGCAACCAATATGTAACTTCATTATTTCTCGCCTCTTTTTAATCTAAGCTCACGTGGTTCCAGTTTTTTTATCACCCGGGCTGGCACCCCTCCTACAACACAATCAGGTGGTACATCTTTGGTTACGACTGCCCCCGCGCCAATAATCACCCCATCATGGATTGTCACACCAGGTAAAATGATGGCTCCCGTCCCAACCCAGACATCATCACCAATGTTGACAGATTTATTGATACCCACGCTTGATACAGGCAACACATCAGGATCATGTGTTGGTGTTACAATCCTAGTTCCAGCCGCTATAGCACATCGACTCCCTATCGTGATTGTTCCTTGGCTAGAGGCTCCAAGGTGAACTTCCGGGGCAATGGATACATCATCCCCAATAAATACATGCTCAGGATATGAAATCATTACTCCTGGATAAAGGTGTGACCCACTACCAAGATGCCCAAGCTGTGATCTTATATAGATAGTTCTCAATCTTCTGATTATCCCCTGAGGAACACGAAAACATTTCATCAACAGCTTCACCCTCTAAACTCCATGACAAGCTTTTCCCACATGCGCCAATTTATTGAAACAAACAGTAGAAATGCCGCAGCAACCAACATGGCGAGATACAGTACAAACATCGTCCATGAATCGGGGATTGGAGCAAATTGTGCTACAAGGAAGCTAAGTGAAAAGAGTGCTACCACTGCAACCAATTGCCTGAATATCATATCTGATCCATTTTCCCATGAGGTGTACTTTCTCAATCGCCCCCAGAGAAGCACCCCTGACCCAAGGCACGACAGCAACAAGGCCAATGGCACACCAACCACCCCCAGTATATTCAAAAACAGAAGCATTAATATCAGGCGCAAGACTCCATCTGACAAGACAACGTAAGAAGAGTAAATAAAGTCACCCCAACCATTTAATAGTTGCCACAACATATCTCGAAAAGAACGAACAAAAAAACCTGCGCCGATCAACAATATGACCCCTTGATCGAGAGCAAATGTTTGCCCCACCCATATGGAAACAAAACTATTATTTGCCCCCGCATAAGATACAAAACCTATCAAGCCGAATGAAAAAACTATAGCAAGTAGTTTACTGGCCACTTTCTTTGCCCTTTCACTGTCAATCCCAACCAAATTCGAGAAAGCGCTGTGCGTCGCCCCATATACCACACTTAACATTTGCGAGACGATATCCGCGGCTCTACGGGTTAACATATAGGCAGTTGTCACTTCTGGGCCTAGAAACAATGTTATTAGAAGTGGCTCTGATTCCTGCGAAAGAGTAGTACCAATTCTTGCCGTAAATAAGGCTGGACTGGTGTGCGCATACTCCTTAATGATTTCCCGATCCAACCTAATTTGGCCACCCATCTTTCGAAACAGAGTAATAGCATTTAATAAATTCAGAACAAAAATCACACCTTCAGCAAGTAGTGTTCCCAGAGGAATTGCCCACAAGCCAAAATCGTCGAACAGCATCCAGATTGTCCCGCCAATCCCCAGAATACGTCCAATAGCCATACTTATCATAGGGACGACAGGGCGAAGTAATGCCTGGGCCAGACTTCTCAGACATTCATTAAAGATTCCAATAGCCATTGCCAGGACAGCAATGAGAAAGCATCGCCGCAAAAGCTCGCCTTCGTCTCCAGTCACAATAAATATTTCTGGAATCCAGTTCGAAACCCCCCATCCAATCAACGCGAACAATAAACAGATACAGAAATATACTGCTATGCCATTAATGAAATACTTTCCTGTCTGCAAAAGGTTTTGTTGGCCATATGCGCAAGAAACTCGCTGGGTCATCATACTACTGATACCGAAGTTTACTAACGCCAACATGCCCAAAATACCACCAGAGGCCAGCCATAGGCCGTAAGTGTGGGCTCCAATGTAATATAGATACAAAGGGACTAACAGCAGTCCTTGTACGACAAGAATGCCGGTATTAAGGTAGCCTCCTACAGCAAGCAAGACCGTTGCTCGCTTCCTGCCTGGTGGAGCCAGTTTGGCATCTATTTTTCGGTGCATACTATCATCTAAATAGGTTTTTTCTCACCTTCGATATCACTACTTCCGGAAAGCCATACAAGACCTATATAAAAGAGTTCATGCTGAAGTCAATTCGACTGATGAAATAGCCTGAACGTCCATCATCTGAGATTGCTATGGAGCTGGATATCCGTAGAAACCAGCTCTAAAAGTGGAAGGAGCAACTTGCTAAGGAAGATCAGAGTGAACTGGCTACATTCAAGCAAGAGATCTTACGGCTCAAAGAGGTGAATGAAATCCTAAAAAAGCCACCTTCCTACCTCTGCCTCTGAACCTCTTCACGCAATTCGTCAATTTCCTGCTTCAACTCCTCATACTGCTGAACCCTGGTCTTGAGAAACTGCATTGTTACAATTGCCTTCTCTTCAATACCGGTTGGCGTAAGGATATATGCATAGGCAAGCTTGTTTTTACTATTCTTGAAATTGTGCACCTTGATTAGGCCTGCTTCCATAAGACCCTTCAGACAATAGTTTATTTTTCCCAGGCTAATACCAAGGGACACCGCCAGATTCCGCTGGCTTATATTTGGATCATCCTGCAACTGCTTCAGGATCTGATATCGAAGCGCTTCGTCTAACATGGTGAATCTATATTTCTACTGGATCCAAGAATACGTTAGTGTGAGGTATATGTGGCTAATGGAGCACGCTACCGCCCTACCACACTAGAAATAGAACAGTATATCCGTCTAGATAATAGCCATCCTGACTCATATGTTCAATCATTGAACACCATATTGTTAGCACAAAGTAGTAATGTCCCCTGAGTGAGTACACTCAGGGCCTGTAAAAACAAGAGGCGGACGTTTTGAATGGATATGATGATGAGTCAACAGGAAGCAATACGGGCGCAGGTGATGGAACTACTGACGGCAGGTAAAATCAACCAGAAGCCAGCGATGCTGATCTGGCTATGCGGGGTGCCATCGTTGCGCTGGCGCAAGCGAAAACTCGGCTATACGGTGATGACAAAAGAGCAAAGACAGGCGTCAGAAGCCGACAGTAAGACCGTCAATGAGCGGGTAGACAAGGTGCTTGCAAAACGCAGTAAAACAAACAAGGGTCATAAACCAGCAGTGAATCACCCTTGGAGAAATATGCCCATCGGCAAGTCCGCCACCGAAGGGTGTAACACCACTACGCAACGGGAGTGGCGCAGGCAAAAGGGGACATTTCTATTTGGCGTTGACACAAGTGTTGAACGGCGGCAGAGGCAAACCGTGTCAATACATGCCCTTTAACCCCTACCAATCGCGGTAAGATAGCGCTGGATAGATTTTTTCTAGAACCTCTGAAAAAATTACTTTTCCTTGTTATCACAACCATCATCATGACTAACACGAAACACCTTAACCATCGCCTTACGCGGCCCCGTAAACTGTTTTATATCTATCAGACAACCCGCCTTGCTATTGATAGCCTTCATAGCGACCGCATCATCTCGTTTCAACCGAACGGCAAGGTAGTCATATTTATGCCACTGACTTGGGCGAAGCTTGCCATATCCAGAATGTCTCTTATATCGCCCAGCGTAGTGATCAATTCTGGATTCATTGGAATATACCTTACTTTCCTTGTCCAGATTCTGCTTTATCCAGATACCCGACTCCTTGACATAGGATTTAGATGGACTGGTAGAGATCAGCCCATCTAAAAAGCCATAGAGAATAAACAGACCAAAGATCAGATATATAGCTATTGTGCGCCTTCGCCTGACCTCTTTATGTACTTTCCAATTATCCAGCGCTTGTACCAGCATGAATGGCATAAACAACAACAACGTCAATGCAAATGGCAATACCCACCTGGCAGATAAAAAGAACTTTGGAATCAAGAACAACAGGACCACCAATAGACTAATCATCCCTGCCCAGACCAAGACCAGAATCAAGCGCGGATCCAACCCCTTTAATCTTGCCCGAAGAGAAGGAATAAGAAAGACACCCACATATGGTGGAGTAATCGTCGTAATAACCTTGCTGCCCAGAATAATCAGGATTATTCCAACAATAGAAGACCTAGCGAACCCTGCTGAATAATTAGCATCAAGTACTCCTGTCTTGAGTACGGAGATGCGGCGCTCCATATCCACACCAAGACCGTCCACCAGATTCCCAAATAACAACTGAAAGTCCCCCAACCTAGTTGCCAACAGAAAGTCATCCTTGGTTATCCATAGATATGAAGCCAGAACAGTTCCAATAAGAAGATGCAACAGATATGACATAAATAAATACTGCATCTTCGCCTTCGCAGATGTGTCGCTCCTCAACAGCATTACCAGGGGGAGAACAGCCCACACGACAAATCCCTCAATCCTGAACAAAGCACCTAGCAGTATCGTGGCACTCCAGCCCAAACCAAGCCATAGGCCCGGAGATTTAAAAAATTTAAGGTATAGCAACAGAGAGAGAAGATAGCAGGACCAGTAACCATGATCCCTTATAACATCCGCCCGGTTTTCGTTCATATAAACCAGGGAGAAAATAACCACAATGGCCGCGACCTGAACTCGAGCATCACCACCGAGCTCTTTTACTATCAGAATAAATGCCACCAGCAAAACCGCATCGAACAACGTAATCAATATATAGGCAGAAGAATCAAGCCCAACACCGGTTACCATGTCAACCACGGCAATTAGTAACGAAAAGAATGGCCAGCTGTATAACGCAAAAGCATCACTAATCTGGCCATTCTGAAACAGACTGGCCACCCCAACATACAGAACCCCATCCTTGTTTAGTAAATCTTGTTGGAGCAGTACCGTCAGAGAGAAAAGGATGCTGGCAACTACACCATAAATACATATTTGCCGGGTGGTTAAAGTCGGTCGAAAAGTCATCATTATTATGTCCGATGCGGCGATCGTAAATTCTAAATCAAAGGAATTATACCGATGCTAGGTGTCAGTTGATACCTAAGCCTGCGCCATTAGCATAACCATCCACCGCATCATCTGGTGCAAGTATTTCTTGCATGGCATAATGTGCAGACATTCAGGCCGTTAGCTCCCAGCAGTCCAACTCCAGCAACTCCCAGGCAACAGGTAATGAGGCGAATCCTATTTATAACCAAAGGCGCTCACGCACCATCCAGCCGCTACCGAGCTCTTGATTATTTCGACCTATTCAATGACAACAACTGGCTAGCCATACATCTAGCTGACAACCGCTCTTTATTAAGAAGAGTAGCAATCTTCAAAGAGTGTATAAAAGCGGACCATGTTGTAATTGTGAGGCGAACACTTAGCTGGTGGCTACTAAGAACAATCAGATTATTATCCAAGCAACTCATATTCGATTTTGATGATGCGATTTTCCAAAAAAGTGACGGCTCACCCTCTTCTACTCGCGCCAAACGTTTCTCCGCGATCCTGACCAGTGTTGATCAGGTGTGGGCTGGGAACAGCTACCTGGCAGAGAAGGCGAAAAATTATTGCAATAAGGTCACCATACTCCCCACATCTATTGCAAAATCCAAATATGATGTTGAATCACCAAAACCGACAGAGCACATAGATCTAGTCTGGATAGGCAGCAGTTCTACCAGAAAACACCTAGAGACTATAATCCCGGTTTTGGAGGACTTGGCGCTACGCATACCTAATCTCAGATTAAAAATCATCGCTGACTTTACCATTCAATCTTCCGAATTAAACATCGTCGAGATACCCTGGAATTCAAAAACTGAGGCTGAAGAGATCTCGTCAGCCCACATTGGTATTGCACCACTACCAGATAACGCCTTCACCATAGGCAAGTGCGGACTAAAGGTTCTACAGTACATGGCCTCTGGATTGCCTGTAATATCCTCATCCACCGGTGTAAACAAAGATCTGGTTACACATGGGGCAACCGGGTTTTTAGCAGAATCCCCCGAAGAGTGGATCGAAGCCATTGAAAAACTTGCAACATCCCCAGAACTGCGAGAATCCATGGGCCAAGCAGGAAGACAATCGTTTCAAAATAGCTTTACATTGGAAGCGACATTCCAGAAAATGGCCGCCACTATCAAGTAAGGCAAGCAAAAGCGCTTAACGTTGAAAACATCATCCAATACAACAAGTAACTGCCCCATCTGTAGCCAGCAAGGCACACCAGCGTATACCGGCAAAGACCTGCTAATGGGTATTCCGGGGGAATATCACTATTCAGAATGCACTGCCTGTGGCGCCATTTTTCAAACGCCCCCACCGACACCCGAAGAGATTGCATCCTTCTACCCTGAGGAGTACGAACCTTACAAACCAGGCCGACCCAAGGAAAAGAACCCTATTGAGAAGGCTGTATTACGAACAGGATACTGCTACACCCATATAGAGGGCGGCGCTCCAGACTGGCTCGGGCGTCTCGCTGGTTTTGTCCTATACCGCGACTCCACCCCTTTTACCACGGATGGCAGATTACTGGACATTGGATGTGGCGGGGGGAAATATCTGCAATCCATGCAACGCCTTGGGTGGAGCGCGGAAGGTGTCGAGTTCAATTCCAGCGCTGTCCAGACCTGTCGTGACATGGGGCTAACAGTGTTTCACGGTGAACTCTCAGATGCATCCTTCCCTGACAATACCTTTGATGTTGTAACAGCCCGCCACGTCATAGAACACATATCCAACCCCGGCCCATTTATAGAAGAGATATTCCGCATCCTCAAACCCGGTGGCTTGATGATTTTACGCACACCCAACAGCAGAGCACTGGGGCGAGGCTGGTTTGGTACCAACTGGTTCGCCAACGATGTCCCAAGACACCTAATCCTGTTCTCACCGAAGAACCTGAGTATATTGGCAGAGAGAATCTGGTTCCAACACCACAAAACAGAAACATTCTCCTCGCCAAAAATAATCCTCAACAGTTGGGATTACCTGACTCACAACCGAGGCAGACCATCAAAAAAACGTAAGCTGAGAAGGATGATTGCGCGCCTCTATGTTGCAGCAGCAGCTATAACTGGACGCGGTGACGAGATATTCTGTATGTTTTCAAAGCCAGAAGCGAAAGCAGCAGAATCAGATAAGTCCTGAAGGAACAATCAGCCTGTAAATACAGAGACTGTTTCTGCTATCACTTAACTACCAGAATATCTTCCATGATCAGATACTCCAAATCCGATCCATAAAACATATTCAAAGCATCGGTAGGCGAGCACACCATGGGTTCGCCACGCCGGTTTAGGGAGGTGTTAAGAATCACGCCACTGCCGGTATGTTTCTCCAACTCTTCGATCAGCTCGTAATAGAGTGGATTAACCTCCTTGGTAACAATCTGCGCCCTGGAGGTACCATCCTCATGCACTACCTCCGGCACTCGCTCCTTCCAACCTTCCGCCACGTCAAAGGTAAAGGTCATGTATGGTGAGGGGTGTTTAGTCTGTAACATCTCCGGCGCCACCCGATCCAGTATACTCGGACAGAATGGGCGCCAGCGCTCCCGATACTTGATCTGCTCGTTGATGCGCTCGGCTATACCTGGGACATTGGGGGCACCCAGGATTGAGCGATTACCCAGGGCGCGCGGGCCAAATTCCATCCTGCCCTGAAACCAGGACAGCGGATTTCCCTCGGCCAGTATCTTGGCCGCGCGTTGCGGCACACTGTCGATACGTCCCCACTTAGGTTTGCGCTCGTGCTGTTCGCAGGCCTCTATGCACTGCTCCGAGCTATAACTTGGACCAAGATAGACATGTTGCATCGGCTGGACCTTGTCACCCAGCTCATTTGCCACATAGGATGCAGCACCAATCGCAGTACCGGCATCGGATGCGGCCGGCTGTACAAACAGCTCATCCACATCGGGCAGGGCAATGATCCTCTGGTTCAGCTTTACATTAAGCGCCACTCCCCCGGCAAAACAAATCTTGCCATTCTCCTTCAGGATGTCGCCCAGGTAGTGCTCAATCAGCCCTAGAGAGACGTCCTCCAGCAACTGCTGGATAGATGCGGCGTAATCGATGTATGGATCATCGATCTCATCACCTTCACGCATTGGCCCCAGCCACTCAATCAGTTTAGGACTAAAAAAATAACCCTTGCCGTTCTTATCCTTATACCTTCTGGGACCGATGACATTAGCCAACCTGGTATTGATCCGGAAGGATTTCTTGTCGTAATCAACCAGCCTGGAGAAGTCAAAGCGCTTGGGGTCGCCATAGGGCGCCATCCCCAT
>SWBX01003348.1_pt1 | contig 34709 bp, 27 predicted proteins | sample 4693051 | NCBI WGS metagenome assembly SWBX01 (sample SAMN10267272, study PRJNA491770) | bioreactor metagenome | isolation source: DHS bioreactor inoculated with marine | place: Japan: Omine Ridge, Nankai Trough | reverse complement strand
ATCAAGTGTCTGTTGGAAACAGGTCCGTGCCTCAGCATAATTGAGCTGTTGAAGTGCAACCATTCCCAGGTTAAAAGGCGCTTCATACCGAGCGCCGTCCAGGGTTGCCGCCTTCTGGAAAGCCTTTTTGGAATCACCATACCGGCCGATATGAAAATAACAGACACCCAGATCCATCACCGCTTCATACATGGAGGGATCCAGTTGAAGTGCAAGGTTCAGTTGGGTAATTGCCTGGTCATACCGTTTAGTTTCAAGGTAGATCTTTCCCAGAAATTCACGCGTTTTAGCAGATTCCGAATTCTGAAGAATAATATTCAATTGTTCAATCGCACCATCAGGATCACCCGCCCGATAACAGGATCTGGCCAGGTTGTAATGACCGGGTAGAAAGTTCTGTTGAACAAGATCCATCCGGGTGAAACCTGCTGCTGCTAAAAGAACCAGAAATCCCGGAATCAGAAGTTTCCACTGTGATGATCTGTACTTTTCCCAAATCCAGTAAACCGCTCCGGCGGCAAAAAGAATGAGATACGGTATTCCCTGCAGACGGTACCGGGCATGGACAAAAAAGAGAACGATTGAAAGAACCACTGCTGTCAGGACAAGATATAACATCAGCAGATCTTGTCGCCGGCGGAACCCTGTTATCACGCCCAGAATCGCAAGAGGACCAATGATAGCAAACGTGAAAAGCGGCCAGCGAAGGATTGAAAGATACTGGCTGTCAAAATCCAGTCCATACTCACTGGGAATTTCAGCATAATTGAAAAAAAGTGCTATTTTCCTCAGTGATAGCCGTGTGAATGCCGCAGGATCATTGCGCATGAACTTACGGGATTTCCCCATCCAGTACTGTGAAACTTCTGCTGCGGAGACAGGTCGTCCCATATCTTTTTCCGCCATGATTATTGAATCTTTAACCTGCTGTCCCGGCGCATCGGAGATCCCGGGAATAGACATATATGCACCGGTGGCTTCCGGATGATTCCCGATATAAAAATTGATGCCGCCATGAGGTGCGACAAGCACCCATTCATCATTTACCCGTTTATGATGAATGGAGATATGTGAAATTATCGCAATGATTCCCAAAACAAACAGCACATAATTTCCGGCTGCTTTCCATGGAGGGTGTGATTTCCACAGAAACCATACTGCTAAAAAAACAGCAACCAGAAGTAAATTCGGTCTTCCCAGAACCGCCAGTCCCATAAGAAGTCCCGCTATAAAATGCTTCCAGCCCGACCCTGTTCTTCCTGATGAATTAAGCAGGTTCAATGCAGATAGTGTCAGAAAAATAATGAGGGTTGTGGCCATCAGAATTCCATCATAGTACACGAGAGGGATATAGAGCGCAGCCATGATGGCAGCGATTAATCCCACAGACCGATTCCACATTGATTTTCCCAGATTATAGATCAGAATGGTGCTTGATGCGCCCAGAAATGCCTGAATTAACCGAGGAAAATAGAGATCGTATCCGATGAACTTGTATACGAGAGCCAAATAATAGGAATACAACGGATTAAAATAGTAATCTCCGGAAAACAACTGCCCTGCCAGAATCTCTCTGGCTCGTTGATCAAAAAATGTAAAATCCAGCAACGGGTAATCAAAAAATGGATATTTCTGGAGTTGAAAAATGTATATCATTCTCAGAAAAAAAGCGGATAGAAATATCCAGAGCAGAAGCATATTATCCCGGGTATTCTTTATGCGGGGTTTCTCTGTCACGGTTTTCAATGATCTGCTTTCAATCGCTATCGATTAAAAAAAAGGACATATTCCGGGGCTTCTTCAGACAGTTTGACGGCCCCGCTACGAGAGATGATACGAATTACTTCTTTTCCTTCCCCCGGAGTTCCAACAATGGCTAACCGGCCTTTCTGCAGATCTCCGGCCGCCTGCGGTGATATCTCCATACACGGTATCCGCTGGAGGCTGTTCACAAAATAGAATTTCCGATTGCCGGAAATACCGGCCTGCACTTCTGAATTCACAACAATATCCCGTAATCGGAATATCCGTGATTTCTCTTCATTTTCCTGGCGCTGAACAGCTTCAAACTGCCGACTTCGCGCTGCTTTCTCTGCCACTTCCTTTTCAAATGTTGCTTGGTTTTCATGGTTTTGAGAATCCGGAGACCGGGAATCCCGTTTTCTATTCTGGAGTCTCTGGGTGCGCTTCGCTTTTTTAGCTTCCTTTTTTGAAACCAGTTTTGCTTTCAGTAATTCGTCGCGCAAACTGCCCATGAATAAGGCCCTTCCTATAATTGCAATCCGAAAGTCAGACCCAGTGCATTGATACCCAAATTGGGGGACCGGCTGTCATTATTTGAAATGTGCTGGAATCCCAGATGAACAAACATGTCCGGCTCTTCCCATTGATAACCCAATCCACCACTGGCAAAAAAATTAAACCTGGAATCATTCTCGATGAATTTAACATCCGTAAAAAGAGCTCCGATATGGAATTTTGCAAAAAGACCCTTTCTGCATTGGGGATCCAGCCAGAAACGGTCCATTATTCCCACTGTGATGCCATGGATGTTGCCGGTGGGATCGTGATACCACACCGGCATTATAAAAAACCCTGTTGAGTAATGCTTGAATAGAGCGGGTTTTTCATAAACAAGCGTCAAATAACCATAATACTGGTCTTCTCTTTCAGGAACATTATCAATCACATTGAATCCGGCAACTTCACCGTAAAATTCACGATCCCAGAATGCCGACCACTTACCTGCGGCAGATGAGACTTCCGGCAGGCACAGTAATGCAATACCTGTGATTATCAGCAAGGCATTTAATTTGTATGATTGCGTTTTCATAAGTCTTTTATAGCAAAACTCGCCCGAAAGACAAAACTTAAAACGGAACCACTTTGAAGGATTCAGTATCCGAAGTGAACCCTCCGGGTAAATCGGTACATATCAATTCACAAGAGGGTATGATAAAATATGAGAAATTGTCTGAAGGCTTACAGAGGTAAGATTCAAGTATGATTGAGAACAGAAATGTACATAAGATTCATCTCAAGGAAGACCTGAACGTTATTGCGGCGGAAGGCTCCAGTCAGATTATTCAGTCCGTGCAGGCGGCTGATGCGTTGACCCCAACCGTATTATCCAGTGCCTCGGAAACCGTCCAATCCATTCTTTGTGATCGGATGCTCTCCGAAGAATTTTTAGGAAAAATTGATTCCCGGGCACAGGATGATAATTTCCGGCGTCGCACAGCCTTTGAGTTTCGTGCGCTTCTCATACCGCTACAGATTCCTTTCCCGGAACCGGTATTAGAGATGCGATCGAGGTCATGGGCCTACACGGGTTGTCTGGGTGCCCTTCTGGGAATGCTGTCCGGCGGACCGCTTCTTCATTACCTTCTGGATATGCGGGATGCCGGCGTCATACTGGGAGGAGCAGCGGGATCCCTGGTATTTTTAATGCTGGTGGGTTACCTGGTTCAGCATCCCCGTATACTCCGTGTTGTTCAGGGCGCGTTTGGCGCGGCTACAATTCTGGAAGTTGCGACCATGGCCGGTGCCAGCATAAACCCTCTCAGTCTTCTGTGGGGACGTGTGACCAAATATTTCACTGGTCGGGGACTGCTTCACCGGATCAAACGCATCGGTGTCTATCTGGCAGGTATTCTCGTGCTGCAACTGGCCGTGCCACGGGCGCGAATCCGATGGGATCAACTTGAAAGCAATACCCGGGACGCCGTGCAGTCATGGCTGTCATATCACCTGAATATTCTCCTGCTTCTGCACCAGAAAACAACAGCACTCCCAGGGGATACCGAATCCCATAACAGCGCTTTGCCGGCACCACTGATCAGTTCGATTCAAAAATTATCTCTAGCACCAACGGATCAGCGGTCGGCTGTCGCTGAGGAAGTCATTCAGGAATACAAAAACTCAGGGTTTTCCACATTTCATGATGAATCCGGCGGCACTTTTGAGAACAGCCTTTATGAGCAGTATGAAATTCTGGGATTAATCGAACAGGGTGATCCGTTTAGAATACTTGAGCACCCGGTTATCAAGGATGGGCAGGTCATCAAAAAGGGACGCCTGACCAAACAGAGAGGTTAGGTATGGATTTTTCCGATCACTATCTCGGACTCGATTTCGGCACTAGTAACTCCTATTGCTGTCTCACAACCCAGGGATTTTTAAGTTCAACACCCGTACATATTTATGGGAATTCCTCTATTTCAACATCCATTTTATGGGAAATTCGGGATGATGGATCCCGATTCATTAAAACGTTTGGGGATAAAGCCGAGGAAGAGTGGGGGCTCACCAGTAAATCCGAAAAAAAGAAACTCAGTTTGAGAACGATGTTCAAACCGGATATCAGCCATTCAAAAACCGCACGAGCAGATGCCGCCGCATTTCTGACGGAACTGGGAACCTATTTAAAACAGCAGGCGGTACTGCCCCGAGGAAAATCGCCCGGGGAAATGAATGTTCTTGTGGGGTCACCGGCCAATGTCCTGCCGGATTTTGAAGGTACCCTGAAAACAATTGCCCGGGATAGCGGGTTCGGCGATATCCGCATCGTAAAAGAACCTATTGGCGCTTTGGTACATCATGTGGGAGCGAAACAGGATGTTACACCCGCTCATACCCGGCAGGGTGTGCTGGTTATCGATTTTGGCGGTGGAACCTGCGATATCGCGTTTATGCTTCGCCTTGAAATCAAGTGTGCCTGGGGGGATCCCATGCTGGGTGGCCGCCTGTTCGATGATCTTTTTTATCAGTGGTTTATAGATACGAATCCCGGCATGCGGAAAATGATTCAAAGTGATGAAAATGCGTATTATATTCACTGGGTTATCTCTCGGGAAATTAAGGAACGCTTCTCAATCACCATGGACAGAAATCGTTCTGAATCCTTTACGTATCATGTGCATGTTGGTGAGAAGTACTATGGTGCCCTTAAAGATGCCACATGGGATCAGTTTATGGATCGTGCCTCTCACTATCATCCGGATGCCGATCTATTAAAATTGATGACAGGTGCACAGAATGTTTCGCCGGAATTGATGAACTCTCCAGTCAACCTGGTCACCTGGTTCCGTAAAACCGTGGAAACCGCTCTGATATCCGGCGATGTTAATCTCGATCATATTCACTGGATTATATTAACCGGGGGTTCCAGCGCCTGGCCGTTCGTTCGTGAAGCTGTTCTGGACATTTTTCAGGTGGATCCCCAGTGCCTGCTCTCGTCTCCCAACCCCCAATCCGCCGTGGGAGAGGGCATCGCTCTGCTGCCGGTAATTCAAGATCTGCATCGAACCGCTCAAACCGCAATCAAAGCAGAGCAGGAAGAGAAAATTTCTGAGATTCATATGCACGTTAACCAAATTGTGGATCAGTTTATTCAGACGGCAAGTTCTGAATTGACGGGACTGGTGGTGGACAGAGAAGTTTTTCCGCTGATCCAGCAGTTCAGTCGAAATGGCGGTAAAGTCCGGGATCTTAAACAGCAGATTGAAAATCAGTTGATTCAGACCACGCCTGAATTTGAATCTATCCTCAAGATCCGGGCCGGAGAAGTGGAAGCCGCCATCAACCAGCGTGTAATCGATATCCTTCTTCAATGGTTTCTGGATAATGGTATTCGCAACAGTGAAACAGGAACCCGGTATCTCGACTCTCTCGCCATATCCCATTCACGAAACAACAGCGTCAAGATTGACGATCCCCTGTACCAATCATTTGCCATTATCGGCACCCTGGTGACAGGAACACTCAGCAGTGCCATCCTGGGTGGCGGCGGCACAGCTCTGCTGGCTGCCGGACCCCACGGTCTGGCTGCCGGATTTTTTATCGGAATCGTTATTTCCTCCCTGGGTCTCATTCTTGGCAAAAAAACTCTGAAAGGCTGGACGGAATCCATGCACATTCCCCGGGCACTGGCATCTTTTCTGTTCTCGGAAAATCGGTTGGATAAGATTATGGAACGGAGTAAAGAAAAAATTCGACGGGATCTTCAGGACGCTATTTTAAAAGCCTATGCCGAGCAATCTGAAATACTGGAACAGCGCATCACTGACCTTGTCACTGAGCAGATTGACAGTCTCAGCGCATTGAATCATCTTTAAACAGATCTCAAAATGGCTCACTCGAAGCAGCCAGACAGGAAGTTTCATGGAAAAAAGTGGCATTATAGTTACAGACAAACCCCGATGCGGCTGGCCGGGAAACGACTCCCTCTATATGGATTATCACGATAACGAGTGGGGATATCCGGTCCATGACGATGTTCGATTATTCGAAAGCCTGATCCTGGACGGGTTCCAGGCGGGTTTGAGTTGGCTGACCATTTTACGAAAGCGGGAGAATTTCCGGTTGGCGTTTCACGGATGGGATATTCCGCGGATTGCGGCATATACACAACAGGATTTCTCACGCCTGCTGGCTGATTCAGGGATTGTCCGGAATCGTCTCAAGATTCAGGCGGCAATCTCAAATGCCCAGGCGTATTTGGACATTCAAGCATCATTTGGATCTTTTGATCGGTACATCTGGCAATTCACGGAAGGCCAAACACGCATCGCCGATCCACGACCGCGGACACTGACTGATCTTCCAGCCAAAACGTCCATGTCCGACACCATCAGCCGGGATCTTAAACAGCGCGGATTCAAATTTGTCGGCTCTACAATTTGCTACGCGTTCATGCAGGCAGTGGGAATTGTAGATGATCATCTTGAGGGGTGTTTCCGCGTTAATCCAGACGGATAATCAATCTCATGTTTAACCAATCAATCAAATATTATGTTGAATTTTTTCTTGCGAGGTTATGAAGCAAATGACTGTTTTCCCCAGAATTTTATTGTTTTATTTCACTTTGTGCGCCCTTTTCTTCTCATTTCACGTCTGTGCACAAGCGACCTTGGACACGATTCCCGGAGCTATCAAGGAAGGACACTTTACCGAAGCAGAAAAATTTCTATTGGAATTTATCCAGAAATCTCCGGATGAACATCGGGCACTCTTTTATCTGAGTCAGATATATTTCAAACAGGATAATCAGGACAAAGCCATCTACTGGCTGAACCGGGCTATTGATCTGAACGCATCGGATTCCGAATATTTTTTTTGGAGAGGCAGATGTTATCTTGAAAAACTTCATCAATCACCCTTACATAAGAAGTACCGGATATCCAAGGAGGTAATCAGTGATCTGGAGACAGCAATTGAGATGAATCCTGAGTATATCCGGGCACGGATTTATCTGGGTGAGTTCTACTTTACCGCACCGAAGATTGCCGGGGGAAGCCGGAGTAAAGCTGAAAAGCAGTTGGCGCTAATTCGTCAGTGTGACCCCATTAAAGGCCGGCTTATCGCTGCAAAATTCTATCTCAGGGAAGACCACGAAAAATTGGCACTTAAAGAGTTGGAAGAACTGGTGAGTATGAATCCTGATATCGCGGAAACCTATTGGCTCATGGGAAAATGCCATTTGCAATCAGGTCAGAAAGCAGAGGCGGAAAAAGCCTTCATGAAAGCCGTGTCGCTGGATAGCGATAATTCAGTTTTCCAGAAATCCCTTGCGCAATTGAGGAAATAATCACAATGGCGGGATCGATATTTTATTATGTCTCGGGTCATGGTTTCGGGCATGCTACTCGAGCAGCTGAGGTGATCCGTTTTCTGAAATCCCGGCGACCTGATATTCCGATTCATGTCCGGTCATCGGCTGATCACACGATATTTCATGAGATGTGCCGGCCGGATTCCTGTCATTCGAGATCTTACGATGTGGGTGTGATTCAGTCCGATGGAATCAATATGAATATTCCCGCTACACTGGATGCATACCGAACGCTTTCCCGGTCATACCCTGAGATTATCGCTGATGAAACCCGGGATGCCTGTTCTTTAAATGCACGCCTGATTGTCACGGATATACCACCGGTCGCCATGCGCGTGGCTGAATCTTTGAACATTCCCGGCGTGATTATCGCAAACTTCACATGGGACTGGATTTATGAGATCTGGCAGGATGATTATCCGGATATAAAATCCCTGGTTTCAGAAATTCATGAAGATTATCAAAAATGCCGGGTACTATACCGACTCCCATTTTCACCACTTTTTGACACATTTCCCAATGTCCAGGATATCCCCTTGATTGCTCGAATGGCCCAATCTCCCCGGAACGAAGTCCGAAATCGATTGCGGATTCCCTCTGACCGGCCTGTCATCCTCCTCTCCTTCGGAGGAATGGGACTGAAAACCGGTAATTTGTCTCGTCTGACAAGCCTTGATCAATATGTTTTTATTACTTTCGGATCCTACGGGACACCCGGCCTGGTCATTAATCCCTCTGATCTGGCGGCAAACGGTTTGAATTACCCGGATCTTGTTGGAGCGGTTGATGTCGTTGTATCCAAACCCGGATACGGTATTGTGTCGGAGTGTGCCGTGAACGGCATCAAAATGTTGTATACCGATCGCGGGCCATTCAGGGAGTATGATATCCTTGAATCGGAAATGAAAAAATGGATTCACAGTCAGTATATCGATAGAAACAATTTTGAAAACGGTGTTTGGGAGCCTTATCTTGAGCCACTTTTAAAAAGAACGAATAATATCAAACCGGCAGCGTATGACGGGGCCGCCATCCTGGCAGACCGATTATTGAATCTTTTTGATGAAATGGGTGATTAATTGACGTACCTGGACTACGGGATTCTGATTGTTGTGAGCATCCCTGTTGTTATGGGTCTGTTTCGCGGATTTTTTCGTACGGTGTTTTCCATAGCAGGCTCACTTGCCGGAGTTGCCCTGGCTATTGTGTTTTCCCGATCACTGGGAAATGAAGTGGCAACTCTTTTCGGCCTGGATGAAGTCATCGGGCGGATTATTGCTTTCAGTGCTATTTTAGGTGGATGCTGGATTGCCGGGCTGCTTCTGGGTTTCTTTTTCCGCAAAGTGATGTCAACCCTGAAACTGGGCTGGCTGGATCGCATGCTGGGCGGAATTCTGGGGTTTTTCAAGGGTGCCATACTGGTAGCAGCGGTATTGATCATTATGACCCGGTTTCCAAACTTTACTCCGCTGATTGAAGGCTCCTGCATCGTACCGATTCTCATAAAAGGTTCGCACAAAATCATATCTCTGTTACCCCGGACCTGGGATTGCTATCTGGATCCGGGCAGATGGCTGGGACAGGTCTCTGAACCGGACTAATCAAACCCGATCATTCTGAGCATTTTCCCCCAGAGTCCCAGTTCTTCCACTGCTTCCGGCGATATCAACGGGACTTCACCCAGGGTTTTGTCTCCCAGCATAAACAGTATGGATCCGCATGGAGCATCTTTTTCCACAGGTGCCGATAATTCCCTTTTCAACACAGTTTTTTTTATGATACTTTCAGTTGCATTTTTACGAATGGTGGCGGTAAATGTCTGGGAAGCCAATGGAATAATTTCCTGTTTGACGCCATTAATCACGGATATCGATTGTGCCGCCGAATCCCCTTTACGGATTAATTCAAAATTGATGTACTGGTTAAAACCCCATGAGAGAAGGCGGGCAGCCTCATCGAATCGCAGTTGGCTTTTTTGACACCCCATCACCACCGATATCATTCTGATACCTTTCCGGGAAGCCGTGGCGGTGATACAGAAACCTGCTTTCCGATAATAACCTGTTTTCAACCCGTCACATCCGGGAAACTTTCCAATCAGTCGATTGGTGTTGGTCATAATAAACTTACCATCTCTGAATTCAGCCTTATCCTGACTGCTCCACTGAAAGATTTCAGGATGTTTTATCACCAGTTGCCGAGCCAGTATCGCCATATCATGTGCAGATGAGAGATCGGCTGTCTGGTTTGCAGCCGGAGGCAGCCCGTGGGGTGTATAATATACGGTATCCAACATTTCCATCTCATGTGCAGTCTGATTCATGATGTCAACAAACGCTCCTGATGTACCACTGATGTGTTCTGAAATGGCGAGTGCTGCATCGTTTGCCGACTGGATAATCACAGCCTTCAGAAGTTCCTCCAAAGTAAAGGTTTCTCCCTGTTTAAGATATACCTGGGAGCCACCCATCTTTGATGCTTTGGCAGAAGTAGTGATCACATCAGTGAGATGAATTTCACCGGATTCGATTTTTTCCAAAGTGAGGTAAATTACCATGATTTTAACCATGGATGCCGGCGCCAGCGCCTCGTGACTGTTCATTTCATAAACGACATCACCCGAACTCACTTCCAAAAGAAATGCTGACTTACAATCGGGCGGTCGAATCTCGAATTCCGACTTCCTCCCGGGAGTATCCTGACTGAATACTGCGGTAACAATGAGACAATTCAACAGCACAAACCCAATTGTCATAAAAATCCGGTTGCTTACTGGCATTATTTTCACTCATCTTCTCCCTTTTCCAAAGCATTATTAAAGACTGCTCGTATTTTTCTGAATTCCTGATTTTGGGCATCACCTGCGATAGCAAGATTGATCTCTTCCAGAGCCTTGTCCAGTTTACCACCGGCATACAACGCCTGGGCATAAACAGCATGATTTAACGGTGAAGGATCCATGTCAACACTAATGATAGATAACTTCAACGCCAGTTGAAACCGGCCATCGTGAAAACTCGTGTTTGCTGCTTCGTAAACCACTTCTGACAACGCATCGTCAAAACCCCTGTAATCCGGATAATTTGCCTGTAACTTCTCCAATTCAGCCAACAGTTCTTTAGAAGAAAGATCGATAACTTCCTCAAGTAAACTTGCATACGCAAGTCTGGCTTCAAGAAGTACTGACAGATCCAAACCAATTTCCGATTCGATCCACCAGCGCTGCCACGCTTCCACATCAACTCCGGGTATAGCACCGGTGTATTCTGTTAAAAATCGGACGGCATCCTCACAGGGTAAATTGCGAAACGAGGTATTGCCACAGAATTTCAAGGTGTCAATCAGAACAGGAAAACCACTCTTGTCACCAAGTAAAATCAATGTTTTCCCCGTAACACGCCGCCGGAACAGATTTTCTGACGAAGCCTGAAGCTGGAGCATACCCACGGCCCGACGATCCCCTCGAACAGCAATAATTTCAGCCGCCGTTTGAAACACGCCAGGATCGAGATCTCGGAGCGCATTTAAAAAGATATCATCATTTTCTGAATCCTCTGATTTTGCCAGTGTTCTCAATGCGGCCTGACGGCACAAAGAATCAGGATCGGTTTTGGCAATGATTTTTATCCCAGATAGATCGCCCTCTGTTTCCAGGGACCCGAGAGCGATTACTGCAGCACCTCGAACATCAGCCTCGGCATCCGTCAGCAAGGTATGCAAACGCGTGTTTGCATCCGTGAATTTGTAGCGGATATAGAGGTGGATCAACCATTTTCTGGTTTCAGGATCAATATTTTCCAGCAGTGGCATCAGTGCGGCAAGATCCCGGGTTTTATCCGTGGAATCCTGAAGAACCAATTCAATTCCTTCCTCTAAAACCCGCCGGAATTCATTATGACCCCGCTGCATGGCTTTCACAATGACAGGTACAGCATCGCTTCCAAGGTTTATCACACCTTGCAGCGCATGAAATCGAGCGAAGGGGTCTTCAGCTCCCAGCATTGATTTTTTAATGTTTCCTTCCAGTTCTTCCACCGGACTCATATCATAATGCTGAATGCGGGAACTCGCTTCCTGGCCGGTGAAGTACAGTGATGGCTGCTGATCCGTATCCATTCCGGCAGCGCCCCGAAGATTGTACCAGGCAGAATTATTCTTTATAAGAGGATCGGGGTTTCCCTGGATATAGTATTGATCCTCACCCTGAAGGTTCAAAAACACACCTAAAGACCATTCTTCATATCGGTCTGATGGGAACACAACGCCCCGTGTAGAACTGCCGCACCGATATTGATCGGATCCGTCATAATCCAAATGGAACGCCAGGGCATATGCATCCTCAGCAAAACCAAGCCCGCAATTTCCAGTGATTTTATATCGATCAATACCGGTATAATCCAGGAGCATCGCAACAGAATGATTTACAGCAGCGGCCTGAACAGTGTCGATACCGAAATATTGATCATGTCCCTTGTGATCCACCAGAATAGCGGCTCCATAGTTGATACCGGCTCCCTGGCAATTATGCCGGCCATCATAAAGGTCATCACCATCGCCATCCAGTAACATACCCAGAGAAAGGTAACCGGCGGCGCCTTGTGAAAACCGGGAACTGAAATACGTATCATCGCCCTGACCGTCAACCAGAAAACCGATACCGCCCCACAAACCCATTTTCTGAGATTCCTTTCCGGGAAACCCCATACCGGCGCCTTGAGAAAAACCACCGGTCTGTGTTGGTTTTTCAATATTCTCCCCGCGACCGGCCATATAGTGATCTTTCCCGAAGACATTCACGCAAACACCGATTCCCATGGTGGAGCCGAATCCCTGCCCCATGGATTCGCACACCAGAAAATCATTGCCGTGTAGTTTTATGAGCAGACCTATACCGAATATACCGGCTCCCTGGCAGGCGAAACGAGACTGGATTTTATCGGAACCCCGTTCGTCGTACAATAGCCCCAGACCGCCAAACCCAACACCCTGGCTTAAGTTTCCCCCATAAAATGTGTCTGTACCATTGTAATCGACAAGAATACCGACACCGAGAATACCACTGCCTTGAACACCCATTTTCTGAGATTCATAGATATCGTTTCCGCCGACATCTATAACACACGAGATCCCACCCGTGACGTGTAGACTGCCGCCGCAGTTATTTTGATAAATATCTGAGCCCCCGATATCGACAATCAGCGCGGCATCCTCTTCGTATCGATTGATACCCGGACCACCAACCACTATCTTTCCGAAGGGTGAATTGTATGAAAGCATGATCACTTCATGCCGGCCCGGAAATACCTGGCTGTTTATCCATTGCAGTACAGGCCGTGTTTCTTCAATAGCCTCAAGCATCAACTTTCCTGCAAAAAACAGTTTACGTAAATTCACTTTCCGCATGATGGCTGTTATTTCCCGTTGGTCATCACCACAGGGCGTCATTGCCCTTGAAGAATCAGGATCCTCCGGACTCAAAAGAAATTCCATGGGATTTTTACAGATCCGATTGAACTCTTCTTCCGTCAAACCGGATATTGCATCACGCCGAAGTAACGCAGCTTCCAGATACGCTTCACATAAAATGACGAGTGATCTTTCCATACCCTCGGGAAGCGCTTGAATCTGCTCATCGAGGTTTTTCCGAATTTCCGGCGGAAAAAAGCCGCGTTGAGATTTAATCTGCATCTGTTCAAATACGTCCAGCAGGCTGCGCTCAGGGTGTTCCCCCCTGTCCATGTCATCCAGTGAACATCCAACCATCTCACGGGCAATCCGGAAGAGTTCCGAGGGTGTTATGGATCCCCGGTATCCATTCATATAGGCTCCTGAAACCTGACAAAATCCCGGAAGATAGAATGGGTTTATCATGATGTCGCGTATGGTCGGGAAATGCGCTTCCGCAATGATCCCATTTTCTGTCTCACGGGCGAGGGGAATTCTTAACTGGTTTCGAGAAAGACCGGTATTGGAAATCAGGGAATCCAGTATTGATGTTTCATCAGCCGGGGAATCAGCAGAGAGCACGGGTATGCCTGAGAAGCATATGAGAAGACAGATTAAAATTACCTGTCTCGACCGATCAGTGATTAAAGAATTCAGTCTTAACATGGATTTCGCGCCGCGCAAGTTCATTGACGAATGTATCTCCATTCACGGAAAGCTCCAAAGGATGAACACCGGGTTTTAACTCACCCCGTGTCATCATGATCGCAACAATGGATGCGGAATAGGCGGTTGTCCGTTCCATGGCGGTAAACCCGGTTTTTTCCTCATGATAATCCACCATATTCTGAACCATGGTGATGGGTTGACCCTCTGAATCACGGCCTCGGGATACAACCCGTAATACAACAAGGTCATGACCATCCGGATCATTTAACCTGGATTCAGCCAGGACATGAAAGACATCCCGTGGAATCACTTCGTTATTTCCAACCAGGACCGGATTCAGATCGAGAAATCCCATGTCAATCATGGTTCGGATCTTCTCAAAATGTCCCGGATAACGCACTGTTTTATATCCGTAATTATTTAATTTTCCCTGAAAACTCCAAGGTCCCGTTGAAGTACCGCCGGACGTGAGAAATGCTTCACATTTGCCCACAGGCGCATCAAATTCAATACTTTCAAGTTCCGTAAATGCGGGAACCTCGACAATAGTCCCATCACGAATCTCCACACACATTCCGGTATATTCGTTGGTCAATCCTGCAACGGAGAATACGATTGAGTAGTCCAGAGGTGGTTTGGGTGTTTGCGGCAGGCCACCGCAGCGTATCTGAATATCTTCCACCTCCATTTTATCAAAGGAACGCGCCGCCAGTGTATTGCCCAGTCCCGGGGCGAGACCGCAGTCCGGCGTGACAGAAACCCCCGCATTGACTGCCTGCTGATGCAGATGGTGCTGATTGTGCACCACGCCGGTGTTTCCTCCCATATCGTTAAAGTGACATCCGGCTTCTATACAGGCCCGGGTCAAATCCAGGTTCAACGCATAATGCGCGGCGCCGCAACACGTGTCCACCTGTTTCAGCAATGAAATAAGCGACCCCGTGTCTTTGACATCGATCTCCAGGCTTTCAGCAATATCCGTACCCGTCAAATCATTGATCCGACCGGCTGCCTGTGCCGCAATATCGCCTTTCAAATCACACATGATCACCCGCTCGGCATCACCAAATCTTGCCAGATCATACCCTTCTGCTGTCCCCTGCATTCCACTCCCGATGAGTGCATACTTGAAATTACCTGCCATGAAGATCTCCTTTCCCTCCAAAACCTGATCTTAATGAGTATCGAATGAAGGCGTATCGGTCAATGGATCTTCATGAAAAACTCACCTGAACAGTGAATCCTGAATCTCAGAGGCGGCTTCTTTGCGGCCATCATGACGAAGGTGGATCACACGGATTCCGGATTTCAGTAATGCCGGTGTTACCAGATGGTGCCGATGACAACGATACGGATTCTCCTCAGCACATAAAAGAACAATATCCCGGGTCTCAGCCAGTTCCTTTAATCGGCGAATTCCCCGTTGAAAGAGCGATGTCGCGGCAACGGCTTCCCAATCAGGGTTTCCCGGGGACTCCGGTTTTTGTCCACCGGGAAAACCCCCAAGATATTTTCCGGCAAACCGATATTCGATACCACTCTCAGGGAATGTCCTTTCCAGTTTCCTCTTGTTAAATTGCGGTGAAATACGGCTGTATGGCACAGACCGGACATCGACGACAGTGTTAATAATATTCACCACCAACAATCTCATGATCTCATTTATCGTCAATCGGCCATGTCCGATGGTATAGATATCATGGTAGCCCGATTTTCCTGTTTTGGTTTCTTCGGGATTGATATCTTTTGGGAAATCATCCATAAATTCAGTTTAACACAACTTCTGTTTTTTGGTAAATTGCGGAAATTTTTGATAGTTTACGGGGTATGAAAATCCGGTGTCGATTTCAGGTGATTTTATGAGTTCCAAGCTATCGCGATCGTATCAGACAGCCGTCAGACATGGCATGATCGGACAGAGCGATGCCATGAACGAACTTTTTAATAGAATCGAAATGTATTCCAAAGCGTTTGCTTCGGTGGTCATCACCGGCGAAACCGGCACCGGAAAAGAACTGGTTGCCCGGGCGATTCACACACGCAGTCCAAGAAACCCGTTTCCATTTGTTGCTCTGAACTGCACCGCCCTCAATCAGGACCTGCTTGAATCTGAATTGTTCGGTCATGAACGCGGTGCCTTTACCGGCGCCATTCGATCCCATCGGGGACGATTTGAGCGGGCTGACAAGGGCTCGCTTTTTTTGGATGAAATCGGTGATATGCCGGTTAAAACTCAAGTGAAACTGTTACGTGTCATAGAAGAACAGCGACTGGAACGGATCGGCGGAGAAACCGAAATCCCGGTGGATGTTCGAATCATCGCCGCAACGAATATCTCGCTTGAGCATGCTGTATCGATTGGTCAGTTCCGATCCGATCTCTATCATCGCCTGGCGGTACTGCGCATTCATGTACCTCCCCTCCGGGATCGAGAAGGAGATCTGGAACTGCTGGTCGAATATTTCCTGGATCTTTTGAATCAGCGATATAAAAAGGACATTGTACGATTATCCCCGGATGCCATGCGACTGCTGGAAAGTTATCGTTGGCCCGGCAACATCCGGGAACTCAGAAATGTACTGGAACGTGTCTATGTTGAAACACAAACCCGCATTATCGGCAGGAATGCGTTCAGGGAATGGGAACAAGAACGGGATTTTCTTGCAGCCGGGCACTGGAATCTTCAGTACTCCGAAACCCAGCGACTTTCTCGAATGCCGATTATCACACCGCACGGTTCCTCGTCTGATGAACAGAGATATCCAGAGTCGAAACCCTTCATGCCGCCTGAATATCAGCGGCTTCCCCGGGCACTTCCGCCGGGAGATCTGTCGGCGTCTCATATTTTGGATGGTGAATACACAACCCGTGACGGACCTTTAAAAAAGACGGAAAATATTACCCGGGATCACCTGCAACGAGCCTTTGAAAAAGCTGACGGTAACATCACCCGGGCAGCCGGACGCCTGGGGATCCATAAATCAACATTTTACAGATATCTGAAAAAATTCGGTTTATCCCGGGAGGATCTGGGTCCGCATACCGGAATATGATGCTTCAATTCGAGTTTCCATTCGATCATGAATCTCATTCATCACGGAATGAATCTGTTTCCGATCAAGGTTTTCTGTGGGAATCATCTCATCAATATATACGTGAATGATTCCCGGAGAGAACCCTTTGGTTTCCGGCAGATTCCGCTCGTATGAATTGGTAATTGTTACCGGCAGAATCGGGACACGGGATTCGTTGGCCAGATAACCGGCGCCGCCTTTGAATGGCGCCAGCTTGCCGGAACGTGTACGGGTACCTTCAGGAAAAATCACCACTGTTTTATTTTTTATTTTCTCCGCTGCCTGTTTCAGGGAATTAAAGGCTTTCTCACGATTTCCCCGATCAACGGGTATGTACCCGGCGGAGTGAAGAGCCCGGCCAAAAATGGGTACTTTAAACAGTTCACGTTTGGCGATCCAGGCAATTCTCATGGGGATACAACTGGAAAACACAATGATATCGAACACCCCCTGATGATTTGAAACAACAAGTACGGAACGATCATTGGGAATATTTTCCTGACCGTAAATCCTGACTTTCACGCCTGTCAGTTTCAGAAAAATGAGGCCCCAGATACGGGCAAGATGATGAATGATAAGGTCGGAACGAGGAAAAATCGGTGCCAGAACAGCCAGACCAGCCATAAATGCCGTCCATGGCAGTCCCACACCCCAGGCCAGGGTAGTACGGAAAACACTGATCCGAGAAACAATCCGTAAACTCGTATCAGCCATTCGTTCTATTTCGTTTTCACGGGTTTAAAAACGATGATAAAATCAGGGTCACCTTCCACCTTGGGTTTACCCTCCACCGGATTCCACTGTGCCCGTTCCATGTTGCCCTCCGGTGTAATGGTCCACCGATAATGCTCAAATCCACCGGGAAGCATGCCCTGAAGAAGCACTTTTTCAGGATCAGCTTTACCCACATACGTTTTCGCCCATCCCGTGCTTTCAAACGCATACATCAGATATTGTGAAACCGCTAAATAGTATTTCAAAATGAGTAACTGCTCAAAAACGACTTTCCCGGACTCATCTTTAGTTGTCCAGTATCCCTGGAGATACTGATTCTGAATAGCACGTTTAAACGTGAGATCGGTAACCACCTTTTTACCGTTTTCCGAATATTCCGCGACCCAACTGCCAAGGAACTTATCCAGATATTCATCACAGGTTATGGTGGCTGGCTCCTTTGCTTTCATTTCTTTAGCATCTGCTGTGTTTTCAGCCTGGCCATAACATACCGATGAAATCATCAGGGCCATCATCACAAGTAAAAGAATGTTAATCGTTTTTTTCATACTGTATTCCTCCTGGAAAATAAATTGCTGAAACCTGTTATTATCTATCTCAAAATCCTGAAACAATCAATGGCATGACTGTGGCTCTCAAGGATCAGCCCATGTGTCTGCGGACCATGCGTTCCCTTTTATGACCGCCGCAACCCTCTGAATGCCAATCCGAGAATGCCACAGGCACTTCCACCGGCGCCGGCGATGAGAAACAGATAAGGCGGTGCTGATACCGAACCGACATAGCCCGCAAGAATTGATGCGATCCAACCGGTCATAATCGCCGATATAGACCAGAATCCGAAGATTGTGATGTTGATGAGACCAAACGCTTTGGCCAGACGGTGTCTGACCACGTTTTCCTGAATCAGCGTTGTCCGGGGGATGATAATTGCCGGAATACTCAAAGAATGAATAAACATGACCACAATAAGACCGAAATAGCTTCGGACCCAGAAAAACGGGATAAATGTCAGCCCATCCAGGAGAATGCCAAAGATTACGAGTTTACCTTTGGGAATCCGCTGTCCCCACTTAAGAATGGCAAAAGAAGAGACAGCCATCCCCATTGCCAGGACAAATTCTGCAAAGGCGAGTGCTTCAGGACCCATCCCCAACGTTTCCCGGACGAACAAGTTCGTTCCGACAATAGCCGGACCCATGATGAACAGATTATCGATGGCGGTAATAAACAGGAGACCCGCCAGTAAGGAATCCTTTTTTACCCATATAAGAATCTCCCGGAACTGCCGGGTCCATGGGGAATTCAATTCGGCACCGCCCCGCCGTGAAACGGGAACGCGAATCATCCATACAAAAACGGCTGAAAGAAGAAATGTGAGCGCATCGAATCCAAACACCGTAACAAGCCGGGGTATCTCCTGAGTAGAATTCAGACCACTCGTTGCGCCCAGAAGCGCAGCAGCCAACCCGGTTCCGCCGATAATGGCAAACTGGGTGGACGTCTGAAAAAGTGAATTGATTTTCAACAGATCCCGGTCATCGGCTATATCCGGAAGCAGTGCATCACGAGCGGGATTGAACAGGGCTGAAAACATTCCCACACCAAAGGCAACACATCCCAGAAGCTGCCACGTCAGAAAATCGAAAATATATGCCAGGGGAACCACCACGAGAATACATGTTCGGGCAATATCACCGAGGATCATGATTTTGCGTCGATCAAACCGATCACCAATCATTCCGGCGATGATTCCAAACAACAAAAACGGTATTGTCTCCATGAATGTGACCAGACCGGCTTTGAAGGATGCATTGGGTGGATTGAGAGCCAGGGTAAGGTACACCAATACTGTCCAGAGCGCTGAATCACCCATCATGGATATGAACTGACCCATAAACAGATTGAATATATTTCGATTGAACAGTTTCAAATAATAGGTCCTCAATATCAACGGGTTAAACAATATCGGGAAATCTGGAGCAATGGAAGCGCTAATCAAAAATCTCACCTGACGGGATGAAATTTACTTGCAATCCTCAAAAAAATACGGTTCCTTTAAATGAGGTATTCAGGGTTTATTTTATAAGAATTCAAACCGTTAAAGGACGTATCTAACTTGAATCCTGTCATCGTCATAATATTTATATTGGCACTCCTGATCCCGACATCCCATGCCATTGTCGAAACAGACAGTCCGAAAACATCGGAATCCACGTTATTGGACGAAATAAAAGATCACCGGGAAACTCAAATAAAGACCCTGATTCAGGATCTGAAAACCATGGAAAAACACGGTCCGGATCGCAGGAAATCACTGCTGAAAGACCTGATGAATGCCCGACGGGAACTCCGGTCGGTAACCTTACAGATCAAGAATTTTAAGGAGGGGGTGTCTCCCCTGACCGTCACAGATATTGCGTCGGCCCGGGATGCAATCGAGGGGTATCAGTTTCCGGTGGCCATGGCATGGCTTGAAAAGACCATCATTGATGCACATTCACCGGATCGATGTGCTGCAATTCTACTTCTGGCAAAAGCCCATGCCGCCCGCGGGAATCCGGAACCGGCGGCAGAAACCCTGCTGGACACAGGGAATCCGCGCTGCTCCTGTCAACCCCATCGCCTGCATCTCGCAGTAGATTACCTGCGGCATCCTGACAGCAAACAGAAATCCGTTGAAACCGCTATTCATCATCTGGAAACCATCTCTTCCGAATTCCCGGATTACGTTTTGATCAATCAGGTGAGAGCTGATCTTGCTGAACTCTATATGCTTCAATCCCGGTGGGAAAAAGCAGTTTTGGTTCTGAGATCTCTTAAAGAAAATGAAACCACACTGCGATCTACGGGAAAATGCCTGATTGAAACCGGGCAATTTGTAAAAGCGGAAAAGATTTTCAGAAAACACTGGCTTCATTATCCGGTCAGTGTGGATGCGGTGCAGATTGAGCAGACCTTTTCTGATCTGTGCAAACGATTGGGCAAACCGTTTCCCGGTGAATCCTCAAAAAACCTGTTCAAGCGAATCAGGCGGATCGATCAGGCCGGAGACCGGGATAAAGCCCGGGATTTGTACCGTGAACTGCTTAAAACACCATTATCTGCGGAGATTGATGCGAAATGCCGACTTTACCTTGCAAAATATCTCTATGACAGTCGCGATAACCAGGCGGCAATTAAAGAATACGATGCTTTTTTAAAATTGTATCCCCGGCATAACTCCGTGCCCACTGCGCTGCTGCGCAAAAGTATCATTTTCCGCCGGCTGAAAGATGATGTACAATATCTTGAAACGGTTTCTCAGTTGATCCGGAAACATACCGGCAGTCAGCGATGGCTGGATGGAATCATCGGACGGGGTGAATACCGGCGCAGTGTGAATCAACTGGAGAAAGCAGAGATTGATTTTAATCAGGCGGCACGGCGCGGCTCCCGGGATGCCTTCTGGAAAAGTGCCTGGGTTCTATATGATATGGGCAAGTTTGAGGATGCTGCGGCAAAATTTGGATCTCTGGCGGTAAAAGGCAAAAATTCCGGGTGGGAACCCGCCGCATTATATTGGAAAGGCCGATGTCTGGATCGGACGGGGAAACGGAACACCGCTGAACGGATTTACGAGGATCTGACACAACGATTCACCCGACAATACTATGGACGGTGTTCTCAAGGAAGACTGCACCGGAATGAAAATTATCAACTGATTCCGGACGGTTCCGGGACGGATACCCTGACCAGCACTGGAAATTGCGGGGATGCACTTTATGAAAGCGGGTTCCTGACCAGAGCAGCTCTTGAATTTCATCGTCTCAGTAAATCCTCAAAAAACCAGTCACGATATTACTCAAAATGGGAAGCCCGAGCGCTCTATCAGGCAAGAAATTTCAAGAAAGCCCGGGGGATTTACATGAGATTGTTTGAAGCGGATCTCTATCAGGGAAATATTCCTCCGGAAGTTATGAAAATACTCTTCCCCTTACCGCCGGATCTTAAACATGAGATCCTGAAAGCAGCAAATACGCACCGGCTGGACCCGCTGTTTCTGGCATCCGTGATACTTCAGGAGAGTGAATTTGATTCCGCAGCACTCTCCCGGTCCTTTGCTGTTGGATATATGCAACTGACACCTAAGCTGTTCAAGAGGATGACGGAAAACCGGTGCCCGCCTCCTGAAAACCATAAACGATTTGATCCATCAACAAACATTGATGTCGGTGCGGCTTATCTAAGATTACTGCTGGATACTTACAACGGCAGTCGTCCGAAAACACTGGCTGCATATAACGCCGGGGAGCATCGTGTTGATGAATGGTCCCGGCAGTATCCTGATCTTGATCCTGAGGAATGGGCGGAACATATTCCTTTCAAACAGACACGTTTATACGTGAAAAAGATATTGGAATATTACTCCACTTATCAATCTGTTTACCCTGATTTCAGATAATGTTTTGAATTTTTGTTTAATTGAGTATAATCCCGGGATTAATCCTGTAGCAGGCTTCATGCCGGTCGCAGATATGATAAGATTTTTTCTGGAGGATAATTATGAAATTCAAAACCATGAATATCGCATTTTTAGTCATCATTCTGGCTGTCGGCATTATCATGCTGGGATGTGGTGACAGTAAACAGGAAGCAAATAAAAAACTGAAAAATGATCAGCTTTCCAAAAGCATAGGAAAGAAAGATCTTGGTCAGGCAAAGAAATTGCCTGCCAAAGCGCCTGATAAAGAAAAATTTGATCCGAAGAAAAAACTGGCGGCAAAGGAAATCAGGTTCGATGCAAAAACAGCCGGTAAAATACAGCCTGCTACCAGTACCGGCAAAAGACCCATTGTAAAACGCGGTGAAAATGCCCGTGAGTTTGAAGCCAAGACATACGATGGTAAAATGGTTCGATTAAGTGATTATAAAGGTAAATACATTCTGATTGATTTCTGGGCAACCTGGTGCGGACCCTGTGTTCGGGAAATGCCGTATATGGAAAAATTGGCTGCAAAATATAAAGACAACAAGGATCTTGTGATTCTTGGAGTCAGTCTGGATAAGAGCGATAAACCGATTCCCGGTTTTCTGAAAAAATATAATATTGAGTATCCTCAGGTGTATGACGGTCGTGGTTGGAGTAATGAAGTTGCCGCGCTGTATGGTATCACCAGTATTCCGATGACAGTCCTGATCGGACCGGATTTCAATATTATTGGAACGGGATTCCGAGGGCCTAAACTGATTGAAAGTATCGATGCCGTCCTGAACCGGAAAGACAGTTAACCCGCTTTCCGGATTACTGGCCGCGGACCAGGTTGACAAGTCTCTTCTTCCAGATCGCATACAGGTTTTCCGGCGGCACATTGGTTTCACCCCTGAGTATGATCCGGATCCATTCACCGGCGCCTGTCTGATTGGATGTCTGCCATATCAGACACAGCCCATCCCGTAAATCACCGGCGGACCATCCCGGTGAATACCGGACCAGATTATCGGATACAATTTTATACAATCCGGACCTGATTTTACCGTGAAAACCGATCTCATGTCTGACATGCTGCCTGAAAATCAACTGTCCGACATGCGGCAGTGGTTTTCCTGGAATTTCCTGACATAAATTTTGATTCAGGAACTGATCCATATGAAAGGCCAGCAGGGGTATCCGGCCAGATGTAATCTCCAGAGGTGTCAACACCGGTAACGATGCGACCAGCCGCGGATTAACCTCCACGGTATGCCATGTCTCATCCTCTGTTCTCAACAGCAGATCCGCCCCGAATAACCCACGATATCCCCTCTGGTGCAGAACGCGGCCCATTCCCGCCACCACCGCTTTGAACCCATCGGTATTTTTCGGCGTGACCCATAGATTGCCCACTGATCCGATGGTGGGCGGAAGACCGTCTTTCCCGGGAAGAACATGCGTTAATTGCAGGAAGGGTTCAGATAAGATGATTTTCCCTGTATGGAGCACGCATCCGTTACCCGTCCACGTGTTTCCATTATAATAAGGTGTTATTTTACAGCGTTTATCCGGAAATTTTCGAAACAGGGTACGCCATTGATCACGATCAGAAATACAAAATGTTTTATTACCGGAAAACCCTCGGGCAAACTGACAAACCACCGGAAATTCAAGGCCGGCTTTTACTTCTGTCGGACATTGTTCCGGATCCGGTTTATAAATATGGCTCGGGATACCCGGAATACCGGCATCTGAAACTATTTCGGGAAACTTAAGTTTATTTTCCAGGGGTCGGGCGACAGATGCAGGTGGATTGAGAAGCCGATATCCCCGGCTTTGACAGTACGCCTCCAGTGATGCGGAAGGTTTAAAATGCAGGATATAAACCGGGGGGGGAAGATCATCCAAAAAAGCCGTAACCCGAGGATGTTGAAGCAGTGCATTGGTACTGAGCGGAACCTCACCGGTCTCTTCTTCAAGGCAAAAAACCGGTATTCCTCTCTCCCGCCACAACTGAATCCAATCGTGACAGGAAGCGGTGACAAGTACCGGATCAGGTATTTTGAGTTCAAACAACTGAAGATTAATCGTCTCTACAGCCGCAGAAACCAGGGTCCCCTCCCCAAAGGATATCTCATCCCACCACTTTACCGTTGTTGGCGCCATAACTCATCCACACATTTTTTAAGATCAATATAGGATTCAGGATGCAAATATCCGTCATCTGATTCCACTGGCACACTGCTGGTTTTTCTGCCGGTCAAAATCACCAGCGGCTGACCCATCCCGCCGGCCTGACGCCAACGGTTCACCGCAAAAACAGCGGCAGCACCTTCCCGGGAGGTTGTCACGCCGGCTTCTGAGAGAATTTCTTCACCACGGCAGACTTCATCCGGTGAAATATACCAGGCAAATCCTCCGGTTTCCGTGATGATTTTTTTTAAATCCGGGAGAAGCGGTGATTTTCTGACACCACCAAAACCAGCCCGGCTGCCCACACTGATATCACCGGCATGCCGGGATTGATCCTGCCGTTTATCAAATTCTGCCGCCAGATCCGTTGCCCTGCCTGATTGTACCGCATGGAGCTGCGGATACCCGGTCCATACTTTTTCACGTTCCACCAGCACCTTGAATGCTTTCCCGATCCCCAGACAACTGGCGCCACTGGTACTGAAGATGAAAACAGCCGGCGGCGGCGCCCGGTGAAATTGTTCATGTATTTCAAATCCCAGACTCATAAACCCCACTACCGCATTAGGATCCCGGGACGGTTTCAGGTTCGGGATCTTAAACACCCGGGAAACATAGTTGGCAAAATTAACGGGTTTTTTAACAAGGAAAGTGAATGCACCATTTTTTTGAACCCTGAGTACTTTTTCGGCGGGTGTATTCCGGGACATAAAAACCAGCAGTGTTACCCCGGCACGACGTGCATATTCCGACAAAGCAATCCCCGCATTTCCGGAAGAGGACAGCACTGCCGCTGACACATTTTTCTGGCACAACCGGCTGATCTGAAAAACGGCAGCGCGTTCCTTATGAGAACCCGATGGCTGGAAATCCTCCCGTTTCAGCAAACATTCACCCCGTTTGTGATCTGTTAATATCTCCACAGGTGATTGGATATCCCGGGAATCGATCTGGAACTCCCGGGGAGGACAATCCGGAAACAGGGATCCAAACCGCCAGATATTTTGAGTATTCTTTACAGACGATCTATCCATAAAACCTACGTTTCCCGGGTGGAATTCCGATCACGACGCTGAAGATCACGGACCAGACGTTTGAATCCTCGACCACCGGCAATAAACCGGCTGTAAAAGCCGGCCCCGGATGGACTCAACAGCACGATATCACCGGTTTGAATTACTGATTCAAGAAAAGTCATCGCATCATCCAGTGTATCCACAACACGATGCGGGATATCCAATGCGAGTCCGGCGAGAGTTTCCGCTATTTCACTTTTCAGGATAATCAGGTATTTCACAGAACTCTGAAATGCATCGCCCAGAGACGCATACTCATCAATGTTGCCTTTTGAAGATCCGCCTGCCAGCAGGATTACCGGTTGTTCCATTGCGGTCAGAGCCGCCAGAGTGGCGGATGGGTTTGTGCTGGCGAGATCATCAAAGAAGCGCACTCCCCGGCTTTCACCCACATACTGAATCCGGTTTCTGACACCTGAAAATGCAGCAATCGCTGTCCTGATCTGTTCACTGGGAACACCGGCACAGGCCGTTGCTGCAGCCGCCGCCAGAAAGTTTGCACGATTATGAATACCGGGCATTTTAACATCCTCAATGGAGAACAACTGCCGGAACTCATCGCTGATTGAAAGCTCAAATCGACCCTCACGCAAACAGGCGCCGGAAGAAATCCGTTCTGTTAACGAAAAGGGGATCACCTGACCCGGCAAATCATTCACCCAGGTGGAGACAATGGGATCATCACCATTAAGAACAGCATAATCCCGAGATGTCTGATACTTGAAAAGTTCCTTTTTTGCCTGAACATATTCGGCCATGGATCCATGTTCCTCAATATGATCCGGTGTAATATTCGTGATGACGGCAATCCGGGGAGATCCTTTCAGCTCCTTGAGCTGACGGTTGGATACTTCAAGAACGAGAAATCCTGATGGCGGAAGCTGCTCAAGGCGATCCAGCACCTGGGGATGGTATCGATCGTTCCCGCCCATCAGAACCGGATAGCCGGCATGCTCAAGAATGTGTGTAATCAGACTGGTCACCGTGGTTTTACCGTTGGTACCGGTCACAGCAATAATAGGGACGGGTGAGAGATCAAAATATAATTGAATCAGAAACTGGACGTTAAGACCTCGGTTTCGCGCCTGTCTGAGAGGTTCATTGGCAGGATGTGCAAACCAGTTCTGACCGGCAAAAGCCAGGTCGGCATTTTCCAGACCAGATAGATATTCGGAACCAAGACAGAACGTCACCGGCAGATCCATGAACCTCTGAAATGCCGTCTCCCTCACCTTTTTAGGTAATGCAACATGCGCGGTATGGAATGACTGTTTGAGTGGTTCACCGGCCCTGAGATCGTGGAGCACGAGATTCTTGAAACCAAGATTCCCAAGATATGATGCAATGGCAAACCCTTCGGCCCCTGAGGCGCCGACAATGTGAACTTCCCGATCAATATATTGCAGCAATTCAGATTTTATCACTTACTGAGATCCTTAAAATTGAACGAACGGCGAACAGCAATAACACGATACCCTGTCTTAAACGCTTCCAAAGTTTCGCAGATCACCATTTTTTTTGCCCGGCAGGCATGAATCACACCGTCTGATACACAGATGGCAACGTGGTGAATTTTACGGTGATGCTGCCATGCAAATATCAAATCCCCGGGAATTGGGTGATCCAACCCTATCCGTTTACCACATTTGCGTTGATCCTTCGAGTTTCGCGGGAAAAGGACGCCGGTAACAGACAGAAAAACCTGCTGAATCAATCCCGAACAATCGATCCCTTTTCGGGTGCGTCCGCCCAGAAGATAAGGTACTCCGATATATGACCGTGCCTCATGTTCCAGATCAGGATAACCGGGGCTGACAGGACAGCCATCACCGGAACCGATTCGCAGAACAGCACGCCACTGTGCGGGGCCATCCTGTATGGATTTCCAATTGGAGTTCCGGCACCAGCCCATAGCCAGATCCGGTGTTTGAATCAGAGACCATGGCGGGAGTTCCCACAGTTTCCGGCAGATACTGTCTGTTTCAGCAATCTGGGTCGTCAATTTTCCAGCAGGTTTCGTCATAAGATCCACCGGATAATCATTAGCCAAAACCCAGGTGATTTGCCGGGACATGGATTCGGGATCCCCAAGAATCTCCAGGTCAGTTTCAATATCCCGGGTCACCGCTGAGAGTGCTGAAATCAATGAATCTTTCTGTGACGACAGAATCAGGCTGCCACGCACAGCGATACTGCTTTTATTGGGATCCCAGGATATCCGGATATCATGAGGTGCACTCCCATAGCGATTCTCCTGTTCTTCCCGCCAATGTTTAAATGCATTGACAACAGGTGTTTTCATTCGGATCAGACGGGCCAGACGAGCCAGAACATTTGCTGTCTCATGCAAAAGATACCCATCCACACTCAATGTTGATTTTCCGGTCATTCCATCCACGGCACCGGCGGCAACGACGCCGTTAATCAGTGCCGTCACATCTGAAATATCGGGAAGCAGTCCCTGAAAACCGGAGGTAATCTCCAATGCGGCAGCCAAACCATATGCCGCCCAATTAGATGTTGACCCCAACAGAATATGATCAGCACAACAGACCGCAGCCGGACAATTATCAGGAAGAAATTCCGCCAGTGCACCCAGACCCAGTTCATTCCCGCCATCACCAATAGCCACACTTACCGGGACATCCAGAAAATGGTCCAGAACAGCTGTGTGACCGGTAATATCAATTCCCCGCGCGGTGAGATATTGTCCCGACCGGGTTTTCCCGGGTCTTTCCACCGCAATCACCACACCGGGTCTCAAGCGGTCCAGCCACTCCCGGGTCAGTGCACGACTCCCTTTCTCGTTGAGAAAGGGAAATTCATGAATTAAATCTTGATTTACAATCGCTTCAAGAAGCGGTCGGCCATGGAGATCGGTGATATAAATCACTTTTTTGCCGCACTTTTCCAGAGCCTTCCCCAGCACACAGGCCCCGAGAGGACCATCGGTTTCTGAAACACCGGCTTCGGGGATATAAAACCCCGTCAGAATCAGTATGGGTGATTCGGATTCAAGCAGAGCATTCGCAGCTTGAGCAAACGGATCAATATGTTTGAGACGGCGATACTCGAAAACGCCACGTCGGTCATCTTCGAATACCAGATCTTCAATCACAGGATTATTTCTCTTCTTCCTCGAACAGCTCTACTACCATGGGATCAATACCCACAACTTCCAACTCAACACCGCATTCAGGACATTCAATTATTTCACCGGGATCAAATTTTTCATCTTCCAAGGCACAATTGCATTCAGGACAAACAACCACGGCAACCTCCCTTCGGTTATAATACTCTGTGATGTTAAGCAGAGACATGATTCTGAGTCAATACCCTGGTGCAGTTGACAGCCGACAAATTCACATATCCTGATCCCGATACTGGAGAAAAACAGAGCTATCCTGATTGTAATTTCTTGCAAATTAATTCAAACCTTAATACCCTCCTGAATCCATGAAGTGTTTACTTGTTGTGCCCCCGGGTGGTTATTACGCAGAACGATGGAGTGGCGGTGTATTGATGCCGCCTCTGGGAATCGGTTATGTCGCCGCCATGATGGAAAAAAGTTCCCATGAGGTCCGGATTCTGGATGCCCATGTTCTTCGGATGACACCCTCACAGATTGTTTCTTATCTTGAAGATTACAAACCGGATCTGCTGGGTCTGACCTTTACGACTGAAAACCGGTTTGAGGCATTTCGAACGGCAGCACTGGCACGTAACACACTGCCCCGATCTCATATTTGCGGTGGCGGTCCCCATGCATCTCTGGCTGCGGAAGATACTCTGGAAGGGATCCGGGCATTCGATTCCATGATTATCGGAGAAGGAGAGTTAACGCTTCCCGAACTGGCTGATGCGTTGGAGGCCGGTGGAACGGATCGGGATTTGAGTCATGTAAACGGGATTGTTTTTCGTGCCGGTGACGGAACCCTCTCCCGCACAGCCCCTCGGGAACGGATTCCTGAGCTCGACGACATCCCGTTTCCTGCCCGTCATCTCTATCCATCAACAGAAGCATACAATTTCAAATTTGACGTCCCCGGGAAAGGACTTCTTCAATTTTCCAACCTGATGACCAGCCGCGGCTGTCCCGCCAATTGTAATTTCTGTGCCACACCCAAAACATGGGGTCGGAAGGTTCGCATGCGATCTCCTGAAAATATCATGGCGGAAATTGATGAAATGGTGGAGAAATATGGTGCTGAAGCACTCTGGTTTTTCGATGATACATTTAATTCATCACCCAAACGGGTGGAAAAACTGTGCCGGCTGCTTAAAGAACGGCAGTACAATTTGCCTTGGTTTTGTGAGGTGCGCGTCGATTTCCTCTCCAGAGATCTTCTGGAAACGATGAAAGATGCCGGATGTTATACCATCGGATTCGGTGTCGAGTCCGGGTCACAACGAATTTTAGATGATGTGATCGGCAAAAATCTTAAACTGGAAAAAGTGCACCAGGCCTATGAATGGTGCCGGGAAGTGGATGTCATCGCCAACCCGTTTTTTATTATCAGTCACCCCACGGAGACATGGGATGAAGCCAGGCAGACACTGGATATGATCCGGGATTTCAAAGAGGGCGCTCATGTATCCATGGCATTCCTTCACGTCTACCCCGGAACAGCACTGGAAGCCACCGCCCGGTCCAATGGCACACTTCCGGCTGATTTCAAATGGTATCAGGAAAATCGGAGCGATATAAGAACACTGGCGTCCGCCCAGGGAAATGTACCAATATTTCTTGACAAACTTTCCTGGAGTCAGATTTCGGATATTCTTTTTGAGTGGGCGGAGATGCAGAATTATTCTGTTCTTAGAAAAATACCGGGTGTGATAAAATCCATTCGATCCGTGGATGACTTGAAGCGGTATATGATTATGGGATTTCAGTATCTGAAACGGCTGGCAACCCAAAGATAAAGCAGCAGTATTGTCAACGGTTTTCAACAGGAGAAGGATATGAGTTTCCGGCATATTCTTACATATAAATGGTGCTTTGCCTGTGTGCTTATACTGCTGCCCTGGATGATTTTTTTGACCTATTATCTGGTTCCCGGAACACCTGTATCCCTGGTGAAACAGCCGCTTTTCAATAAACCGTGTCCGCCCATCCAATCGGGTACACGTCTACGACAGGACTTTATTGTTCCTGAAATCCCCATTTCTGAACTTCAGTTGCTCTTCGGCACATACTGCCGTCAGAATGTGGGTGAACTGGCGGGGATTGTTGAAATCCACAACCCCAACGGACCTGAGACCCGCAGGTTTACCATACACCTTGAGGATCTAGCAGATAATCACTGGTACGGTGTTTTATTTGATCCCCCGATGACAGGAACCGCCGGGAGTCATGGTTATTTTGAAATTCGCGGCAAACGAATTGAACCGGGAAATGAAGTCACGATCTGGCGAACGGATTACGATGCATTTTCCGGCGGAACCCTCAAAATCAACATGTCGGATACTCAGGGGGATCTTGCATTTCAACTGACAGGATATTTTCGGGGTATTCGGGCGGCACAACATTTCCTGGCACAATGGAATATGCATAAACCAAAAAAATGGACTCATCCGTTCTGGCTTTTAATACCCGGTTTATTACTGGCTATATCCCTGGTCACCGGGGTTTATCATTTGGTGCGCTGCCATGAATAATCATCGGAATATTTTGACAACAGTATGTGCCCGCCCGGGTGTTTGTACTGTGATTCCCTGGTGTGTTGTCGGTCTGATTGCACTGGGATTTATCCTGGTCGGCAATAGGCTGCCACCGGGCATGCACCGACCGGTTCACGTGACATTTGCCGCCATCCATGAATCGCTCTTCGATCTTGATGGCGCTATTCTGCATCTCGATAAAATCTCGACATCACGCTTTCGATCATCTGATCTGGAAATCGATATTTGGAGAAATGACCTCATTCGTAAGCGGAGTCTCCGTGATTTTCTCTCCGGAAAATTTGCTGATGCCGCTTCGGGGTTTGAAACAAGTCTAATCCGGAATCCCGGTGACTACTTCAGTGACTATTTCAGCCTTCTCCACCTGGCCATCAGCCGGCATAAACTCAACGATTCACTTGAGGCTATACACGGTTTGAATCGTGCCATTGACCAGTTTCCCAATCGTCAGGATGCATATATCCTGCGAGGACATCTCCATCTTTCTATGAACGACATCCTGTCAGCTGAAGCGGATTATATCCGGGCAAAAGCACTGGCAGAAAAGCTGGGCAGTGTATATGTGGATATCGGCGATGCGTACCGCGCACACGGCAACCTGAAACACGCCCGAAATATTTACCAGCGCGGCGCCGAAAATGATCCCGGGGATCCATTTATATTACTCCGACTGGCCGAAGCAGCACTCTTTTTTGACCATAACCGGGATCGTGCACGGGAACTATCACAAAAGGTCCGCCGGATTCTGCCTGTATATACCAAAGTGGGTCAGTTTGAAGTCCTGATCGATGATTGGCATCCCGGAGATCCCATCCCGTACATCTCCACAGCCGTCCTTCAGACAGATAATATCAGTCAGTGGATTATCTCCCCCAGCAAAATACTGTTTGAGTATTTTCGAGATGACTGGCAGGGGTATGATTTCCATGAATAAACGTCTTATCCCCTGGCTCCTGGCATATTTTTCCGCCACAATTCTCTTTGTGTTTTTGACCCCACCCTTTCAGACACCTGATGAACCGGCTCATGTCGCCATCGCCATGGTGTATGCCCAAAATCTGCCGGAAGATCGTGAGATCATCGAATCCAGGGTTTTAAACCGGCTGCCGGATTTTAATTTTTGGGAGTATGTCCATCTGCCTGCACCTGATCCGCCACCACAGCGGTTGTATGATGCGCCGCTTCTAAGAACAAAACCGACACAGCTATCCAAAGCTCAAGGTTACTATAAAATCATAGGATATACCCTCGCCCGGCTGAATATTACGGATCCGCTGTCCGCAATGTATCTCATGCGGCTATATGGAGCCATACTGGCACTGATTGCAGCCATAATTTTTGCATTCAGTGTGAGTGCATTTTTTCACCGCCATGAAATACAGGTCGCAGCACTTTCCAGTCTGGCCATACCGCAATTTGTATTCATTTCCAGCTCTGCCAATCCGGGTACACTGGCGTGGATCACCGCCGGAATAATCATTATGGGCGCAATTTTATTGTTCCGGGGCAAAGGAAAACTTTTCCCTATCGGATTGATTCTGGGCGGGATCTGTCTGGCGGCAATTACCCATCGTGCGGCGCTGACGGTGATTCCGGGTGTTCTGGTGGCCCTGGGCCTTTCCGGCTACCGGAAACCCACTCACATCGTCACCAGGCGCAGTGGATTACCCGCTCTTATTATCAGCACAGTAATTCTTTTGGGCTGGCTGAGTGTAACCTGGCTCCAACCGGGATTGGTCCGATCACTGATCACCCGAATTTTTCATACCATTCATCGACTGGGCGTTAATATCGCGCTGGATATATTCACCCCCGATTGGATAGCTCTGTTTTTAAATCAGTATCACCGGAGTTTCTGGCTGGGTTTCGGCTGGCTGAAAGTTTTCGGACCCGATTGGGTTTACGGGTGTGCCGCTGTCCATTACATTCTCCCGACAGCCGGACTCATTTTACTGTTTTTACGTCGGGAATCCCTGATTTTATCTTCAAATTTCAGGAAATTGACTTTTTCCATTCTCATCGTCGCACTGGGCGCTTTCTGGGGCGGAGCTGTTCTGTTCGGGCTCCAGAAAGAACTGTCCCAGGGCCGGTATATATTCCCGGCACTCCCGGCATTGGCCATTCTGGCAACTGCCGGATGGTTTACGCTTGTCCCCGAAAAGCATCACCGTTTTTTAAGTCTGTGTATCGTATTTTCTGCGTGGACTTTCCTGGGATTTGCCCTGATCATCACCCTGGTTAAAGGGTTCTATTTCAGTTAAGACAAGCCGGACGATATTACTGTCGACAGCATTATAGCAGATACTGTACATGCGGTATTTCAACTCCTTGTCCAGACATGTGGTATTACAATTCCTTGTCCTGGCCAATCGGTATGAACCATAGCGATGACCGAAGATTTCCGAATCAAATATCGGGTTCAGAATTTTGCGCTTTGATTTTGTGTTGGTGAGATTTCGGATGGTGGGGCAATGGGTCAACCTTGCCCATCTCGGGTGTACAAAACGAAGGGCGTGTGGGTTTTCCACACGCCCTTGAATATTCAATTCTGTTATTCCGGATTATGGTCCGGAATATCCCTGCTAATTATCTCCCAGAAACATGAACTCTGAGATATCCAGATGCACCAGATCACCAGTGGCCGTATCCTGAAGGATGGTTGCGATGAGATAATCACCCTCTGGTTCAACTCCCAGCCAGTTGTGATGCAATAACTCGAAGTTCAGATCAAGACCACTACTGATGGTGATTGCCGTCGGTGGAACGATGTCAGCGACAAATTCATTGTTGATGAGAAGGGCAATACGAACCGTAATATTCGCATCGCTTCCGTAATTCTGAATGCCACTGTAAACCGTCAACGGGGTATGCACCGAGTAAATCTTTCGGTTGGTCCCCGTTCCAATGAGTGTTTTGATGCCATACTCATTGGGAACCGCTGAGACAATCGGTGACCAGGTCAACTCACCACTTCCGTCCACCATAGCCAGGCGATAGAAATATGGCACGCCATTCACGATATCCACAACGGTATACTCATAATCGTGTTTGGTGTAACTGGTGCCTGCACCCGGAATCATAGTCTCGGAAATCTGATGGAAATCACCAAAGTAACTGCTGTTCCGATAGATGTGGAACCCGATATTGTTGGTCTCTGTGATTGTGGTCCATCTTAATTCCGTGGAACAGTTATCCGGTATCGCCACGAGACTCAGAAGTTCAACAGGCACTGTGTAATCGGTTTGAGTGTAAGAACCGGGATCGCAATCTTCCGGATCCGTGTTTCTGAGGTAGACATATACAGGATATACGACCGGTTCCAGACCCGTTGTATCCCAAGTGGTTACAGCAGCAGTCGTCGTCCCGGACATAATATTGGTGAGAATCACCGGTGAACCGATAACAGCCATGTTGGGATCATCCGAGGGATCCAATGGCGTCAACTCGTATGCAAAATATACTTCAGTATAATTTACATCCCGGTAACCGACATTATTGATCAATGCCGTGATTTCGACGATATCTCCCGGCAGAGCCTGTGGCGGATCAAATGTGATCTCCCATGCAAATATATCAATATCACAACAGGCGGGTGTCGGTGTCGGAGACGGAGTCATGGTAGGTGTCGGTGTGTCCGTGGGTACCGCTGTCGGTGTGTCGGTCGGTACTGCTGTCGGTGTGTCCGTGGGTACTGCTGTTGGTGTGTCGGTCGGTATTGCTGTTGGTGTGTCCGTGGGTACCACTGTTGGTGTGTCGGTCGGTATGGC
>SWBX01003378.1_pt1 | contig 34871 bp, 18 predicted proteins | sample 4693051 | NCBI WGS metagenome assembly SWBX01 (sample SAMN10267272, study PRJNA491770) | bioreactor metagenome | isolation source: DHS bioreactor inoculated with marine | place: Japan: Omine Ridge, Nankai Trough | reverse complement strand
GGCGCCGGGCAACCGGCGTTCCTACTGCGATCGAGCACGAGCACGAGTAGGCACGAAACGCACATCTGTTCATGTAAGAAGAAAAACCTCATTCGGCCGGATTCCACTAATTGGAGTTTGAGATCCCCTTCACTGATCCGCCGGGTGTACATATCAAAATTGTTTTCTTCCTCGAATTCCGGTTTTAACGTTTCCATGCATGTCATGGTTTTTCGCCAGATCTCAGTTTCACTCTGTGTGAAATCAATGGTCTGATAATTTAATTCCTGGTCATTCAGTGCATGAGCCAGGCGACTTTTATCGGGATGCAGCTCATCTCTCGAACCCTCCGACTGGGCCATGGACGAATAGAACAGCCCCATCTGACCACCGGGTTTTAAAATCGCCTTCATTTTCGCCACGGTGGCTTTAAGGTCTTTCACAAAATAGAGGGTATCAATGGCGATGAGGGTATCAAAACTTCCCACCGGGAAATCCAGTCCATCCATATTGCCTTCCATAAACACCAGACGATCAGATTTGGAAAGCGTACGCTCCCGAGCCCGTTCAATCGCCCCGGAAGCCAGATCCAGACCCGTGATGTGCACGCCCGTAACATCGGAGATATATTCCGCGATTGTTCCGATACCGCAGCCCAGCTCCAGCACCTGGTTTTGGTCACTCAACTTGAGGGTCTGTACCAAGCAGTCCAGTTGTCCCATATCCATCATGTCGAACTGACAGAGATCCCTGCCATACACTTCCTGGCAAAACCGGCCGTATGCCCCGCTCTTTTCACATTTCCTGAGCATATTGCTGAACCCGATATCCCGCATGATCGGACCGGTACGTTCGCTGCCCTTCCGGGTCAGATACACACTGTCATTCACCGGGACCAGAAGATTTTTCCCCACCAGAGCCGTCACGGCATCGTTCCAGTCAGGGTTTTCACGTCGGAAATAATACGATCTGAACCGCGCATAGGTCTCCGGATCAGGATTTTTCCCATCATAGGAGATTATGTACGCGGCGGTAAGAACATCTTTTTCCACAGCTGTCAGTTTCATTGGCTTACCCCTCGATAATATACAGATAACGGCGCATGCGGCCGGATTCGTATAGTTTGATATAATGCTCACAGTTTGCCAGCATATTGTTGCTTTTTCTGATATTCCCTTCCTGGAGGAACGCCGCTTCCAGTTTCTCAGCCGCTTCCTTTGCCCGGTGCTGGAAAGCGATATCATTCTGAGTGAAATCCTGAGTACGATACGTCAGATTACTTTTGTGAAGATACTCTGACAGGCGATTATTGTCCGGTTCCAACGCATTTTTGGCAGCACCGGATGCCGTGGCTACCTGATAAAACAGAGCGATCCGGCCACCGGGTTTCAGTGTTTTCCTGAGTTGATCCAGCGCTTTTGTCATCCCTTGAGCCAGTTCAATACTGTCGAAATCCATAATCGCATCGAAAGTGTTGTCCGGGAGTTCAAGTTCATCCATATCCCCGACCAAAAATGTCAACCCGTCCTTTTTACTGTCCGTGCGCTGCCGGGCCATATCAATGGCAAAGGGTGAAAAATCCACACCGGTGATCCGTGCACCCGTCAGATCAGAAATATGTTCCGTGAGCGTGCCGATACCGCAACCCGGATCAAGCACGTTCATTTCAGGTCCAAGGTTCAACCCCTCAATCAACGCCCGGCGCTGCGCATCATCACTATTGTTGTCCTGAATCAGATCCATGCCGTTTACAATCTTGCAGTACTCCCGGATTGCGGGACTGTCCATCCCGGTTTTCCAAAAGTGGTCCCAGTTCCGGATTGTGGTCAGTTTCAAGGCAATATCGCTTCCCGGTTTGGTGATATAGGGGATGCTCTCCTTGATTTTGATCAACCCCCTTTCAGCCAGTGATTCATACGCACCGGTCCAGTCGCATTTCTCACGATCCCAGAAATACCGGCAGAACGCATCCATGGTAACAGCGTCTGCACCCTTGTCGTAATCGGACAATCTGCTCAGCGTGATCAAAACCTGTTTTTCAGCAAGCGTCATCGATTTCATCCGTTTTCTCCTCTAACTCTTTTTTTCTGTCTGCCTCTTCCGGTTCCGTCCCATACAACGACCCGTGCATATGGATGCAAAAAAACAGCCCACGCATCTCTGTACCGCCCCCGCACCTGCCGGACACAACCACTACACAATCCATGTCTCCACCGGATCAATGTCCTATCAGTCCTATCCGTCCTATCGCCCTATCAGTCCTATAAGACCTATCCGTCCTATTGCCCTATCAGTCCTATAATCCCCGTTCACTCCTGCCAGGCAGGCATCAACTTCATGAACAACCCCGCTTTTTTGATGGCGTCTCTCTTTGAAATATTCCCGTGCATATCTTTCAACCTCTCACCAATCATGATCTGCACGTCAAGTCTGGGAAGAAGTTCTCCATCATCATGACACAATCGGCAAACCGTATCTGAATCCCCTTTCTGGCGAACCTTGTTGAGAGGCATCATACAGGACCGGCAGAATCTCGTATCCTGTGTGATGACAAAGACCTGATCGATGACCTGAAGTCCAGCGGTAACCTGATCTCCAGCCCTGTCGTGAACAAGGAGAGAAGCGTCATCCGAAAGATTCCGGAGGCTTGTAAAAAGCTTTTTAAAAAAAGGTTTACTGGGTCCGCTGACTTCTGATTCCATCGCTCGCTCTGTCTGGTTAAACCAATGTTTAGCACCTGAATTGAACCCGATCCCAATCGAAACGCCGCCAAAGTACTTCTTCCCGGTCGGCATCATTTCAACGTTATACGCCTGAGTCACTTTTTTGTTGAGCGCAAGGATCTTCTTCAGCCTTCGGCAGATTATTTCGTCGTGAACCAAAACAATGTCGCAATCCGACCGATTACAGGTTTCATCAATAAAATCCTCTGCCAGAACACTCAGATCATCATCATCACGAATCATCAGTTTTTCAGGAGGAATTCTGGAAAGAACAGTCAGATAATAATAGGCAAACGTTTCCCGGCATACCATAAAATACGTGCTGTCGTGATCACTTGTTTCCAGGTTTTCCCAGTATTCCGGATCCTTGGGTTGGGAGTGTGCAGAACTGAGAATCATCTTTCCCATGGGCATTTGAAGACCATAAATCGGGACTCTGAGATGATGATGTGCAGCGGCAACCTCAGTCCATTGCAATCCCATGCCAATATGGTACTGCGGTTTCGGTTTTGCAAGCTCCCGGTATATTTCACCGGTATCGGCATACTGAAATCGCAGAGGCCGGCCGGGAAAGAGAGAACAAAACAACAGGTTTGCCAACTCTTCCAGAAAAGATCCCGGGTAATCGGGAAGTCTCGTCGACAACGGCGGCAGATCAGCGATGGCGATGCGAAGGGGTCCGCTTTCCGGTGGAGAAGGTCGTCCGTCGTTGGGGCCCGGCTGCGGATACGCCCGTTCAGATTTAATCTCCTTCAGAGCCCCATCGAAAATATCCTGAACCCTGCCGGTCCAGGGGATGTGGATGCCTGATATCCACTCACGCGGATCGTTTCCGGTGGCATACCCAATCCTGACCAGAGTCTTTACCCAGGCATGCCGCGTACGCACAGACCTGTTTGTTGTGAAATCGGGAACTTCCCCACGGGTCAGGATTCGCTGGATCGTGCCTGTCGAAATTCGGGCTGACTTTGCCATTGCCTGCCGAGAGCCGGCTTTCTGCTCCGCCCGGAATAACGCTTTCCAGATGGGATAATACGATTCAGGCAGATTCTTTGGCGGTATACGCGATTTCATGTCCGTTCCTCCCTGACATTCTCGAAACAAATCAAATGACTACAAGTTGTTTCTAGAAATAATAGTATCTCTACTAATCAAGTATAAAGTCTTTTAAATAAAAGTCAAACTAAATTTTACTGAACAGAATTAATGGTTAAAAAGATCGTTTCTAGAAATATTGTCCGGTAAGGAAATATGAAATGGGTTTCCGTTGAGACCTGTTTGTTTAAGTTTAATTTTGGAATTTCCCATCGGCACCCGTATATTCATATGTAAAGGCGTGATAACATAGACGATGTCATGATCCCGGAGGTGCCAGATGGCGAATATCAGGTTCAAACGAAGACGATTCCTTCAGGCAGGGACTGCCGGATTGAGTTTCCTGGCGATTCCCGGGATCGGACGCGTCAGGGCGAAACCCGCCAATGAGTTTCACCGCGGCAGTTATGAAGGCCGGATATGTTACAATGAAAATCCCCTGGGACCGTCACCTCTGGCCCTGGAAGCCATGACGGCGGCGGCAGCAGACGCCAACCGGTATCCCGACTGGTATAATGATGCCCTGGAAACAAAGATCGGGTTGAGTCATGATCTTCCGAAAAATGCCATCTGTGTCGGGAACGGAGCCACGGAAATTATCCGGCTCATCGCCGACGCTTTCCTGGGTCCCGGCGACGAGATGATCACGGCGACACCCACATACTTCCAGATGGCGTCTGAAGCTGTCCAGAACGGTGCTGCCGTCGTGAATGTCCCTCTGGACATTACATACACAATTGATCTCAATGCCATTTACGATGCCATCACACCGGAAACAAAATTGATCTCACTGGTCAATCCCAACAACCCCCTGGCCACACCGGTGCATCGGTCCGATATGCTGGATTTCATCACTTCTCTTCCCGAAGGAATCATTGTCGTGGTGGATGAAGCCTATCATCACTACGTCCAGACCCGCACATATGAAAGTTGTATCCCCTATGTATTGGAAGGATTACCAGTGATTGTTGTCCGAACCTTTTCAAAGGTGTACGGCCTGGCCGGCGCCCGGATCGGATATGCGGCGGCGCCACCCCAGTATCTGTCCCAGATCGCATCATCACAATTGTTCGGCACCGTGAGTAATGTCAGTCAGGCAGCGGCTCTGGCGGCGTTGGACGATAAGGAGCACCTGAAAAACACACTGGCGACAAATACGATCTCAAAGCGGATCCTACGGGAAGGTTTCACTTCCCTGGGTCTGGAAACCATCCCATCGGAAACTAATTTCATGATGGTGGATACAGGAATGAGTGCCGGTGCGGTGGCGTCAGCACTGCTGGCCCGGGGGTTCCAGATACGGTTCGGCTGGGGTATGCCCCAATACATCCGCGTGTCCACCGGCCTGCCGGACGAGATGAAAGGGTTCATTGCCGCCCTGGGGGAGATCATTCCGGATATCTATCACCACGATCCGGCACCGGGATTCGGCATTCATTCCGCGCTGCCGGATAAACGGGGAACCAGGACGATGATCCGGTTCAGCGCAACGGGTACGGAACGGCTGAACCTGACCGTTCTGGACACCTCCGGCCGGAAAATCATGACCCTGGTTAATGGACCCATCCATCCAGGTGTTCATGAACTGGCATGGGATGGAACCACCTTTCATGGCAAATCGGTCGGACCGGGGCATTATGTGGTAATACTCCGGCAAGGGGAATGGGTGGATTTCGCACGATTTAGTTTTGTTTAATCACATTTCACACAAATCCACTCATGAAATAGATCACCAGTGTATCAAAACCCATACCCCCATTCCACGGAAGCCATTTCCCCCCAAATAAAACTCATTTCCTCATTTAGCATGGCGCCATGAAAAAATAGACCGGTTGCACCACTCTCTCCCGTGTCAGGCCAGGGGAATTCCGGAATAACATTCAAGACGGTAGTACCGGTGACAACATCCATAAACCGGTAATCGACATCCGGATGATCCGGTGGATCATACAGCGTCCATGAAGGCCAGAAATAGTAATTCCGGTACACATCAAGAAGAAAAAATACGGGAATCCGGTACCGGTCTTCCCCGGGATTATCCAGGTACCCCGTCATCTGAAACAGGTCAGCGGGAAGGATGGGGTTTTGAGCCAGAATGATTCGAACACCCGGTGGATGCACGGCGGTGGGTGTCGGGTATGGTTCCCAAAAGATTGAGTTACTGACACCCGGACTGAGATTGAAGTAACTGCCGCTGCCGGAGATTTCAAGGTTTATGGCTCGTACCATATATACATTTGTGCCGGACAGAGGCGAGGGATCAGTAAACGCAGTTTCCGTGACCGGCATGGGATTTATGCGCTGGAACCGTTCATACAACCCCGATGCACGATAGATGTGATACCCTTCCCCGGCATCGGGAGACGGATACCATGTCATCTGAACACCATTGCCGGAAGGTGTCAGCTCCAGGTTCGATACCGGTCTGGTAATATGCAGCCGCAGGGTCGGATCTCCCATCAGGGCGATAGAGATCTGCCGCTGACCATCACTCACAGTGTATGCATTATCGTTGTTCTGAGACAGGCGCGTGCTATACCCCGTTGTGTGTCCTAATGCCATGTGGTGCATATGCCAGGTCGGCCGACCGGCCCAGAAACAAACCAGGGGCCAGCCAGGGGATGCCAGAGGTGCTCGAAGGAGATTATCCGGTTTGTCCCAGTCACCGAAATAACTGCCATACAACGATGTGAAGACTGTCTTTACGTTACGATTAACGAAATCGGCTGTGGTGCCAACTCCGGCACAGGAGGTGTTGCTGCCGCCACCACAACCATAAGACCAGAGATAGCTTTCTGTCTCGAGGGTTCCGAAATAGTCATACTCATGTACGGTTCCCTGTCCGAACATTGGCGTGAAGTTCCGCCAGCCAAACGCCGCAAATGCCAGCCCGTCAGCATCGCCTACGTTGTCATCAATGAGTCCCCGACGCTCCGGCGAGATTTCTGCCCATCGGTACCCATGGTTTTTATCCAGATACCGGCGTATCAACTCAGTTTCACTTACGGAAAATGCCGGCATCTCACTCAAATCAATCCGTCCGACCTGCAACTCCACATCAGATGGCAGAAAAGTCTGATCGAACTTCCCGTCCCCGGGAACATTGTGATTCTCCGGCCAGAGTGAACTGGTGTTGGTTACAGTATCATCCGTCCAGATACCATCCAGATCGCCGTAATACAGATCAGCAGGCCAGGCACCCTGATGGTTTGAGTGGACGCCCAGGAGATTACCGGAGTAAGGCACCGGGACACTCCCAAGAATCAGCAGCGTCTCAATATCTGAATCCGCCCCGCAGGCGCTGACAATCAGGTTCTTGACATCCGGAACACTGTCCCCGCTTGAAACTACCTGCCGCCGGATCCTGTAACCATCGGCGATCATATCGTGTTCCAACCGTTCCACATGGGATGCCGAATTTGTAAGTACATTTTCGGTGACCAGGAGCAGGACACGCCCCCGATCTTCAATGGCCGGGTAACGTATCCCCGCGAATATGTGTCCAAACTCAGCCGACGCATAAGGACCACCTTCAGCCAGAATTGCTGCTGTTATATTATCACTGATGGTCCAGGTTGTTTCGGGAGGAAATGCATCAAGGATGAGTGAAACGATAACCTCACCACCGGTTCCAACAGTGAACGAAGTGGATTCCGACGCTCCGAAATGTCCCCCTTCTGCCACTGCACTGCCGTCGGTCTCTACCGTATAGGCTCCAAGACCGTGCTGGCAGCATATCCCGTCGGACCAACTGTCATATATCGTGAAAGTGATGTCGGATCCCGGGATGAATTGAAAAGTGCTGGAAATAATTCCCTCTGTTTTCCGGAATGAATACTCATACGCTTCACCCACTGAAACATTGCTGTCACTATACGTCGTTGCGTCGCCGTCGATGATGGCAATGGCATCACCCCATGTGACGTCTCCAATCCCTTTCCGGAATACCCGGTACTGCGCCGCATCCGGATCTCCCGGCCAGGTGAAATCAATCTGAGGGGGTGTTTCCTGAATACTGACGCTTATCTCGACACTGTAATCCCGGGGTGAGGCCTGGAGTGGAATCGCAACACCTGCTATCAACAGTACCGCAAAGAAAAGGTTCAATGATCTCTTCATGGTGTTCCCCCCTTTAATGTTCATCCCAGGGATGACCCGGATCCCATAATCAAGATTAGCAAAATCAATGCCATGTTCAAATCACACCGATCGACCGGTATCTCGGGCTTCCAGACGATATTTGTTTGAGAACATGTCCGATCCGGGGATGGAATCTGTCCGGTTTTGGGATTCATCCCGTTATGCCGGGTAAAAAGAAATCGGTTGCAATTTAATCCCGAATAATTTACTATAGATTCTATTGAGGATGGGTTTTGTGGAGGTCTGTTATAAGGAGAGATATGTGAATTTACACAAACACTTGTACATAGTTATTACGATAATGATCGTTTGCACCAGCGTAACATGGGGTGCAACCCTTGAGTGGGAGTGGACCGGCAGTACCATCAATCCCGCTTATGATCAGGTTATGGCAAATCCCATTGTGGTCCCTCTGGGTTTGAACGGTGCTGATCCGGCGGTGATCTTCAGCACATTTGCTTTAAACCTATATCAGGACAATGGTGTTCTTCGAGCCGTGAATGCTGCCACCGGCGCCGAGTTATGGACGGTGACAGCGGGAGCAAGTTTCACATCACCCGCCGGTGGGATCGCTGCTGCTGATATCGATGGAGATGGGTACGTGGAAATTGTTGCGCCTGCAGCGGCATCCATCGGGGGCGGAACCATCGCGTTCGAACATGACGGCACAGTCAAATGGCACAGTCCCTATCCTTCTGGCAGCTTGTTTTATCGTACGATTTCAATCTCGGATCTGGACGGTGACGGCACCCCGGAAATCATCAGCGGGAAAACCGTTATGAATAATACTGGAGCGCCTCTCTGGATTGGAACGGCACCGGCCGGTTATGACCAACCCATCACAGCAGATCTGAACATGGATGGCGTGATGGAGGTCATCACGGGAAACGCGGTTTATAATAATAGTGGTGTCATGTTATGGCAGGCGGGCGCCGTCGCCAACGGTACAGCCGCAGTGGGTGATATCATGGGATCAAGCGATCCCGAAGTCGTTTTTGTCCAGAACAATATCATGACTCTGTATGATGCCGCCGGTATTCAGTTGGGGGCGCCAGTGGCTTTGTTTCCGTCGGGTAGCGGGTCAGGTGCTCCCTACCTGGCAGATTTCGATGGGGACGGGCAAGCGGAGATTGCCGTATCGGGCGGTTTGTTTATCGGCGTATTCGAAGGGAATGGAATGACTCTCTGGCTCCAGTCGATACAGGATTCATCTTCTTATCGTAACGGGTGTTCCGCTTTCGATTTTGACGGGAACGGCAGTTATGAGCTTGTCGCGCAGGATGAGAATAATCTCAGCATTTACAACGGTGCAACAGGAGCACTTCTGGATCAGATCAGCAACAGTTCCGCCACACTCATCGAATATCCGGTAATATCCGATATCGACGGTGACGGTGCCGTGGAAATCGTCGTCTGTGCCAATGATTTTGCCTTGGGTACAAACAATGGGATCCGGGTGTTTTCATCTGACAGCCTTCCGTGGTCGGCCGGCCGGACAATCTGGAATCAATATTCTTATCACATCACTGATGTAAACGATGATGGATCGATACCTGTCTTAGAACCGTACTGGTGGACCGGTGAGAACATGTTCCGGGGGCAGGAGTATTTCACGCCGGTACCGACGGTAACTCCAACACCCGCATCAACTCCAACCCCCGCCTCAACACCGACACCGGCGCCCATCCCGTCCACTTCCCCTGCCGGAGCAGGCATCCTGCTGGTGATACTGGGTGCACTGCTGGGCCTGGGCAGACGATGGATGAGAAGCGAATAGAACGCGATCTGATCAATTCAGCCCTTCCGAGCATTCCACCAGTCCCAGAGCGGCATTGAATATCTGCTGGGCATCACCGGCGGTGACCACGGTGTCATCATTACAGTCCGCTGCACAAAATTCGGAATAGGTCGGCTCCAGAATTTCCAGCGCAAAAAAGAAGGTGGTCTGGGCATCCTCGGCGGTGTTGCTGCCATTGAAATCCACGTCACCGTGGTGCAGACAGGCCGGCACCGGTGTTGGGCTCGCTGAAGGCGTGGGTGTCCCGGCACCGGGAAGACCAAACGTGAAATCATCGGCATACATGTATTTCTGGTCACCGATTTCACCTTCTGTTTCCCGGTATTCAATGAAACTAAATCCGTTGGTGTCAATCACACCGAAGAACTTATGGGCCGTGGTCAGGACATTGTCCCCATCAAAATCCACCGGATTCATTTCATCACCTTCCAATATGAATACGATGGCGGCATAAGGGGTGTTGGTTTCAAACCACCCCCCGGCAGCATAGAGCGTCTCGATTCCCGTAGAGATAAACCCGTCCGTGATGCCGTTGGGGAAATCACCGTGAGGCAGCGTGAAAAATCCCCATAAACCGGTCCGCACAGGTCCCTCACCGGTTGTTACCTGGCCGATCTCATTGTTGGCCGACCATGTGATACCCTGACTCGTGATCTCCGGAGCCGTCTGGGAACCACCGGGAATACTGCTTCGTACACCGCCCCAGGCCACATCATCTTCAAAACTCTCAACTAATGGCGTTAAACCATATGTGGATAAATCAGCCAGATACGCGGATTCGGTTGTGTAAAAATATGTTGCGGCACCCGCTCCGGGACTCAGCGCAGACATTGTGATCAGCACGCCCAGAAAGGCTGCTGCAAGAATATATGATCCCACATCGGAACTTAAAACCAGTTGTTTTTGTATCCCTTTCATCGTGTTTTCCTCCTCTTTTGATAACACCTCTTGAACCAATACGTTAAGATTATATTAATCACGATAACATTTGTCAAGTATGCGGTTTGTGTGAGATGTTATTTTGGCTTGAATCCGGGAGTGGTTGAGGTGTACTGTTCTGAGTGAAACACTTGGGGCTTTTACAGGGAATGCATTTCCGTCGCGGCTTTTTGTAACCAAACATCATCAGAAGCGTCCAATTAGTTCGATTCTTTTTCTTCAGGAGGTATGGTTTTGAATGTCTTATTGCCCGGTATGCGTTATCGAGGGTGGCTGTTGTTCCTGGTGTTTTTTATAACCATTCCGGTGGTTCCGGATTGTTCCCATGCCGGCAGTGCTGATCCCTGGAAACACGTGGAATCAAAGGCTGCACCGGTAAGTCATACTAATCTGTTTCCGGACGTTTCATTTTCAGATGGGCCTTCAGTGACCCGGGCATGCTTGAAATGTCATCCCGGCGCCGCGAAAGAGGTGATGGGTACAACCCACTGGACCTGGCTCAGTGAACCTCAGCCCATGGCCGGCCGTTCCGAACCCGTAAGAATCGGAAAAAAGAATTCTCTCAACAATTTCTGTATCAGTATTGAGAGCAACTGGCCCCGGTGCACAACGTGTCATGTGGGGTATGGCTGGGAGGATGCTGATTTTGATTTTTCCATCGAATCGAATGTTGACTGCCTGATCTGCCATGATCAGTCAGGGGGATATCTCAAAATAGACAGTGGTTATCCGGCGGCGGACGTTGATTTGCTGGCATCCGCCCGGAGTGTGGGTCTGCCTTCCCGGGACAATTGCGGGATCTGTCATTTTAACGGTGGTGGCGGCAACGCCGTCAAACATGGTGATCTGGACAGTTCGCTGAGTCATCCCGGCGCACATATTGACGTACATATGGGTCGGTTGAATTTTAAGTGTACCACATGTCATCGGACTGAAAAGCATGATCTTCAAGGTCGCATGATGTCTGTAAATACCCGGGATATCACTGAGGTTCAATGTACCGACTGCCATGCCCGGGAACCCCACCGGGTTGCCCGGTTAAACGATCATACCGCCACCGTGGCGTGCCAGACCTGTCATGTTCCGGAAATTGCCTTAAAGCAACTGACAAAAGTGGCGTGGGACTGGTCCACTGCCGGACAGGATATTCCCGATGCGGACCCTCATAAATATATGCAAATAAAGGGCAGTTTTGTTTACGATCAGAACCTTCGTCCGGAATACCGTTGGTACAATGGGAGTTCAGTCCGATATATCAAAGGGGACAAAATTGATCCGGAAACCGTCACTCACATCACCTTTCCACAGGGAGATATCGCAGATCCAACATCCAGGATCTGGCCATTCAAGGTTCATCGGGGCAAACAGCCCTATGACCCGGTTTTAAAACATCTCCTGGTGATTCACACTTACGGTAAAGGGGGATTCTGGGAGGAATTTGACTGGATAAAAGCCGCGGAAACCGGCTCGAAAGCAGCCGGTTTGCCATTCAGCGGGGAGGTGGGATTCACCGAGACGGACATGTACTGGGAACTGACCCACATGATCGCGACCCGGGAACGGGCCCTCCAATGTATTGACTGTCACAGTCCCAACGGAAGAATGCACTGGCAGGCGCTGGGATATGACGGTGATCCTGCCGGCGTGGGTGGCCGCCGCCATCAGCGGTTGGTTACGACAGAGAAGGAAACAGACCGATGATCCGGATAGCAGCGATTGCGTTAATACTGATCTCCGCCGGTGTGATGCCTGTTTTCGCATCCGATGGAAACCCGGAGGGAACCGGCTGTTCAGATTTAATCCCGCCTGTGACCATAAAAAACCTTCGTCCGGAACACCCGCCTGTGTCTCCCGCAATTCATCCCCCTGTCATGTTGCTGGATAAAGAATCCGAATCAGTCATTGATACCGGCGCACCGGTTTCGTTCATGGAAACCTGCGGCGGATGTCACGACAGTAGTTACATTGATTCCCACCAGTATCATTCCCGGGCGGGAATGGATGAAATGGACGTCTACGCATCAGATGGACCGGGCAGACCCTGGGATGTGAGCCCCGGATTGTTCGGGAAATGGGATCCACTGACGTATCGGGTACTGTCCCGGGAAGGCGCGGATCTATTGGATATGGGAACGGCTGACTGGATCCGGTTCATGGCTCCGCGACATCCCGGAGGCGGTCCTGCGGAAATCAGCCGGTTTGCCGATGAAGCGCTGGATAAAGTGGTGGGTGACGGTACTGTCCACCCGGACACTCATGTGATGGACCCGCAGACGGGTGAGTCGGTGCCGTGGGACTGGGAGGCTTCCGGCACTGTGGAATTGAACTGTCTGCTCTGCCATATCCCCGCCCCCAACAATGCCGCCCGGATCCGTGAAATACAGGCCGGTCGGTTCAAATGGGCGTCAACCGCCACGCTGGAAGGCACGGGCATCGTCACTCGCCTGGGAGATACGTTTCAATACAATCCCGAAGCTTTTGATGAGGACGGGAATGTAAATGTTGAAAGTTTCCGGGTGGGTGATCCCGATAGCGGCAACTGCAGACTCTGTCACGGCCGGGCCTGCCGATGTGCCGATCCCGTTATTTTCGAAAATTCACTGGACAACTGGAGCACTGAAACCACCGGTGAAGTGTTTTCACCGGAGCTGCTTTCCCGATCCGGCATGAATTTACAAGGAAAAACTCAGCTGTTTCTCCCCTGGGATCTCCACGCTCAACGGCTGCTCAAATGTACCAACTGCCATTTTTCACCCAACAATCCAGCGTACAATCGTAAAGAAACTCAGGCGGCCGATACCGGACATCTTCAATTCGATGCCCGAAAAAATGCTCTGGGTGATTACCTGGACCAGCCGGATCATGATCTGGCCAAAGGGTTCAGTTCCCAGAGCACGGTGAGCCGTCACAGAAACGGCACCATGCGGGAGTGCCGGGACTGCCATCGCGCGGAAGTCACCCATATATTTCTGCCCTACAAATCCCTTCATTATGAAAAATTGAGCTGCCAGGCCTGTCACATTCCCCGGGTGAATGCACCGGTGAGGCAGATGACGGATTGGACCGTGCTGGCATCGCCCGGTGTTCCGGTCACCACGTACCGCGGTCTGGACGGACCGATAAACGACCCCTCCGTTCTGATCACCGGGTACGAACCGATTCTCCTGCAACAGGAAGCGGGGGAGACCTTACGCTTAAAACCTCATAACCTCATCACTTCCTATTTCTGGGTTGCCGGAACACCGCCGGCACCGGTAAGACTCTTTGAGTTGGAAAAACTGTATTTTCAGGCGGATGGCACTATCCGTCCGGAAATCGTTGATATACTGGACAGCGATGGTGACGGAAATCTCTCCAGCCTGGAATTGCGATTGGATACGCCGGAGAAAGCGGATGCCATCCGGGAGAAGCTGGTGGCCATGGGGCTGAAAAACCCGGAAATACAGGGTGAAATTCAACCGTATTCATTATCCCACGGCGTCATGACCGGCGACTATGCCATGCGGGATTGTAAGGACTGCCACAGTTATTCTTCCCGAATCAGTGCGGGCATGATTCTGGCGGATTATGCACCCGGTGGCGTTCTTCCCCAACCGGTGAAGGATACCCGGGCGGTTCTTGAAGGGGAGATTACCGTGGAAGCTGACGGATCCGTCCTGTTCAAATCCGGTCTGGACCCCGGTGAACTGTATATTCACGGATCAGACCGGCTTAAATGGATGGATTTTCTGGGTCTTCTCGTGGTGGGAGCCGTCATTGGCGGCTCAGCCGTTCATGGTGGGTTGCGATTCTTTATGACGGTTTGGAAAAGGAGCCGGAAATGAGTGCGAGCAAGGTATACTTTTATTCCATTTACGAGCGCGTATGGCACTGGTTTCAGGCGTTGGCAATGACGGTTCTCATTATTTCAGGCTTTGAAATCAGTTATGTCAGCTTCTTTTCCGTCACGGGATTCGAATCCGCCGTTACCATCCACAATATGGTGGGATTGCTCCTGACAATAAACGCGTTTCTGGCGCTTTTTTATAATGTGGCCGGCGGTCTGATCAAGCGGTATGTTCCGGGTATCGATGATTTCTTATTCCTGGGTTTCAAACATGCCCGGTATTACATGTATGGTATATTCCGTGGCGAAGCTCATCCGTTTGAGAAAACACCGGGGAAACGGCTTCTGCCCCTTCAGAAAATATCGTATTTCATGATTCTGAATGTGCTGCTGCCGCTCATGACGATCACTGGACTGTTCAAGATGAGTGCCTATTACGATCCGTCTATTGTGGAAATTGCCGGGGGATTGAGTGTCCTGGGACCGCTGCACCGGTTCGGGGCCTGGCTCTTTCTGGCATTTGTGATTCTGCATATGTATATGACCACCACGGGTCATACTCCGTTATCAAGTCTCATGGCGATGATTACCGGGTATGAAACCGTTGAAAATAAAGAGGAGACAGTACATGAGTGAAGCGAAGACGAGACAGAGTGACGTCTATATGAATCCCTATCTTGCCGGTATCATGCTGGGTGTTGTTCTGTTCGGTTCCATCCTGGTGTTCGGGCATGGTCTGGGCGCCTCGGGTGGCGTGGCCAAGATTGTCGGCGTGATCCAGGATACCTTTGCATCGTCCCATACGGAATCCAGCGGATATTTGGTTAAACTGGTCCGAACATCCGGTCATCCCCTGGATACCTGGCTGGTCTGGGAAATTCTCGGGGTGATGATCGGTGGTCTCGTGTCCGGTCTTCTGGCCGGTCGGGTAAAGGTGGAAACCTTCAAGGGTCCCCGGATCAGTAATGGCATGAGATGGACAGCGGCGCTCCTGGGCGGCGGTATTGCCGGGTACGGCGTGCGACTGGCCCGGGGCTGCACATCCTCCCAGGCGCTCTCCGGTGGCGCAGTCCTGGCCGCCGGAAGCTGGGCGTTCATGTTTTCTGTGTTCGGCGGCGCATACCTGCTGGCCTATTTTGTCCGGAAACTCTGGAACTAGGGGAGGTTGTCATGGCACCATTCGATGTTGCAGGTTCACTGGGTCATACCGGAATGAATATCCTCTACGTGGTCACCGGAATCTTGTTCGGGTTTGCCCTGGAACGTGCCGGGTTCGGGAACTCAAAAAATCTGGCTGCGCAGTTTTACTTTAAAGATATGCGGGTCCTGAAAGTCATGTTTACGGCGATTATTACCGCCATGCTTCTCACGTTCTGGGCCAGTGCACTGGGGATTCTTGATTACAGCCGCCTTTTCATCAGTACCACCTATCTCTGGCCCGGGATTATCGGCGGGGTTATCTTCGGTTTCGGTTTTGTTATCGGGGGATACTGCCCCGGCACCGCACTGGTCTCAATGTCCACCCTCAAAGTGGACGGTTTCTTCTTCGTGGGCGGTCTTGCCCTGGGAATGACCGTGTTTGGCGAAACGATCGATTCGTACCGGGCATTCTGGGATACCTCGGGAAAATACGGTGAAATTACACTGCCTCAAGTGTTTGGACTTCCGTCCGGTGTGGTTGTTCTCGGTGTTGTCGTCATGGCCCTGGGCATGTTCTGGGCAGCGGAAAAAACCGAAGCGTTTTTTGCATCAGCAGAAAAAGAGGGAGGTGTCTCATGAACCTGAAAGCTGCCGGCGCCATGTTTGCCATTCTCATGGGTATCATCCTGACAATGATGCCCTCGACAGACTCCGATACCCGATCCGGAATCTTATCTCCGGAACAGGAAAAACAGCTTGCTGCACGGTCTGTGCATATTGATCCCGCAGAACTTCTGAATCTTATCCATGACAGTTCGGTTGGATTGAGAATTCTGGATGTGCGGGATGAAGCTGACTATAATCTGTTTCATATTATCGATGCGGATTATGTCTCATCAGAGGAACTGTCTGATCCGGCATGGATACGGTCCCTGCCCGGTGAGACTGCTTTTGTCCTGGTATCAAATGACGAAGAACGTGCCGTGGCCGCCTGGAAAACCCTTGTCATCAACAATATTCAAAACCTCTATATCCTGGATGGCGGTGTCAATTTCTGGCTGGATATTTATGGCCGGGAATATGGCCTGGAAGACGATATTCAAAGCGTTTCTCCCCGGCCAGGCGATGATACATTCCGATATACCTTCAAAGCGGCCCTGGGTGACCGGCACCCCGGCGGTGATCCGGATCCTCACCATTTCCCGGAACGGACATTCACGAAAAAGGTCGAACAGATCGGGAAAGTACGGAAAAAAGCCGGGGGTTGCGGGTAATTGGGAACGGATCTGTAGGGACGGGTCTTGTGCTCGTCCTCATTGAAGGGGATGAAATACCTGAATATGATCGCATTAATACGGATGAAAAGGATGAAATATTTGTTTCCGCGTGCGAAAGGACGGGCACAAGACCCGTCCCTACTTCAAATTCTTCACTTCGAATAATTGTGTATATCAGGTGTGAAATCAGGGTTTCCGTTTAAACCGGCTGATGCCCAGGATAATACCCATGAGCAGAAGAAGCCCCGCCAGGGACCCGGGTCCTGTTGTGGGGACGGGTGCAGGTGTGGGGGTGACCACCGGCGTGGGCGTGAGTACCGGGGCACTGACACAAATCCCGATGGGCCACTCACCGCATCCCGGCAGCCAACCCTGGAATGGGCTGGTTCCGCCGATATCCGACCGGCCGATGTTACTGGAGACCGCATAGTTTGTCCAAAACACATAAATATCCGTGACGGCGACGCCCACCGGATACGTGCAGCCGGGAATCCAACTCTGATCCACGATTGAACCATCGATATCGGCTCGACCCAGCGTGTTGCTGCTATAGTTTGCCCAGTAAACATATGCGAAATCGACATCAATACCATAGGGTTGGCTGCATCCTGTAATCCAGTACATGTCGCCCAATGCGCCGGTGATATCCGCCCGTCCGATTGAGTTTGTACCGAGATTGGTCCAGTACACATACCCGGAATCAACCACCACATTAAAGGGTACACTGCATGCTGTAATCCAGCTCTGGATCACGCTGGTACCGTCCAGATTTGCCCGGGCAATGGTTTGCAGGTTCAGATTAGTCCAATAGATATATTGTTCGTCTGCATCAATGCCCGTCGGGTAAGTGCATCCCGTGATCCAGCTCTGGTTCACACCGGTGCCATCCAGGTTCGCCCGACCGATACAGTCGTTACCGGCATTTGCCCAGTAGACATAATTTGCATCAGTGATTACGTCTTCAGGGAACTGACAGCCTGTGATCCAGTCATTGACCTTGTTGGATCCATCAATTTCCACCCGGCCGATGGTCCCGTCGGAATCGGTAGTCCAGTAAAGATACTGCCCGTGTGCCGGTGCGATGAAAAAAACTGTCAGAATGACCGTGAAGGTCACCATGAATAATCTCATGATTGACTGATTTCTCATGTTCTTCTCCTTTGATATGCAGGATATTGTCACGTTTACTTTTTTATAATACCATATTTTCAGAATTCGTCCCGTTTTTAATTAACCACTTCCTGAGTCCCTCATGGATGTGTGAAACCTGCTCCCCGCGGAAAAGGATTTCACCTGCTTCGAAAGTTTTAACGGCAGATCTCAATTTTTTCAAATTTTGATTCAGTTCATGATCATTATGGAGATTGTGTTCTGCCATGATTTTCAAAGTCCGGTCGAGCCTCTGTCCGGCAGATTGATTCCGAGCCATATCCAGGTGTCCCGTCTGACAGTAGTATTGGCACAGAGTGGCTGGAACTCCGGATTTTTCGGTGATTTTCCTTACTTTCTTAAGTAAACTTTCTGTCTCATCATAGTTCGCAAACGCCAGCCGTTCAAGGGCAGCCAACCCCAGCAATGCCGCCAGTGCGTAATGCTCGATGTTCAGTTCTTCGAAAATACCAATGGATCTGAAATAGTAATCTTTTGCCTGATCAACTTCACCATTCCAGAAAAGCACATCGGCGAAACTGCTGTAAATCATTCCCTCAACAATCCGGTCACCCTGCTCCTGTTGAATCAACAATGCCTTACGAAATAAGGAGATTGCCTCAGTCAGATTTCCAGCGGCTTTATGTATGCCGGCCAGTAGAAACGCAATTTGTCCTTCCTGATTACGGTCGCCGATTTCATTCAGGATTTCCAGGGCCATTTTACAATTGTTTTCAGCTTCTTGATGCGCACCTTTGGCCAGGTTTACAATGCCAAGGTTTTTCAGAGCCCGCGCTTCCAGGTGCCGCTCCCCGGTTCTTTGATGAATTTTCAGATTTTTTTCAAAACAGTCCATGGAAGCATCCAGTTTTCTTTCCTTGAGCAGTACAAATCCAAGATTGGAAAGGATGGCGCTTTCAAAATTGAGATCGCTGAGGTCTCGGCAAATAACCAATGCACGTTCATAAAGGGTTTTAGCATTATTAAGATCACCTTCCCTCATGGATACAAAACCCAGCCTTATCAAGGCATTTATTGTTCCGGGACGGTCCTCATGCGCTTTGTAAATTGTCAGCGCCTTATCCAAAAGCACCCTGGCCCGTTTGAGATTTCCTTTTAACACCTGGTATTGCGTAAGTCCGATAATACTGTCCGCTTCCAGACGGGGCTTTCCCAATGTCTGAGACTCTCGGTAAGCCCGGCGATGTTCTTCAAATGGTGCACTGGGATGTGGTTGGAACCGAAGTACTTTCAGGGAGAATTCATTCCTGATCCGGATACTGTCTTCAGAAACCGGGGTCAGTCTAAGATATGAGCGGTAACATTTTTCAGCATCTTCAGGCGTATACTTACTCACCGCGTTCCTGGCGGCTGCCAGGTAAGAATGACGCGCTTTGTCATATTCCTCTGCATTCTCCCAGTGTTGGCCCAGGATAGCATTATTTTCAGCCAGTTTATCCGGAAATACGACGACCAAGGATTCCGCAATTTTCCGGTGAAGATCTTTCCGTGTTGCTTTATCAATTCTTTTATAAATCTGTTTTTGAAAAATATCATTCTGAAATTGCAGTGTCCCCGGAATTATCTCCTTGAGTATCCGGCATCGGATCAACTCGTCCATGGCATCCAGGACATCCTCTTCGCATGGAATGATATTCCACAGCAGCATCACCTCGCACTCGCGGCCGATCACAGAAATATGGCCGGCGATATTCCTGGCATTATCCGACAGGAGATCCAGCCGTCTTTCCACCAGTTTGAGCACAGATCCCGGGACCGGCAATCGCTCCAATTCAGCATCTGTCACGGTATCATCGCTCTCCCTGCCGATCTGCCAGTTACCCTCCTTATCCCTGTAAATCAGGTGATCGGATATACACGACCGCAGATATTCTGAAATAAAAAACGGGTTGCCTTCAGAGAGGTTGTTCAACATGGATCCGAACTTGTCGGACAGTGTCGATTTCGCCAGCATGTCCGCCACCATGGCATGGACATCTTTCCTGTCTAATGGTTCCAGTTCCATTTGGATGACCAGGGGAGTTCGGATTAAACGTGCGGTTGCCGACCCGATTTCTTCCTTGCGGTATGTGCCGATAATGAGAATGGGGAGTTTTTTTAAGCTTCCTGTTCTCATCAGAAATATAAAAAAATTGTAACTCAATTCATCAATCCAATGCAGATCATCCAGGAGCAGAACAACGGGTCGAATGCGAACGATTTCGGCAAGGGTTTGGGTGATAGAGTTAAACAAACGCAATCGGGCGGCATCAGGGAGCAATCCAGCCGGTTCAGGGTACCTCGCCTGACCCGGTAACTCTGCCAACTCAGGGAAAAACGGGAGAAGCACTTTGCCTCTCGATCCGAAAATTTGATCCGTCAGTGCTTTGCCGGCAGACATACATATCACTGACACATCCTGGATACTCTTTCTCAATAATGCGAAAGGTGTCTGGCTGCGCCTTTCTCCTTTTTCCTCAGTCATAATCTGAGGCAGACATTCACCGGTGAAAACCTGCAGTTTCCGGATGTGAGCGAGGCGCCAGATTTCATGCAGCAGCCGGGTTTTGCCGACACCGCTATCACCACCAATCAAAACAAATTTCCCGTTATCAGGTGAAATGATGCCAAAAAAATCTGCGATTTGATCCATTGTGTCACGACGACCAAAAAATCGGGGTCTGTACATGTACGCCCGCGGTTTTGGTAATGTTTCGCTATACCCGTTACCGGCACCGAGTTTTGCAAGGATCGAGGCAACGACATCGGCATGACCAATTCGATCCTGGGGTTTCTTTTCAAGAAGTTTAATAATTAACCTGTCCAGTTCAGACGGTATGTTCCTCACCAGGTTTGATGGACTGATGGGGATCAGTTTCAAGTGAGCTTCCCTGGCTTCCTGAATCGATCGAACCCTGAAAGGAACCTGGCCGGTTACAAATTGATACATCATGCATCCCAGTGAGTACAAATCCGCCCGTGCATCCACTGTTTCTCCGGACAACTGTTCCGGCGGAATAAAAAAGAGTGTGCCGCCGGTGCTGCTCAGCGTTGTCAATTCATCACGGCTGATTTTCCCCCAGAATTCTTTCATCAAACCAAAATCCATGATAACCGGACTGCCATCCGGTTTGACAAGAATATTAGATGGTTTCAGATCCAGGTGAACGATACCCTGGCCATGGAGATATGCAAGGGTCAGACAGATCCGGTGAAACAATTTCAGGAAATCATCCAGTTTACCTCCGGCAGCAGGAGGATGCTGTTCTGTTCGTGTTCGAGGGAGTCCCGGTGTGGATGTAGAGGAGGCCGTATCTGATGCAATATCACCCGGTTTGGCATCTATGGTTGATTTCAGAATTTCCGGACAGTGTTTCGTGTCGGTCTGACTGGCGGGTCTGCGTATGATTTGACCCTCAGATGCGTCTTCCCAGTTTGAGGATAAAACACGATCACTCCAAATGATCTCAGAACAGAACTTATCCAGAGTCAGGCCTTCCAGTAACTCCATGGCATACCAGGGTTTACCCTCCTTAATCCCTTCTTCAAAAATACGTACAATACCGGGATGAGATAAATTTGCCAACACTCTGATTTCCCTGCGGATGCAGGAAAGTTGTCTGGGACTGGTCAGGTAAACGGTTTTCAACGCCGCCGGCATCCCCGTTTCTGTATGGACAGCGCGATACACAATACCCATGCCACCCTTACCCAAAAGTTCGTGAATGCTGTATGGGCCGATTTGTTTCGGAAGTTTGTTACTGCAATTGTCTATAATATTCTAAACCTCCATATATACTTTTATTATCACAGCACAGTCAGTTACATGCAACCAGTAGATTTATGAATGTTCAACTCTCCGGCTTCGATCAACCAGTTCCGGAGATTATCGGGAATATCTTCAATACACTCGCCATGAAAAAGTTGGGTTCCGGACTTAAATGCTTCCTCTGCGCGTTTGAGTTTTTGACATTCTTTTTCAAATTCGCCGGATTGCTTTGTTTCATCGATAATTTGAGTCACTTGATCCAGGTATTTCCGGCACGAATGACCTTTTGCCAGTTCCAGATGCCCAAGCTGACATAAACACAAAGCAACACGGGATTGTTCACCCGTTTTCTGAAACGTTAAGATCGCTTTTTTCAGATGTTTTTTCGCTGATTTAAAATCACCGGCTATAAGCCGTATCATTTCTGCAAGGTTCACCAAATTAATTGCTTCACTCTGCTTATCTCCAACTTCCTCCTGAATAGCGAGTGCCTGTTGAACGAGTTCCAAAGCTTCCTGAGGTAAACCCTTTCCGTAGTAAACAATTGCCAGATTACCCAGTGTCACACTCTCCATACGCCGATCCAGGATTTCCTGCTGCAGCTTTAGTGTTTGTTCAAGGAATTGCTGTGCTTTGTCGTGTTTATCGCGGTCAAGATAGTAAGTGGCGAGGTTGTTCAAGATGTTGGCTTCACCTTGTTTGTTCCCGATCTTTCGTTGAATTGCATGTGCTTCACGGTAAAAGGCTAAAGCTTTTTCATCTTCGCCATAATGGAGATAAATATTGGCAATGTTACCCAGAAAAGAACCCTCTGATTCCTTTTTACCCAATTTACGATAGATGCTGAGGGCTTGTTCAAACAAGACCTGACCCTCTAAAAAATTGCCCTGGTTACAGTAAATGATAGCAAGATGGCCTGAAACGATTCCAACGGATTGCTGATCTTTAAGTTTTCCATAGATTTGCATTGATTGTTTATACAGCGATTTTGCTTCATCAATTTTGCCCAGTTTGCGATAAATATTTCCGAGACAATTCATTGCATCCGCTTCGTTTGGCAGATCACCTTCTTTGTGAAATATTTCCAGGGATTCCCTGCACAGACTTACTGCCTTTTTCAGGTTGCCCATACTTCCATTAATCCTTGCCAGATCAAGCAGACACTCACCCTTAATGGACATACTGTCAAGATCGCAGACATCTTCCAGTGACCCTGATGATTCAGCAAGCGCTTCTTTGAATCGTCCAAGAATGAAAAGCACCTTTCTCACAAACTCATTTCGTACTTTAATATTTTCGGGTGTCGGTTGATCCCTCAGGTTTAAATATGCACGATAAGCGATTTCCGCCTCAAATAAGGCATATCGTGATACCGCCTGCCGGGCGATGGATAAGTAGTAGTTTTGCGCCTTGACTTTGTCTCCAGCCAATTCCCAATGCCGGGCCAAAGCTGTAAAATGTTCCTCCACCTCTTCCCCATAAATCGATTCAATGGCCTCAGCGGCTGAAAAATGCAGTTTCGAGCACTGAGCCTGGGGTATACCCCCATAGACAATCTGACGAAATTTATCATGAACAAAACACAGTTCACCGGTTTTTACCTGTAATAAAACCTGTTTCTTGATCAGTTCGTCAATGGCATCCAGAGTCTCATTACTGAATTGGATCACACTCCATAACAGTAAAACCGGTATATTTCGCCCAAGAACCGAAGCTGCTGTAACAACTTCACCGGCACGTTTGGACAGGTTACTTAAACGGCGCTCAAGCAACCCGGCCAATGCCCCGGGTAACGGTAATGATTCAAAATCATCAAAAGTCGCCATCTGTCCGCTCTCTTCGGAAACCTGCCAGAATCCCTGACCGTCACGATACAAAACACCCGCTTCCAATGCTGTCCGAAGATATTCCGATACAAAAAAAGGATTACCTTCAGAGAATCGTGTGAGAAACGGAACGAATACCGACGGCGATTCGGACATTCCCAGCATGTCAGTAACGATAGTACTCACAGCCTCCTCATTGAGCCGGCCAAGTTCCATATGACAGGAAGCAGGAGAGTTTATTATCCGCTGTAATACAGGATTCAATTCCTCCGTTCTGTATGTTCCAATTATCAGAAGCCTGATATGGTTCAATTGCCCGGTTCGTAAAATGAATTCCAGGAATCCCAGGGTCAGATCATCCCCCCATTGCAGATCATCCAGTACTAAAAGATATGGATGGTCGGCAGTGAGGATCTTAAAGGTTTCAATTAAGCTGGTATAAAGCCGTAAACGGGCGGCATTCGCTGGAAGCACGACAGGTTCGGGATAGGCTTCCTGACCGGGAAGTTCTGAAAGAAAAGGTTCATGCACAGAAAATACTTTACCTCGAGATCCCAATATACGGTCAGTCTCCACCCGCCCTTTTGAAAGGCAGTCTTCCGCAATCTTTTTCAGTGGTTGTTTCAGCGCCTGAAGCGGTATACTTATTTCTTTCCCGGCACCTGTATGATTCGTTTCCATTTGAGTACATTCACCCGATAGTACGGTGATTTTACGCTGTCTGGCGCCATAAATCAGCCGTAACAGAAACCGGGTTTTACCAATACCACTCTCGCCACCAATCAAAACCAATGATCCCTTGCCTGATTGCAACTGATCTAATTGCTCCTCTATTTTACGAATTTCTTTGTCCCGTCCTGCAAACCGGGGACGATAAAGATAAGGCCGTGGTTTGGGCGAATCTTTCCAATCATCGGCTTGAGCACCCAGATCTATCAACACCCGCGACACATCATCGGAATGGCTGAGCCGATCCTTGGGGTTTTTGGTCAGTAGCTGCAAGATTAAGCGGTCTAACTCTTCCGGCACATCATCCACCAACTCTGATGGTGAAACCGGAATATACTCCAATTGGGCTTTAATCACCTGACCGGGTGTATGCCCTGAAAACGGTAATCGGCCTGTCACCAGCTTATACAACATGCATCCCAATGAATATAAATCCGCCCGGGCATCCACAAGATCTCCCAGGATCTTCTCCGGCGCAATATACATCACAGTGCCGCCTGAAATGCCATCAACAGCCAGTTGCTCCCGGCTTACATCTCCCCAAAGATGAGTCACTAATCCGAAATCCATGATGATCGGCATACCATCCCGGCATACCATGATATTATCCGGCTTTAAATCCCCATGGATCATTCCCTCCCCATGAAGATATGACAGTGTCCGGCACAGGCGGTGTACTAAATTCAATACAGCCGGTAAAGCTCCGCCTGCTGCTGTCGTGCGTTCGCCATTACACTTTTGGACTTGAGGAACATCGTTGACCTGTACGTCAAGGTTTTGAATTTCTTCCCCATCCTTAGTGGTGCCAAATACCTGCCTCCACCAATGCGAGGAGATTATCGCATCGTCCCGTTGATCTAATTCAGGTTCATCAAGCGCCCGAGATGCATCTGCCGTCTCTCTCCAGATGTACCCTGTGCAATATTTCCGCAGAGTGATACCTTCCAGAAATTCCATGGCGTACCACGGAATCTCACCTTGAATACCTTCATCAATAATCCGGACCACTCCCGGATGGTTTATCCGTGCAAGTGCCCTGATCTCACGGCGGATACTTGACACCTGGGACAGATTTCGCACTTGAACCGTCTTCAACGCCACAACGCTTCCTGTTTCCGCATGTTCTGCACGGTATACAACACCCATGCCGCCGCGCCCTAAAATATCAATGATGCTATAGGGACCAATGCGATTTTGTGTGCCGTTCTTTGTCATCTTTTTTCCAACTCTCCGGCTTCGATCAACCACTTCCGAAGACCGTCCGGAATATCTTCAACACATTCACCACAAAGGATATAACCCCCGGATTTAAAGGCTTCTTCAGAACGCCTGAGTTTTTGAAATGCCTGTCCGAGTTCACTTTTCAAGCTGGACTTTGTTTGATCCATTATGTGTTGAATCCTGGTTTGATATTCTTCAGAAGACATATTATCTGCGATTCTCAGATGTCCAAGTTGTTTCAAACAAAGCCCGATACTTACCCGGTCACCCATTTTTTGGAAGATTGATATGGCACGATCAAGAAGATCTTTCGCTATTGAAAGATCCCGGTCAACAAACCGCTTCAAAACGCCAAGGTGATACAACGTTTCCGCCTCATTTTTTGGATTTTTGATTTCTTGATGAATAGAGAGAGCATGTTGAAAGAGATCATTTGCTTTTACGTGAAAACCTTTATCACGATAAATGATTGCAAGATTGTTTATCGTAAAACCTTCCATTGAGCGGTCCATAATCACACGGTGAATTTTAAGTGCTTCTTCATGAATTTGCTGAGATGTATTCAAATCTCCCTGCTGATAGTAAGTGCTGGCGAGGTTGCTCGTAACGATACCCTCATTTTGTCTGTTACCGATTTCACGGGCTATGGCAAGCGCCTTTTCATATAACTCACGCGCTTTTTCATAATCCCCTTCAAACTTAATAATATTTGCATAATTGCCGATACATTTACCCAGAGATAGTTTATCATCAACATCTTCATAGATGGTCAGAGCTGTTTCAAATAACGATCGAGCGTTTTCCAGATCACCCTGTATCCAGGAAATTGTTGCTTGATTTCCAATACTTATGCCTACTGAAAACTGATCTCCTGTTTGTCTATAAATATCCGCGGATTGTTGACACAGACATTTGGCTTCATCCAAGCGACCTTGATGGAAGCGTATTTCAGCAAGACAGTTTAACCCTGTTGCCTCCCCATTCTGATCTGAAGTCTTACGAGAAATTTCAAGGGATTTTAAACAGTATTTCTCGCCTTTTTTTATATTGCCAAAACCAATGTAAATATTTGCAAGGCCTTGTAAAATGTCTCCTTCCAATTTTTCTAATCCAAGATTACGGGCATCTTGAAGGGCATGCAAATCTTCAATCAATGCTTCTTCGTTCCTCGCCTGGGTGAGCAGCACATCTTTTACAAACTCGTCACGGATCTGAATATTTTCGGGGTTCGGTTTTCCAACCAGTTTCAGGTATCCGCGATATGACTGTTCAGCGTCAGACATTGCATATTGAGCAACAGCCTGACGGGCACTGGCGAGAAAGTATTTTTGGGCTTTGATATGATCTCTTGCTTTTTCCCAATGCTGCGCCAGGGTTGTATAATAGTTTTCTTTGTTTCCATACACTGTTTCCAATGCTAATGCGACTTTTCTGTGATATTCAATGCACTGCTCAGATGATAGGCTTTCATAAGCAACTTGTCGGATCAAATCATGGACAAAGTATAATTGACCGGGTGTTTTTTCATATAGTATTTGCCGTTTTGACAACTCGTCGAAAACATCCAATATTTCGGTATAAAAAGGAACAACATTCCACAGTAGAATCACGGGAATTTCCCGGCCGATGACAGATATCATTGAGACGATTTTCTGAGCATGTTCTGATAGGTTTTTTAACCGCCGTTTTACCAGGTTTAAGATGGAATCAGGTAGCGGAATGAACTGAAGCATGGTAACTCCAGGTCTGCATTCTTCTACGGTATGCCAGCATCCATTCGAATCACGGTATAAAATACCCTCAGCAACGGCTGATCTGAGATATTCCGCCATAAAAAATGGATTATAATCTGAAAATCGAGCAAGAAACTGCATGATAACATGCGGAGTTTTTGAAACAGCGATCATATCAGCGGCAATTGCACCCACATCTTTTTCGCTAAACCTTTCAATTCCGATAGAAATTGTATTATGTAGATTTAAAATTCGCTGTAATCCTTGCTTAACTTCTTCGGTTCGGTACGTGCAGGCGATAAGTAACGAGATGTTGTTTAGCCGTCTGATTCTTAATACATATTCCAGAAAACCGAGGGTTAGTTCGTCCGCCCATTGCAAGTCATCGATAACCAGCAAACACGGGTGATTGACGGTAAATGCAGAAAATGTTTCCAAAAGGTTGGTATATAGACGTAGCCGGGCTTCGTCTGAAGGCAGCACCACGGGGTCAGGATACGCATCCTGACCGGGAAGTTTTAATAACTTCGACTCGTGCATTGCAATCACTTTTCCACGCGGACCCAAAATTCGGTCTGTCTCAGCGCGTCCTTTTTTTCGACAATATTCATATATAAAGTTAATTGGTCGTCTTAGAGCTTGAAGAGGAAAGATCATTTTGTTCTCAGCAGAATCCTGGAGTGATCCGACTTGCAGGCATTCACCAAGCAAAACATAGATTCTTTTATCTCTGGCAATCTGCATCAATTCTTTCAATAAACGGGTTTTCCCTATACCGCTTTCCCCGTTTATCAGCAACAGGTTCCCTTTACCTGAGTCCAATTGATCCAAATATTTTTCAAAAATATGTATCTCATGCTGTCGGCCTCTAAAACGGGAGCGATACAGATAGGTCTGCGGCTTAGGCAATGCACTCAAGACACCTTCATCTGCTCCAAGATCTATAAGCACCGTGGTGACATCATTTGCATACCCTACGCGATCTTGCGGTAATTTCGACAACAACTTTATTATTAGCTGATCAAGCTTCTCAGGAACGCCACTCTCTAAATCAGATGGTGGAACCGGTTCTATTTCAAGTTGTGAATGAATTATTTGCGCAGCATTTTCCCCTGAAAAGGGCACCCGACCGGTCACAATTTCATATAAAATACAACCCAACGAATATAAATCTGCCCGGGCATCTAAAAACTCCCCACGAATTTGTTCGGGTGCCATGTAATAAATGGATCCACCTATTGTGCTTTCTGCCTCGAGCTCTTCCCGGTTTTCCTCACCCCCAAACCGGGTCACAAGTCCAAAATCCATTATCACCGGAATACCATCATCGCGAACCAAGATGTTTTCAGGTTTTAGATCACCATGCACCATTCCCTTGCCATGCAGAAATGCCAGAGTTCTGCATATCTGGCTGATCAGAGTTAATACAGCTGGAATTTCGCTTCCCACCGCATGAGTATGTTTTGAGTCATCAGGTTGAACCGGCGTATCGAGGCGCGATTTCACCTGTTTTTTTAAATCCCGAATGGTATCAAAATCCATTGTTTTGCTAAGTCCGTGGGTCCACCATCGCATCGATATCACTGATGAGTGGGTGGGGTTCTGCAATGTTTTATACCACACTGATTCTGCGCAGTATTGCCTGAGTGTTACACCGTTTAGCAATTCCATAGCATACCACGGTGAGTCATCCTCAATACCTTCCTCCAATATATGTGCGATACAGGGATGTTGGATACGTGCCAATGCCCGGATCTCTCGCCGGATACTTGTAATAAGATTTGGATCCGATGATAACACTGTTTTTACGGCTGCAGTCTTACCCGTTACGATATGCTCGCCCCGGTAAACAACTCCCATGGCACCATGTCCAAGCAATTCAATGATGCGGTAAGGTCCTATTTTTTCCGGAAGTTTTGAAATCATATTCAATAATCCATTTGATTAGTTCACTTAAGATGCATCGTGTTATTCTGCTTCTAACCCTTCGTTTTTGGCAAGCCATTTCCGGAGACCGTCCGGAATATTTTCAATTCGTTCGCCACGGAATAGACGACCGCCTGAATTAAAAGTATCCTCGGCGTATTTCAATTTCTGGAAATCCTTTGAAAGTTCACTATCCGGGCTTGATTTTAATTTGTCTATTATTGATTGCATCTCTTCAATGTATTGACTGCTTGAAAATCCACGCGCCAGTGCGAGATGGCCAAATTGACTTAAGCACATGCCTACAAAATACTTGTCACCGATTGTCCGAAGAATGGAGATGGCATTTTTAAGTAATTTCTCTGATTCATCAAAATTACCATCAACGATGCGTTTCAGATGTCCTATGTTTAACAGGGTCAATGCTTCATGTTGCCGATCATTAATTTCCTGATTAATGGAAAGAGCTGAAAGATAGAAATTATATGCTTTTTTGGGTATACCTAAGTCTTGCCAGGTAGATCCAAGATTGCTCAATGTTACACCTTCCATACGCCGGTCAAAAATATCGCGATGAATTCTAAGCGCTTTTTCATAGAATTGTTGAGCAGTGTCATAATCCCCTTGACAGGAATAAAGGGTACCAAGATTGCCTAGAAAAATACCCTCAGTATGCTTGTCCCCGATCTCTTTGCTGATGGCGAGAGACTGTTCGTTCAGATCAAGCGCTTTTTGGTAATCACCCTGATGCGAATAAATATTGGCAAAATTGCCTAAACATCTGCCTAAAGCATGTTTGTTGTTACTATTACGGAAAATTTTCAGAGCCTGTTCAAATAGGATTTGAGCCTTTTTCATGTCACCCTGGTTCCAGTAGACGAGAGCGAGATGTTCCAGATTGCTTCCTTTTAATGGTTGGCTGTCCAAACTGCCGTAAATATCGATTGATTGGTGATACAGAGTTTTAGCTTCTTCCAGAGACCCGCGATTGAAACAGATAGATCCGAGACAGGATAATGCTTCTGCTTCATTTTCAAGGTTTCCTGCATTACTGAAGATTGCCAGGGAATTTCGACAGAGTTCCGATGCTTGCTTTACATTTCCCAGGATCTCATTTGTTCTTGCCAGACCAAGTAAACACTGGCCTTCAACTAGTTTTTCATCCAGATTGCGTGCGTCTTCAAGAGAGATCATATATTCATTTTGAGCTTCCTTGAATCGACCTTGAATGGAAAGTACATTCTTTGCATACTCATTACGAATTTGGATATTTTCATATGTGGGTTGATCCAGAAGGTTCAACCAGGCTTGATAAGCAGTTTCCGCTTCTTGCAAAGCAAATCGTGATACTTCCTGCCTGGCGCTCGACAAATAATATTTTTGTGCCCTTATTCTGTCGCCTGCCTGTTCCCAGTGCCGGGCCAGTGTAGAGAAATGTTCGTCGTTTTCCTCTCCATACATCGCTTCAATGGCTTGAGCGGCTGATAAATGCAGTATCGAGTGCTGTTCCCGGGGTATTCTTTCATGGACAATCTCGCGTATCTTGTCATGAACAAAACACAGTTCACCGGCTTTTTCTTCTGACAAAACCTGTTTCTTGATTAACTCGTCAATGGCATCCAATGTCTCATCACTAAATGGAATCATACTCCATAAAAGCAAAACCGGTATTTCACGTCCAATCACTGATGCGGCAGAAACGACTTCAACAGCAAATATTGATAATTTGCTCAATCGACTTTCCAGCAAACCAGCCAGTGCCTTGGGTAACGGTAATGACTCTAAATCGGCATCGGTTGCCATGTCGTCGTTCTCTTCAGCAATCTGCCAATAACCGTTTGTGTCACGGTACAGAACACCTGTCTCAAGGGCTGTCCGAAGATACTCAGATACAAAAAAAGGATTGCCTTCTGAAAACCGGGTGAGAAATGGAACGAAAACAGGCGGACCTTCCTGCATCCCCAGCATATCCGTTACGATAGAACTGACACCATCCTCATCAAGCCGGCCAAGTTCCAGACAGATAGATTTAGGTGAATTCAATATTCGTTTTAATTCAGGATTTGATTCCTCGGTTCTGTATGTCCCTGTTATCAGAAGCCTGGTTTGATTCAGGTACCCGGTCCGTAAAATAAATTCTAAAACCCCCATGGTCAGATCATCGGCCCATTGCAGATCATCCAGCACCAAAAGATACGGCTGTTCAGCAGTAAGCGCATGAAATGTTTCAGACAGACAGGTAAAAAGCCGAAAACGGGCGGCATCGGCTGGAAGTGTTATAGGTGCAGGATATTTATCCTGACCGGGAAGTTCTGAAAGGTAAGGTTCATACATCCTCAGCACTTTACCTCTGGAATCAAATATGCGGTCAGTTTCCGCCTGCCCCATGGACATACAGTATTCCGCAATTTTTCTGATTGGCTGTTTCAGTGCCTGAAGCGGGATATTCACTTCTTTCCCCCCACTTGTTTGATGAGTTCCAACCTGAAAACATTCGCCTGATAGAATTTTGATTTTGCGCCGCCTGGCTTCACGAATCAGCCTAAGCAGAAATCGTGTCTTGCCAATACCACTCTCTCCGCCTATCAGCACCAGTGATCCATTGCCTGATTCCAGCAACTCTATTTGCGTCTCGATTATTCGTATCTCTTTTCCACGCCCTGCAAACCGGGGACGGTAAAGATATGCTCGCGGCCGGGGAGAATTTTCCCACTCGTCACTCTGGGCGCCAAGCTTCATTAAAACCCGCGATACGTCGTCGGAATGGCTTATACGATCCTTTGGTTTTTTAGTCAGCAATAGCAAGATTATGCGGTCCAACTCATCCGGTACACCCTCAACCAACACAGATGGCGGTATCGGCTTACATTCCAGTTGAGCTTTAATCACCTGACCGGGTGTCCGTCCTGGAAATGGTGTCCGACCGGTGACCATCTCATACATAATGCACCCCAATGAATACAAGTCAGCACGGGCATCCACCAACTCACCCAGGATCTTCTCCGGCGCGATATACATCACGGTACCACCGGATATTCCATCAACAGCTAACTGTTCCCGGCTTTCATCGCCCCAAAGATGTGTCACCAATCCAAAATCCATGATGACCGGCATCCCGTCTCTGCGCACCATGATATTATCCGGCTTTAAATCTCCGTGAACCATTTCTTCACCATGAAGATAAGACAGTGTCAGACAAAGACGATTCATCAGGGTTAATACAGAAGATAAAGATCCGCCTGCCGCCTTCACACGGTGCCCCTGATCCGTTTGGACTGGATGATCCATTTTTGATTTCAACTGGTCATCCCAATCAGGAATTTCCTCCACATCCATTGTGGTGCCAAATATATGAGTCCACCAGCGCGTTGAGACTTTTCCAATCTCCTGATGACTGGACTTTGATTTATCACTTATGTCAGATGCATTTGCTGTGGAAATCTCCGATCCACCCCAAAGAAACTCAGCGCAGTATGTCCTGAGTGTGACTCCCTCCAAAAATGCCATGGCATACCACGGGACATTACCCTCGATGCCCTCGTCAACTATACGGACGATCCCTGGATGGCGTAACCGCGATAGTGCCCGTATCTCACGGCGAATACTGGATACATGAGTCAAATTCCGTACTAGAATTGTCTTCAGTGCAAAGCGTTTTCCTGTTTCAATATGCTTCGCAAGGTAGACAACACCCATGCCGCCTTTGCCCAATAGTTCAAGAATGCGATATGGACCGATTTGTTTCGGAAGTTTCTCATCACTTCTGTCTATAATTTTTCAAGCCTCCGGTTGTGCTTTTATTATCACAGCACAATACATTATATGCAACCTGAATAAGAAATAGGTATGCATCAGAGTATTCCTGCTATGAAGGATTTACGAAGACCCGCCTGGTCGTTTCTTCCGGATAACAAAACAAAGAGATAGCAGAAGCATGAGACTGATAATACCCGCGCTGTTCATGGCCGGAATATTTGTCGGAACAGGGGTTTGAGTTGGCGTTATCAGCGGTGTTAACGTTATTTCCGGTGTTGACGTTGGTGTTATCGCGGGTGTTGCTGTTATCTCCGGTGTTGACGTTGGTGTTATCTCGGGTGTTGCTGTTATCTCCGGTGTTGACGTTGGTGTGAGGGCAGTCGGCATGTAGATATACGCCGATCCGGAATTGGTACCATTTCCATCACTTCGGGGTGCGCCTGAGATTATTCTTTCCCCGTCAATTGCGACAGCATTGCCGAACCAGTCGCCACTTAAACCGTCTGATGCAGTCAGTTTTTCATGCTGTCCCCAGTTATTTACGCCGCCTGCATCCTTGAAAAAAACATAGGCTGAACCGGAATCTGATCCCATATCATCATCACTGTCAGCGCCAACGGTTGCATAACTGCCGCTGATGGAAACGGAATAGCCGAACAGATCATTATCAGCACCATCATCAGCGAGAAGTTTTGCCTGTTCCATCCAGGCTAACCCGGTGTGATAGAAAATATAGGCTGAACCGGACCAGGATCCATTATCATCATCATAATCAGCGCCAATCACAGTATAGGGGAAATCGATCGAGACAGAAGAGCCGAACCATTCATAGGCTTCGCCATCGGCAGGCGCCAGTTTTGTAAGCTCACCCCAATTATCCGGGCCGCCCTGGTCTCGATGAAAAATATAGGCGGACCCGGAGTCAGTACCATTGTCATCGTCACGGCAGGCTCCGACGACAGCGTAATCACCGCTGATTGAGACAGAGTTACCGAATACATCGTATGTATACCCGTCAGAAGGAAGCAGTTTGACCTGTTGTCCCCAATTATTTGAACCTCCCAGATTACGATCAAAGATGTAGGCTGCACCAGAAAATATACCAAAAGCTGGATCACCAATAGCGCCAACAATCAGATTATCACCGTCAAGGGAAACACTGCCGCCAAATTTGTAGTAGTCATTGAGGTTAGAAACAACAATCTTGGTCAGTTGACCCCAATTATCAGGACTGCCTTGGTTGCGCCAAAAAATATAAACTGATCCGGAATCCGGGTAAATTCCATTATCATCCAGGTCTGCTCCGACAACAATATAATCGCCACTGATAGAAACGGAACATCCGAACAGGTCATCTTCCTGACCATCGCTTGCCGTGAGTTTAACCTGCTGGACCCAATCGGTTCCATTGTAGAAAAATAAATAAGCTGCGCCGGTAGCAAAATTCTGCAGTTCCGCCCCAACCACAAGATAATCGCCATCAATGGAAACAGCGTTGCCAAATCCGTAATATGCAGAAGCATCGGTCGGCAATATCTTGTTTTCTTCTAAACCAAAACACGGATTGGAAAATACAAGAACAGCGGATATGAAAATTCCGATTGTCCATTTGAGTCCGGTATTATCAGTAATGTATTTCATGATTCCTCCTGAAGTATGAGTCATGCTCTTACACGATATTATAGCAGAATAATCATCAAGATAATTAAACCTGCAGCGAAATGATGTTATCAGATCCAGGACGCCTCCACCCCTGATCGGATAAGCAATTATCCTGCCAAAACTCTGTGGTGGGTGAACGCGTTGGTTTGTAGGGTGTCCACTCTTTTCAAACCGTTGCTTTCG
>SWBX01003372.1_pt1 | contig 35916 bp, 28 predicted proteins | sample 4693051 | NCBI WGS metagenome assembly SWBX01 (sample SAMN10267272, study PRJNA491770) | bioreactor metagenome | isolation source: DHS bioreactor inoculated with marine | place: Japan: Omine Ridge, Nankai Trough | reverse complement strand
GGTGGGACATATGTTCGAAAAAGTAGTGATACCGCCTAAAGAAAATATCCATATAGTCAACCGGACCCTGACACCTCCCGATACGAAAGTGTATTACCCTTTTAAACGGGATAAAAAAACCCTGGTTCCACCCATGGCACACGCCGGGGACGGGTATCGGATTCATGTCACCGGACTCACCCATGATGAACGTGGTTATCCCGCTGTTACCGCCGAAGGACAGGCGGCAATGGTCCCGTTTCTCAGAGAAAAAATTCTGAAAAACGTGTCGGATATTTGCGATAACGAGGAGGTCTTCACTGACGATGCAGAGATTATATTTTTATCGTTTGGAATCGCTTCCCGAAGCACCAGATTGGCAGTGGATCAGGCCCGGAAAAAAGGGGTAAAAGCGGGATTTTTCCGATTGAAAACGGTATGGCCGTTTCCGGAGGACCGTATTCGGGAATTGGGAAAACAAGTAAAAGGCATTGTTGTGGTGGAGATCAATCTGGGTCAGATCGTGCTGGAAGTTGAACGGATAGCCGGGAAATACTGTCATGTGGCTCTGGCACCCAATCCCGGAGGCCGGGTACATGAACCGGAAGAAATTCTTGCCATTGCCCGGGAGGTTTTGAAATGACAACGATACAGAAAGTAAAATCCCATCCAAAAGATCGACTCCTGCGTACGGATCGGCTGCCCCACATCTGGTGCCCCACGTGCGGCATCGGTACCGCAGTGGGATGTTTCATCAATGCCCTGGCCGAAACCGGTATTCCGGAATCACAGTTCGCAGTGGTCTCAGGGATCGGGTGCACAGGCCGGGTGGCCGGTTATGTAAAACTCGATTCCTTCCACACCACCCACGGTCGGGCCATCCCCTTTGCCGTGGGCCTGCACCTCGCCAACCGGAAACTCAAGGTGATCGTTTTCTCCGGTGACGGTGACCTCATGGCCATCGGTGGAAATCATCTTCTCCACTCCGCTCGCCGGAATATCGATCTCACTGTCTTTTGCATCAACAACTTCATCTACGGTATGACCGGCGGTCAACTGGCCCCCACGACGCCCAGACACGCCCGGACCTCCACCACACCTTATGGAAACAACGAATACCCCATCAATATTCCTCACGTAGTATCAGCATGCGGCGCGGTGTATGTTGCGCGCTGGACCGTGCTCCACATCAAACGTCTGACCCGAGCCATGAAAGAAGCCATTTTGAAACCGGGCTTTTCCTTTGTGGAAATTATCGCACCATGTTCCACACTCTATGCCCGTAAAAACCGACTTGGCAGTGGTACGAATCTCATGAACTTTTATCACGACAACTGCGAGATCAATCATGGCGCCGATCTCAAAGATTTAAACCTGGATTTCCAGGGGAAAATCACTTGTGGAAAATTTGTGGATATTGAAAAACCCACCTTCCTGGATCTTGTGGAGGGAAAATGCGATCCGGGACCGGAAAGGAGTGCATGAGATGGAAATGCGAGTCCAGATTACAGGGTTCGGTGGTCAGGGCGTGATCACAGCCGGGTTCATCCTGGGGCAGGCGGCGGCAATCTACGACGATCTAAATTCCACATTCGTTCAATCGTATGGACCGGAGGCTCGGGGCAGCGCTTGCAGTTCCCAGATCACCATCTCCGACGAACCGATCCTATACCCGTATATCAAGCAGCAGGATTTTCTGGTAGCCATGTCCCAGGAAGGATTCGACAAATTCGCGAGAATCTCCCTCAAAGGATCCTTAGTGGTCTATGATGAAGATCTCGTCGTCGTGAAAGACGGTAAATATGACCTGAAATTCGCCCCTATTCCCGCTACGCGCATCGCTGAGAAAAAGATCGGAAAACGTATTGTAGCCAATATTGTAATTCTTGGTTACCTGGTGGCCCAATCACAGGTGGTGACCCTGAACGCACTCGAAAAAGCGGTGCTGTCCGCAGCACCCAAAGGAACGGAAAAAATCAATGAAGACGCCCTGCGTCTGGGTCTGACGTATGGGAAACGGGTGAAGAAATAAAGAATGGAGAATCGACAATGACGAAAGGCGTGTTGGTCATCGGCGGTGGTATTGCGGGGATACAAGCCTCACTGGATCTCGCAAATACCGGGTACCAGGTTCATCTGGTGGAAAAAAGCCCGGCTATTGGCGGGCGCATGGCGCAACTTGACAAGACGTTCCCCACAATGGATTGCTCCATCTGAATACTGGGGCCGAAGGCCATGGATGCCGGTCGGCATCCTAACATTGAGTTGATCACCCTGGCGGAGGTGACGGAACTGACGGGGTCACCTGGAAGTTTCAAAGCCACAGTGATGTGTCAGCCCCGGTATGTCATTGAAGAACGATGCACGGGCTGCGGTGACTGTATCCGGGTATGCCCTCAGACCAGTCCCAACGCGTGGGATCTCGGGCTGGCCACCCGGAAAGCCATATACCGGCCGTATCCTCAGGCGGTACCCTCAGCGTATGTTATCGATATCGATACCTGCCTCAACTCACCCACCCACTTTGTCTGTGAACGGTGCAGGCGGGTCTGTAAACGAGAAGCCATCGAGCATGACATGGTACCCACCACTCGGGAACTGAATGTGGGAGCGGTGATCGTTGCAACGGGGTTCGACGAGTTTCACCCGCATGTCATGGGCAGCTACGGATACGGAGTCTGGACCAATATCGTTACCAGTCTGGAGTTCGAACGGCTCCTCAATGCCTCGGGACCGACACAGGGTCATGTCATTCGACCCTCCGACCATAAAACCCCACATACTATCGTGTTCATCCAATGTGTGGGCGCACGCGGGGAAGGCAATCGCCCCAATTGTTCCCGGTACTGCTGCATGAACGCCGTGAAAGATGCGCTCCTGGTGAAACAGCACGAACCGGACGTGGCGTCCTGCACCATTTTGTACACTGATATCCGGGCATTCGGTAAGGGGTTCGATAGTTTTGTGGAACAAGCGGAGAATGCCGATCATGTTCGGTTTATCAGGGGTCGGCCCAGCAAACTCATGGCCATGGAAAACGACGATGTCGAGATTTTTGTAGAGGATACGGAAACCCTGACACCACTCCGGTTGCAGGCGGACATGGTGGTGTTGAGCTGTGCCGGGATCCCCAGGCCGGAAACGGAAACTCTGGCCGACGTGCTGGGTGTGGATGTAAATGAGATCGGGTTTTTCGCTGCTGGCGGGTCCATGGCACCTGTGGAGACCAGCCGGACCGGCGTGTTTCTGTGCGGCAGCGCCGGCGGTCCACAGATCATTCCCGATTGCGTGGCCCAGGCATCGGCTGCTGCTGCCCGGGCATCAGTCTATGTGAAAGATCACAAATTGCCGGATCCGGAACCACTCATCCCCAAACCCATAGATCCGCATTCGGAACCCCGGATCGGCGTTTTCATCTGTCATTGCGGCGCCAACATCGGCCGGGTGATCAAGATCAGCGATCTGGTGGATGAAACCCGATCACTTCCCGATGTGGTTTATGCCGGCGAAGAGTTGTTCGCGTGTGCGGATACCGGGCAGAGATCCATACAGGAAAAAATTGAGGAACACCGTCTGAACCGCGTAGTAGTGGCCGCATGCACGCCCCGAACCCATGAACACGTCTTTCGGAATGCCTGTCTCGGCGCCGGATTGAACCCATACCTCCTGGAAATGACCAATATCCGGGATCAATGCTCCTGGGTCCATTCTAAAACCCGGGATAAAGCCCGGGGGAAAGCCATTGATCTCATCCGGATGTCCGTTGCCCGGGCACGGCACCTGGAACCGCTGGATCTTACGGAAGTATCCATTGAAAAACACGTACTGATAATCGGCGGCGGTATCGCCGGGATTCGAGCGGCTCTGGACCTGGACGACCTGAATATGGCTGTCACACTCGTGGAATCCGGACCGGAACCCGGTGGCCGCTCCATAACGCTTCATGGCATCTTCCCCGCTCCCGTCAAACCAGAACATTCCATGGAATCCATACTGAAATCCCTGGAAAAATCCCGGGTTGAAGTGATTCTCAACACCCGGGTTAAAGAGATCACCGGGTTTGTGGGGAATTTCAACATTGAACTCGAAAATACGGATACCGGGGACTCGCTGCCACCTTTCAAATCCGGCGCCATTATTGTGGCCATCGGTTCGGATCTTACCACACCCGGAAAACAGTGGCGGTATGGTGAGGCGGCCAATGTGCTGACTTCAATGGACCTGGAACGGCTGCTTGAAAACGGTGATCCGGATGGGCTTCTGAAAAAATCCGGCCAGGCGGTTTTCATCCAATGTGTGGGTTCCCGGGACAAAAACGACGGATATTCCGGGTGCTCCCGGTACTGTTGTCCCACATCAGTGAAACAGGCTGATGCTCTCACGGAATACGGTATGGACGCCACGGTATTGTATCGAGATATGCGTATGGTTGGGCAGGGAGCAGAGGAATATTATCGGGATGTTCGTCATAAAGGCGTACTGTTTCTTCGGTATGATCTGAAACATCCCCCGCAACTCAAAGGAAAGAAAAAGATCGAATCAGTCTCATACTTCGATACGCTCATGGGGAAAACAATCACGGTCCCTGCGAATCTGGTGGTACTGGCCGTGGGGATGGTCAATGAAAGCGCGTCAGCGGAGACGCTCCGGACCCTCCTGAAAATTCCCCGTGGAAGTGACGGGTTTTTCCTGGAACGGCATCCGGAGTTGGGACCCGTGGAAACGTGTATCGACGGCGTCTATGTGTGCGGGACCATTCAGGGACCGAAAGATATTGCTGATACGCTTGTCCAGGCGTCTGCGGCTGCCGGGAAAGCCGTGGAACTTCTCAGCCGGGAAACTCTGTATCTGGAACCGGTGATCTGTGAAGTGGACCCCAACCGGTGCCGGGCATGTCACCGATGTGTGGAACTGTGCGAATATCACGCGCCGGGTATGGTGACTCAGCCTGACGGCCGCCCGGTAGCGGAAATCAACCGCGCCCTGTGCAAAGGATGCGGCACCTGTGCGGTGTGGTGTCCGACCGGCGCTATCTCTGCAAGTCATTTCACTGATGATCAGATCGGCGAGATGATTACCGCACTGTTCGAGGATTACCATGCCTGAATCCACCGGCGCTAAACAGAGGAAAAAAGGATTTGAACCGCGGATTCTGGTGTTTGCGTGCAACTGGTGCTCCTACGCCGGAGCGGACAGTGCCGGAGTAAGTCGGTTGGAATATGCACCCAATGTGCGGCTGCTCCGAGTCATGTGTTCCGGTCGGGTCCATCCGTCATTTGTTCTCAAGGCGTTCATGGAAGGGGCTGACGGTGTGATGGTCTCCGGCTGCCATTTCGGTGATTGCCACTACATGTTCGGGAATCACAAAGCGGTTGAACAGTTTGAAAAGGTGAAAGCACTCACCCGTCTTCTTGGACTGGAGCCGGACCGGATCGCTCTGGAATGGATTTCCGCAGCGGAGGGTCCCCGGTTTGCCGACGTGATGAACCAATTCACGGAACAGGTCCGAAATCTGGGGCCCAGCCCGCTCCTTAGGAAGAAAAAAACGATTTCAGTTCCGGTGTCATCACCCATGAATCTGAGGGATTACCGGGTGTTTACCTGCCTGGAATGCGGCCGGTGCACGGCTGTCTGTCCTGTTGCCCGGACCCATGAGTTTTCACCCCGGCGACTTCTCTCGTCGGCAATTTCACAGGGTTTGGACGGAATGAGTAGTGATGCCGCTGTATGGGACTGTCTCACGTGCCGGCGGTGCGAAGAAGTCTGCCCGGCTGATATCCCCTACTCGGAACTCAACCGGGCCACGCGTGCTGAGACCGTGAAAAAAGACGTGCCTGTCCCGTGCACACACGGCGGTGTGTTTGAACAGGTTTCAATCGCCATGGCCCGGTCAGGATTGAAACAGAATCGGCTGGAATGGTTAACACCCTCTACCCGAACACGAAAACAAAAAGGGAAAATCCTGTTTTTCACGGGATGTTCACCTTATTTTGCCGGATATTTCGGAACGCCATATGCAGAAAAATTGCAGGGTTCACTCAATGCCGCCGTGACGCTTTTAAACCGGATGGATATCGAGCCTGTTGTGATGGCCAACGAGCGGTGCTGCGGACATGACTTACTCCTTCGGGGTGATACAGCCGGGTTTGCGCGACAGGCAGGACTGGTAGCGGACCAGATCCGGAAAACGGGCGCGGAAACGGTGGTGTTCACCTGTCCGGAATGCCTGGTCACGGTTCGGGACGATATTCCCAAGGTCACCGGAACTCAGGATGTAACCTGCGTGCACCTGTCGGAACTCCTGGCGCCGGAGATTGACAAACTGGAGTTTACGGGGAAAAACGGAATGGTTACTTACCAGGATCCGTGTCGGCTCGGCCGGTATTCCGGGGTGTATGATCCGCCCCGTGAGATTATCTGTCACGTGAACAGTGGCGGGGTGAACGAGATGAGACACCACCGGGAGCGGGCGGTCTGCTGCGGCAACACCGCGTGGATCAACTGCGATGCAGGAACAAAGGTGCTCCAGAATCAGCGATTGGCGGATGCGGCTGCCACGGGGAGTGAAACACTCCTGACGGCCTGTCCGAAATGCCTGGTTCATCTGACGTGTGCTCAGGAGGGCGATAACGGAGAAAACCAGAAGCAGGTCGAGGTTCGGGATATATGGGATTATGTCGCGACCCGATTAGATAAACGAAAAAAAGGAGGTTCGGTCAATGGCCAATGACAACGTGCGGATCGGGGTATTTGTCTGTGACTGCGGATTGAACATCGCCGGGACAGTGGATACTGCTGCGGTGACGGAATTTGCCGAAGGGCTGCCGGATGTGGTTTGTGCAATCCGGAACACATACACTTGTGCGGATCCCGGTCAGAACGAGATCCAGAAGGCGGTCATCGCCCACAGCCTGAACCGGGTGGTCGTGGCGTCATGTTCCCCCAGGATGCATGAACCCACGTTCCGGGGCTGTGTCCTGGATGTGGGATTGAATCCGTATCTCATGGAGATGGCCAATCTGCGGGAGCACTGCAGTTGGGTCCATACCGATGATCACGAGGGTGCCACTGAAAAGGCTAAGGATCTGGTCCGGAGCGCCGTGGCCCGGGCCCGGTTTCTGGAACCCCAGGAAGAGCTTCAGGTGCCGGTGACCCGAAGAACCCTGGTAATCGGTGGCGGGGTTGCCGGGATACAGGCGGCCATGGATCTTGCTGATGGGGGTCATAAAGTCGTTCTGGTGGAAAAACAGCCCTCTATCGGCGGCATCATGGCGGCTCTGGATAAAACATATCCCACCATGGATTGCTCCATCTGAATACTTGGGCCTAAGGCCATGGATGCCGGTCGGCATTCAAACATCACGCTGATGACTTATAGTGAAGTGGAAAATGTCTCGGGGTATGTCGGTAATTTCAAGGCAACCATCCGGAAAAAAGCCCGGTATGTGGATCCTGATGAGTGCACGGCATGCAGTGAATGCGCTGATGTATGCCCCTCCACGGCGCCTGACGAATATCAGCAGGGGTTTTCCTCACGGAAAGCCATTTATATCGAGTATCCCCAGGCGGTGCCCTCCGCCTATCTCATCGATATGGATACATGTCTCGGGAACAATCCCATTGCATGCGGGAAATGCGCTGAGGTCTGCGAAAAGAACTGCATTAATTTCGATATGGAAGACGAACTGGTTGAGATTGAATTCGGGGCAATCATTGTTGCCACAGGGATGGGAGTGTATGATCCCACGGAAATCAAAGAATATGGGTATCAGCAATTTGAAAATGTCATAACCAGCATGGAATTTGAACGGTTGATCTGCGCCGGCGGACCCACGGAGGGACATTTTATCCGACCCAGCGACCGGACCCGTCCGAAACGAATCGGGTTTATTCAGTGCGTGGGGTCCCGATCGAAAAAATACGGTTCGGAATACTGTTCAAATATCTGCTGCATGAACACCGTCAAGGATACTCTCCTGTTGCGGGACCATTATCCCGACACGGAAAACCTCGTATTTTATATGGATATCCGTGCATTCGGCAAGGGATTTGAGGATATGTATATGCGGTCCCGTGAGGAAGGGGTCCGTTATATCCGGGGGATTCCCGGAGAAATCGAGGAAGATCCGGCGACACGTAATCTGAAAGTCGTTGTGGAAAACACCATGACCGGCAAACTGGAGGAGTATGAACTGGATCTAGTGGTGCTTTCAGTGGGTGTGAAACCTCAGGATGATTCACCGTCGATCCGGAAACTCCTGACCCTTTCTCAGACCCAGGACGGATTCATGATGGAGGCGCATCCCAAGTTGAAACCGGTTGATGCGCCCACCCGGGGTGTTTTTTTCGCCGGTTGCGTGGAATCGCCGAAAGATATCAAAGATAGTGTGACCCAGGCCGGGGCGGCGGCGGCACGGGCCCAGATACTCCTTAACGCCGGTCGGGTAAAAATTGAAGCCATCACCTCAAAAATCGATACGGGACTGTGCCGGCGGTGCGGAAAATGCGTCGTGGTCTGTCCGTACAATGCCATCATCTGGGAGAAGGGCGAAGTGGCCCAGGTCATCGAAGCGGCCTGCGCCGGCTGTGGTTCATGCGGTGCGGAATGTCCCTTCGGCGCTATCGTCATGCGGCATTTCACAGACGACCAACTGGTGGCCCAGATCGATGCCATCCTGGAAGAGAAACCCATGGACAAGCTGGTGACCTTCGCCTGCAACTGGTGCAGTTATGCCGGTGGAGATTTTGCGGGCATCTCCCGGCTGCAGTACCCCACCCATCCCCGGCTGATCCGGACCATGTGCAGCGCCCGGATCAAGGAAGAATTCGTGGAGCATGCCTTCATGAAAGGGGCGCCCATGGTGCTGGTCTCCGGCTGTCATTTTGCTGACTGTCACTATATCACCGCCAACCGCGCTACAGTCCAGCGGGTGCAGAAACTCTGGAATAAAATGGAAAAACTGGGAATCCGGCCGGAACGGCTTCAACTGGAATGGATCAGTGCAGCGGAGGGTCAGAAATTCGCCAAAGTCATGCGGAACCTGGACGGGTTGCGGAAAGACGTGACAGAGGCGGAAGTACGATACACGCAGGCGGTGTTCAAAGCGCAGCGAATGAAAGGACCGGAACGGAAGAAAGCCATGGAAAAACTGGTCTCGCCCAGACCACCGGTTACGGTACCGGTGGAAATTTCCAGTAACGGGCACCGGACTTTCAAATGCATGACCTGTGAGCATATCTTCACCCACGGATTTGATCCCGGGGCGGAACCGGTGGAATTGTCGTGTCCCCTGGCGGAATGCAAGAGCAACAGTATCCGGATTCTGAAAGGATAAGGGGATGAATAAACCGGAAATAACCGTCGATCATGATGCCCGGAAAGAACTGGAAACCATCCTGGGAGCCGGGCATCTCAGTTATTGTTACCAGTGCGGCGCATGTGTGGGGGACTGTCCCAGCGCCCGGTTCTATCCCGGGTTCAACCCACGTACCATTATGCTACAAGCCCTCATGGGGGATTTTGAGGATCTTCTGGGTGAAAAATCCATGATCTGGCTCTGCTCAAACTGCTACAACTGTTATGAACGGTGTCCCCAGGATGTCCGGCCCGTGGAAGTGATCATCGCTCTGAAAAACCTGTGCGTGAACCGGAAAACCGCACCGGAAGATATTCCAACGGTCTCGGACCATATCCGGAAGACCGGCCGGAGTGTACCACTCATGCCATCAGTGAACCGCATGCGGGAATCCCTGGGTCTGGCGCCCCTGGAGCTATTGGATGTAAGTGAGATTGAGGAAATTCTCAAACCGGAGGATGACGAATCATGAAACTGGCGTTTTTTCCCGGCTGCCTGATCCCGGTAAAGTATCCACAGATGGAAGCGGCCATCCGGAAAACCCTCCCGGCGGTAGGCGTTGAGATCGTGGATCTGCCAGGGTTCACCTGCTGTCCGGACCCTATTCATTTCAAGGCAGCGGACAACCTCGCATGGCTGACCATGGCGGCACGGAATCTTTGTATTGCGGAAGAGGCCGGCCTGGATATTTTTACCATCTGTTCCGGATGCACCGGGACACTTTCGGAAGCCCGGCATATGCTCGCAGAGGATCCAATGCTGAAAGAACGGGTCAATAAACGGCTGGCACGGATCGGTAAGGAATATCAGGGAACTGTAAAGATCCGGCATATCGTTTCAGTGCTTCGGGATGATATTGGTATGGACCGGATCGCCGCATCAGTGACCCGTCCCCTGAAAGGGGTAATGGTGGCCATTCACTACGGCTGTCACCTGTTGAAACCCAGTGAGTTCATGCAGGTGGACGACCCCGACGATCCCCGGGTTATGGACCAGTTGATCCGGGCCATCGGCGGCACCACCTGCCGGCACCGGGAATGGTATCTCTGCTGTGGAAAAGCCTGTAATGATGACACATTGAAAGAGGACATGACTTCCTGTGTCCTGGATTCCATCCGAGAGATGAAAGCCGATTGCATGGGCATGATCTGCCCGTCATGTTTTTCGTCGTTTGATCTGGGCCAGATCAAACTGTCACGGAAGAACAAGGACAAAGACAACGCGAAAGAACTGATTCCGCCGGTGTACTATTTTCAACTCCTGGGCCTGGCCCAGGGACTGACACCGGCCGATGTGGGACTGAACCGTCACAAGATCAAACCCGTGCGGGTGCTGGAGAAGATCGGGTATTGACCCGCCCGGAGCGCTGATTCGCTTACACCGGGTTGGTATATTCAGGGGTTAGCATCTACCCGCAAACTGGTGAAAAATACGGGCGAGAAGAAGGAGGGTAAATTATGAGCACTCAAGATACAGCAGAAAAATCAATATCCTCGGGCCATGATAACATGCAATTGACGGATGATACTTCTAGTTCGCCAATTTACTTCGCAGTCTCTCCATTGAAACTATTTGTGATGTCGATTTGTACCCTTGGAGTTTATGAAATTTATTGGTTTTATCAAAATTGGGGTCTCATTAAAGAGAGGGAAGGAACAGGTATCCTGCCTGTTTGGCGATCCTTATTTGGATTTATCTTCTGCTATTTTCTTTTCAAAAGGGTGCAAGCCTCAGCAACGAGCTTATCTTTTATAAAAACGATATCCCCGGGGTTAATGGCTATCGCCTGGACTATCCTCACCTTGCTATGTTTGTTACCCGCTCCATTTCGGGCGATTGCGCATTTTGCGGTTATCTTTCTGCTGCCCGTTCAGAAAACAGCGAATAATATTAATGATATCTTTGCTCCTGAGCATGATAAAAACAACAAATTCACCGGCTGGAACATATTCGGCATTGTTGTTGGCTTGCTTTTCTATCTTGGTCTTGCGGGAGCGTCTATTCCAACAGAATGAAATTGTCGTCTGACAATTGACTGCAAAATACGCCGCTCGTTCTTCGCTCTTGTTTTTGCATTCGGTTGACATTCGTTTGGATTCCTTTCAATATAAACACCAAGAAATAATAATTGGATCTTTCGATTTAAGGAGAGCTGATTTTGTGACACTCCGTATTCGCCTGATAGTGGCAATGTTTATTCTCATCTGTCCGGGATTGCCCGTTACCCTGTCTCAGTCGCCGCACCTGTTCGCCTTAAATACGACTGACAATCCGGACACGCTGGAGACTTACGATCCGGATACCGGAAATCTTCTGAACAGTTGGACGGTCTCGAATAGCAATAATTACTTGGGAGTGGCTTACGATCAGGTCGACGATTCCGTCTGGATCACAGACTGGACGTCAAATACACTGTATGAATTCAACAAATCGGACGGCACGGTACTTAACAGTTTTTCAACGCCCCAAATGCTGAGGGGCGTGGCATATGACCCTCGTAATGACACGATCTGGACCGGACACGCCAGGGATTCTCCATTTCCCGGTGAATTCAACAACTGGACCAAGGGCGGTGTCCTGATCCGGAGGGTAAACAACGCCGGGACACTTGGATTTATCACAGGCATGGATCTCGATCCCCGTGACGGTACTCTCTGGTGTCATGATCCCGATTCAGAGGAAATCCGTCAGTTGGATATTTCCGGCTCTGATGCTGTGCTTTTGTCCAATTGTTCACCGCCGTATGCGGGAGTTCCCGTAGAGGAAGCCATTATCGTGGATCTCCAATCACAGGATATCATTGGCTGGGGACACATGGAATTCGGCCCCACAATAATGGACCGGGACTGTAATGAATTGGGGAGTTGGATATTCGAAAACTTTGAAGACGACCATAATGGCGGGGATTTTGAGGATTTTTACGAATCACCGACACCCACTGTCACGCCTACGCCGACGTCAACACCGACAATGACTCCCACGAATACGGCTACGGCGACGCCTACCGGGACCCCGACAAGCACACCGTCTCCTACAGTAACCCCCACACCGTCTCACACACCATCTCCAACAGTGACACCCACACCGTCTCACACGCCGTCTCCAACTGTGACACCCACGCCGTCTCACACGCCGTCTCCAACTGTGACACCCACGCCGTCTCTCACGCCATCTCCCACAGAGACACCCACACCGTCTCTCACGCCATCTCCCACACAAACCCACACAGAAACACCAATACCAACATTAACCCCAATACCAACATTAACCCCATTACCAACATTAACCCCAACAACAGCACCGACGTCAACCCAGACCCCGTTGAGTGGTGAATTTTTTGAAGATTTTGAATCAGAGGCGGAGGGCTGGTCTATTTCCGGGCTATGGCATTTAACAACCACTGATTTCTGTAGTCCGAGTCATTCAATGTGGTATGGCCAGGAAGCAACGGGAGACTATGATACGGGGAGTGCAAATTCAGGTTCGATCATTTCACCGAGGATACTACTGACCATTGATTGTTATTTTGAATTTTATAGTCGGGAGGAGACGGAAGGGTCTGGAATCATAAATGATACGCGAAGAATATTTATTACAACTGATGATGGCGTATCCTGGACCCCTCTGCATCAATCTTCAAATACCAGCAATTCCTGGTATTGCGTCGATGGTTTCGACCTTTCACCCTTCACAGGAGAAATTATCAGGATCAAATTTGAGTTTGATACAGTCAATGAACTGTCAAACGATTATGCCGGATGGTTCGTGGATGATGTGATTATCGCTCATCAGTCAATACCAATACCAAGCATGGGAATCATGGGAATTGGGATGCTTCTGGGCGTATTTTTGATACTGTTTTGGAGGACAAAGAAAGTTGGGTAACTACTGTCATTGTTGGCGGGTATTTCGAACCCGGAGCTCCGCTCTGCTACACACCGAGCTGGTATGTTTAGCCCCTTTGGGGCAAGGTATCAGTTGCAAATAGATAAAGGGTTGTTTTCGTTATTAATGCAGCCTCAAGGTTTTATGATGGTTGCAACAAGCGTGAAGGTGCAGACAACCAAGCGCTGAAGGCGCGCAACATATCGGCTCAGGGTAACGCCCTGTGACTGGAATAAAGAGAAAACCAAATTGCCACAATCATTAGCAAGAATTTATCTGCATATCCTGTTCAGCACAAAGTACCGGAAACCATGGATCACAAAGTCTATCCGAACGGATCTTCATGCGTATCTGGCGGGAACTATCCGGGCATTAAAATGCGAAGCGTACCGGGTCGGCGGTATCGAAGACCACGTTCATATTGCCTGCAGGCTGCATCGAACAATTTCCGTCAGCAAACTGATGGAAGAAATCAAGACTTCATCCTCTTCCTGGATCAAAAAACAGGATATCGAACACCAGTCATTTGAATGGCAGAGAGGGTACACTGTTTTCTCTGTCGGATCATCCGGTCTGAAGAGTCTGCTGCGATATATCGACAATCAGGTCGAACACCATCGGTCACGGAATTACAAGGAAGAAGTATTGGGGTTCCTGGATCAGTATGGTATTGTCTGCGATGAACAATATCTCTGGGACTGATCCTCCTGGCTTAATAGTGCGATAATCTAAACCGGGGGTCCAATCAATGAAAAACCGCAGCAAAACAACGGTAAAGGCAATAATCTTAATCCTTCTGATCACCGCCATTCCCGCATCTTCCCAGGAACCTCCCAGAGTAATCCACACCTTTGTCGCGCTCTGTGACAACCTGCATCAGGGAATTGTACCGGTGCCGCAACAACTGGGAAATGGTGATGATCCGGATAACAATCTTTACTGGGGAGCATTGTATGGGGTAAAGACGTATTTCAAACGAAGTTCCCATTGGAAATTGGTTGAGTCTGTTCAGCCCTCAAAACCGGTATTGGAACGGTGTATTTTCAAGCATCAAACCGAGAATGTTTATTTTGTTGCTGATGCATATCAGGGAAAACAGATCAGGCAGACAGTGATTGATTTTCTGGATGCTGCATCGGGAAAATCCAAAGACAATGATACTATTTCCATCAAAATTAATACTGAAACCATCAATCTCAAGATTCATGGCAGTTCCCATCTGATCGTCTATGTCGGACACGATGGATTGATGGATTTCAATTTAGATACTTATCCGGCGAAACAGAATGATCAGGTTCGTGAAACGATTATTCTGGCCTGTCTGAGCAAATCTTATTTTCGTGAACCGATTGTCAAAGCAGGTGCCAAGCCTTTGCTCTGGGCCACCGGACTGATGGCGCCTGAAACATACACGCTTGAAAATGCCATTGAAGGATGGGTATTGCGGGAAGATGATGAGAAAATTCGATTGCGTGCGGCAGACGCTTATCACAGGTATAAAAAATGTGGATTGGAAGCTGCGAAACGGTTACTTGTAACGGGATTGTAAGTTCTATATTTTTATAAGAGGACATCCGACTACACGAGAAAGACAGGTGCAATTTCCATGATGGCAAAACGAATATTACTTACCTTTTTGACAGCCTGCTGGTTCTTCAACCCGATCACTCTCACATATGCCGGTACATTACATCTTGATGGGGCAATCCCGTGGGACGGAAAGGACCGTGTTTATTACTATTACGAACCGGATGATCTGCCTGTTTCTCCCGTGCCACTTGTTATCATGCTGCATGGCGGGGGCGGAAAGATTGACGATTTCTTCGGTGTGACGAGTTCTACCGCTCCATTCAGCGTCTGGCCGGATATCGCCGAACATGAGAAATTCGTTGTTGCTGCACCGCAGGCCTGGGGGCGGTTTGAGAGTAAACGCCGATGGAATGACTGCCGATCCGGCTGTATTGATTGTGGAAACGAAGATGATGTTGGACTAATAAATGCTATGATCGACGAACTCACAGGCAAATACACCCTTAATTCCGAACGTATCTATGTGACAGGTGTATCTAATGGTGGCGTTATGTCCTTCCGTCTGGCTCGCGAACTGGCGGATCGTATCGCATCTATCGGTGTTATTATCGGGAATGAAGTATCAGTAAGTGATTGCGCTGATCCGGAGAGTCCAATGTCAGTTTTGATCATGAATGGAACGGATGATCAATTGTTTCCGTGGGAAGGCGGTGATCTGGGAGATAGAGGAGTTGTTCTTTCCGCAGAAGACACTGTAGCAATGTGGGTGGAAACAAACGCATGCAACCCCAGTCCGGACATTTACACTTATACAAACGGTCTTTATGAGGATGGTTCCACGGTAACTCGAGAAACATACACCGGTGGCGACTCAGGTAGTGAGGTTGTGTTTTATACAGTGCAAGATGGCGGTCACCTCGAACCTAGTATTCAAAACCAATATTCACAATCGGTGGAGCTCGTTCTGGGACGCCAGAATCATGATATTGAAATGGCGTATGAGGTCTGGGCGTTTTTCTCCAGGCACACCCTGTCTGAGCGAGTCGCCTGTTCAGACACCGGCGTTGAATTAACCATGCCGTCATATACGTTTAGCCCCGAGAGATTTTTCAATCTTCAGGCTCGGATCTGTAATTCCGGAGCGGTTCCCTTGAACGATATTCCGCTTTTTTGCCTTCTGGATGTTTTTGGCGAGTATTGGTTTTTTCCAACCTGGAGCAAGGATCTTAATTTCGAAATCATAGCGTCCATTCCTCCCGGGCTTACAGTGAAAACACTGATTGATGCATTTTACTGGCCACATGACACAGGTGCGGGGTCCGGTATTCGGTTTATTGCCGCCATGACAACGCCTGAAATGGATGCCCTACTGGGAGAACTCGGTGAATGGACCTTCGGATGGTCGGAAGAATAAGTGCAAAAAAGATCGTTTGAAAAAATTTTCTGGTGTGCGTGTAAACACATCGAATCCGATTACATCAATCGGGAATTCATTGAGAAGAAATGGCCGGACATCAAGCGCAAAACCCATGTGTTAGTTTCAGAAATCGATAGTAAAACCGATTTTGAGAGTGTTATGATCGATCTCTTTTCAATGCATTTAAACGTGAGTCATTCCCAATTTATTACTCCGGATCTGGCAATGAAAATAGATCTTCAAGACTCCGTGGAAACGGCTCCGGATTTTCTTTTTCCTGTATCGGAAGAAACGGTAGATTACGTTTATTTAAAAGTGTCATCGCTGACAATTCCAATTTTTTCATGGACCGGATTTGGACCCAAATTAAAAATACTTGAAAATGATGATAGACCCATTGTTCTCGATTTTAGATTAAATGCTGGCGGTTCTGCCAGTGCAGTGGGTGAACTGTTGACACCATTCATCGGAGCGGACCTCCCATTCTTGTATTCCAGACTCGCAACATGGAAAAAGCGGCCAATTCCAGAAATCATATACCCGCAAGATGAAGAGAAAAATGATGGCAATCGGCTCGATCTTGGAATATCGCTTAAGTTCCCTCATGCAGAATGGCGGACACGAAAAGTATCTGAGTTTACTCTGATGCAAAAAACGATTCTTCTTGTTGATGGTAGAAATTATTCGTGTGGAGAACTGTTTGCTCAAGCAATGAAGGAGCATTCCAGGTGCATATTAATTGGCGGAAAAACAGCGGGTGCTGTTGTCGGTGGCAGAGATGATTATGATTGTGGCTATGGATACAGGCTTTTATTACCTTTTGTGAATATGATCTCTGCCGGAGGGTTTGTCCTGGAAGGTGAGGGGGTCAGTCCCGACGTTGAAATGTCTTTTCAAACCCGTGACACAGAGCCACTTTCCCGGGAAGAAATTATGAATGTATTGGAGATTGCACGAAACGATTGATGCTTGTGGTAAAAGTATTTTACAGGTGGAATGAATGTATCGATTTCAGGATCTTCTTCATCTCAATTTCAGAAAAATCCTGACCATAAAATCGCCGAAACAGATGTTCCCTCATCTCCTCAGGTGTCAAGCAGCCAAACTCTTTCTGCAACCCGGCTCTGATCAGCGTTCTGGAGGTTTGGAACATATTGCATGCCATTCGCAGCCGGTCTCCAGGTGATCGTTTGCTCAACATATCGTAAAACTGAGTTCTGATCTTTTCCGGTGTATCTCTCACTTTTTGAAATGCTCCTCAAAAATGTTGTTCAGCCCTAATTGCACTATCCATTGATTCAAGTAGTTCCAATCGAGATTATCCACCGCTTCAATCATGGCACTGATATCGCTCTTTTGAAGATCTGATTGCGACATTTTCATCCAGATCAACTTCGAGAGTATTAAATCTTCAGGAGAAACGACATAAATTTCGGCATCATCAACCGCAACTTGTATTCGACGGCTGAATTCAACTTGACGATACTCATCGTTTTTCAGGATGATGAAATCCGCTTTAATGATCCAATTGTTATGAATGATATTAAATGAGGAAAACCGCGATGCTGCGTCACGAACAACTACCTCATCAATGTAGCAATCCGATGCGAAAAGTCCGGTAATTTTTTCAGCGTTGGACGGAGAACATTCGACAACAATATCGATATCTCGCGTCATTCGGGGAACAGAGTAAATCGCCATTGCCATGGATCCAGTCAACATATATTCAAAACCTGCTGACTCCAGTCGGAAAGCGATCTGCTTTAAGAACTCAAGTTGCTCATTCATTTGTCATCAATCCCAGCAGAAGTCGTTAGTTCCGATGTAATTCCTGTCTCACGGAATAATTATAGCGAAAGTTTCTCTGTTATGCCATTCCCACGTCTGCACATATTGAGGGCGAGCAGAATTGACCGGATCGGTCCAGAGCAATATAGTCATTACGACACTATCAAAACATTGTTTTATCCGGTTGAACTGTTTATAATGTAGATCAGTATTCAAGATTATTTTACAGTTATTCTGCTGAGATTTGGTATCATGGAGATCAACTCAAAAACCGAAGCGCAACGTAGAGCGGATCAGATCGGGTGTTTCCAGGCGGAATTGAAGGTATTGGAGCATGAAAACATCATATCTCTGCCGGATGATCAGCGTACATCTATTGAGGATTACCATAACAGTATCCTGTCGCACCTTTTATCAACATTCGACATTGATGCAAACACACGCGAGAAACAACTCAGTTGGGGAATGAAAATCGCTTCTTTTCTGGGAGCACTCGGGTTTGCCGCCGGCGTGTTTTTTCTGTTTTATCAGTTTTGGGGCCGGTTCTCGATCATGTACCAGGTTTTGATATTGGTTATGGCGCCCATTATGAGTCTCGTCGTGACGTCAGTTGCATTCAAGCGGGATAGGTCCGGCTATATTGCAAAATTGCTGGGAATGCTTACTGTGACCTGTTTTATTCTCAATATTGTCATGCTGGGACAGATCTTCAACATCAATCCATCGGAAAACGCATTCTTTGTCTGGGCGCTGTTTGCATTTATCCTGGCATATATCTGCGATTCACGCCTTCTTTTGACTGCCGGCATTGCCAGTTTTGCGGCGTTTCTGTCTGCACAGGCCGGCACTTGGAACGGGTGTTACTGGATTCATTTCGGCGAAAGACCGGAAAATTTCTTTCCTGTCGCTATCGTACTCTTTCTTGTTTCTTTCACACCCCACAAACGATTTTCCGGGTTTTCCATCACATTCCGCATATGCGCGATGCTCCTGCTTTTTATTCCCGTCTTGATTCTTTCCAACTGGGGTGAAATCAGTTATCTGATTCTATCCAATACGGCCATTGAGATTATCTATCAGATTATCGGATTTGTCGTTAGCGCACTGGCCATCTGGATCGGCATTAAATTTGATCTGAAAGAAGTTGTGAATACTGGAAATGTGTTCTTCACGATTTTCCTTTTTACCAAGTTTCATGATTGGTGGTGGGATTGGATGCCCAAGTATCTTTTCTTCATGGTCATCGGTCTGACAGCCCTCCTGTTTTTGTTCCTATTCAACCGACTTCGAAATTCAACGGTGAGCAGAAAACGCGGTGGTCAGGCATGAAACGTCTATCCTCACCCACCGGTCTTTTTATCCTGGCTTTTCTGATTCTGCTTACAACCAACATTTTTGTACTGTCCGGTGTTGCACTTAATCGATCCGGCACTCCTATGTCTCAGGTAACCCTGACGGACAGGGAGTTACAACTGGCCTATAATTTCAATAAGGAGAACACTGGATTGCAATTAACGCTCGACTGGCGGGGACTAGGCGAAAACGCACATCCCCTCTATATCGGAAGATACCGGAATCCTCCCGACTGGATGGATGCGGAAAAGCTGACTGAGTTGGGGTTCCATATTGACGCGCGTAATATCTCCGATACGGACTTTTATATCTCTTATAAAAAGCACCTTCCCAGGGAAGTTTTTATTGTTCTGGAACTGGATGGGGAGTCTTACAAAACCGCTTTAACTCGAGCTGAAACTGCTTTCATCGAAGCAGAACAGAAAGAGAAGGAAAAGCCGGTGGAGACAACTGAGTCCGGAAATACCCCGAATGATTTCAATAACCAGTTTCTAGTAGCCAAATCCCGATTGGAAGCTGAACGAAATACAAACAGTCGCCTGTTCGCTGTTGATGCGGGGTTGGGATTGGACGAATTAAAAGAAAAGTATCGTGATCGAACCCGGTACATCATCGCAAAAGGATTAGTCAATTGCAGAATGATATCAAAAGATGGTGTCAGAACGTTAATAGGAAACATACAACAACTCAGCATCCCGGATATTTATGTACCGCTGAAACATCGAAGTGTGCTTGACCGGTTCCGCTTAAATGACAAACGCTTGAGAGATTCCGCTTACCAGATCGAACTGGTATATGGGAATCGGGCAGAACCCTGGATCGTATCCGTCAAAACTCGGGATGTTGTCGAAACAGGATCAAACTTACCCTCCAAATAAAACAAACCGCTTGTTTGCGCTGCCCGAAGCCGGGACGAATTTTTCCATTGACGGAATTTATATTGGGAAATAGGATGCATTTCGAAGGGCAACCCGGGGAGCCTGGTCGCTGTTCCGTGACCGTCCATAGGTTCCAATCGGTGCAATTTCCGACATAAATGAATGATTTGCGAGGGATTATTGTGGAAAACGATCTGAAAAATATTCTGTTTGCTGCTGTTCAGGCGGCGGAATCACTGGGTGCGGATTATGCCGAAGCCCGATGGAGTGATTACCGGATTCAAAATCTGGCGGCACAGGGCCCGGTCCTGAACACCATGGTGGATGAGCACGCCGCCGGTATTGGTGTTCGCGTATTCACAAACGGTGCGTGGGGGTTCGCCAGCGGTCAGGCCACGACCATTGACGACGCCGTTTTGCTGGGTCGCCGGGCGTTTGAGATTGCCCTGGAGAGCGGCCGTGTAGTGGGCAAACCACTGGAACTGACCCCGGTGACACCGCATCAGGCGGTCTGGCGGTCACCCATGGCAAAGGACCCCTTTGATGAGGTATCACTCGGTGAAAAAACCGGGCTTCTCCTGGCCATCACCGGGGAGTTGATGAAGCATGATGCCATACAGGATGCATCAGCCTATATGCGGTTTTCCCGGGCGCACAAAGTGTTTGCCAATTCCGCAGGCAGCTATATCGATCAGGTTCAATTATGGTCCAGCACCGATTATAACGCCACTGCCGTGGGCAACGACCGGTTCGCTACGCGGAGTTTTGAAGCGTCACCCTTTGAAAAGGGATATGAACTGGTGGAAGAACTCCCGTTACTGACGGAAACCGGCCGGGTGGCGGAAGAAGCGGCGGCTCAACTCAAAGCACCGGTGTTTGAAGCGGATCGAACCGATCTCATTCTCATGCCCAACCATACACGGCTGGTCATCCATGAAACAATCGGACACGCTACCGAGCTTGACCGGATACTGGGTTGGGAAGCCGATTATGCCGGCACCTCGTTTGCCACACCGGAAAAGCAGGGAAACTATCGATATGGATCCGATCTGTTCAATGTCACCGGTGACCGGACACAAAAACACGGTATGGCCACATGTGCATTCGATGATGACGGCGTGCCCACACGGTCCTTTCCCATGATTCGGGATGGGATACTCCTGGATTACGCCACAACCCGGGATACCGCACCCTTCATCGGGGCCGATGACAGTAACGGCTGTGCATTCGCTGACAGTTGGAGTTCTTTCCCGATACTCCGCATGGCCAATGTCTGTATCGATCCCGGACCGGAAGGTGGTCCCACCCTGGAGGCGCTCATCGCTTCCACTGACGATGGTGTCCTGGTGGACGGCATGGCCGGATACAGCATCGATCACCAGCGGATCAATTTTCAGTTCGGCGGCGATCTCTGCCGGCGGATCCGGAAGGGTAAAGTGGCGGAAGTGATCCGGAACTTTGAGTATGAAGGATCCAACCCCGATTTCTGGAGTTCCATGGACGCTGTCTGCCGGCCTGATGAATGGAAACCTTACGGATTATTGGGCTGTGCCAAAGGACAACCCATGCAAATCGCAGCACTGACACACGGCAGCGCACCGCTCCGGCTGCGTAACATTGCCATCCGGAAAATTGGTAACCAGGAGAATCAATCATGAACACATTCCAAACAGAAAATATAATGCAGCGTATTCTTGACCGTGCCAAACAAGCCGGTGCCGATCATGCGGTGGTTTTATCCGCAACCGAAGAAGAAAGTACCGTGCGATTTGCCCGGAACCGGACCACTCAGCATCAGGAAGTAGCCGAGACCAACCTGGTACTCTGCGTGGCAAAAGACAGGCAGGAAGCCGTTGTGGAGACCAACCTGTTGACACCGGAATCGGTGGATGCACTTGTGGACCGTGCCATGATCTTTGCCGCGGAATCACCTCCCAACCCCGAGTTTGTTGAACCCATCCCCTCACAGGAATACAACCCGACTCAGACTTGGTTTGATTCCACAGCTGATCTGACCCTGGCCGATCGGGTGGATGCGGTCCGGGACATGTGCGAAATGGCAGCATCACGCCAGGTGGATCTCTTCGGCAACCTGAACCTCAGCCGGAGTCATCTGGCTGTTGCCAACTCCAGTGGGTTGTATGCAAAGGCGCCAATGACTCACACGAAACTATCGGTTACGGCCCGGACACAGGAAGGCAACGGCAGTGGTCAGTACACCACATCAGAAGGTGACTGGGACATGCTCAAACCCATGACCTGCGCGGAAAGTGCTGTAAATACGGCCATCCGGTCCCGGAACCCGGAACCTTTTGAACCAGGTGAATATACGGTGATCATGGCGCCTCCGGCACTGTCGGAGTATCTCATATTTCTCATTTTCAGTATGGATAACCGGCAGGCACACATGGGACAGTCGTATTTTTCCAGCAACGGCAGTACCCGGATCGGTGAAAAAATCATGGGTGACAATATCACTTTGAAAAGTCTCTACAACCATCCACGACTGCCCACCCCATCTTTCGGTCAGGCATTCGGCAGCGGCGGTTCACAGGCAGGGATGCTGTTCTCGTATGGTGTATCCATGCAGAACCATACATGGATCGAAAGCGGTGTTCATAAGAAACTCAGGGACAGTCCCTTCTGGGCCGCCAAAAATGGTCGTCAGCCGGAAGGATACCCGTTCAATATGGTCATGGACGGTACCGATACGCCGGTGGAAGAACTGGTTAGCGGCGTGGATAAAGGAATATTCATCTCGTCGTTCTGGTACATCAATCCCACGGATATGAACCGGATAGAACTCACGGGACTGACCCGGGATGGAACCTTCCTCATCGAAAACGGGCACATCACCCGGCCCCTGAGCAATTTCCGGTTTAATGACAGCCCGGTACGGTCTCTGAACCGGGTTACCGGCATGAGTGATGTATCAAAAATCGACGGTGAATATTTCCCGGCACTTCTCCCCCACATCCGGATCGATGGGTTCAACCTGTCCAGTGTTTCCGAAGCAGTTTAGGCCCCTTCCCCTCCCGTCCCCTGCCCCGGCTTCGCCAGGGCAGGGGATGATTGAGTTTGCCGCTGACATGTAACCCCATGACGCAGGCGATCTCCTTGATCTCAATTCTGAAACCATCTATCTTATAGTCAGGCAGATTGATCAATGAGGGAATGTATGATGAAAAAGGAATGTGCTTATCTCTTTATTTGTCTGGGAATTGCATGGTTGTCTCTGCCCTGTCACGGATTCGAACGAGGTATTCCCGGGTTTGACTGTTATCGCACCGTAGAGGAAACTTTCGATGCCATGTCTTTTTTGGATACAACTTATCCAGAGCTGGTGCACCTCAATGATATCGGTGACAGTTGGGCAAAAACCGACCCGGGCGGCCAGCCCGGATTTGATATCCGGGTGTTGAAGATCACCAATGAGAATATTCCGGGTCCCAAACCAGTTTTTTTCCTCTTGGGAACGATTTATGGACAGGATTACCCATCTCCGGAAACCGCCATGCGGTTCGGTGAACATCTGGTCACCGATTACGGCACCAATCCTGACATCACTTTTTTTGTAGATTACCATGAAATCCACATTCTCCCCGTTGGTAACCCCGATGCGCGAAAGGAAGCGGAATCAGGTTATTTAACCGAGAAAAATACCAATGCAAATTATTGTACCGGTAGTTACATGGGCGCGAATCTGAATCGGAATTTCTCATTTAACTGGGGATGCTGCGGAAGTTCAAGCGGTAACGAATGCGATGGCAGTTATCGGGGACCGACCCCTGCCTCGGAACCGGAGACCCAGGCGATTCAGGATTATCTGCTATCAATTTTTCCGGATCAACGGGGACCCAATATTGATGATCCCGCACCGGATGACGCTACAGGACTTCTCATCTCCATTGAAAGTGTCGGCAACGCCGTCATGTGGCCCTGGGGTTTCACAATCGAGGAACCCCCCAACGGAAACCAGTTGCAGACCCTGGGTGTCAAACTGGCATCATATTCCGGTGCTGTCGCTTTACAGCACATCCTTGCTTATGATGTCGAAGGTGATAATCAAAGCTTTTGTTACGGGGAACTGGGAGTGGCATCGTATTCTCTTGAAAAAGGAACGATGTTTTTCGAACCATGTGAATCTTTTGAAAACATACTCTATCCGGATTCTCTCAACAGCCTGTTATACGCGATGAAAGTAGCGGAAACGCCTTACATCACAGCGTTTGGACCGGAAACAACCGATGCAGATCCAGTGAACGGTGAAGTGATACCCGACGGAAGCATTTCCATCACCGCGACGGTTTCAGACACGTACAACGGCGGCCAGACCGTCCAGGGCGCTGAATTTTTCGTTCTGGATCTTCACGATCCCATCGGATTGACCGCAGCACCGGGCACCGGCACCCCCATGAACCCGGCTGACGGTGTATGGGACAGCGCTGTGGAAGATGTGGAAACCATCCTGGATTCCACCGGACTTTCAGAAGGAGAGTACATTGTCTGTATCCGTGGCCGGGATGCCGACGACAACTGGGGTACCGTGACGGCAATTTTTCTGACTGTCACTTCTGTGCCATCCACACCCACACCGGGAATTCCGATACCGACAACGGGTCCCACAGGCATCACAATCCTGATTTTTACCTTATCTGCAATTCTCTTCATAGGAGCTATCCGGAAATAATATCAAATCCACCTGTTCCAAAATTCAGAATGTATCACTGTAGTGAATCATTTGATGAGGACCGGCACAATGGTTCTTCCGCTGACATGACACTTCTACGATGGTTCTCCCGCTGACATACAACCCCTTCCCTTTTCAAGGGGCTTTGGTATTGCCGCTCGTTGGGCACCAAGAGGCATGGATCTGATTTTCACGGTTGTGAGCCGGTGTGACACTCTTGACACACCGCAATATCTTTGGGAAAGTGAGTAAAATGGGCGAGGTGGAGAATAACATCGAGATGTGTAATTAACTAAATGAAACCATTGCATACAAAAAGTATCACTTTTTCGATAATCGTTCTTTGTTCTTTATTGCTAGGCGGTTGTTTGTTCTATGATTACGGAGTTGACAAAAGCACAACAATACTGCCTTACCGCACTTATTATCACGGAGAGAAGGACAAAATATTCGATTTTACATCTGTACTGTTTTCCGTGGTAGAAGAACCAAGAGGTGCCTATAATTACATCGATTTTAATGTTTCAATATCTCACATGTACAAACAGACTCACCAGGATGAGAACAAAGGGAAATATATTTCAGAAATTATATTCTCAAATTTTACCATTGACGACGACATACAATTGATTCCCGAATCAATTGTTCTTCTTCACAAAGACAAAAATGGCAAGACAATACAGCATGAAAAAATCTCCCACGATTTAACAAGAAAACCTGAAGGTAAGTATCGTCAGCATTATTACCGAAAAATTTACAATCCAGGGAAGTTACCAAATGAAATCTCTGAGTACATTTGTTTAGAAGTTATTATCAAAGGAGTTAAAGAAAAGATTGAGTATCATTTGCCCATCGAAAAAGTATTACACTACACTTGGTGGGACGTAATGATGGGTGTATAGCCTTTGCGAATTATGAAAACACGATATTACATCATTTTGATTTCATTTATATTTCAATCGTTGTCAGTAATTGCACAGGAAAACAAAGTAGATTTTATCATCGAATCAGACAGACAAGTCTATGAATTCGGGGAAGAAATCGTTATTCGAAGTACAATCAAAAATAACTCCAGGAAGACATTGATTCTCAAATCTCCTTATGGAGGACAGTTCTATTTTGAAAATGAATGGGCTGAACAATATCGATTCAGTCCCAGATGGAAGGTTCCTGCTCTGTACTTCACCTTCACCTGTACACAAATTGACCATCTTCAACTCGAGAAACGTGATGGATATGAAGTAATAGGAAAACATTGTATCTATGTCAGGTTTGAAAATCTGATCTCAAATATGATTGAAATTGAAATTGTGACAGAACTTCCAATATCCAAATTTGATCCCGAATTAAAAACACCGATCAGCACACTTCGCTGCTTGAAAAAAGCTGTATCAGAATACAATTGGAATCGCGCAGAAGAGTGTTTTTCAACTGCAATACGTAATAAATATTTGGAATCAATAAAAGACAGAAGATTTTTTGATTACTTGCTTCAACCTGGGTACAAAGGCAGAAGACATATCAAATTATTAATGAACATGTTGGAAGACAGCGATCTGGATCTATTCCATGGTGAGCTTAACTCCCGATTTTTCCTTGTTGGTGAGAAATTTGTTTTTTCCTACGCCATAGGGGAAGGCGGTCCCTCAGTAGGAGAAGCTACAATTGAGTTAGTCAGGGAATCCAACGGTTGGAAAATATCCAGAGTATCTACTAGAGATGAAGAAGATTTTGATGATAGATACGAAAAAGAAATCAAGAAAGAGTATAAAGGGAAAGCAAATTTTTTTGAATATTTCCCGACGGAAAATCTTTAAAACCGATTGCTGATCTTACTCGCCAGGGCAGAAGTGGATTGTTGGTAGTGACTCGCCCGGCCAGGGACGACCGGGCGCTACAAGCAATATCGATTGTTATATGCGCTGACAGGCACTTCTGCGATGTATCTCCCGCTGACATGTAACCCCTGGGGGCTTGGTTTTTGCACGCCCGCCCCGCAAAAGCCCTGCCGGTGATGATTGCCGGATTCCTGTATTTCGACTATACTCATGACAAGTTTCAATCAGAAATTTTTCAGGAAGAATACCGGACGATTATGGGATTGGATTTTCGAAGAGGAAGGATCTGAAATGGGAAAAAGGATGACTGTTATAATATTCAGTGCGATTCTGTGTTGTGCAACCGCATTATTCCTGCCGGGAGTAGCGAATGCCACGGAGTTCAATGTGTCAGACACCACAGGACTTCAAGCGGCACTGATTACCGCCGCGGATAATGGTGATGACGACACCATCAACATCGCTGCCGGAATGTATGCAGTGACTTCGGAACTCACCTTTAATTCCACTGAAAATTTTTCTCTGGACATCCTGGGAGCGGGGATGGGAACAACCTCTTTCGACGGGGGTGGATCCACACGGATAATGAACCTCAGCTCTCTGGGTCCGACAGGATCTCTCACCGTAAGAGATATTACGTTTCAGAACGGGTCCACTGCTGAATCCGGAGCGGGTTTGACCATCATTTCCGATGATGGGACCGTCACCGTGGACATGTGCGAATTCAATGACAACACTGTCACGGGAAACGATTCCGTCGGTGGCGGCGTCAACCTCACCAATGAGGGAGGAACAATATCCATCACCGCCTGTCAAGTCCGGCGTAATTTCTCTGCCGGGAATGTCGGCGGCCTGTTTGCCGGGACCACCGAGGGGATCATCACACTGACTGATTCCGTGTTTGAATTGAATTCCGTGGATCAGGCCGGTGGCGGCGAGTATTTCGGGGATGGCGGCGGCGCCATGCTCTATACTTCGGATACCGGGAATGTAACTGTTACCGGGAACACGTTCCTCAGCAATTCAGCAGACGGTGGCGGCAACCCCGATGGCGGCGGACTCATGACGTATTTGAACGGTGACGGTGTGTACCTGCTGCTTCAGAACAATACATTCACCAATAATGTCGCTGGTCTGGACGCCGGCGGATGTATTGTCCGGATAAATAATATCGGGGACGTGGATTTTCTGGACAACACGTTTACCGGAAATACTGCTGAAACCGCCTGGGGAGCCGGCGCCATGATTTATCACAATGATGGGAATCATACGGTTCAACGAAATACCTTTACTTCCAACATCGCCGGTGACGACGGTGGCGGTGCGTGGATTTTCCTGGGAGCCGGCACCGGGGATGTTTCCGGAAACACATTCACCCTGAACGAATCAGGCATGAACGGAGGCGGTCTCACGTATGTTACGGAAACCGCTGCTATTTCCTGCACCCGAAACGTCTTCGATACCAACACCGCCGTGAATGTCGGCGGCGGACTCTCCTATGCCACCAACACCGGCAGTGGAGATCTGTCAAACAATACTTTTTACAGCAATACCGCAACCTCGGATGGTGGCGGGCTTTATGTGTATCTCGATATTGATACAGCCCCCGTGGTCATACGCAATCTGATTCTTTGGCAGGATTCAGCGCCGGAATTCGGGTATTCAATGGGATCCGGAACATTGACCCTCGCCGTGACATATTCCGATATCTTCGGGAGTTCCCCGGAACCCTGGTTCGGTACAGGTTGTATCGATTCGGACCCGTTATTTGAAGACGCCGGTGGTGATGATTTTCATCTGACGGAACTCTCACCGTGCATCAATACCGGCGACCCCGGCTCGCCCGATGATCCCGATGGCACTCAGGCGGATATGGGAGCATTAGTTTATACGGACTGCATCAATCACGGTGATGTGAATTTAAGCGGCGATCTCACTGCGGAAGACGCTCAGTTGGCGTTTCAGATTGCCTTGGGCCTGCTGGATCCAACACCACAGGAGTTTTGTGCCGCTGACTGCAACGCTGACCTGGCGGTCACCGCCGGTGATGCACAGGCGATTTTTGGCGCGGTACTGGGGATGGGATCTTGTGCGGAACCATTATAGCCGCTGACATGTAATGCCCGGCCGGGGACGGTCGGTCTACAAGGCATTTTAATTGTCTCGAAACCGCTGACTAATCCAACGGGTCAAACTCATCCTTATCCACGTAACATAACGGGCAGACCCAATCTTCCGGCAGATCCTCAAAAGCCGTGCCCGGCGCAATCCCGGCGGCACTGTCACCTTTATCCGGATCGTAACCATAACCGCAGTTGATACAGATATATTTCATATCGAAAATCTCCCTGACCCATCCCATCACACCGAAAAATATTTTGCACCGGGATGATGAACCACAATAGCCGACGTGGTCATTTCCGGAACCATCTCCATGGATTCAGTGAGAGTGATACCGATTCCGCCGGGATCCAGGAGTTTGAACACCACATCATGCGCCCCCATATCCGGACAGGCCGGGTATCCGAACCCGTACCGGGATCCCTGGTAACCCTGAGTGACATATCCGGTTTGACTACCGGGTTTTTCCCGGTTGATCCCAAGCTCTTCCCGCATAATCTCATGCCAGTATTCCGCCAGTGCGTCGGCAAGCTCCACGCCGAAACCGTGCATCATCAGGTAATCGTGATACGCGTCCTGCTCATAGAGTTCCTTCGCGGCATCACTGATCCGGGCACCCACGGTCACAACGAAAAATCCCACCATATCTCCCCCGTCCGTGTCCGGCTTGAAAAAATCGGCAATACACAGATGGGGCGAATCCGCCTGCCGGGGAAAGTCCAGAGTATATTCGGCGGCTCCGTCTCTGATCACAAGACCGTCCCCCCGGCTGAAACAGCGGAAATAACCGTAAGTCACACCGAAATCCGCCAGTCCGCCGTCCATCACCCGCGCTTTCAACACGTCGTACGCCGGCCGGACCTTTTCTGCAATGAGCGCATCATATTCCGGGCGGCCCATCTTCCCCCGCCGGTACCCCCACCGGCCCCTGAACAGTGCCTGTTCATTGATATAAGGGAAAATTTTTGACCCATCGATCTCCCTGACATGCCGGAACCCCAGAAACGGAGGTTTCGGAACCGGATTATCACGGACAATATTCACATCCACCGCACCAGTAGACCGCGGCACTTTCACGACAGCATCCTCACAAACCGTTGATTTCAGAGTGCCCGCCTCAAAAGCCCTCACAGCGGCCAGCCCGGCAAACGCATCTTTGCAATACACCACCGGCGCGTTGTATCCGGGCACGCAACTCTCCGCCACAAACGGCCGTGTCAACGCCGCACCACCCAGCAGAATGGGCACACCCAACTCCGCCGCCTGATACTGCGCCATACTCTGCTGCATGACTATGGCCGATTTCACCAGCAGCCCGCTCAGTCCGATCACATCCGCATTCACTTCACGGCACTTTTCAATAATTGTTTCAGCAGGCATTTTTATTCCGATATTAAACACTTTGTAACCGTTATTGCTCAGGATGATATCCACCAGATTTTTCCCGATATCATGCACATCACCCTGCACCGTCGCCAGCAGAATCCGGACCCGTTCCGAGACATCCGCCGACGCCATGAGCGGTTCCAGGTATGCCACAGCGGTTTTCATCACCTCCGCTGATTTCAGCACGAACGGCAGGAGAATCTCCCCTCTCCCGAACAGCTCCCCCACGGTTTTCATCCCCGGAATGAGAATCTCATTAATGATCCGGACAGGCGTGTACCGTTTCAGAAGAATTTCCAGAATATCCACTAAATCCTTCCGACTGCCTTCCAGAAGATTCCTTTGGAGGGTCTGTTCCGGGGGTTCCACACTTGGTTTGTCAGCAGATTCATCAGTTTCAGACGCGATTTCGTAATGATCGATGAACCGGGTCAGCGGCGGTTCTTCATCCTTCTTCCGACGATCATATATCAGATCCAAACAGAGGGTCCGGTCTTCTTCCGAAACCTGCGCCATAGGCAGAATTTTCCCGGAATCCACAATAGCGGCATCCAGTCCGGCAGCCACAGCTTCATTTAGAAATACGGAATTCAGTATTTTCCGGGCATTGGGCCGGAGCCCGAACGAGACGTTGCTGAGCCCCAGCACCGTGAGCACATCAGGAATGGTCCGCTTTATTCCACTAATTGCATCCAGAGTTCGGGCCGCGGCATCGTTAAGCGTCTCATCACCGGAACCGATGGTAAACGTCAACGGATCAATGAGAATATCCCATGGGCGCAGACCGTGCCCGTTCACTGCCAGATCCACAATCCGTTTTGCTGTTGTCACCTTATCCGCAACAGTCATGGCCATCCCGTCCTCATGGATGGTCAGCCCGATGACAGCCGCGCCATACCGTTTCACCAGGCGGCAGATCCGGTTAAGTTTTGGTTCACCATCTTCCAGATTGATGGAATTCACCACGCACCGGCCGGGGTACAACCTGAGTGCCTCTTCTATAACGTCCGGATCCGTAGAATCGATAACCAGAGGAATCTTCACGGACCGGGCAAAACGCTTGACCAGCTCCGTCATATCCCTTTTCTCGTCCCGACCCGCATACGCCACGCACAGATCCAGGGCGTGAGCCCCCTTTTTTTCCTGTTCCAGAGCGATCTCCAGACAACCCTCGTAATCATCTCGTAACAGTCGCCCCCTGAATTTTTTTGACCCGTTTGAGTTGGTCCGTTCACCGATAATAAGGGGTGGGATCTCCTGGGTGAGCGGCACCGCCTGGTACAGACTGGAAATGGCGGGGTTCATCTGGAATCCTTTTTTGGGAGGGTCCGTAGTGCGCCGGTCAGAGCCCGGATATGCTTCGGAGTGGATCCGCAGCAGCCACCCACAATGCTGATCCGGTATTTCCCTATAAAACCCCTCATTGCAACAGCAAAATCATCGGGTGTGAGAGGATAATGGGTTTTTCCGTCACGTACCTCAGGCATACCCTGGTTAGGCATACAGCTTATCCTGCCGGACCAATTTTCGTGAAGATACCGAAGGTGTGATTCCATTCCGGCGGGTCCTGTGGCGCAATTCAATCCCAGGGAAAAGACCGGGAACGGTTCAACCGTGGCAGCCACGGCAGCGATATCCGTCCCCAGGAGCATGGTTCCCTGCACTTCTATGGTGACGGAGACCAGCACCGGGATATCCCGGCTGGAACTTTCCGCCACATCCAGAGCGGTAACCAGGGTGGTTTTCAACTGGAGAAGATCCTGGCAGGTTTCGATGATAATCGCGTCCACACCGGCGTCGACCAATGCTTCCGCCTGTTCCCGGACAGCAGCCTCGAGATCATCCACTGTGATCTGCCCCAGAGTGGGCAGCCGGGTTCCGGGCCCTATGGAGCCCGCAACAAACGTCCCCGGAAATGATTCCACCGCTTTCCGGGCGTTATGAACCGCCGCTGTATTGATCTCTGTTACCCGGTTTTCCAGACCATATTCCGCCAGGACAATCCGGTTAGCGCCAAAGGTGTTTGTTTCCACCACCATGGCGCCGGCATCCAGGAATTCCCGGTGAATGACCGTTATTTTTTCCGGGATGGTAATGTTAAGAATCTCATTGCAGCCCGACCGACCGTCCCACACGTCTTCCGGTAGATCCATTTCCTGGATGGAGGTGCCGCATGCACCGTCAAAAATAAGCAAATCCTGATCTCTGAAATTCAAGATACTGCCTCTTCAATGGATATGAGACCGTGAGCGGCCATGGCGATTTTTATATTTCCGAAAGGGGCACTCACGGCGTAGCCCGCAACACGATGCGATATTTCCGCCATGAGTTCCCGGGCGATTTCGATACCGGTCCGCCGGGCTTCTTCCCGTGATCCCGTGGCTTTCATCCGTGCAAGGAGTGGTTCCGGCACCACCACACCGGGGACTTCATTAGCCATAAACTCAGCGTTTTTATAGCTTGTAAAGGGCCAAATCCCGGCAATAACAGGAATTTCCGCAGACTCGATCCCGTCCAGAAACCTGAACAGGGAGGCGCTGTCGAACACTGGCTGAGTGATAGCATATTCCGCACCGGCGGCAGCCTTATCCCTGTAACGGCTTAACTCACGGTCCATATCAGCGGAGACGGGATTAGCGCCCACGCCCAGTGTCAGAGCCAGTTGGTTGGGCATGGGATTCCCGGCAAAATCCACGCCCCGGTTCAGACCGTTCACCAATGCGGTGAGGGCTACCGAATCCAGGTCGAACACGGCGGTGGCATCAGGGTAATCCCCCAGTTTCGGGGGATCGCCGGTAATGATCAGCAGGTTCTGGATTCCCATCACCGGCGCACCCAGGATATCCGCTTGAAGCCCGATCAGGTTCCGGTCCCGGCAACAGATATGGACCACTGTCTCCAGCCCGGTTTCCGCCTGAATTTTCATGGCAGTCGCCAGGGGCGACATCCGGGAACTGGCCCGGGGACCATCGGGAATGTTTACCGCATCAATCCCGTTCTCACGAAGCGTTTTAGCTTTCCGGATCATGGCTTTCAGGCTGCCACCCCGGGGCGGGGTCAACTCCACCATGCGGATCCGGTCACCCGCCGCCAGTTTTTTCCCCAGATCAGACCGGTCCGCAAGCGGGACGGGGTCCCGTGCTTCCGGCATCTCCTCGACACGCACCACGGCCGCACCAACAGCCGGCCGGCGGGAAACCGCTTTATCCATGGAGCGCACCGCCCGGCTGATCTCACGGATATGTTCCGGTGTGGTCCCGCAGCACCCGCCGATGATCCGTGCGCCGTTTTCATAGAACCGCTTGGCATACTCAGCCAGATATTCCGGTGTCGACATATAGATGGTCCGGCCGTCCACATGTTTCGGCAGCCCGGCGTTGGGCTGAACTGAAATGGGTTTATCCGTCACCGGGCTGATGGCCTGAATACAAGCCAGCATGGCGGCGGGACCCACGGAACAGTTGATACCCACCGCCGCCACACGGGGATGATCCGACAGCCGGACAGCCGCAGTGCGAAGCGTCTCCTCATCCAGGAGCTGACTGTCCTGGATCCGGATGCGGCTCCCCAGTGATCCCACAGTCAACTGCGCCACTATGGGCAGATCCGTTACCGCTGCCACAGCATCCACTGCGGTCAAAAGATGAGCGATATCCGGGAACGTCTCAAGAAGGATGAAATCCACACCGTTGCCGGCGAGAACCTCCGCCTGTTCCGAATAAATGGCAGTAATATCCTGGAGCGCCAGGTTTTTGATCGGATTCAAACGGCTGCTCCGGAGTGGTCCCATGGCGCCGGCAACCAGAATATCTTCCCCGGCAGCCTCCCGGGCAATGACCGCCCCGGCCGCGTTAATCTCCCGGACCATCTCCCCCAACCCGTATAACGCCAGTTTGTGCCGGTTGGCGCCAAACGTGTTGGTCTCGATAAAATCCGATCCGGCATCGATGTATTCCCGGTGAATTTTACCGATAAGGTCCCGCCGGGTCAGGTTCAGTTCATCAAAACAGGCGTTAAGAAACACACCGTGTGAATAGAGTCGCGTGCCCATGGCGCCGTCACCAATGATCACCCGCTCGGCCAGTATATCTAAAAATCGTGAATCCATCATATCTTCCTCACATAACCCCGTCACTCGGAGGCAGTTATTCTCCTCCTGTCAAAATTTGTACCAGAAACTGACGATTTGTGAAAGATTTCAGAGATGAGCAGGTAATCGGTCACCAACTCGGTCTCTCTAAAACGGTCACCCTGAACCGGTCACCCTGAACCGGTCACCCTGAGCGGAGTCGAAGGGCTTAGGGACCGGCAACCCTGAACCGGTCACCCTGAGCGGAGTCGAAGGGCTTAGGGACCGGCAACCACCCTAAATCGGTCCATTATCAAGCGAATACAACGAGAAATCTCAAAACACGTGAATGGGAACACCATAAGGGGACCAGATCTCTCACTTCGTTTCGAGATGACAGGTCTGGTGAACTGTTCCGGATCAGGCAGGCAGGACACCGGCAATAATTTTCAGATAATCCGCAGCCAGTGTGTCTCTCATATGATGCGTCCGGACATAGGCCAGCCCGGATTGACCCATTGCCGCGGCGGATTCCGGGTTGTTGACAAGCGCATCAATGGCGGACATCAGTTCATCAGCACGTTCAGGTTCGATACAGATCCCGGCGCCGGCTGATTTGACCCACCCGGCGGATTCACCGTTGACGCCGTTTATGATCGGTTTCGCCATGGCCGCGGCCTCAAACAGTTTCGATGGCAGCACCGTCTCAAACAGAGGCGTCTTGATCAAGTGAACCAGACAGGCATCACTGGCGGCAAGGTATTCCGGTATTCGCGATTTAGGCTGGCGTCCCGTGAATATCACCTCCGCAAGAGATTCCTCGGCAGCACGATTTTCCAGTAATTCCCGGACGGCGCCGTCTCCCACAATCAGGAACTTGATACGGTGCGGATTCCCGTTCTCTTTCAATTGCCGGGCAGCATCAAGCACAACGTTCAGACCGGATGCCATCCCGATGGTACCCACATACGATACAACAAAGCAGCCTTCCAGCCCATATTCCCGCCCCACGGTCTCACCGTCACAATCGGGGTGAAAAACCTCGGAATCCACGCCATTCATCACAACAGATATCCGGTCTTCTGGCACATTTTTTTCCAGGAGGGCCCGTTTGTACCCCTCCCCCACGGTAACAATATGATCACCGGCACAATACATTCGTTTTTCCAGCCATTCCAGGAAACGAATCAGCCAACCCGGAAACCGGACACCCACGGCCTGGATGGAATCCGGCCAGATATCTCGGATTTCGAGGATAAAAGGCAGACGGCGAAAAGTACTGACCAGAACACCGGCCCACCCGCAGAAAAACTGAGGTGATGTCGCAATAACAACATCAAAACGTTTCAAGCATAATCCGACAAAAAATGCCGTCTTCATATATGAAAGATAGTTCAATATACGCAAAACGGTGCCTTTATTGGCCGCAATAAGTGTCCACACCCTGATCACGCGGATCCCCTCAACAATTTCGGACTGATACGCCCGGTTCCGGTATCCGTCATATACAACACCCGAGGGAACATTCGGAACACCCGTGATGACCGTGACATCGTGCCCGGCCCGCACCCATCTCACGCAGTTTTCAAAAGTCCGGGATGCCGGCGCATTGCCTTCAGGCGGAAA
>SWBX01006476.1_pt1 | contig 36021 bp, 37 predicted proteins | sample 4693051 | NCBI WGS metagenome assembly SWBX01 (sample SAMN10267272, study PRJNA491770) | bioreactor metagenome | isolation source: DHS bioreactor inoculated with marine | place: Japan: Omine Ridge, Nankai Trough | reverse complement strand
CCCCCGTTTTCCTTACAATACCCCTTGTTAACATTCTGGGAGAGATTCACAAAGAGCACATCTCCGTTCTCAGCCTGAGGCGCATTTAGTTTCATGGTAGTCTTGGTGCTGTTGGGGGGAATAATACGCACCTGACCACCAACAGCCTGTTTGTTAAAACCCTTTTGCAGAACTCCCTGCGTTATTACCTTCAAGGTATACGGCGAGGTGTTTTTGATATCCGCGTTCCACTTCTTTTCCTGATCGAACCAGCGGATGTTCTGCGGCTTGACCTCTATCAGAGAAATCCTGGGCACCGGATTAATTGTTTTGGAATGGATGTTTTTGTTTCGAACCAAATTGCGCAGTGTGGCCTTAAATTCATAAATTGCGCTACATCTAATCCAGTTACCCATAACCTCCTGGGTCTGCCCGGGTTGGATGGACTGCATGATCTTGGTTCCCCCGGTGGCTAGGGTGGAAGCATTGGGATTATTCGTTCTCTGCATGGTCTGTACGGATAGCTTTCCGGGGTTGATCACTGCGCTGCCGTTGTTGCGTACCTTGACTTTCCAGAACCAGCTGCCGTCGTCCCTGGTCCCTATGCGCACCTCGGTAATCATGGCATTGATTATCTGGATCTTGACCATGTCTTTAGAAATGCCAGACTCGGGCCTGAGCGCTTCATGCCGCTGAAAGGTCTTCGGTGTATCAGTGGGAATGGGGCGGTTTTCCCTAGCCTGGATCTGACCGACAAACAAGACCAAGAGCAGAAAAAAAGCTACGGAAAATAGCCTACTTTGAAGTGTTCGATTATTCATAATACTCTCCTTTTTATTCTCTTTGGCAGGAAATCGAAACAGCAAAAAAGTGGACACATCTATTTTCTTCATTTCTTGTCTGCTTTCTTCTTTGTCGTTCAATCTTTACGCCTATTCGCCTCTCAATTTCATCAACGAAGCGATAATTACCTGTAAATTACAAAAAACCCGGGTAGTGGGCAATTGTTGCAGTCCTAAAAATAGATGCGTCCCATTTTTTCTATGCCTTGTTGTTTTTCACAACCATGGTTACACAGTCTTTTAATAACTCATCCTCTGCTTTTTGTTTTTCTTTAACGTCATCATTCTTCAAAAATATTACAGGCATAGGGCAACTTGATTTGTATAGGTGGCACTCCGCTGGCCTGTCTGGAGAACGATCAAGAAAAACTGATACCTCATCGCCATTTCCAACAAAATCACTCGATATTTTATTAGGCACATTCTTATGAACAATAACTGTCAAATCATGTCCACCAACACCGCGTATATTCATTTTGCATAGGCCTTGTTTGGCCAGTTCTCTTAATTCTTCAGCATGTTGTTTATCCACAGGCATTACCTCTGTTATATCCAAACTATTTGGCTTGGTTATGAGTTTATATACTTTTACGGATAGTTTCTTAATTCTTGCTAATAAATCATCGCGGGGACATGGTTTTAGTGCAAAATCATCCACTCCTGCTTCATAGCATTCTTGTTTATAATCACCATTGGATGTGAGTGCCATAATTGGAAAATACTTAGCGGTTTTTCGGATTATCTTTGTCGCTTCAATTCCATTCATTTTTGGCATTTCAATATCCATCAGGCAAAGATCGTATTCGCCATTATTTTTCTGTGCAAGATCCACGGCCTCTTGGCCATTTGACGCTATATCGAAATTATATCCCCAGTAGCCCATTAGTTCACGGTGAAGCATTTGAATGATTGGCGTATCCTCTGCTATTAATATATTCATTTGTTCTTCCTTGTTTCACATAATCCCGCAAGCGCTGGCGACAGTAGCCTTCCAAGTGGCTTGCCTCGTTAGCAATTTTAATTGATCACCTCTAAAAGCATTGCGCTACGTAATGAGCATATCTGTTATGAGCCAAATAACTTGGACAATATGGGATAGACCAGGGTTTTACGGTATGGAAAAGGCATGGATCATTTTAATCGTGGTCTGAAGCTCCCCTATTGTCTTAATGACAGGGCAGGAAGGAGTTCCGTAGATATTGATTCGGCCTATCTTCCTGACGGCTATCACTGGTTTGTTATTACTATTTTGGTGCATATTGCCTCATTTTTCTGGATTTGGCCATAATCCAAAGAAAAGGGGGCGCTACCCTTTATTGTCCCCGCACCATCTGCCTGACCACCTCTTCACTCACTGCACCATGCAGATCCAGCGCCGCGAATTCCACTCCCAGCATCTCCTGTTTGGCCGCATTGCTGTAAGTGATAAAGCCACGCTCAAAACAGTCACTACTACCTGGTATATCGGTCATGGCCTTGGCAATCCAGCCGCCGGTGCAGGATTCTGCACTAGCCATGCATAGACCTCTGCTTCTCAGCCGCTGGCTCAAATTTATTGCCAACTGATTCAATTCATCACACATAGCTAAGAGTATGTGCCAAGAAACAGGCTGAATGCAATGCGGCACACCGACCGCAAATCGGATAAACTTCTGTGTCTTGCTCGAACCATGGCAGGACAATCACAAATCAGAGGATAAAGATGTCATCAATCAGTTACGAACGTCAGCCGTCACCGGCAAAACTTGAGATCCTGGGGGTCTTCGACTGGCCGATCTGGGAGAAAGAGGTATCGGAGTTTCCCTGGTCCTATGACAAGGAAGAGATCTGCTATTTCCTACGCGGCCAGGTGATTGTCACTCCAGATGGCGGCGAGCCGGTGGAGGTGGGCAGGGGCGATCTGGTAACCTTTCCGGCTGGCATGTCCTGTACCTGGAAGATCCTGAAGCCGGTAGAGAAGCACTATAACTTTAACTAACCCCTGATCACTCGTCCCTTAAGCATAAACAGATGTCAAACTCGCCCACTCCAACTCATACCCCCATGATGCAGCAGTATCTGCGTATCAAGGCGGAATACCCGGATATGTTGGTGTTCTACCGCATGGGGGATTTTTATGAGCTGTTCTTCGGCGACGCCGAGAAGGCAGCTCGGCTGCTGGATATCACCCTGACCAAGCGTGGCAAGAGCGGTGGCAAGCCTATCCCCATGGCAGGCGTACCACACCATGCTGCGGAGAATTATCTGGCTCGACTAGTGCGTCAGGGTGAATCCATCGCAATCTGCGAACAGATCGGAGATCCAGCCACCAGCAAAGGTCCGGTAGAACGTAAGGTGATGCGGGTGGTAACACCCGGCACAGTGACGGACGAGGCCCTGCTAGAGGAGCGCAGAGATAACCTGCTCGGCGCGCTATTTGAGACGGACGGCAGGTTTGGTCTATCCACCTTGGACCTGTGCAGTGGGCGTTTTCTGGCGCAGCAGCTTGGTTCGTCTGAGGCTCTGGCGGGAGAGCTGGAACGACTGCGTCCAGCCGAGCTACTGATGGCAGAAGATTATCAACTACCCAAAGGGCTACCTGAACAGCGCGGCATTACCCGACGTCCGGTCTGGCACTTTGATCTGGAGACCGCACAACGGCTTCTGACCAAACAGTTCGGTACCAGGGATCTGGGTGGTTTTGGCTGTGCCGACCAACCCCTAGGCGTAATCGCCGCTGGCAGCCTGTTGCAGTACGTGAGCGAGACCCAACGCAGCAGCCTGCCCCATATCAGGGGTATTTCGGTGGAGCGGCGGGAAGATGCCGTCATCATAGATGCCGCCACCAGGCGCAATCTGGAACTGGAGCACAGCCTCAGCGGCCAGCCCCAGCACACCCTGTGCGGCATCCTGGACCGGACTGCAACCGCCATGGGTAGTCGCATGTTGCGACGCTGGATCAACCGCCCCCTGCGCGACAGCAAACAGGTGCGAGAACGCCACGATGCTATCGGCCTGCTGCTAGAAAAACGCTGTTACAATGACCTGCATGAAGAGTTGCAGGGGGTGGGGGATATCGAGCGCATCCTCTCCCGCATCGCCCTAAAGAGTGCCCGTCCGCGCGATCTGTCCACCCTGATGACTTCACTGGCACTTCTCCCCCAGTTGCAACAGCTACTGGACGGGTTGGATGCGATATTGCTGCAACGTCTGGCCAAAGAGGTAAGTACTCACCCACAGCTGGTGTCGCTACTACACAAGTCGATCATAGAAAACCCACCTATGCTACTGAGGGACGGCGGGGTAATCGCCCAGGGCTATGATGCGGAGCTGGATGAGCTGCGCAATCTATCCCAGAATTCCGAGCAGTTTCTACTGGATCTGGAACAGAGAGAGCGGGAACGGACCGGGATCAATAACCTCAAGGTGAGCTACAACCGGGTCCACGGCTACTATATAGAGATAAGCCGTCTGCAATCCGACTCGGCACCGGATGAGTACGTGCGACGCCAAACCCTCAAGTCCACCGAACGCTTCATCATTCCAGAACTGAAAAAGTTTGAGGATCAGGTACTGTCGGCGCGAGAACGCTCCCTGGCAAGGGAGAAGGCGCTGTACGATGAACTGCTGGAGATACTGCAACAGCATATAGCCCCACTGCAACTCTGCGCCTCAGCCCTGGCCTCTCTCGATGTAATAACCACCTTTGCTGAGCGGGCAGACAAGCTCAATTTCAGCGCCCCAAAGCTGGATGATCAGCCCGGCATAAGCATCAAAGATGGCCGTCATCCGGTAGTAGAGCAGATCAATGCCACCCCGTTTGTGGCCAACGGCGTGGAGTTCAACGAGCAGCGCCGCATCCTGATCATTACCGGACCAAATATGGGCGGCAAGTCCACCTATATGCGACAGACCGCCCTGATTGCACTGCTCGCATACGCCGGCAGCTTTGTGCCTGCGACCAGCGCCAGGATCGGCCCCATCGACCGCATCTTCTCCCGCATCGGGGCCTCGGATGACCTGGCCGGTGGGCGTTCGACCTTTATGGTGGAGATGGAAGAGACCGCCAACATCCTGCACAACGCCACCGAGAACAGTCTGGTATTGATGGATGAAATCGGTCGGGGCACCAGCACCTTTGACGGCCTGTCGCTGGCATGGTCCTGTGGCATTGAGTTGGCCACCAGCATCCAGGCCTATACCCTGTTTGCCACCCACTATTTTGAACTAACCACCCTGCCGGATGAGTATCCGGGTATCGCCAATGTTCATCTGGATGCGGTGGAACACGGCGACTCTATTGTGTTTCTGCATGCGGTCACGGATGGTCCGGCCAACCAAAGCTACGGCCTACAGGTGGCGGCTCTGGCCGGTGTTCCCAGAGATGTAATCCAACGTGCCCGCACCCGTCTGCGCGAACTGGAACAATCGGCACAGCAACACGCAGATCAGCAGGCGAGTCAACTGCCCCTGTTCGGGATGGATTCAGTTGCGGATGATGCGGACAAACAGGGAGCAAAGCATGCTGTTCTGGAACAATTACAGGCCATGGAACCGGACGAACTCTCCCCCAAGCAGGCCTTGGAGGAGTTATATAGGCTGAAGAAGCTGTCTGCTGACGATAGTTAATTCGGATAGATTAAGCCACTCAACTGGCGAAGGATATCTCTACCATATTCTCGCCCACTTCCACTACATCACCCTCTTCCAGCTTAATCCCTCTACCCACATCAACCCGCTTTTTGTTTATAATGGGATAAGAGCTATTGCCGATCTTCAACAGGTAGAACCCTTGTGGACGGCGTGCAATAACGGCTACGTCTCCACCTGGTTTGCCCAGGGTGTAAAGAGAACGCTCTATCCTCTCCGATGCCCCCTTCTTTGGCCCGCGAAAGTATCGAATGATGGCGGTCTTTGGCACAACCGCCTGTTCCACAGGCAGCTCTACCGGTTTTCTAGATCGTATGACTTGAGTCTTATCAGGATCATGCTCCTCGGCATATTCCACTTCCTCACTGCGTTCAAACCGTAGAACATAATCGCCAACCTGCACCTGGTCACCACTCTTCAGTATATGTTTGGTTATCGCCTTGTTATTCAGTATGGTGCCGTTAGTGCTTCCCAGGTCCTCGATGAAATATTCATCCAGGGCGCAGGTCAGCATTGCATGTCTTCTGCTGACCGAAGGGTCACCAAGATGGATACCGTTACTAGCGTCGCGCCCGATCACCAGCTGCTGCTTGTCCAGCTCAATCTCCTCAATAACGGCATCGTCCTCAAGAATAATAAATTTATCCATGCTCAGCCTCCGGCACTCAAACTATCAATAACCATCTAACAACACTCCAAAATTACTGCTCAGAATTACAGCGCGCCAATATCAATGAGATATTATCCTTGCCGCCACCTTCCAGAGCCAATTTTATCAACAGATCTGCCGCTCCCGGCAAATCATCTGGCAAAGACCCAAGAACCGAACTTATGGCCTCATCAGGTATCATGCCACTGAGACCATCCGAACAGAGAAGAAAGATGTCGCCATCCCTTAAAACCTCTTCTCGAATGTCTACCTCAACATCATGTTCAACCCCAAGCCCCCGGGTCAACACCGAGGATGGAACGCCTGCATCAATCGCCTCATCCTCGGTAGCGAACATGCCCTGGTTCAACAGTTCCTGCAACATAGAGTGGTCTGACGTCAGCGGTTCAAGCTCTCCAGCTCTACATCTATATAGGCGTGAATCACCTACGTGGGCAAAAATGGCATGTTGACCCCGGAACACGGCAAGCACGATAGTAGTGCCCATGCCATCGAGCTCTGAATTCCGTTTGACCGCTTCGAATATCTCCATGTTGGACTTCTTAACAGCAGAGATAATCTCATCGGTACCAACAGAACCAGCATCCTTACTCAACCGAGGCGTAAGCTCTGAAGAGATCACATCTATTACCAACTGACTGGCAACTTCACCAGCGTTATATCCCCCCATACCGTCAGCCAGAACTGCCAGACCCGTCTCAGGGAAAGCCGCGAGCCTATCTTCATTATGCTCACGTTTAAGCCCGACATCTGTTCGGGAAACTATCTCCAACTGCGCCGCTACCATAGTCACCCCAACCATCCCAGTATTTGCATTTCACAGATTGTTGCCTGGATTACTTGAAACCAATATGCGACGTTACTTAATCGGGTTTCGGCCGCAATCCAAGAATCTTTAGATTCTTCATCATATTCTAGAAAGAAACTGATAATGGGCGCACATTTTGGCGAGGAAACCTGTCATTGCAGGCCAATCCACGCTTAAGAGCATAGCAACCACCCATATTTCACTTTTCTTGCAGCGAGTTACCCGCTATTGATTAGATTCGGTGATTCCGATTTTTTCTCACTGCTGCCCCGTTAACTCCCTCTCCCTCTCCCTCAGGGAGAGGGTTGGGGTGAGGGGATCAACAAGAGATAAGTCACTGTTTTATATATCCCCTCATCCTGTCCTTCTCCCTGAGGGAGAAGGGACCGTAGTTTGGTGTTTCTCATGTCTATCAAATTACTGGTGGTTGTTTCACATATAAAATTCATAGTGTTAGCGCTAGGGATTGGAAGTTAACGGGACAGCAGTGATTTTTTCTCTAAAATGCTCAGTTGGCTTTAGCGGGTTCAGACAAATATTTTTCCAGCGTCTGGGCGAATACATCTCCCGGCTGGGCACCGGTCAGAAGCTCACCTGCCAGCACACCCTTGTTACTATCGTACCTTCCGATGATAAAGGCGGGGGAACCGGTGATACCAACAGACTCAGCAACTTCCATATCACGATCCAATAACTGGCGATATCTATCGTCTTTCAGACAGCTATTGAATTTATCCAAATCAGCAACACCAATCTCCTTGGCCAGCTTCCGTAAATCTTCGATCGACTGCCTGGACTGCTGCTGATACAAACGCGCATGCATCTGGATGAACTTGTCCTGTTCTCGAGCGCACTCTACCGCGACCGCAGACTCATCTGCACTCCTATGCATGGCAAGAGGGAAATGGCGATAACCAAACGCCACCCTGTCACCATATTTTTTCACCAACCCCTGAATTGTCGGCTGTACTTTTTTGCAAAAAGGGCATTGAAAATCCGAGAATTCCAGTAGCATCACAGAACCATTCTTTGCCCCTCGGATAAACGCCGTTTCCACCGGGACTGTGATCACATAGGCACCTGGATCTACCAGCTTGCTGGATGCGCGACCTTTCTCAACGGCAATATTGTAGAGCTTGTACTCAATCTTTGCCTGGGACCTTCTTTGCAGAAACTGCCGGATCTGAGGCGCAAGCTGCTCATAGCTGCCTTGTCGCTCCAAACCGTTATAATCGTAAAAGCTACGCACCTCTTGCTCATCCATCGGCGGCAGCTTGATGTCCGCAAACTCCTTATCCGTCTTTCTCAAGCGATTGATTGCCTCTGAGATAAAGGCGTTCTCAATCCCTTTATACAGATCATTGCGTAGCTCGTGGATCTTTCTGGACTGTATTTCACCCAAGGTGATTTCCTTGCCGTCAACTGTGCCTACCACACTGGCGTCATTGGGCATCACTGCGCTACCGGATGCGGCAACAGCCTGTCCCAACACAGCGGCAAGGACAAAAAATATAAACTTTTTCATTGATCAATCCCGAAAATTATTAAACTGCAGTGGCAGTCCATAGTCTGCCTCACGAAGGAATGCGATAGTCTGCTGCAAATCATCCCTTTTCTTGCCGGTAACCCGTATCTTATCTTCCTGTATCTGCGCCTGAACCTTGGCCTTGCTCCCTTTGATGGCCTTGACCATCTTCCTGGCGGTATCAGAATCTATTCCCTGCTTGATGATCACCTGTTGACGAGCGGCATTAAGGCTGGTTTCTGGCTCCTTGATATCCATACTGGTTGTATCCACTTTCCGTTTGACCAGTTTTTGCCGCAAAATATCCATCATCTGATTCAACTGAAATTCGTTATCAGCGGTTAACTTGATATCAGCATCTGTCAGCTCAAATTTCGCATCTACCCCTTTGAAGTCAAAACGCGTACCCACCTCACGATTGGCCTGATCCACGGCGTTTCGCACCTCTTGCAGGTCTACCTCTGAGACAATATCAAATGAAGGCATTAATCTGGCTCCCAACTATCCGGTTTCAAATAACGAGTCGCGCAAGGCTATCACATTCACGGAGAAACTAGGAACGGCAGCGTGTATTCCAACACTATCCGTGAAGTAATGTTCTGTCCTGATGGACAGAAAGCCCCATATCATCCTCTTGGATGATGAGTTGCATGCAATGTCTTCAGCCGTTCCTGCGCCACATGGGTGTAGATTTGAGTGGTGGAAAGATCACTGTGCCCCAACAACATCTGCACCACACGCAGATCGGCCCCATGGTTTAACAGATGGGTGGCAAAGGCGTGGCGCAGGGTGTGAGGCGAGAGATGTTTGGTGATGCCAGCCGTTAGGGCGTGTTTCTTGATCCGGTACCAGAAGGCCTGCCTGGTCATGCCCGCTCCCCGTCTGGTGGGAAAAATCTCGCTGCAAAACCGCTCTTTCAAGATATCGTATCTTACTTCTTTAATAAATCGCTCCAGCCAATAGACAGCATCCTCTCCCAAGGGTACCAGCCTCTCCTTATCTCCCTTCCCCACCACCCGCAGCACTCCCTGAGCCAGCCCCACCTGTTCCAACCGAAGACCCACTAATTCCGATACACGCAGGCCGGTGGCGTATAGCAGCTCCAGCATGGCGCGATCACGAAATCCCTCGGGGCTATCCAGGTCGGGCGCGGCAAGCAGAGACTCAACCTCCTCCTCAGTCAAAGACTTGGGGAGAGAGCGTCCCAGCTTGGGCGCGTCGATACGGCTGCTGGGATCGATCTCAATCCAGCCTTCACGCAGGGCATGTTGGTAAAACTGGCGCAGACAGGAGAGCAGTCTCGCGGTCGATCTGGCTTGCTGTGATCTCTCGTATTGATCTGCCAGATACGCCAACAGATCATCACGCCCGGCCTGCAGCAGGGAGCGCGGTGTGTTTGCATCCAACCAGGAGGCAAATTTATTCAGGTCAGATTGATAAGCGGACAGGGTATTCTGACTCAGCCCACGTTCCATCCACAGGGCATCGGCAAACCGTTCAATAACCGCAGCATCTGCCAATGGTTTCACCCGCTTACACCTTCGTGGGCAAGCAACCAGCGTTTGATCTCCAGATGTCTTCCAGCGGTTGCACCGGCAAACCCACCAATCCCCGCAGCCGCTACTACCCTATGACAGGGAACGATGAGTGGAACCGGATTCGATCGACAGGCATTACCCACCGCCCTGGGGCTGCTGTTCAGCTCACGGGCAATCTCGCCATATGTCCGAACAGTTCCCGGTGTTATCCGGGCAAGCAGGCGCCACACACGCCTCTGGAAATCCGTACCCACCAGATCCAATGGGAGGGAAAAATCGGTGGGACCACCCTGAAAATAGCTCTGCAACTGGCGCCGTACCTCGACTGCAAATGGATCATCTGAATCAAACGGCAACGAACGGTCATCGAGAAATTCCACCCGGTGTACCTGGCCGTGAGAGATACCTACCCCCAGGTTGCCGATGGGACTCGCTGCAATAAACTGGAATTTTCTGTTGCTGGACATACGCTTGCTAATGTACATGGTCGGGATGGCTTTTTACAGTAGGCTACAGTTTTGTAACGGTTCGATTAGCTGCCTGACTCGAGATAAAAAGATAGGTAAATCTTTTCCACAGATCCTGTGGATAAAGTTGTGGAAAAGGATGACAGATTCATCCAAAGCCCCCGCCACAGTTAAACCAAAAACAGATTGTACATTTTTTATACAATAGATTAGCCGCTAGAATTATCAACAAGTTACGACGTTTTTATCAGGTTAATATGTAACAGTTCCCTATACCACCGAAGAAACACAAGGGTTTCATAGTAATTGTGCATACATTAGCGAATCCTAAGGATATTAATTCCCTTACAACAACTATTGAGTGCGGCAAATACTATCTCCCGTTGCCAGTTATGAGCTAAGTACGCCATCCATAAAGATTATTCTGGATGACGGGGGAAGAGGAGCAATTATCCCTGAAACAGTTAGAATGCCTGCCATGACCAATCACCCCCTGACAACATCCAAATTCTGGCGAGATAAACCCCTTAGCGCTCTAACCCCGGAGGAGTGGGAATCGCTCTGCGACGGCTGTGCCAAGTGCTGCCTCCACCGCCTGGAGGATGAAGAAACGGGGGAGATTCACACCACGAATATCGTTTGCAGCTATCTAAATCAGACTGACTGCCGTTGCAGCGACTACCCAAACAGATCGATAAATGTCCCGGACTGCGTCTCGGTCACGCCAGAACTACTGAAGGATCCGTACTGGTTACCCACAACCTGTGCCTATCGGGTTCTGGCGGAAGGTGGTGACCTGCCCGACTGGCACCCCCTGATATCCGGGAGCAATGAAACGGTCTTCACCTCGGGAAACTCCATTCGGGGCCGGGTAATTTGCGAAACCGAAGCAGATGACCCTGAATTCCACCTGGTCGAATGGTCGAAGTAAAATCATACAGCTAAGCAAGAACCTTTGGTTGTGCTATTAATTAAGTGAAGCGTAGTACTCAGTACACAAACCAACCAATTACAGCAGCACTTTTCTTAGTTTTTCAATACGGAGGAATCATGGAAAAAGCTATTGAGATCTTTAAAAATGCCCTGGAGTTAGAGGTACAGGCGGAGATATTCTATGAGAAGGCGGCCGAGATAGCTGACGATGACGAATCCCGCATGGTCTTTTTGGAACTGTCTGATATGGAGGACGGCCATGCCCGCCGTATCGTAGAACAGTTTAAAAAAACCTCCTTCGGCCAACAGTTCGATGCAGATAACTGGCTGCAAGAACTGGAACGGGAAAGCGGCAAAACCCTGGATATGCAAGCTGGCGAGCTGATAGCACAAAGCAACATGCGCGAGATACTAAGGTACGCCATCCGGATGGAGACGACGGCCCGGGACAACTATAAGCATCTGTGTGAAAGATTTAGTGATTCCGATGATATTGCATACTGTTCTGACCTGGCCGATGAAGAGCAACAGCACATCAATTCACTCACGCAATTGCTGCGTTCCATTGACATGGACCCAGAGGATAGACCCAGGTTATAGGCATCTATATCCAGGTATCAGGACTACTCGGATAGCCCAGCTACAGGGCTAGGCTGGGGTGAATTTATCACCGAGGCTTCGACTAACAGAGGCCTTGGCGTCTTTGATATCTTGTTCTGAATAGGCCCTACGACCGTCAGCGCCCCACACCACATTGGGCCAGCAATAGTCTGCCTCACTCCTGCCGACTATGTGGATGTGCAACTGGCGCACTATATTGCCGATAGCCGCCACGTTTATCTTGTCGACGGAATACTCATCCTTCAGGTGATGGGAGACAAGATTGATCTGACTCAGGAGCTGCAACTGGCTATCCCAGTCCAATTGATGAAATTCCGTCAGTTCCACCTTTGGAACCAGAATCATCCAGGGGACCAGCGAATTATCCATCAGCAACAGCAGCGTATTATCCATCCGCCCCAGGATGTGGCAGTCTGAAGCAAGTCTAGAATCCAATACAAAATCACTCATCACTTCTCCCCCAACCGAAAAGATAAAACAGCATTACCGCCTGACCCTGACTGACTTCCAATAGTTTTTTGTCCAGCATGGTCAATCCAGGGTCTTGGTAATCAACCCCATCTGCGTATCGGTAGATGGCAGCGGTATGCGCACCTGATAGCCACTGCCGGGGGCCTCGAGCATGGACCTACCATAGACATCTTCCATCTGTTCCAACCTAAAACTCTGATTGCCGGAGGGGGTGAGAAGATTCAGCTCATCACCCGGGGCAAACTTATTCTTCACATCAATCAGAGCAACAGCGGTCTCGCTGTCCTGCTCCAGCACCTCGCCCACAAAGATCTGGCGCGAACTCTCAGAGCTGTTCTGCCGATAGTTTTGTAACTCTTCGCTCGCATGACGCTGATAAAAACCATCGGTATAGCCGCGGTTGGCCAGACCCTCCAGATCCACCATAAGATCTGGTTGAAAGGGTCTGCCAGCAACAGCGTCATCAATGGCCTTACGGTAGGTTTGGGTGGCGCGGGCGGTATAGTAATGAGACTTGGTGCGCCCCTCTATCTTGAAGCTGTCAATACCGATCTCGATCAGACGCTCCACATGCTCCACCGCCCGCAGATCACGGGAGTTCATAATATAGGTGCCATTCTCGTCTTCAAACATCGGCATGAGTTCGCCCGGACGCTCCCTCTCTTCCAACAGGTAAACCCGGTCCGCCTCAGGATGACGCTGTTGACCTGACTGTGACAACCCTCCAGAAAAATCTTCGCCCGCAGCAGATTCCAGTCTGTATTCCCAGCGGCAGGAGTTGGTACAGGAGCCCTGATTGGCATCCCGGTGATTGAAGTAACCGGAGAGCAGACAACGCCCGGAGTAAGCGATACAGAGGGCGCCATGGATAAACACCTCCAACTCGATGTCCGGGCACTCCTGCCTGATCTCGGCAATCTCATCCAGAGACAGCTCCCGGGACAGGATGACGCGACTGAGACCGATCTGCTGCCAGAACCTCACACTGGCGGCATTTACCGTGTTCGCCTGCACCGAGAGATGTAGCGGCATATCCGGCCAACGTTCCCGCGCCAGCATGATAAGGCCGGGATCGGACAGAATGAGGGCATCCGGCCCAAAGGCCACCACCGGCTCCATATCACGCATGAAAGTCTTCAACTTGGCCCCGTGTGGCATAAGGTTACAGGCGAGGAAAAACCGCTTACCCAAGGCGTGGGCCTCTTCGATCCCCAGACACAGGTTGTCGGCCAAAAAGTCATTGTTGCGCACCCGCAGGCTGTAGCGCGGCATCCCGGCATACACCGCATCCGCCCCAAAGGCGAAGGCATAACGCATATTCTTGATGGTTCCTGCGGGGGATAGTAGTTCTGGCGTTTTCATCAATGACTTTCCGGGAGATTCGGTCTACTAAAAAACTGCTGCGGCATAAACCGGTGCGCCGCACGCTATCCAAGATCAAGACAATAGCCGTTTAGGTGGAGGATTATCGACACATGAGCAGATGATATAGACCGCACCAACACGAAGCAAGATTTGCCCTAACCACCGCCAGCCCTAATCGCCATTTTATCCTGTTGCGACCAAATCATGACTGGATTAAGTCACGGTCGGCAAAAATGGGCCATAATCAAAATGACTATGCACCAGCGTGAAAAGAAAATACGGGACCAACTGAGTCGTAAGCTGCGCGCCATCAGCAGCTGCAACCAGGCTCTGCTGCGCGCCGACGATGAGCAGACCCTGCTCCACAAGATCTGCCAGATTATCTGCGAAGATGCCGGCTACCGCATGGCCTGGGTAGGATACGCCGAACACGACGACGCCCGGACTGTGACCCCGCGCTCGTGGGCTGGCGAGGAAGAGGGCTATCTCTCGCAGGAGGGGCTCACCTGGGCCGATAGCCCAGAGGGACACCGACCCTTGGGGGATGCCATTCGTTCCGGCGCAACTGTCTATGCACAGGACCTCTCCAGCGAGGATGAATCTGCCCCCTGGGCCAAACACGCGATTGCAAGCGGTTTTCGTTCGGCCATCGCCTTCCCCCTCAAGGACGACAAGGCGATCACCTTCGGCGTGCTATGCATCTACTCCGGGCAAACGCACTCCTTTACTCCGGACGAGATTGAGCTCCTGGATGAGTTGGCAGCCGACCTGGCTTTTGGCATCACCTCATTGCGGCTCCGGGCCGAGCGCAAACAGGCGGAACAGCAGCTCGTCGCCAGCGAGCAGCTGTTCCGCGCCATGATCGAGAACTCGCCGGACCTCATCGGACGCTATGACAGAGAACTGCGCCGCATCTATATCAATCCGGCGATGCAGAAACTGTTTAAGGTGCCGGTCGAGCAGGCACTCGACACATCCCCCACTGTGACTTCGCCGCTGATCGATCCGAAGCGCTACATGGACAGCATCCGGCAGGTGATCGAGACGGCAAAGGAGTTCACCGATGAGCTCGCCTACCTGGATCCTAACGGCGAGATCCACTGGACCAGCATGCGCTACGCGCCCGAATTGGGCTCCGACGGCAAGGTCGCGTCGGTACTGACTATCTCCCGCGATATCACCAAACGCAAACAGGCCGATGAGGTGCGCAACGCGTACCTCCATTTCCTCCAGAGCCTGGATCGCATCAATCGAGTATTACAGGAAGAGGGCGATATCTGGGAGGTTATGAACAAGGCCCTCGACGAAGTGCTTAACATCTTCGGTTGCGACCGCGCCTACCTGCTCTATCCCTGCGATCCGAACGCACCTACATGGTCGGTGCCACTGGAACGCTGTAAACCAGGGTATCCGGGCGTCTTCCAACCAGGTCAGGAACTCCCGATGGACGAGTACGTCACCTCGAAGTTTCGCGCCTTACTTGATTCAGAAAAACCGTTGCGCATGGGGCCGGGAACCAAGCATCAGGTCGCGGAATTCTTGCAGAAAGAGTTCAGCATCTGCTCCATCATGGCCATGGCCCTACGCCCCAGGGTAGATAAGCCCTGGGAGTTCGGCATCCATAAGTGTTCCCATGATCGGATCTGGAACGATCAGGAGGCACGCCTGTTCGAGGAGATAGGCCACCGTCTGTCAGACGGCTTAAATAGTCTGCTAAACACACAGAACCTGCGTGAAAGCGAAGAGCGTTTTCGCCTGATATTCGAAAACTCGCCGCTACCGATCTGTGAGGAGGACTTCTCGGCCGTCAAGGTCCGGCTGGACGAATTGAAAGGGGCCTGCGGCGACGATCTTGAGACCTATCTCATCGAGCATCCGGAAGTGGTTCGGGAATGCGCGGAGCTGGTCAACATCGTAGATGTCAACAACGCGGTGCTGGGGCTCCACCAAGCGAACAGCAAAGAGGCTTTGTTCGCCGGCCTGACCCAGACCTTCTGCCCCGAGTCCTACGATGCCTTCCGCCACGAACTGGCGGCCCTGGCGCGCGGCCAAACGGAGCTGCTGTTCGACAGCGCGGTACAGACGCTTACCGGCGAACGCCGGGAGGTGACCGTCTATTTCTCGGTCTGTCCGGGCTACGAACAGGGCCTGGACAAGGTTTTCGTCTCGCTGATCGATATCACCGAGCGCAAGCAAACCGAGGACCGACTGCGGCTGGCGGCCAGCGTGTTCGCAAACAGCCAGGAGGGCATCATGATCAGCGATGCCGACAACCGTATTATCGACATCAACCCGGCTTTCACCCGCCTGACCGGTTATACCCGCGACGATGCGCTTGGCCAAGATCCAGGTTTTCTCGGTTCGGGTCGACAAAGCCAGGAGTATTACGCCGAGATGTGGGCGTCGATCAATAGCAACGGAGAGTGGCAGGGTGAACTATGGAACCGACGCAAGTCAGGCGAGGAGTATGCAGAACTACTCTCTATCGTCGCCGTCAGGGACAAGCACGATCAGCTCCAGCACTATGTTGGCGCCTTCTCCGACATCAGCCCGCTCAAGGAACACGAGGCCGACCTTGATCGCTTCGCACACTACGACATGCTGACCTCGGTACCCAACCGGCGCCTGCTCAGCGACCGCATGGAACAGGCCATCGCCCGCACCCACCGGAGCGGTAAGAGTCTTGCCGTGTGCTACCTCGACCTCGACGGCTTCAAACCGATCAACGACCAGTTTGGACACGAGGGCGGCGATCGTATGCTGGTTGAGATCGCCAGCCGCCTGGAATCGATGTTGCGCTCCGATGATACCGTTGCTCGGCTGGGCGGAGATGAGTTCGTGCTGCTGTGGAACGACATTGGTGCCGAAGCCGAATGCCACCTCGCGCTTGAACGTGTTCTTGCCGAGGTCTCCGCGCCCATGTCACTGGACGGCGTTCAAGTTTCGGTCTCGGCCAGCATCGGAATAACGCTCTACCCCGATGACGATGTCGACGCCGACAACCTGCTGCGCCATGCCGACCATGCAATGTACTCAGCGAAGCAGCTCGGCAAGAACCGCTACCAGATGTTCGACTCAAGACTGGAACGCCAGATTTCCTTACGGATTGAGTTTCTGGCAAAGGTGGAGCGTGGCCTAGATACAGGCCAGTTCGAGCTCTATTACCAACCTAGGGTAGATTGCATTGCCGAAACGGTCGTAGGTGTCGAGGCACTGCTGCGCTGGAACAATCCCGTCCTCGGTCTGATCGGACCCAAGGAGTTTCTGCCGCTGATCGAAGATGACAATCTGGCGTTCCGCATAGGCCGTTGGGTGATAGAGCAGGCGGTGCGCCAAGCGAAGCTCTGGAACGACATGGACATCAAGTTGCCGATCAACGTCAACGTGTTTCCCATCCATCTCAAGTACCAGACCTTCATCGACGACCTGCGTAACGCCATCGCACTGCACTGGCCACAGATGCCGAAAGGCCGCCTGGTGATGGAGATTGTCGAGACCTCTGACCTGGAGGAACTGGAGCCGATCGAGCATGTAATCAGAAAATGCCTGGAGATGGGCGTCAGCTTCTCGCTAGACGACTTTGGCACCGGCTACTCCTCGCTGGCCTACCTGCGACGCCTAAGCGTCGAAGAGCTGAAGATCGACCAGTCTTTCGTCCGTGACATGCTCGATGATCCAAATGACGAGGCGATCGTCATCGGCGTGATCGGCCTGGGCCAAGCCTTCGGACTACGCGTGGTGGCCGAGGGCGTCGAGTCGCCTCAACAGGCCCTGCATCTGGTAAATCTTGGCTGCTCGGTCGTGCAAGGATACGGCCTGGGACGACCGATGTCCGCCGAGGCCTTTCAGGAGTGGTATGCGGACTTCTTAGTTAACGGGGTGAACATATGCCGATAAAAATCCCATTTCAGCCGATCGAATGGACGGACGCGATGGCAACTGGCATCGCCTCCATCGACAAGCAGCATCACTATCTCGTCGACACCCTGCGACTGGCGAACAAAGAACTACTCTGTGACAATGGCGACGTTCTGCTGGACAAGATCATCAAGGATCTTCTCGGCTACGCCATCTTGCACTTCGAAACCGAGGAGGGATTGATGCAACTCCACGGTTACAGTGCCGCACATCCCGAAGAGGCAACTACCCATATCGCCCAACATCGCGATTTTTCGCGCTATATAGTCGCAATTTCAGACCAGCTTCACGAAGGTCAGCAAGTCTCGTGCATCGAGGTGCTGACCTTCCTCAACGAATGGCTACGCGATCATGTGCTCGTCATAGATCGTTTGCTCAGCGCATTCCTGTTGCAGGCAAAAAGCGAACCTGGCGGCAACCCCAACCACTGATCCGTCTCGCCTCCACCCACCGGGCCCGGATGTTTCACCCGGGAACCTGCTGATCCTAGTGGCAATGAGCAGACTAACCCCACTGCCCCGCACGTGGCGTTATACATATAGAGCTCCTTGTTCAGATCCAAGGCGGCGGGAGATGGGAGATTGGGGCGACAACATGGCATCGACAACTTGGGTCTGGGGCGCTAGTCTGATGCCAAGTAACCTCAGCAGACCACTGGAACCATGGGCGATACCTCCGACGAAAGACTTATGACTGATTTCCGCACAGGCGATACGGCGGCCTTCGATAACCTGTATATCAGGCATCGGGGACCTCTGTTCCGTTATATCCAACGCCAGTGCAGCAACCATGCGGTGGCCGAAGAGCTATATCAGGATGTCTGGATGCGCGTGATCCGAGCCCGTGATCAATGGCAGCCCGGCACCGGATTCCAGCCATGGCTCTATCGCATCGCCCACAACCGCATCATCGACCACTGGCGCGCCGGACGTGAACGGCATGCCCAAATAGATGATGATGAAGCCATCCCACTGGACGGACCCTGGCCAGATGCCATGCTGCTGATCCGTGAGTGCGTGGAAAGGTTATTCCAACTGCTGAGCGGCCTGAGTGAGACCCAACGCAGTGCATTCCTGCTAAAAGAAGAGGCGGGACTTAGCCTCGAGCAGATTGCCGATGTCACCGGAACCGGCTTCGAGACAGTCAAAAGCCGCCTGCGCTACGCCTTGCGACGACTGAGAACAGGGCTGGAGGGATGCGATGAGTGATAACCACGACCTGCATGATGAGCGCATCTCCAAACTATACAGAATGGGCAGTAGAGCCGAACCGCCCAAACATCTGGATGAGCAGATCACCCGAGCCGCCCACGCCGCCAGCCCAGCCAGAAAACACCGTCTCTACTGGCCGTCACTGGCCACCGCCGCTGTGCTGGTTTTGAGCATAAGTCTGGTGCTAAAGGTGCTGAATCAGACCCCACTGGAAGAGTCTTTGATGGAATCTCTACCCTCAGACGACGGCTCCAGCCCGGCCCTCATGCTAGAAAAAGAGCTGAAACAACCGGCCAGCCCCCCTGCCGCAGCCTTGGAAGACCAGGATAGTGGCAAACAGGATGAACCAGGACAGGACCGGGAGGCCACCCCGGAAAGATACCGGGACAAACGGCAGAGTAGCGCACCCATTCCCGCAGCCCCGCAGACAGATAGCATGGGTGCCTCACAGCTAAAACCGGCCCCTGCCAAGGTGGAGAGAGTGGATGAAGCAAAGAGAAGATCTCTTAAACATAAAGCCGTACCAAGCGCCAAAACCCAAACGCCCGAATCAGCAGTCGGTAAGGCGCAGGTAACGAAACTGGATTGCAGTGCCGTTCCACTGCCGGAATCCGCTTCGATTGAAGTGTGGCGGCAACAGTATCAAACAGCACTGAAACAGGGGCAGAGCAAGAGTGCCGAATGCCTGAAACAAGGGTTCTACCGCAGATTTGGCCAGCCGATGCCGCAGCTGGAACCCCCAGAACACCCCGAACCTGGCGTAGCACCCTAAGGATTCAGCCTTGTAGTTCCGCCGGTCGAATAATGGAGTCGAGACTGGCGCATCCCGCCCTCAGATCGCCCCAACTACCGGGTATGGTGAGCCGCGCAAGGGTAGCTGTGGGCATGAGTTTGCCATCGGCCGGCACCTCAATCTCATCGCCAGCCAGATGCCTAACCAGTTCCTCCATCCCGGGATTGTGCCCCACCAGCATTACCCGCTTGGCTGAATCGGGACAATCTCGCAGGATCGTCATCAACGCTGGGACGCTTGCGGCATAGATCCGCTCATCCTGAACAATAGCGTCTCTATCCAGCCCCATGTTATCCGCCGCCCTACGGGCAGTGCCCCAGGCACGCTTGGCTGTGGAGGTGACGACAAAATCCGGGACTAATCCATGCGCATGCAGCCAGGACCCAAGCCTTTTAGCATCACGCTTACCACGCTCTTTGAGTGGACGATCAATATCACCGGCAGAAGTAGCCCAGTCTGATTTCCCGTGGCGCAACAACATTAATTCGCAAGTCATATCTGTTTATCTTCCATGTTTTTACCATCCCATGTTATTACTGTGAGAGTGTAATAGAATGATAATAGGGAACTTGAAAGAACGGAATAGATAACTGCCGACCAAACCATAAACTCAGATGACATCAAACCACACAGCTGACCTGCCCAACCAGGTGCTTCTCGAAAATTATCGTAAAGCTCCAGAGCTGGGCCCTGGTGTTCTGTTTTTCAGCGGAGGCTCCGCCCTCAAGGAGATAAGCCGCGTCCTGAAGCAGTACAGTCATAACTCCATCCACCTGGTTACCCCATTCGACTCCGGTGGCAGCTCCGCCAGATTACGCCAGGCCTTCTTGATGCCGTCTGTGGGCGATCTACGTAGCCGCCTTATGAGCCTTGCAGATGAAAGTGCAAATGAACATTCACATATCTATCATCTGTTTACCCATCGCATGCCAACTGACAATCACCACGAAGAATTGATGGTTGCGTTGGCTTCCCTGATTGATGGGTCCAATCCTATGCTGGAACAGATACCAGACCCAATGCGGCATCTAATTGGTACTCAGCTTGGATACTTTCAACAGGCCATGCCGGAGGATTTTGACCTGCGCGGTGCCTGCATCGGCAATCTGATCCTGGCCGGAGGCTACCTGCACCATGACCGGCAGTTGGATCAAATCGCCTTCCTGTTTACCAAGCTGGTTGGTGCCAAGGGAATAGTGCGTACCACCATCAATGATTACCTGCACCTTATGGCTGATCTGGAAGATGGCAGTCAAATATTTGGACAACACCGGCTGACCGGAAAAGAGGTTACGGAAATAAACTCGCCGATAAGGGATATCGGCCTATCCCTTGAGCCCAACAGATTGGTTCCGATACATCCAGATCTAAGCAAGAGTAATCGAAAACTGATAGACAGTGCTGACCTGATCTGCTTCCCTCCCGGTAGTTACTATTCAAGCCTGATCGCAAATCTGCTACCCAACGGTGTCGCCACCGCAATCAGCAAGAATGCCGCACCCAAGGTATTCGTACCAAGCCTGGGTCACGACCCGGAACAGATAGGCTTAACAACAGATAGATCCATAGAGACTCTGTTGAAATATCTAAAATTGGACGCGGGTAGGAACTGCCCAAACAGCAAACTCCTCAACTATGTCCTGATAGACAGTCAGCATGGAGAGTACTCTCCAGGTGTATCCGAAGACCTCATGGACAAACTAGGTATCCAACTTATCGATACAACATTGATCACTGATAATAGCGCCCCCTACTACGACCCCGAGCTGTTGGTTGAAATTCTGCTCTCACTTACCTGAACCAACCTGCGACAACCAAACAACAATCTATAATTCAATTTGGTGATGCCAACCAAATATTCATAACCTAGATACAACGGGGATTGCAGAAACCGAAACAACCAGGGAATACGCGAATGAAAAAAATCGCCATCGCCACATGGAATCAACTCGAAGACCGCAAACCGGCCCATGCAGTGGTATCAAACGTTGACTTGGTTATCATTCGCTATGACGACACCGTCTCTGTGCTGTACGGTCGCTGCGCTCACCGTGGCACTCTGATGTCAGATGGTTTTGTAAGCGGCGACAATATCATCTGCGGTTTACATCATTGGGACTACAAATTAGATTCGGGCGTTAGTGAATACGACAACAGTGAAACCCTGCCAAGATTTGAGTCCTGGATCGAAGATGGAGATGTTTTAGTAGACGAGGATGAGATTCTTGCATGGGAGAGATCACACCCCCAGCCCTATAACCGTACCGCCTATCAAGGTAGCTATCAGGACCCAGTTGGAACCCCAGATGAACCCCAGGTAAATTTCATCCGCCAGCTGGCCAACAATGGCCTGAGTAAAACCGGTCAGCATGGCCCGGTAAGCGCCATGGGTGTCAGTCGAAATGATTTACCCAAATGGGATGATCTGCAATTTGTGGTTGGCCAACTAGCCAAGATGCCCCTGCTCGACACAGTGGATGTTGGCACCAAGCTGATCATCGGGCCAAACGCCAAACAACCCCTGACGCTGGATATCCCACTAGTTGTTTCAGACATGAGTTTTGGCGCCCTGTCTGAACAGGCCAAGATAGCACTTGCCACTGGAGCGGAACTGGCTGGCACCGGCATCTGCTCCGGCGAAGGCGGCATGTTACCAGAGGAGCAAGCCGCCAACAGCCGCTATTTCTATGAACTGGCGTCGGCTCGTTTTGGCTTTAGCTGGGACAAAATAAAAAGATGTCAGGCGTTCCACTTCAAGGGCGGCCAGGGCGCAAAGACCGGAACCGGAGGACATCTTCCAGGAGGCAAGGTCAACAGCAAGATCGCACAGGTACGAGGTTTAAAGCCAGGACAAGATGCCATATCCCCTTCCCGTTTCCCCGAGTGGGACTGCACTGGTGATTTCCGAGATTTTGCCCAACAGGTACGTGAGCAAACCGGCGGCATACCAGTTGGCTTTAAACTCTCGGCACAACAAATCGAGAAGGATATAGATGCAGCCCTGGAAGTTGGCGTTGACTACATCATCCTGGATGGACGAGGGGGTGGAACCGGGGCTGCTCCCCTCATCTTACGTGACAACATCTCCGTCCCCACCATTCCAGCGATAGCTCGCGCTCGAAGACATCTAGATGCCTGCCACCATAAACACATAACACTCATAGCCACTGGCGGGTTACGCACCCCGGCTGATTTTGCCAAGGCCATGGCCCTCGGAGCAGATGGAGTGGCACTGGCAAATTCCGCCATACAGGCCATCGGCTGTCTCGGTATGCGCGCCTGCCATACCAACAACTGCCCGGTGGGCGTTGCGACCCAGCGTGAAGAGCTAACAGCGCGGCTACCGATAGATCAAGCTGCTGAACGTCTGGCCCGTTTCCTGGCGGCATCAACAGAATTAATGGTGGTGCTTGCCCGCGCCTGTGGCCATCACCGGTTGCATGATTTTAATGTCGACGACCTCACCACCTTTAACCGTGACATGGCCTACCTTACTGGTGTGGCATATGGGGGAGTTGTGCCGCTATAGACTTACAATGCTATAGAGATCCCCGGTGGACAACTCATGCAATCAACCATCCAGATCTGGTATATCCTGCGGCTGTTGTTCTCTGCTATGCAAAAAGGCTTATACCCGCTGCTCCAACATCTGGGGATTGATCGGCTTTAACACAAAGTCACAGATGTCATGCTCTAATATCTCCGCCACCTTTTCACGTTGATTCATGGCAGTCAGCATGATGAATGGGGTGTGCTTAAGTTCCTCGTCTTGTTGCACCTCATCCAGCAGTTCGATCCCGCTCATATTTGGCATCTCCACATCACAGATAACCAGATCAAACGTCTCCGAACGCAGCATGGATAGCGCCTCCTGGCCGTCACCCGCCTCTTTGGTATGCTTAAACCCCATATCCAGTAAAATTCGCTTGACGATGGAACGCATGGAACGCATATCATCAATAATTAATACCGATAAATTTTGTATATATGCTGCCCTTGTTATTTAGCCTATTGACGTCAATATATTATTGAGTATGGCCCAGGCTTTATAGAAAGGAAATTTATCCCCCCAGATAGTAACAGTCCGGCTATTGGGGAGGCAGGAAGCATCCTTCAGTCATTGCCTCCAGATTCAAGCAGGTCCCAACGCGCATAGGAGTGTTCCAATTCCTGTTCCAGCTGCTCTAACCTATTGGTCACCTCATCCATAATCGCTCTATCTTGTTGATAGAAGCCGGGGGCGGCCATTGCAGCGTGCAGTTCTACCAGTTCACTGTCCAACTGTTCAATCTTCTTGGGCAGACCATCCAACTCACGCTGGTCTTTGTAACTCAATTTTTTCTGCTTGGGTTTTGGCGTTTGCTCAGCCTTGTCAATTACCTTGGAGGCGGCCTTTTTGTTTGAAGCCAGCTGCGCCCGTTGTCGCAACCAATCATCGTACCCCCCAATATATTCCATAACCTTACCCTCCCCTTCGAACACCAGGGTACTGGTCACCACATTATTCAGGAAGGCGCGGTCATGGCTTACCAATAGCAGAGTGCCCTGGTACTCAAGAAGCAGCTCCTCCAGCAGTTCCAGAGTTTCCATATCCAGATCGTTGGTTGGCTCGTCCATAACCAGGATATTGAAGGGGCGGGAGAATAGCTTGGCCAGCATCAGGCGGTTACGCTCACCACCAGAGAGAGAGTTAACCGGCTGTCGCACTCGATCCGGGGTAAACAAAAAATCCTGAAGATAGCTTATGACATGTTTGGTGACGCCATTTATCTCCACCTTGTCACTACCGTCTGCCAGGTTATCCTGAACCGACAGATGATCCTTTAGTTCACCGCGTAGCTGATCGAAGTAGGCTATCTCCAGTTTCGTACCAAGATTTACTGTTCCCTCCTGCGGTTCGAGCCGTCCCAGCAGCAGGTTAAGCAGCGTAGTCTTGCCGGAGCCGTTGGGCCCGATAATACCCAGCTTATCGCCGCGCATTATGCTGGTAGAAAACCCCTTGATTACCGGAATGTCATCCCAGGCGTAACCAAGATTTTCCACCTCCACCACCAGCTTGCCAGAGCGCTCCATCCCCTGCATCGACATGCTGACCACGCCTTCACGTTCGCGACGTCTAGACCTCGCCTCACGCATCTGCTTGAGCACCCGCACCCTCCCCTCGTTGCGGGTACGCCGCGCCTTTATCCCCTGACGAATCCAAACCTCTTCCTGAGCCAGCTTTTTATCAAAACGTTGGTTGGCCTTCTCTTCTGCGTTCAGCATCTCATCCTTGCGCCGCAAGAAGTTGGCGTAGTCACCCGGCCAGTCTGTGAGATGCCCCCGATCCAGTTCGATAATTCTGGTCGCAAGCTTCTGCATAAATACCCGGTCATGAGTAACGAACAGCAGGGTTCCGCCATAGTTCTGAAAGAACTCCTCCAGCCAATCAATGGATTCAATATCCAGATGGTTAGTTGGTTCATCCAGCATCAGCAGGTCCGGCTCTTGCACCAGAGTCCGCGCCAGCATCACCCGACGCTTGAGTCCTCCAGAGAGTTGATCGAACCTCAAATCAGGATCCAGAGAGAGACGGGATATCACCGTCTCGACCCGCTGTTCCGTCTGCCATCCATTCACCGCTTCAAGTTCGTGCTGAACCCGTTCCAGCTGTTTTAACAGATCGCCATCGCCCCCCGTCGCCAGGGCCGCGCTGATCTCATGATAGCGCTTTACCAGGCCACCAAGTTCGCCCAGACCATCCGCCACCACCTCAAACACTGTTCCGGTAAACGTACCGGGGACTTCCTGTTCCAACCTGGCAATGCAAGCGCCCTGGCGTACAACTATTTCACCGTCATCCGGCAGCACCTCCCCGGCGATTGTTTTCATCAGGGTTGATTTGCCGGTTCCATTGCGTCCCAGCAGGCAGACGCGTTCGCCTGAGTCTATGGATAGATCAATATTTTCCAGCAGGACAGGACCGCCAAAACCGAGCTGGATATTGCGTAGTGTGATTAGTGCCATGAAAGATTGTCTTGCTTGTAGGTGTCGGCTGTTGCTGCGCCAGGATTGATATAGCCAATTGTAACTGCAACGGAACAAATGAGATATGACATTATTTTCAACACAAAATATCTTACTCCCGACAAATTTAGTTATGGCCGATTACCCACAAGCATTACATGGGTAAGGAGAAACAAATTTACTGTCCACCTATAATGTGGCAGGCTAGGGCACCGATAGCAGTACATAAAGTGTTATTTTTTGCACGACCTTGTGTCATATAAAAACAGATGAAATTGATATCAGACAAAGATGCATGGGAAGGACAGGCAGACTGTGTGAGTTGCGTCATAAGAAACTCTGTTCTTTTTGCTGGTCTGGATGAGAAAGATTTTGACCTAGTTCATCAAACCATAGACATCTACAATCTTCCGCAACATTCAACCCTTTACCGCGCCGGCGACAAGGGAGAACGACTTTTTACCATTCGTTCCGGCGTACTGAAACTGGTGCAGTATCTGCCAGACGGGAATCAGCGCATAGTCAGGCTAGTTCGCTCCACCGACGTGATCGGTATGGAAGCTTTACTGGGCCATAACTACCAACATGATGCAGTGGTACTGCAACCAACCCAGACATGCAGCCTCCCGGTGAGCGTGGTGCAGGCTCTTAGCGCAACCAATCCAGCTCTGCATAAAGAGTTGCTGACCAGATGGCAACACGCACTAACTGAGGCGGATGCTTGGCTGACAGAGCTCTCTACTGGATCAGCCAAACAGCGGGTCGCCCGTCTGCTGTTACGCTTGGTTAAGGATGAACAGACAAGTGAATGCGATCTGTTCAGCCGTGAAGATATGGGCGCCATGCTCGGCATCACTACCGAGACCACAAGTCGGGTGATCGCCAGCTTCAAGCGCGCCAGTCTGCTGGTAGAAACCGTCCCCAACCATTTCCTTCTAGATATCCGCAACCTCGAACATATCGCCGAGGATTAACTGCCCCCAGCAACCGCGCTCGCAATAATCAGGATTATGGTCATTCCCTAACCCTGGCCTCAGGAATTGCGTTTTTTCAATGCGATGCGCATGTGAATTCTATAGCCTCAATTGTTGTATTGGTGAACGGACCTACCACTTCTTTGGAGAGGCAACAGGAGCAGTAAATGAAGCAAACTCTATTACAAGAGACATACCCGGTATTTACCCTGGAGGTGGAAAAAAGCGAAACCACTTTCAAATCTGTGGACGATGTTCTCCAATTCCTTAAAGATAAAATCGATGCTAACAAGGCAGCCAGATACATTGCCACCTTTGATCACTATGCTCACACCAAGGCCCTGGAAGAGGGTCGGATAGACAAGTCGATCCTCGACGCCAAGAACATCGTATTCTGTTTCGGATTCACTATCCCAAACCCTCAGATACTGGGGATCCGCCCCCGCTCCATTGGTGTAGCTGAGATGAAGAACAGCTTCGTGATAAGCTTTATGGAGGCACCAATGCCAGTGGCGAACGTGGCCATGGAAACTTGGTCTCTAGCCATTCGGAATAACCTCGCCGATGCAAAAAAGCCTAATGCAAACGAGCCAAAACAAGAGGTATCGGCCTAAATCATGAAGATAGGTATCACCAGCCAGAATTTCCGCACCATCACTGGTCACGCAGGTAAGGCACGGCGTTTCCTTATCTTTGAGGCAGACGCTACATCCGGAGAGGTAAAGGAGGTAGAACGCCTGGACCTACCGAAGGAGATGGCCATGCACTCATTCACCGGTGTTATGCACCCGATTGAGCAGCTGGACGTGTTGCTGACCGGCGGCTGTGGTAACGGCTTCCTCACCAGGATGGCCAGGCATGGGGTACAGGTTATAACCACCAGTGAGACAGATCCGATCAAGGCAGCGCAAGCCGTACTCAAGGGCGAAACTCTACCTGCCGCAGAACCACACTCGCACGAACATAAAGTAACTATTTCAAACCTTCAACCGTAGTGTGATGCCACGTAGGCATCCACAATCGCCTGGAAATCTACCGAAATCTGACTGCCCTTAAGAGTGATTGTCTTCACCCCGTCTTCATAGACCGGGGCAACCGGTTCCTCCCCGGAGCCGGGTAGGCTTATTCCGATATTAGCGTGTTTGCTCTCACCGGGACCGTTCACCACGCATCCCATCACCGCCACGGTCATCTGTTCCACCCCAGGATACAACTCCCGCCAACGTGGCATCCGGTCCCGCAGATAGGTCTGAATATCCTTTGCCAGTTGTTGGAAATAGCTGCTGCTGGTACGGCCACAACCGGGACAGGCGATAACCATTGGCGCAAATGAACGCAACCCCATCGACTGCAAAATCTCCTGGGCCACCACCACCTCTTCGCTGCGCGCGCCACCAGGTTCCGGGGTAAGAGATATGCGAATGGTGTCGCCAATACCCTGCTGCAACAACACCGAGAGTGCCGCAGTTGAGGCCACAATCCCGCGGGAACCCATGCCCGCCTCGGTCAGACCAAGATGCAACGCGTAATCAGATCGCTGCGCCATATCGCGATACACCGCAATTAGATCCTGCACCCCGCTCATCTTTACCGAGAGAATAATCCTGTCTTTTCCCAGCCCCAGTGCCTCCGCTTTAGCGGCGCTCTCCAGAGCCGAATCTAGCATGATCGCCCGGATCATCTCATCATTGGTTTTTGGTTCAGCAGAACGAGAGTTATCATCCATCATCCGCGCAACCAACTCCTGGTCCATGCTGCCCCAGTTCACGCCTATGCGTACGGCTTTATCGTATCGACAGGCGGTTTCGATCATAGCGGCAAACTGCTCATCCCACTTGGCACCACGCCCTACATTACCCGGATTTATCCGGTACTTATCCAGAGCCCGGGCACACTCAGGATACTTCGCCAACAGACGATGGCCGTTGAAATGAAAGTCGCCAATCAGCGGCGTGGTAACACCGCGTTGCTCCAGATACTCACGAATAGTCGGCACTGCTTGGGCCGCCGCCTCAGTATTAACCGTGATTCGCACCAGTTCTGATCCGGCCAGGGCCAGCTCCGCTACCTGACTTGCGGTAGCATCTACATCTGCTGTATCGGTATTGGTCATGGACTGAACCACAACCGGCGCATCGCCGCCGACCGTGACACTACCAACTCTGACTGCAACTGTGCTGTGGCGTTTTACTGGGAACTCAGGCATAGACAAGGTCAACCGAATAAAAATGGATCGATGTGCAATCATAACCAAAATCCTGGTACCAGTCCGCAATTACGAATCTTACGCAAAAACAAAAAGACCACCTTTTAGGCGATTACTACCACCATCCAACTCAACCGAATACACCTACACGCCCCGGATAATTGTTATGACAACTATTTACTGCCACAATAACTCCTATGACATATCGCAACCAGGACTCTATTGGCTTTAACCTGTTTATTGTAAACGTTGGTCTTCGCGCAGGACTGGCGCAGGCGTTGCGACCTTTTGATATCACCCCTGAGCAATTTGCTATTCTCTCAATACTGAACGAAAGTGATAGCCTACAGCAGAGTGAGATCTCAGACTTGCTGCTGAAAGACCGCCCTAACATCAGCAGAATATTGGAGCGATTGCAGAAAAAGAAACTGGTAAAGCGTGAAACAGATAACCAAGACCGCCGTGCGGTACGTGTTTATATATCCCCGTCGGGAAAAAAAATATTCCCGGAGATTGAAAAGACCGTCCTTGAGTTTCAGGCCCAGACCTACCGCGGCCTCAGCCCGGCGGAACGACAACAGCTTATGGATACGCTTCACCTGATCTCGAGAAACATTGCATGAGAACCATTGATATTCGCTACATCTTCCACCTGGATAATCATAGGCAGGAGACGATTGATCTGCATCTGGACAAGCAGACCATGGAGCCTATCAACCAGCCCGAACAGGGACTACCCGATTGGGCTGACCTATCATTCCATCAGTGTCCCCACTGCACCCTGGATGTAAAGGAACACCCCAGCTGCCCGGTCGCCGCAAATATCTCTCATGTTATCGGACGCTTTGACAATATCACTTCATATGATGAGATTGACCTTGAAGTAGTAACTGAAACCAGACGAGTCACCCAGCACACCACCGCACAGCGAGGTATAAGCTCGCTGCTTGGCCTACTGTTTGCGGTCAGCGGTTGCCCCCACACCAACTACCTAAAACCAATGGCCCGTTTCCACCTGCCACTGGCAAACGAAGATGAGACAATCTACCGGGCTGGCGGCATGTATCTACTGGCTCAATATTTTCTAAAGCGGGAAGAAAAAGATGGAGACCTGGAACTAACCGGCCTAACGCAGATCTATCAAAACCTGCACCTGGTAAACACCAGCATTGCACAACGGATAAAAAGCTTTGCACATACCGACTCTTCGACCAACGCCGTAGTCATCCTGGACACCTTCACCAACATCATGCCATTTGTTATTGAGGAGCATATGGATGAGATACGCCACCTGTTTTCAGCCTATCTATCAGAACCCCAAACTTCCAAATAAATCCTGGGTAACACCTCCATCGCCCAGCTTGAGAAAGCCGGAGAAATATGCTCAAGTGGAAAAACAACAACATGCGCCCTCTTCGGGGCAGCTAGATAACAATAATAATATTGATTTAAACATGCTGATCCTAAAGTGAGGAAAAGATGAAACTCGAGTCCACGGCACTGCATCACGGCTACGAATCAGAGGCAACTACCAAGGCTGCCGCCGTCCCTATATACCAAACCACATCCTATACCTTTGACAACACTCAACATGGGGCCGATCTGTTTGACCTGAAGGTGCCAGGCAACATCTACACCAGGATGATGAACCCTACCACAGCGGTCCTGGAACAGAGATTAGCCGAGATGGAAGGCGGCATAGGAGCCGTTGCCGTAGCCTCTGGCATGGCCGCCATCACCTACGCCATCCAATGCATAACCTGGGCGGGAGATAATATCGTCAGTACCGCCCAACTCTATGGTGGAACCTACAACCTGTTTGCCCATACCTTTCCGCAACAAGGTATAGATGTACGCATGGCCTCGCATGATGATTTCGCTGGTCTGGAAAAACTGATTGATGACAACACCAGAGGCATCTTTTGTGAATCCATCGGCAATCCGGCCGGCAACATCGTTGACCTGGAAAAACTCTCGCAGATCGCCCACCGCCATGGGATACCCCTGATAGTTGACAACACCGTTGCCACCCCGTACCTGTGCCAACCGTTCCGGTTCGGGGCCGACATTGTTATCCATTCACTCACCAAGTATATCGGCGGCCACGGAACCACCTTGGGCGGAATCATTGTCGACTCAGGCAAGTTCGACTGGGCAGGCAACAAAGAGCGCTTCCCTATGTTCAACTCTCCGGACCCTTCATACCATGGAGTGGTGTACACCGAAGCATTTGGAGCGGCAGCGTTTATCGGACGTTGTAGGGTTGTACCTCTGCGCAATACCGGGGCTGCACTTTCGCCTCACAGCGCCTTCCTGATTCTACAAGGGCTCGAGACGTTGGGATTGAGGATAGAACGACATTGCGAGAATGCGCTCCGGGTAGCCCAGCACCTGCAACACCACCCCAAGGTGGCATGGGTGAACTACGCAGCCCTGGAACAGAGCCCGTTTTATACGACATGTAACAAGATCACCAAGGGACAGGCATCAGGCATACTTAGCTTTGGTATCAAAGGCGGCAGTAAGGCAGGCAGCCAGTTCATCGATGCCTTGCAGATGATCCTGCGTCTGGTGAACACCGGAGATGCCAAGTCGCTTGCCTGCCATCCGGCATCAACCACCCACAGACAACTTAGCCCCGAAGAGCTTGAAAGCGCCGGGGTATCGGAAGATCTGGTTCGAATATCCGTCGGCATAGAACACATAGACGACATACTTGCAGATATCGACCAAGCCCTGGATAAGGTAACATCCAACTAAGCCGTTTGATCCAAGGTAGACAAATGACTACAAAGACAAACATACTCTTGTTCATTTTAATCACACTACTCATCCAGTCAGGCAGTGTGTTTGGCCAGATATATAAATGGGTGGATGCAGATGGAAAGACCCACTTTTCCAGTAGTCCTCCGCAGCAAGGCAAAGTAGAGACCGTGCAGCCAAAGATAAACACCTACACCAGCCCTGACCTACCGGCATCTGACAACACAACAGCTAAACCGATAAACAAGATCAAGAAAAAAGTAGTCATGTATAGCGCCATCTGGTGCGGAGTGTGTAAGAAAGCCAAGAGCTACTTCAGAGCAAACAAAATACAATTCACAGAGTACGACATAGATACCAGCGCCAAGGGAAAACGCGACTATAAAAGACTGAAGCGATCAGGGGTACCAATAATCCTGGTTGGCAAACAGAGGATGGATGGTTTCAGTGCTGCAAGATTCCAGAGCATGTATGGAGGATGAATCAATATGTAATCACTCAGGGAATGTCTGATAAAGACTAACCTGAATCAGGTCAGAAGTATGCTCTTTGGCCGTTAAGTGACATTGATACAACGCTAAAAACCAACGACACTACTCGCTGCATTTATCGTCACAGTGTAACGATAATATACCTCCCAATCGACTCTGTACCGCCAAGCCGCCACGCCGAATTACATGGGTATACGATGTTCATGGATGAACAAGTGTCGCGAATGCAGGACGCATAGGAGCGACAATTTGAGTTGTGCGCACGTCCTTGTGACCCAACTGCTCCTGCACGGTTCGGATATCCATGCCGCGCTCCAACAGGTGAGTGGCGAATGAGTGTCGCTTATGCCGAGTTCCAGATTATGCCGAGTAGTTTTGAAAGCAGATGTAAAAATAATAACAGGGTAGTTTTCACACCAAGTGACGTTCAAATGATGGGCCTTTACTATTTATTTAAGAATAATCACTGAAAAAGTAAAATGAAATCACATTTAAATAGAAGCGCTGGGAGAGATCTGTGGTTGCGGGTTTTTCTACAGCCTCGTTGAGGTAAATTAAAATTTATCGTAATGTCCGCCGATAGCAAAGATGTAAATATAATCGTTGTCATATGTATAAATAACGCGGTCTTTCTGGCTTAATCGGCGAGACCATAATCCAGAGAGGTTATGCTTCAATGGCTCAGGTTTTCCTATGCCAGCACATGGGTCGCCCCGAAGCATTTCTTTTAATAATTTGCGTAATGAATTATGCAGTTTTTTATCTTTCTGTCTAAGTTCTTCATAGATTGCCCATGTATTGCCCTCAAATACCAGTGATCTCATCCATTTCTCCAGTAGTAGGGGTATACCCGGCTTTCTTAGAGTATGTTGCCACTGAAGCAGCAATTTGCTTCATTAAGTCGTTGTTTTGTAGAACATATAGTGTTTCTTGCTCACGTGCCCAGTCCTCTGCACTAACAACAACAAAATCTTCACCGCTTCTGCGAGTTACTTTTAATGGTAGATGCTCATTAACAACTTGTTCTACAAAGCATTTTAGATTATCTCTGAATTTATTTACGCTTATGCTATCCATTGGTATATGCCTTATACGGTACGGGTATACCGTACAGTATAGGCAAAAAGCCCTAACAAGGCAAACTCTCTCAGACTTGCTAAAACGGTGCTTGTCTTCTACCTGGCCAAAGGAGCCAAGGCACTTATATACCAGGGCCTTACTGGTTATCTGCTGATCGCTCGTTGAGCAGATCTCTCCAGATAAGAGCTTGAACTTTCCCTGCACCCCAAGGGCACTTGTCACTTTGTTCGGGCGCACTGCTGCATCATTTACGGTGGCCGTTAGATCACTCGACTTTGATGTCTTGAGTCATCTCGCCCCCAGCCTACGCCTCATATGATGTTCTTGTTCATCAGCTCGCAGTTTTGCGTCCGGCTTCCTTCAGACCAACCCTCTCGGGGCAGTCCTTGCCATTCGCTAGTAGTTATCATCTAATAACGATATTAACCGTATTGGATGGTGACCTTCCTACAGAGGACTCTCACCTCATTAGTTCATGCCCATACTGGGCGTACACAAGTCACACCAGCCGACGCCAAAAACCGGCACGGCTGTGTTCAAGCGTTAGCTTTATGATAATAATTAGTACTCACAACAAATATGCTTTGGTGCAAAATTAAAGTAGGAAAATAATCATGCATCCACTTCTAGAAAAAGAGCATCAGCAATTAATCGATTAAACCACCCCACCGCAAGCGGACGGGGTATTAACATCATCACGTCATCCCGGCGAAGGCCGGGATCCATATCCACCAATGGTGGTCACTTCTCTGGATTTCATCCTTAGATCCGTAAACGGTGCATCCATGCACCACTTCTCCGGCCTTCGCCGGAATGACAACATTCGCAGCAAGCCGCGGGGAATTGAACCCTCAGAGATTAAATTAAAAGCTAACGAATAAGGTTAGATCGTACGAGGGACGAGCCACGATCTGAACCGTTTGTTGGACAAGCCCGCAACAGTTAAACAGAATAAAACAGACACCCACCCCCTAAAACAGTCTATTTCAAATCACGTGTAACCCACTGTATTCACCATAGGACCTACAGTTAAAATCCCAAACAGCAGTTTTTACCTAATCAGCCACCAATCTAAGCCGTAATCCTAAAACCCAAGCATGTGAAATATCAGTCAGACTGATTTAGGTGTGATGGAGGTGTATCGGTAGAGTAGCGGTGGGTGTCCGGGTTATTTCCAGCTAAATAGCGCCCATGAAAAACCCCGCTATGGCTAATCGTAGCGGGGTGATTTTGTGGGCCTACAGTGAGTTATGCTGCTTTACGTCGCTTCCAGCCGATACCGGCAAGGCCGAGGCCTATCAATGCGAGGGTGGTGGGTTCCGGTGCCGTAACAACTTCAGGAGTATCCCCGTAAAACAGATCATTCGAATAGCCAACACAATAAACTGCACTTGTGGTCCCGCAATTCAAACCATCCATCTCAACCCGTGTTATCAGATTTGTTGCATCTGTGATAAAACCAACAAACTCTGTGTTTGCTGTATTCTGATGCTGACCCAGCAGAGTAGAACCGCTATAGAAACTCGTCAAAGAAAATGTATTGAAGATTCGTTCAAGGCCTACACGCAACATGCCGGTACCAAAAACAATCTCATAGATAGACTGACCGTCGGTTGCACCTCCATTGGTGCCAGTTCCGCCGATTATTCTGTTTGTGCCATCACCAGACGTGCATGAACCACTATATGGGTTTGAAGGACTGCAGATGACATGTACTGGTTGACTAATCGGACCAGCAGGAGGGATAAATCGCTTGTAAGTTGTTTCGAATGTTAGCCCGGAAATTTGTGTAGTCAGGTCGGTTTGCGCTGCAAATCCATCAAATGTTTCAAGCGTATCCCCCAGCGTTGTCCGATAGTTATCAAATTGAGTTCGTGCTGACGAGCCGTATATGAGTCCAGCATTAGACGAAATACTGATAGAAAATAAAATTGTTATTGTGATAATGATGATTAGTTTTTTGTATAAAGCAGTCATCTTCGAATTCTCCTCATAAGAAAACTTTATCTCTAAAAAACTATTTAGATTCCAATAAGATTCATCCCTAAAAAAGCATAGATGCATCACCCATACCACAATTATATTCCATCGAATTATCAAGTAATTGCCAGGGTTTGCTCTTGATAGTTAACACGGGATTGTAAAATACTCTGACATTAGCCAGACGGCTTCCCCCTCTGTCAGAATAGTTGTCCACCCGGTAGGATGGGACTTCAATAATCAATGAGAGTGGGCAGAGATAGCAATAAATGGGTTATCCAAGAGAGCGGAAAGAAGCAGTACTGAAGAAGATGCTGCCGCCGAACAACAAAACAATACCAGAGATATCCAAAGAGGAATGGATCTGCGAAGGCACGTTGTACAACTGGAGAAAAGCAGCCCGTGCAGAAGGTCGCCTGATGCCAGATGGAGACAGCACCCCCACCGGATGGTGCGCCGCTGACAAGTTTGCAGCGGTTGTTGAGACTGCATCAATGAACGAGGCTGAGCTTTCAGCTTACTGTCGTGAACGCGGGCTGTATGTTGAGCAGATCAGTGAGTGGCGAGTAGCCTGTGAACAAGCGAATGACTGTGACCGCAATCAAAACAAGCGTTTGAAGGATATCCGTAAAGCGGATGAGAAGCGTATCAAGGAGTTGGAGCGGGATCTCAATCGCAAAGAGAAAGCGCTGGCTGAAACCGCAGCTCTGCTGGTTTTGAGAAAAAAAGCCCAGGCGATCTGGGGGGGGGG
>SWBX01003157.1_pt1 | contig 36185 bp, 23 predicted proteins | sample 4693051 | NCBI WGS metagenome assembly SWBX01 (sample SAMN10267272, study PRJNA491770) | bioreactor metagenome | isolation source: DHS bioreactor inoculated with marine | place: Japan: Omine Ridge, Nankai Trough | reverse complement strand
TGGGAGCCTTGGCCTGGGAAGTGCCAGTGCGGAGGCTGGAACGGATGTTCTGGACGCACCGGACACATTTACAGAAGGTGACATGCTTTTCGCCAGCTTAGGTATCCTGGTGAATAATATGGACAAAGCCAAACCTGAAGGTGAACGTATCCGTTCAACGGATATTGATGCCTGCATCGCAGCCATCGATCAGTTTCTCTCAAAACAGGTTTCGGCTGTCATGCATCATCCATCATTTCAGGATTGTGAAGCGGCCTGGCGCTCTGTGGAATTCCTGGTACGCCGGACCAATTTCAGGAAAAATGTGGAGATTAAGCTTCTCGACCTGACAAAAGATGAGATTCTGGAAGATAATGAGGCTGCACTGTCTCTGGATCAGTCCGATTTGTTCAAAAGAATTTATCAGCAGGAATATGGCATTCTGGGTGGTGAACCCTATGCCACTATCGTTGGTAATTACGAAATTACAAATAGTGGCGATGATATGAATCTGTTAAAACATATGGGTCAGATCGGTTGCGCGGCGCATGCACCTTATATTTCTTCTGTAGGTCCTAAATTTTTTGGAGTAAGAACCGCGGAAGAACTGGACCAGATCAAGAACATCAACCGTGTTCTGTCCACAAAGAAATATGCGGCCTGGCAGGAATTCCGGAAAGAGGATTATGCCAATTACGTTGCATTGACTCTGCCCCGGTTCCAGCTCCGGAATCCCTATGATCCTGAAAACAAGAAAATTAAATCCTTTGCTTTCAAGGAAGAGTATGAAGGTCCCGGTGACTATCTGTTTGGAAATACCGCCTGTGCACTGGTTTCCCGTATGATCGAAAGTTTTCAGACCACGGGATGGTCAGTCTATTTCCGGGGTGTTGAAGCCGGTGGCAAGGTGGATGATCTTCCGTTCCATGTCTACGATGTGGATGGCCTGGAACAAGCGCAGATTCCCACGGAATTTGCCATCCCGGATTTCCGGGAAAAAGAATTCTCCGATGCCGGGTTTATTCCCCTGGTCTGGGCGAAGGATAAAAACTACGGGGTTTTCTTTGGCGGACAATCCATTCAGGAACCGCAACTGTACGATGATGACCAGGCCACATCCAATGCCCGGTTAACCGCGAAACTGCCCTATATGCTGGCTGTTTCCCGGGTTGCCCATTACCTGAAAATTTATGCCCGGAACAAGATTGGCGCCATCACCGACAGAGATCTGCTGGAGTCGGAAATGAACCGGTGGATCATGCAGTATGTTACGGAACATCCGAATCCCAGCGCAAAATTACAGGCAACACATCCCTTCAAACAAGCTGAAATCAAGGTTGTCGAACTGAAGGATAATCCCGGCTATTTCGACATGAAGATCTTTATCGTCCCACATATTCAACTGGAAGGTATCGATGCCGGACTGTCTCTGACGACAAAATTGCCTAAAGACAGGAAAAAATAGTTTCTGAAGTGCGTTGTCGCCGGCTGATTTAAAATTAGCCGGTGGCACGAACAATTCGTTTAACTAACGATATGATTTAACTGGATCTGTGAAGTCACAGACCCCACAGGCGGAGTGTATCCGTAAGCCGAAAGGAGCTTTATTATGGGAATGGTCGCATATCTTGATCTGAAAGAGGGAGGAATCGAAGGATCCTGCCGGGTAGCCGACCGCGATGGCACCATCGAAGTCATCGCATTCAATCACTCACTGGTACTGCCCGTGAACGAACTGGATGGTGCTATCACCGGAAACCGGCGTCATGGACACGTGGAAATTGTCAAACTGTTCGACAAATCCAGTCCGTTACTCTATGAGAGCCTGGTTAACGGAAAACAGATTCCCTCCGGGAAACTGAGTTGGTACACCGTGGACGAAATGGCGGGTATTGAGAAGGAGTATTTCACTCACGAATGGCAGGTCATGCGCGTGGTTTCTGTTGAACCATTCATGCTCAACTGTCATGCTCATCCCGAAATGAACCATATGGAACGGGTTCGGTTCCGGTATGAGAAAATCATTTGGACCTATGTTGATGGCGGCATTATTGCTGAAGATTCCTGGTTCGAAGCACGCTGATTCCAGTGGACAGAATTTCAGGTTCCGGTGTCTTATTCACCGGAACCTGGTTTCCTTTAAATAAAACGGATTTTCGTTTATCCTGTCTTCAGGACGGAACAGATACCCGTTTTTTGAGGGTTCAGACGGGTTTTTACTCGCCTGACGGGGGTTCTGAGAGAAAGTAGGAGGAATACCCATGGCATTTCCACCAAATGTTGCATCCATACGTTTCCAGGTTGAAGGACTTCCCGATGATACCAAACTGGAATCCTGGATCGGTACAGAGGAACTCCATAAAGTTTCCGAACATATCGCAGTAGTTTCAACCAACGATGGTAATCTGGACCTTGAAAAATTTGTCCATAAAGCCGCTGTTGTTGTCATGGATGCTCATGAAAATGACAATACAAAGGTCAAAGGCGGTGCAAGGAATATTAAGGGCATGATTCGAAAAGCCGAGGTTCATGCTGACGAAGAAAACCAATTCCTTTATACTTTCACGTTCGTACCGTCCCTGTGGGGGACGACCCGAAACAACATGACCCGGATCTTTCAGGAAAAAAACTCCCTGGATATCGTCAAAGATATCTTGAAGAAAAACAGCATAAAAAATGATTTTAAAGTGAGTTCCAACCCGCCGAAACGGGAATTCTGTGTCCAGTATCAGGAAACGGATTTTGATTTTATCTCCAGACTTTCTGAGGAAGACGGGTATTTTTTCTATGTCGATCAGAAAGAAGACAAGGTTATTTTTACGGATAAATTATCGGATTTACCCAAAACTGATCCCATGAAAGAGTTTCACTGGGATCCCGGGGAAGGATTGGTACAACAAATTCCGGAAACAGTTACTGCTCTGGAGTTTGCCCATTCTTCCGTGATTAAAAAAGTGGCGGTGAAAGATTACAATTACCTGACACCGGAAGAAAGCCTGATGAAGGAAAAAGAAGGGGCTGCGTCTAAATCGACCGGTGGGTTGTATCATGCGTGGTCCAAACATACTGATACAGGCGAAGGTGATACCCAGGCGAAAATCCAGATTGAAGAAAAAACATCCGACGAAAAAATTCTGTATATCGAGACCACTTGCCGGTCCGCCGCAACCGGTCATAAGTTCAAATTAAAAGATTACCCCGGTACTTCATATAATAAGGACTATATCGTAAAAGAGATTCAGCATTATTACGAGGATCATCATTACCGGAATGTCGTTGCCTGCATGCCAACGGATACACGGTACCGACCGCCGCGGGTGACCCCCAGACCTTGCATTGTCGGTCTGCATACCGGCAGGGTGACCGGACCCTCCGGTGAAAAGGTGTACACCGATGATAAAAAACTCGGTCGGGTGAAGGTCAGACTTAACTGGGATTTGACGGATAACAAACCCGAGGAAGCATCATGCTGGATGCGGAGTATCCGATCATATGCAGGAAATAAATGGGGTCACCATTTTCTGCCTCGTGTTGGTGACGAAGTTATGGTCACTTTCCTGGATGGTGATCCGGATCGTCCGATTATTACCGGGAGTATCCACAATGCCACCAATGTACCCCCGGTCAAGCTTCCGGATGATAAGTTTCAGAACATGATTCGGACACCCTTTGGCCATCAGTTCGTATTTGAAGACAAAGAAGGTAAGGAAAAAATTGAGCTGTTCACCAAGGATCAGAAAAACTATATCAAACTGGATCATGGTTCCGGCGGTCACCAGATCGAAATCAACAGTATGGAAGGCAAAAAGGATGTTTTCGTAAAAAAGGATATTTCGACGAAAACCGATCAGAACTGGATACTGAACACAAAAGACAGTGCCCGGATAACAGCCAAAAAAGATGCCTCCATTACTACTACCGGCAAAACGGATATCACGGCGAAAAACAATATTACAATCGATGGAAAGATGAATATCTCTGTGAAAGGTACCGGTGCCGGGACTCTCAAAATCTCCCAGGGAGGCGGCTCTGTTGAAATCGACCCCATCGGTAACGTTAAGATTAAGGGGATTATGGTGGAGATTCAAGCATCTGCGATACTCACCCTAAGTGGGTCTCTTATTAAAATAAACTGATTGGTGGGACCACTATGGATTTGCTGCAGAAACTGAACCCATCGATCGAGCCCTCTGATGACTGGGAAATCCGGAGCATTCATGATCACCTGATCAAGCTGCTGAACTCACGAAAAAAACTACTGGGTCATCTCCCCGACTATGGTCTTTCAGATTTCGCCTCCTACGAGGGGAAGTTTGGAATTATTTATGAGTTGCAACGGGAAATTAAGGAGATCATTGAAAAATTTGAACCCCGGTTAATGGATGTTGGTGTTGAACCGGACCGGGAGGCACCGGAACTATACAAAGACTTTGTGGCGAATTTTAACATCTCCGCAGTACTCAAATCAGATCCAAAGGGGAAAAATCTGTTTTTCTGTTACCGTGTAAAATTGGACGGTCAGGTGCAGGATATGGACTAGTAAAATCGGGATTGGGAAACAATAATGGCTAAGAAACGGACGATAGACGAATATTACCGGGAAGAAATTGCCTATCTTAAACAGAGAGGAGCAGATTTCGCCCGGGCATACCCTAATTTGATGCCTTATTTTCAGGAGAAACATTCCGGTCTGCAGGACCCTCATGTAGAACGCATTCTGGAAGGTACGGCGTTTTTATCCGCAAAGCTCGAAGCGTCCCTGGATGAAACCCAGTCCCATCTGGCCATGGAACTGCTCAAACTCTTCTGGCCGCAAATCCTTTCACCGGTCCCCTCAATGTGTATGACGGCATTTAAATTACGTCCCACAACATCATCTCCCCAGATGCTGGAAAAGGGCAAGATGCTGGAAACATCCCGAATCTCATCGAAAAGCACCGGTGCCCAGCAGGTAAAATATCGTGTGCAAACCTCCCAGGTGATCAATCCCCTGGAAATCTATAATGTCCAGCGGGACAGAGATGATGAGAGTTGGAAAATACGCATCAAGTTCCGGACAACCGGTGGAGCGGATTTTAAGAAACTGGATTTCACCAAACCCATGCGCCTTCATGTGCATGATCCGGACGAATATGCCATGTTTGAGGCATTTGATGATGTAAAATTCAGGACAGGATTGGGAAGTAAGCCTTGTGAAATAAGGGTGCGGACGGAATCAGGTACAGAAAAAGCGGGTAAGGCATTTTTATCTTTTCCGGATCCCATTGCTATGGATCCGGTGTTGCCGGTACCGGCAGAAATTTTCCCCGGGTACCGCATCCTTCAGGAATTCATGTTGATGCCTAACTATTTTCTCTGTTTTGATGTCCACGGCCTGGAAATTCTCAATGAGCTTGATGGTGAGGAATTTGAGCTTCTGATTCCACTCCTCGATCATGAAACTCCCCAATTTGACTGGACCTCAGAAAGCATTCTCATGCATTACTTACCGGTGATTAACCTTTTTGAGGAGCTTTGCCAATCCCGAACCACAAACCTGGAGCGCCGCCGGTTTATGCTTCAAATTGAACAATTGAGCCAGTCCGTGGATTCGGCAACGATTCATTCCGTCAAGGATGTGATTTTAAAGTTACCGGATGAACAGATGGAATGGACACTGGAACCATTTAATCTTTTCCGGCACGATCCGACAGCCCTTAAAGGCACGGAGGTTTCACCCTGCTATTCCCTGGAGTATGAGACGGTCAGTTCGGAAAATCTTTCCCGGGACGTGTTTCTTATGCTGCGAAACCTTGAACCCCGTGATCCGGGTCAATTCTATTCCTTGCATGCCCGGGCACTCTGGTCGGATACCGATGTCAACGAATATCTGCGGGAGATGCGTATCAACGCCGGTGCTCCGGAAACCATGACCTGTTACAATACCATTCAACCCACACCGTATTACCCACCGCTGGATCCCAGTCGGTGGCGATGGGTGCTGGTGGAACTCATGGCACTGAATTATCAGTCAATTGACACCCTGGAAGGACTGAAACGGCTGCTCACGATTCTCATGCCGCCTAACCGGGCGTCAGTCAAGGTATATCGGGATTCCATCCTCAGTCTGAATCTGGAAACAAAACGGTTTTTTGAGAAGCGGCTGCCCGTCAATGGCCAGGAGTTTACGATTCGGGTTAAGGATTCAGATTTCCGGGGGTGTCGGGGAAAGATGCTGGCATTTTACGATGTGCTTCATAGTTTTCTCTCCGGTTACATCTCAATTAATTCGAAAGTCTCCATCAAAGTGGTTTGTGCGGAGGCAGAGGATTTAGAGCTTGCGTATTGGGAGCCGAATGCCGGGAACAGGAGAATCCTTTAATGCCGGGGCAGCAATCCGTCGACATTCTGAGGACGCGAATTCGCCGATACGATTTTTATTCCGCTATTCATACCCTCATCAAGATGGGATATACACCGGGCAAGGATCTTCGATTGGTTCCCAGGCGAGGCACCCATTTCCCGGGGAGTGATCTGGATAGTCTTCAACCGGGGATTCCTTTCAATGATCTTGTGTATGACACTGAATCAGACAGGAAACACCTCGATCAGTTCATGACACTTGTGGTTAACACAATGGGGCTGTTTGGCCCGGACTCATCTCTGCCATTCTATTTTAATTATATAATTTCCACGGATATTGATACGGGACCAAACCTGGCGGGACTCCTGGAAATTCTCAATGACAGGATGTATCAGAGCATGTACAAGGTCTGGTCCATTCCCCGGCGATTGGATCGTACGCAGGAAGACGTACATGAAGACCAGAATCAGATTTTATCCTGTTGTGGCTTAAACAATGATCTACTGCCCATACCCGCCCAATCATTGAATGTCTCCTACATGATGCATCCCACTCGATCAGCATGGGGGCTTGCAAGACTGGCTCAGGATACTCTGGGTGTTGATGTTTCAATTGATCAGGGTGTTCCGTTTCGGATTAAGCTGGACCCTGAAGCGCAAAGTCGGTTAGGTGCCGGATACTGCCATATCGGAAACGATATGGTTCTGGGCGATAAAATCACTGATATCTCCATGTATTATCGCGTAAAGTTTGGTCCGATGGATCACGATGATTTTCTGCAATTCCTGCCGGCGGGGTCAAAATACAAGGCAATGCTTGGCGTATTGGATTTATACACACCTTTTCATATAAAATATGAAGTTGAGTTAAAGGTTCAAAAAGAAGAAGTGAAGAAAATAAAGTGGGAGCTTGGCGGCCAAACAAGCCGCTTGGGATTTGCCACTGTTATGAAATCAGAGAAGAAGACAGGGGATCTGGTTGCCCGGTGGAGAAAACGGGACGACGGGGTCGAACGGATAGAAAGGGAGAAATAACATGGCTGAACAGAAAGATTTGAAACGATTACTGCGATCATGCACACCATCTCTGGCAACATCAATTCTGAAAGCGGTGCGTTATGCGGCACGCCGCCATCATGAACAGGTGGAGTTTGAACATATTCTTCATGAGATTCTGGGTGGTGAACCCGGTGATGTTCATTCGATTTTTCATGAATTTGATATTTCCGTTGAGCAGGTTAAGGTTCAGTTACGCCGTACGCTCAGTGGCCTGCCCCGGGCAACTTCAACTGCCACACCGGGGTTGAATCCAATGCTTACCACTGTCCTGGAAGCCGCCTGGTCCCATGCCGGTAAATGGCAACAGGGAAAAATCCGGACGGGAAATCTTTTATACAGCTATCTGTTGAATAATGATGAAACCGACAGTTATCTCCTGCGTATGTTAAGACCCATCAACCTGGTGGAACTTCAAAGTGAATTTCCCAGTCTTGTGGAGAGTTCCTCAGAAAATCGCGAAGCTGAAATTAAAATGGTACAGAAACCCGGTGAAGGTGGCGAGCCGGCAGCAGCGGGTGCCGAACCCATGTCCGGTGCCGCAGGTGTGGCAGATGCCATCAGCAAATACTGCCGCGATGTCACTGAACTGGCCCGGAATAATCTCATTGATCCGGTATTCGGACGGGACAAAGAGGTTCAGCAGGCCCTGGACATTCTTGCACGCCGGAAGAAAAATAACCCGATTCTTGTTGGTGAACCCGGCGTGGGAAAAACTGCCATTGTCAATGGGCTGGCACACCGGATCGTAAAAAATGATGTTCCCCGGAGTTTCCAGAATTCCCGCCTCGTTGAAGTGGATCTGGGCTTACTCCAGGCGGGCGCCAGCGTGAAAGGTGAATTTGAAAACCGGTTGAAAAGCCTTATCGACGAGGTTCGGACATCGACTCAGATGACCATCCTGTTCATCGATGAAGCACACAACCTCATTGGTGCCGGTGGTTCAGCCGGTTCCGGAGATGCCGCCAACCTTCTGAAACCGGCATTGGCTGCCGGAGAACTCCGGTCCATTGCCGCTACAACCTGGTCTGAATACAAGAAATATATTGAGAAAGATCCCGCACTTGATCGCCGGTTCCAGAGAATACTTGTGGGTGAACCCTCCATAGATGATTCCATCACTATTCTCAGGGGCGCTAAAGAATCTTATGAAAAAGTCTTCGGTGTACGTATCCTCGATGAAGCTGTAGTGGCTTCTGTAGATTATGGCAACCGGTATATTGCCGGCCGATTTCTACCGGATGTCGCCTTCGATCTCATCGATACCGCCGGTGGTAAAATTAAAAATATAATGGAGAGCAAACCTCCTGCCGTCGATCTCCTGGAACGGGAAATTGTTGATCTGGAAAAAGCCATTGCTGATCTGAACCTTGAACAGCAGGAAGGGCGCCTGGGAACAGAAGATAAAATTGAACAGAAAGAATCCTATCGGGATCAACTCGGGAAAAAGCTTGAGATACTCAAAGAAAAATGGGAGCAGGAACGAGAAGTAGTGGATGAACTGAATCTGGTCCGTCGTGAACTCCTTACTCAAACCGAATCTCTCGAAAATCTCGATGCGGAACCGCTGGAGGGTGAGGAGTTTGCTAATGCACGCCAGGATGTAATCGATGAGATTGTCAGGTTGAAAGAGAGTGTCGTTGGTGTGACCCAAAAACTTAAGGATATCCAGCGAGATACGCCTCTGTTGAAAACAGAGGTTGACAAAGCCATCGTGGCGACAGTCGTCAGTGATCTTACGGGTATTCCCATTGACCGGATTGAATCGCAGAGTGGTGAAGTTATTGCCAAGCTGCCTGATCAGTTAAAGACCCGGGTTAAAGGTCAGGATCATGCGATATCTGAAATCTGTGACTCCCTGGCCAATTACCAGGCCGGGATAAATAATCCCGATGCACCCATCGGTGTCTTTCTGTTACTGGGTCCCAGCGGGACGGGAAAAACATACATCGCTGAACTTATAGCCGCGGATGTCTTCGGTGGTGGTCATTATCTGACAAAAATCAATATGTCGGAGTACACGGAATCCCATACGGTATCCCGGCTTATCGGATCACCTCCAGGGTACGTCGGTTATGGTGAAGGCGGTGTTCTCTCTGAAGCTGTCCGCCAGCGACCGTTCTCCGTTGTACTTCTGGACGAAGTGGAAAAAGCCGCCCGTCAGGTCTGGGAACTCTTTTATGAAGTGTTTGATAAGGGTGATATGCGAGATGGGGAAGGGAAACCCATCAATTTCCGGAATACCCTGATTTTCCTTACGTCCAACGTGGGAGATGAAATGCTGCTGAGCTGGTTTGAAGGTCAGGATGGGAAGATTGATGTCGAGAAGATTCCTGCTGTAACCGAGAGTATTCGCGAATTTGCCGAACAGACTTTCCCGGTGGCGCTCTTGAATCGGATGAAGGTGATTCCGTTTATGCCGCTGGACGGTGAATCCATGAGCAAGATTATTCTATTGAAACTCAACAGTCTGAAAAAACGGGTTGCGCTTCGGAAAAAAATCGAAGTGGTCTGGACCGATGCGTTTATTGCCTATGTTTTGGACAGGTGTAAGAGTGTCAATGTGGGTGCGCGCCTCATTGATCAGATTGTTGAGAGAGATGTATTGCCGAAAATGTCCCGTGAAATTCTTCGGAGTGCTGCAGAAGGGATAGAACCCACGCAGGTTGTTCTGGATGTTGTCGATGGAGCGGTCACCATCAACGTTGAGACGGAATAGACGGATTCGGCCATGTTGATAGATCGTTTACATAAACCACGCTCGGGACGTCCGGATTATTGTTCGATCCCCACTGGCGCAGCTCGCTCGCGGGGCAAACGATCTGAAATGTGTTTAACACCGGCTGCAGCTCATTCGTCCAGTCGGAAACCTCGAATGTGTCTAACGCCCGGTGCGGCACGCTCATCTAGCCTGAAGTCTCGTAGGTGCTTAACACCGCGCGTAGCACGTTCATCCACTGATCGACCTGACATGGATCCGGCTCACGCGGAAACGCGCTCATCCACCCAGCACCGTGATATGGACCTGGCTCACGCTGAAGCAGGGTCATCAGCCCAACGATCTGACATGGACTTGGCTCATGCAGATGCACGTTCATCCACACAGCAATCCGACATGGACCTGGCTCATGCGGATGCACGTTCATCCACCCAGCAAAGTGATGCGGACCTGGCGCAGGCGGAAGCCGGCTCATCTACACAGCAATCCGGCATGGGTCATGCAGCACATTCCTCTTCAGGGCATTCGAGTCAATCGCGTGGCAGCAGGATTAAATCCGGTATGGCTGTTGATCGCCTGGCAAATCCGAGACATCAGCCAAGATCCATCAATCTTTCTGCCAGGAAAGACCGGGGCAATGTGTGGACACCGTTGGAGGGATCGAAAAGGAGTAAACAGCTTAAAAAATTTAAAAGGAAGAAGACTTCACGTTCGGATAATAACCGGATGAGATCAACACAACAGAGAAGTCAGTACAACCCATAATAATTCCTGGAGGATACCATGCCCACACTGGAAGCATGTCTTGAGGCGCTGAAAAAACCCATATCCGAAGAATCCCCGTTCGGTGATCAAATTGGCCGTGACAATCAGGATTATCGAGATGTGAGAGAAAAAATCATGGATGTCAGTCCGGGGTATTCCCGGCCCACAGGCGATGTAGAGAATCCGGATAAGATCTGGGATGAAATTCTGGATCATTGTATCAACCTGGTGGGGGGCGTCTCTAAAGATATCATGATTATCGGTTATATGTCCGGTACCGTTCTTTACAAATTTGGTGTCACCGGCCTGGTGCAGTTTTTGGAAATTTACAATGAGATGCTGGAGAATTCCTACTCTGATCTGTTTCCCCACAAACCCAAGTTTCAGGCTAATTCCTTCGGCTGGATGGGAATGTTTTATGAATACTATCTGGTGATGAAAGCGGAAGAATTAGAGAGTAGTTCCGGCGATTTGCCGGAAGAAGATGTTGCCCTCTGGGAAAAACTTCCCGATCAACTTCAAAGCCTGCACGAAAGCGTTCTGGAAAACATCGATGTCAATATTGATCTCGATAAAAAATTCCTGGAACTGCCGCAAGTAGTGGGGGATTATCCGGCACTGGCACGGTCAAAAATGAAGAAAAAAGCCCCGCCGCCCCCCCCGCCGGAACCGGAAAAACCACCTGCGTCCAAACCGGAACCAGTAAAAACTCAGGAACCGGAACCAGTTTCTCAAACTGCACCGGCTCCTGTTCCAGCAACAACAATTCCCAAGGAAGATTTACCGCCTCCTCCTGAAACCCAATTGGATCTGCCCGGGTCGGATGATGCCACCGAAGAGACTCGCCGGGCAATTATTCAGCAAATGCTTGAGTATGCAAAATATCTTCGGGAAGCCAAGGCATCGGATTCTCTGGCATTTCAATTGAATCGGGTGTTGATCTGGAGTGAAATAAGAGGTTTACCCCCGGTTCGACAGCCGCGAAGCGGTGAAAAAGATGTGAAGGAAACAATGCTCAGTCCACCGCAATTTATGGCCAATATAAAGCCGCTCCTGGAGAAGAAAGCGAGTGGGGAAATTCAAAGCAACGAAGCTTTCCTTCTTAATCTCGAATCCTATGTTGTTCGGCCTAAGATGGCATTTTGGCTTGATTTTCAACGGGTTATTCATGAAATTCTCGGTGAATTAAACTGGAAAGATGCACAAACAGTTGTTGGAGTGGAAACAGCGGGATTTATTGAACGTGTGGGATCAGCGTTTATGGATCTGACCTTTTCAGATGGCACACCCTTTGCCGATGACAAAACCAAAGCATGGGTGAAAAGTCTCAGCCGGAAAGGCGGAGGTGCCGCTGCCGGTGCTGGTTCCCGTGTACCTGTCATGCGAAGACCGTCAGCGCCGGTGAGTATGCCGACGGCAGGCGCTATGGCGTCTGTACCTGATGATGCGGGATCACCTGACGAAATTCTCGACAGGCTGGCTCAGGCTGGAACTCTGTTTGAGAAATGGAACTGTGTCCGAATATATGGCCAGTTACTGGCAAGTTCTCCTGAACAACTTCCCGTGGCTCTGGCAATTCTGGAGAGTTGTCGGCGGGTGGCGGAAGGTGCATTATTAAAAGATGTTTTACCGGATCGGTTTCTTGATCTTATTTACACGATCCGTCAGTTAAATATTTCTCTAACCGGAGGTTTTGCCGGCGGAAGTATGGAACTCTCGAACTCCTACACAGATTATGTCCATGAAGCATTATGGCTGGATCCCATCCGATTTCTCTCCCTGGAACTTGGCGGGGTCGGGGAGTGATCGAACCACTCTGAATCCCAACTAATTGAGATAGCTTCCGGGGTTATTTTTGGATCGGTAAGCACAATGACACAGTTGAGCGCTGCTGTGCTAGTCGTCGGTGGAAACTTCAGTCAGAAACTGATCAGTCATTGCTGTTGCAGCAGGTGTAGGCGTCTCAGTGACAAATGATGTTGGTTCAATCGGTGCATGAATACGTTCCGGTTCCGGATTCACAAGGTATTTGACGGCAAGATAAACGCCGAAAACGATCATGATCAGAGCAAGAAATACTCCAATAAATACATTCCTCAGGTTAGGCACAGAATACGTAAACGTATCTGTGTCAGGCTGGCGGGATCCAGTATCGAGATCCGGATTTTCATCAGAATCTGTTTCCGATTTGATTGTAACGGTTGGATAAACATCTGTGGATTTTATATCTTTCGGCAGAATGTGTTTGAGTGCCAGACGGAAGTCCAATGCCGAGGAGTACCGATGCGCCGGATCACGTTCAAGGACTTTCCCGAGAACCGATTCGATTTCTTCAGAAAACATCAGATCCGGCGCTGCCTCAGAAAGACGAGGGGCATCCGCTGAGCGCCTCAATGCCAGGGTTTCACGGGGCGTTTTCGCTTTAAAGGGAGTGACACCCGTGAGTCCACGGAACAGGACCAATCCCATGGAATACAGATCACTTCGGTGATCAATTGCCAGACCCATAGCCTGTTCCGGTGAACAATACTCCGGTTTCCCCAGGAAACGGCCCGCCACGGTGAGTTTGTTTCCAGAAGTAAGACCTCCGGATGCTGTTGCGATTCCAAAATCAATTATGACGACTCGGACATCACCATTGTTATCCTCTGAGAGCATAAGATTGCCTGGACTGATATCCCGATGAACAATTTCATGGCGATGCGCTTCTTCCAGGCCGGACAGTGCCTGCATGATTATGGGTAATATCTCCCCTTCAGGGAGCCGTTTTCGTTTCTTGAGCCGTTGTGCCAGTGTTCCACCAGAAACGTATTCCATGACAAGAAACAAATGTCGCTGCTCTTCGAAGAAATCGTGTATTTGAACAAGATTGGGATGTTGCAATTTGACAAGAAGACGGGCTTCCCGATTGAATCTGGCGATGAAGTTCTGTTGACTCGTCCATTCTTCACGGATAATTTTAATCGCCCGGAGTGCATCAAGCTTCATATGCTTGGCTTTATAAACTGCTGCCATTCCTCCCTGGCCGAGCAGACTCAAGAAGGTATATTCCCGAAATTGTTTTCCTGCAAACTGATGAGATTTCACACATAAAATTTATAACATGGAGAGAGATAAATCAAAAAAAATGTCACCTCTGTCTTCAGGTTTCCTGTTATCTCAGTATAATCCATGGTAACGGCAGCCAAGCCAGGGTTGCGCCGATGACACCCACAGCAAAAATAAAAAGCAGGATTGGTGATTGATCCCTGTCATGGCACCAGGTTTTGTATGCCCGGAGTTTATCCTGCATCTGTTTTCTTTCTGGAGGATTTTCCAGACCCTGATCAATTGTTTTAACAATAATCACAATTCGCAAATAACTGATAATTGCCATTATTGAAAACACTAAAAATACAGCGCCAAGACCTTCAATTCCGATAGTCGTTGTCATGGTTGTCTCCTTGGAATAATCATCTATATATCTTTCCCCAGTCGCCGCGTCAGATAAATAATATCATTGTGAATGGCATAACCACACGTCTCGAACCGGGAAATGGACGGTAGGTTTTCAGCTTCGATCAGGGCGGCAAATATTGCAATGCCCTTCTTTTGAAGCAGAGACTCTGCAAAACGAATAAACTCACCAGCAATTCCCTGATTCCTGAATTCCGGATGTACTGCCAGGCGGTTGATCCAGCCTTTTCTGCCGTCATCAGTAATCATGATAGATGCAATGAGTGTATCCTCAAGGAAATATCCCCACAGAGAATCCGGATATTGAATTAACTGGCGCGATATGGATTCATGGGAATCCCTGCCCAGTGGTCTATGATCCAGACCGGCTGCTCTCCACAATTCAATAAGCGGATCATAATCAGTGTGTGTCAGAGAACGAATCATTGTGAAACCTCCGAGGTTAGCAATGGCAAATTTATCCCATTGTCTAGATGAGTGCAATGACCGGTTGCTGAATTTCTGAAAAACCCTTACACTGGGGGTATGACATACTACAGATACAGGTCAGTTATTACAGGTATCATCACTTTAATTCTTTTATTGAGATTGCCCGGAGGGGTGATTGCGGGTGAGACGGATTCTGAGGATATACCTTTTGATATCGGTTACAATATCGCGATCACAGTCGCTTTGGTTCAAGTCACAGCCACGGTGGTTGATCATAGAGGCCTTACAGTCCTTGGTCTTGAAAAAGAGGATTTTTATGTTTTGGAGGACGGTGAAAAACAGGAAATCGTCGAATTCTCCAATGCCAGAGGTCTTACTAAGAGAATTCTGATTCTTTTTGATGTCAGCGGAAGTATGCGAATCATGAATAAAATCGGGGCGGCCAAAGAAGCAGTCAGCACTTTGATCAATCGCTTGAAACCCGAAGATGAGATCAGTTTGTTATTTTTTGCTGACGGTGCTGTTGAGGTGGCGTGTGATTATACCACTGACCGGGAGTTGGTCCTGTCTAAAATAAAAGATGTAGCGGCATACGGCCAGACTGCTCTCCGGGATGCCGTGAAAGCATCGCCGGGATTTGCCAAAATGGATGATAGGTTTCAACGGGCGATGTTGTTGATCACCGATGGTATCGATAATGCCAGTAAGGTTACCATGGAAGATGCCATTAACACGGCCAGACAGGTGGATCTACCCATTTACACCATTGGAGTTGATCCGATTGCCGGCAGAAATGTTGGCCTTGAAAAGGAACGACTGGATGCTGTTGCGGCAATGAGAGTGCTGTCGGAGGAATCAGGAGGGCGGTTTTTTCAAGTGGGTCGCATCTCCGAATTTTTTGCGGCTTGCGATCAATTAGTCCGAGATCTTGAAAATCAGTATCTCCTTGTTTTCATTTCCCAGGCAGGTGGTGTGCCTGGAAATCATAAAATCGAGGTGAAAACAAAGAAGTGGCGAAGCAAGGTCCGGGCAAGGCAAGGTTATTATGTCGCGAAATAATGTCTATCAAAACAAGATTTGTGCTATAGATTACTGCAATCCAGGAGGTTGAATTAATGAAGTTTCTTAGTTACGTAGTTACCCTTTTAATGTGTGTGTTTTTCATGAGTGCCTGTGTGACTCAACGTGTGTTTGAAGATGAGATTCAAAAGCGGGATGTACAGATCGCCAGCCTTGAATCTGAAGTTGAGCAGAATGAGTCCCGGCTGGAAAGACATGAGGAAATGATAACCAATATTTCCGAGACGTCGAAAGAGGCGTTGGATCGGGCACAGGAAGCCGGTAAACTGGCACAGGGCAAGTTCCTGTATGAGATTCAGTTGACGGATGATCGCTGTAAATTCAGTATTAATGAAACTGAGTTGGGTGACGAATGTAAATTGGTTTTAGATGAATTCATTGAAAGAGTTAAATCTGAGAATCGGAGTGTTTATGTCGAAATACAGGGTCATACTGATTCCAGCGGTGATGCGGATATTAATTATCTCATCGGAAAAAAGCGTGCAGAAGCCGTATTTACCTATCTTGCTACGCGAGGTGGATTTCCGCTGCATAAAATGAATGTTATCAGTTATGGCGAATCTCAGCCCATCTCCGATGAAACCACTCTGGAAGGACGCTTAGCCAATCGTCGCGTAGATATTATTGTTCTTCAGTAGCAGATCTGCTGTATCCGAGGCCTTCAAGAATCTCATCCGTCATCTCATCAAGACCCGGTTTGGGTTTCGGATAGAGTGTGCCATCTTTGCAAAATGCCATGATTGATCGAAGAAATTCCTCGGCAACATCCGGTTTCCGGCCTACAAGGTTCATCTGTTCGGCCGGATCGTCCTCAATATTAAAAAGGTTTGTTGTGGAAATTCGATAATATGGGTCGGCAAGACAATGGATCATTTTAAATCCGTTTTTCTTTAGCGCAACAATTCGACGATGTCCATGCTCAGCCAAAATAGTTTCCGATGTTGAGCTCCAGTGGGTAAGATCGTCTGAATCCCATGATTTATCAGTGACGGCAGCGTATTCCTTCAGGAGTAAATCCGCTATTCGCGTATGTATGAAATCCTGGTCGTTCAAATTGGTCTTCGGCTGTTGTTCCGGAATCATCCCTGTAATGAGTGGAACGTGGAGAATTTCATGGGACAATGAATCACTACTCAGAATGCTGGCTTCCATATGTCGTGTTGTTCCATGGGCTGATGTAATGAGATAGACTAGTTTTTTCCGGGGTTTGATTCTGCGATAATGGCTCAGGATTTCCTGAATGCGCGCATCGAGGGTTGAAATGGCGGTATCGTGCCGTACCATCAATTCTCTAACATCATTACCGAGACCCAGTAATGATTTTACTTTTGCCTGTTCTGTCCCGGGCAGATGAAGACTATTCAGAGGAATGGGCACCGAACCGTAGTCTTTAGTCAGACTCTTCATTTCATTTTCCAGATAGTCCGGTGCGGTTTCCATCATTGATTCTCCAGATAGATGAATCCAGAAAAAACCCGGTTCAGTATTTGTTCCCGAGAATCTCAAACAGGCATCCAAACGATTCAGAAATCCATCCCAATCTGTCATGATTTCGGGGGATAAATACACTCTCTGAAAACTGGGAATTCGAGCAAAAAGCTGATCAACAGTTTTGGGTCCCAAAAGAATTGCATATGAGTCGAACCCATGATTCTTCAGAAATTGAGTTAAAACCGGCAGTGGACTGTTGATATGGTGGACGGGAGGGGCATATACGCCGTGATCCCTTGGGAATAAACCGGTTGCAATAGACATGATCGCCGATGTTTCTGTATTGGATACCGTGAATCCAGACGTGAATTGGGTGCCGCGACGGGACAACCGGTCCAGTACGGGCGTTCTTCCACGAGGGTATCCGTAAGAGGGCAGGACGTTGGAACCTACTCCGGACACCGTGAGAAGAAGTATATCCGGCTGCACATTTCGAACGTTCAGACTCCACTTCTGTTTCTGTGGGAATACTTTTATCTCACTCATGGCAAGATATTCCGACACTTGAGACGATGTGGGATCGGCATGAAATGTAAATTCTAAAAATGAACGGCGTTCAGGATTGGGTGGTAAGTCCAGACGGCAATGCAGCCATTCGTGATCTTCTCCCGGAATTGACTGAATTTCAATTGTCTTGATTATGCGATGTGTTTCCATTTCAGCATCTGATACAGAAATATCCAGGGTATAATTTATTGGCTGTTTGTCCGATTCCTTACTGTAGGAATACATACCGTAATCAAATACAAGGACATGATCACGATGCAGTTCCAGAGGGAATCTGATTGAAATTGGCGCTGCCAGAAGCAGACTTGGTCGGACTTGATTGGCCAGTGGAATTGTCGATTTCACTACGGCCCCGTGAGTGATAACAACAGAATGTAGGGCGATGGTGGAAACATGACTGACTTCATTAATGAATTCATCTTCCAAAAAAAATTCCAGAAGATTCTCACCTATGTTCTGAACAGAGGATGGCAGAAAGAATTCCATGAGTCCGGGTCGCACCTCATTGGGCATGAGTTTTACGCTCTTTCCGTTAATTTTAAGGATGAGGATCTCAGGGGTTGTCTCAGGAGGAATATTCAGCAATTTTATCAGGATTCGCCTGTCAAATGCTCGATTCCAGTGGAATGAAATCTGTCCGGGTTTCTCGGTGAAAATTGGCCAGGGGAACTTATTCCGCTCATCTTTCGGTTTGAAAAACCAGCCTTCGAGGAGATATTTTTTCTTAATGAGCGAATCATGAAATTTAACGATCTCCTGACCACCTGTAACGAATTCGTCCCTGAAATCGTCGATGAGATACTTTGTTGTATTTTCAGTTGGAGAAGTTACTTTCTGGGTGCAGCCGATCAAGAAAATTAAAAACGGCAGAAATATGATGAAACGTCTGGCCGAATAATACCATCTTCGAACCATCAGTGATTACCACGGAAATATGAGACTGTACGTCGCAAACCTTCATAAACATCGATTAGAGGATCATATTCGAGGATTTTTCGAGCACGGGAGATATCGGCCAGAGAGTGTCTGACATCACCTTCTCGTGCCGCAGAATATTCTGGTTTAATGGCTGTATCCAAGAGGTCTGACAGTTTAGAATAAAGTTGATTCACAGTGATGCAATTGCCGCTGCCGATATTGAACACCTTTCCAGGTGCATTATCAGCATAACAGGCTCTAATGTTAGCTTGCACGGCATTATCCACGAAAGTAAAATCACGGGATTGGTCACCATCGGAGTGAATTCCGGGAGTTTCTCCCTTCATTAATTTTTCTATGAACAACGGGATAACTGCCGCGTATTGATTGTGTGGATTCTGTCGGGGTCCGAAGATGTTAAAATACCGGAGAGAGACCGTTTCTAAACCGTATAATTCAAAAAATAGACGGCAGTACATTTCACCGGTGAGCTTTGTCAATGCGTAAGGGGATTTTGGATGGGTGGGTTGGGTTTCGATTTTTGGAATGGATGGATCGGCGCCGTAGACTGAGGATGAACTGGCGCAGACAACCCGTTTAACGGCAGCATCACGTGCTGCCACCAGTACTTTCAGTGTACCATCAATGTTATTGTGATTACTGGTCACAGGATCTGATACGGAACGGGGGACAGAGGGAATTGCCGCCTGGTGCAGGATGTAATCCATATCCGCCACCGCCCGGGTGATATCAGATGTACTACAAATATCTCCTTCAATAAAATCAATCTGATCAATGATTAATTCGAGATTGGAAAGACTCCCGGTAGAAAGATTGTCAATCACCTTCACCCGATGACCGTCTTTAAGAAGTGCTGTGACCAGATGGGATCCGATAAATCCTGCGCCGCCTGTTACAAGAAAATGCGCCATATCGCTACCTTTTCTGCTGAAACCGGATCACTGAAGGAATTCCGCATACCACATCAGGGTGGGTGTTTTGGGAAGCGATGAGATTGTAACCGCTTACGGATGGCATCTTTGGCAATAACTTCCGTTTCCTGTTCATCTTCTTCCTTTTCAAGAGATCTGATGGCCGTATCGGAATCCATGGAATCCCTGTCCAAAACCCCTTCAAAGTGTAGAAGAAGTACCGTAATATTATCATCGCCACCGCGTTCGTTGGCGAGATCAATCATCTGCGAGGCACCTTTTTCGATATCTTCCTTGTTCTCACTGATGATGAACACCAGTTCAGGATCCATAACCAGATTTGTCAATCCATCTGAACAGAGCATGATCGTGTCACCCGGTCGGATGAGATGTGCCATGACATCCACTTCGACATGCTTCTGGGTACCCAGTGCCCGAGTGATGACATTGCGCATGGGGTGATACCGGGATTCTTCAACCGTCATATTTCCCAGACGGATCTGCATATTCACCCAGGAATGATCCGTGGTTAAAAGAAAACCTTCCCCATCGCGGACCCTGTAAATTCGGCTGTCGCCAACGCTGGCGATATGCAGCGTATTTTTACGGATCATAGCAGCAACGATTGTTGTGCCCATTCCTTCGAGATCCGTGCGTAATTTAGTTGTTTCCAGAATTTTATGATTTGCCAGATGGATAGATTTTTCTAAAATTTGCCCGGGGTGCATATAATAGGAATCGTCTTCCTCACATCGCTTTATCTCATGCTGAACCGACTCTGCAACAATACTTACCGCGAGTTTACTGGCAATATCACCCGCGATATGTCCACCCATGCCATCTGCGACAAGATACAGATCAAGCTCTTCACAGATTTTGAAGTTATCTTCATTAACCTTACGTTTACGACCTATATCTGTTGCACCAAAGGTGGTTGTTTTCATTCCTTTTTCTCGCTGAAATCCATTCACAAGTCAAATAATCATACTACATGATGATAGTCAGATCAGCTTGAAACGTCAAGGAAGAAACCGGACTTGTGACAAGAGGGCTGACAGCATGGAAAATCAATCAGCAATTGTATATCAGCGCTTGTTCCGCTTGATTTTGATATTGTATTTCTCGAGTTTCCTGTCAAGGGTTGGTCGGGAAATCTTTAGCAATTGACAGGCTCGCAGTTTATTGCCCGCTGTTGATGTCAGGATACGCCGAATATGTGCTTCCTCAACATCGTCCATAGATTGGAGTTCCGGCAAATTGTAGCCTACACCGGATCGGGCGTAGAGTACACGAATATCTTCCGGGAGATCCTTCAATTGAATCATTGGGGGGGTTCCGAAAACAACGGCACTATCGATACTCCGTTCAAGTTGAGCCACATTTCCGGGCCAGGAAAATTGTTGCAGGGCTTCCAGCACGTCTGAATCAATGCCTGAAAAGTCTTTTCCCACACGCTCCCCGGCAGCCTTCACGTAATGATGCGCCAGAAGCGGTATGTCTTCTTTACGGGCATTCAAAGAAGGTACTTCGAGAACGGTTGTCTTGATCAAAGAGTATAATTTTTCAGAGAAAGAACCGGTCTGAACTAAAGCCCGGATATTTCGGGGGGATGTTGCGATAAGCCGCACATTTATTCGCCGTGGGGAATCTCCGGTGATACTGATGATTTCTCCGGTTGTTATTACATCGATTAACCGCAATTGTGATTCCATCGGTAAAGCAGTGATGTCATCCAGTAAAAGTGTGCCGCCATTTGCCATCTCAACCCGGCCGGTTGTTGACACATTACCGTGCTTTGCCGCTGTACCGAACAACTCTGTTTCGATCATGACTTTTGACAGAGCTGAACAGCGTACAGTGACCAGTTTCTGGTCCTTTCGATGACTATGGTAGTGGATCATATTTGCGATTAATTTTTTCCCGGTCCCGGGTTCTCCGGTGATCAATACCCCTTGATCATTATAAACCTGGGTTTCCACTTTCTGAAACAACTGTTTCATGATCTCTGTCTGACCGATCATTGAATAGAGTTTGTATTTCCGGGACATTTCTGCAAGCAGCGCCCGATTTTCCTTCAGGATTTTACGGTATTTCAGAGATGTTCTGATAAATTGAAGAGCACCCCGAGCGAAAATAGTGAGATCTCGCAGACTTTGTTCCGGGAACTCCGGGGATTCACCTTTTTTATCGATAAAAATGGCTCCAGATATACTTTTTCCCAGAATGAAAGGAACGACAGCAAATCCACGAATCTGGTAATTACGGATACTTTTCAATTGATTGAATTTCGGATCTGAATGCGGATTATTGCACACGATTAATGTGTCTGCTCCGGTTTTTCTTTTGAGTGCGGAATGGAGAATTTGTACCACGTCATGAATAATACTTGTATCCAGATTTCGGATGATATGTTTTTCTGCCTGGGTAGGGTCGTCATTATTCAAAATCATACATGCACGATCACTTCGAGTGATGCGAAGCGCGGTATCAACGATTCTTTCCAGGAGTTGATCCGAATTTTCGATGCTGTGAATCAGTGGTATAATTTGCTCAAACGATTCAAATTTTACTCCGGTCTCACTCCGGACAGTCATTTCCGAATCAGACGGTATGTCCAGAGCGGCCGCAGCCATGCGCTGGAAATTTATCGCACCCATTCTGCCGAAGAGTTCCCTGGATTTCTTAAAATAAACCTGAGCCGCTTTCTTCTTTTTCGTGACAATGTGCAGTTCACCCATGAAATACATGGTCATAGCGGATTCACACCATCGTTTCAGGTTGTCAAACAACTCCAGACCCGCCTGGAAATGTTCCAGAGATTTCCCGGGTTTATTTTTATTCAAATATATCCTACCCAGGAGTCTATGTGTGGATGCTTCCCCATGAAGCGATTTCTTGGCTTGTGTTTTTTTCAGGCATTGAGTAGCTATGGCCATTGCCTCGTCCAGTTTGCCTGCATGTAGAAGCAGTTCAGATTCGATGAGATCGCAATCGGGGATATCCAATTGAAGATGATCCAGGATTCGGCGGGTGCGTCGAAGATACATTTCGGATTTAGTGAAATTCTGCATCAATTTTAATGTATCCGCCATATATAGATAATTAAACGCGATATGTTTCAGATCTCGTCGTTTCCGGGCAATGGTAAGGGCGTTATCATACGCACCCAAGGCATCGGACCAGTTACCGGTTCGAATGGCAATCAAGGATTTGTGGAAGAAAAGTTTATTTACGATTCGATTATCGCTGACGGTATCCACGTGGGAGAGTATTTTTTTCAATGCATCATTTGCCTGATCCAGGTTCCCGTTGGCGATAAAAATTTCACATTGAGTTTCAATTCCTGCGGCAATGAGATTGGAATCACCAACTTGAAAGGCAAGGTTTACTGCTTCTTCAAGCAGGGAGAGGGCTCCCTCCGGTTTGTCCATGAAAATTTTCAACCGTGCAATCATACACAGCGCTTCCGATAAACATATTGAATCGCCACCCTTCCGTGCCTGGGATATAACCCTTTCATATTCATGGAGGGCATCCCTGAATTTTCCTGTTTTCTGGAAGATCTTACCCAGTTGCAGATACAACCTTAATGTCAGCAAAGGAATACCGATACTGTCCCCGTACTGAATGGATTCTTTCAGGGCGATTTCCGATTTATTAAATTCCTGTTTATCAAAGTAAGCAGCAGAGAGTTCACGAAAAATGATGCTGCTGGAGTAAAAATCACTCTTTATCGGTAAATCTTTAAGGAAGATAGAGATCGTCTCAATAACGGCATCAGGGTTACCGGATCGGTTCTGAATAAGCGTGTAAAATGCCAGCGTTTTCAGACGGGTGTCCATCCCGGTGGTTTTGGGCAGCATGTCCAGGGCCGCTCTCAAATCTATCTGAGCGCTTGGAACATTGCCGGTTTTTAATCGTGCAACCCCCCGGAACAAGAGGAACTTCGCCTTCTCCTTCTTCTGATAAAATCGCGATTCCAAAATTGATTCTGCTTTTTCCAGGGAGATCAGCACTCTGGAAAAATCCTGATTGATTAACTGACACTGCGCCAATTCATAATTCACTTGTGCAATCATGCTTACATTGCGTTCCGGCATGGCTTCAATTGTCTGTTTGAACCAATAAACTGCCGGATGAGATTTACCCTCTTCGCGAAATTTTCGAGCTGCCTTCAATGCCCACTCGCAGCCATCAAACCGGCTTTTTCCCCGGAGCATATGATATGCAATATCCCACAGATTTTCAGGTGACTCTTTCATCAGGTAATCGATGATTTCATTATGCTTCTCATTCTGCTGATATACGGGTATTTCTTCCAGCAGAACTTCTTTCAGGACAGGATGACAGAGGGAGTAGAAAATCTTTTCATGGATCATATTCCGCATGACCAGTCCATCCCGGACCAGTTTCATGAGATGTGTTTCAGAATCCTTTTCCTGGACGAATCCGTATCGAATATCCCGAGCTTCGATGGCACGATTCCAGACAGCTAACGATTTTAGAATTCGCAATTTTGGTTTGGACTCCAAATTAATCATCTGTTGAAACATACGATGGAGGTCGATATCAATGTCTAAATTAACGGCATTATCATCATTGATGAACCAACTTTCATCCTGTTCTTCCAGAATGTTTGCCTCTCTTAAGAACTGTGCAATAAGCACAATCTTCCACGGGATTCCGCGAGAAACGCGATGAATTGTATCGGTCAGGTCAGTCGGGAACGGCGTAACACTTAGTAGAGAACTGAGAAGGATGCCAGTATCCTCCGGATTCAATCCCACCAGTTCAACGGTGCTCAAACGGGATTTGGAAGTGCTATTTATCAATGGTTTCCAAGTATCAACGTCTGTTTCAATCAAAAATAAACACGGAATATTTGCTGGGGATTGCTGTTCCCAATACCGGCCGAGTTCATCCAGAAAGAGCCAGGGAATTTTATCGGAGCAATGGAAATTCCGAATGATGACCACCTGGGGTGAAGATGCGAAATCATCATCGCTGATCTCGAGATCTGCAAGCAGGCGTTTCGCGGCATGGTGGTGTGCTCGATTGAGCACTGCTTTGTCCGCCGCAGCAAATGGATGTTCCATCAGACCCTTACGATAGATCAATGACGTCAGATCTTTAGATATCCGAGGATTAACATGGGACATTTTTTCAAATAGATTCTGGAACAAATCTCGAGAGGATTCGGTTTCTTGATCAAAAACGACATCGACAACATGGGCTCCTGATAATAGGAAATCTGTTCGAATTTCCTGAAGCAGCCGAGATTTTCCGATTCCCTTTTCACCGTGTACCAGAAGAATTTTTCCCTGACCCTGACATGCAGATTCGAATGCCGTCCGCAATTCCTTCAAGGGTAAATTTTGTCCGACAAACATTCCTGAAGTACGCAGGGGCGGTTCCAGTGAAGGCAAATTGGACCCACATAGCGCATTCTTGATGACTGTTGCTGTGGTGGGACGAAAAGAGGGCTCCTTGGCGAGCATTTGTAGAATAATAGAATTCTGTGTTTCGGTGACATTCTCCGAAAGTTCTGCGGGAGATACCGGGTATTGATTTAAATGACTGCTGATAATGGATTGGAGTGAATTCTTCGCGAATGGATTGTCCCCGGTTAAAATCTCGTAAAGAATCACACCCAGTGAATAATAGTCACTTCGATAATCCGGTGAATTTCCTGTGATGACTTCAGGGCTGAGATATGCGGCATAATTTAACCGGTTCTCCATATCCCGTTGATAGATATCCGGGCATCCCACAATATCGTATAGGGAGTAATCGGTTATGGTGACTTTCCACCGCTTTCCCTCTTTGTGTAAAAGAATATTATTGGGATGGAGATCATGGTGACGAAACCCTTTCTGATGCAGATAATCTAACCCGTCGAGGATCTGAGAAACGATATCATTGAATTGTTCCCATGCAGATTTGGATTGATTCATTACACTAAGAAGTGGATTTCCAGGCACATCATCCATTATATGATAGGGGAGACCTTCGGGTCCTATATCCAGGGTGTGGATCTTGACCAGGTTTTTGTGATCAAGTGCAATTAAATACTTGAATTCCTGAGCCAATGAATCGTAATCCATGGGGCATTCAAAAAACAATTCTTTTAAAGCCGCCACTTTCCCTGTTTTCTTGTGTTTCACTTTGTAGAGCGTACCCCACAGACCAGATGCTGCTTTTTTCAGGACACTATAATCCTTCATTTTGATATTTTGTTTCAGTGTCATATTGGAACTCCTGGATTAGATTAAAACCATCCCTCTTCACTTAGTAAAATAGTTTTACATCGAATTGCAAGGAAAATTATTTACAATCGGGTAAAAAGACGCGGATTTACGCCTGGTACTTCCAGTGATTCAGGACATCCGTTACTGATGGCAGACTGCCTCTGCCACCCAGGCCCCGACAGGATAAAGCAGCGGCCGTGGCGGAAAATTCCAAACATTTTTTATGAATATCATCCTGATTTACAAACAAATGTATAAAAGCAGCAGCATAAGCACCATGAAACACATCCCCGGCTCCGGTAGTGTCCAGGATTTCAGTTTTCAGTGATTTGCCATTGAAAACAGTGTGGTTTGTTTTCGCCACATAGCCATTTTTTCCAAGTGTAATAACTGTAATAATTCGTTCCGGGTGATGAATCTTATGAAGGGCTGTCATCGGGTCTCGTGATTGAGAATATTCCAGTGCGAAGTTTCGGGAACAGATAACGATATCGATATCGTTGAGAACTTCCAATATTCCGGGCCGGAGACTTCCGGCATCAATCATGGTGGGAATGCCGTGTTTTTCCGCCAGACTCACTGTCCTGCGCGTTGTTTCAATACCACGGCCGTCAACAAGTACAAGACCAGCACCTGCGATAATCTTTTCCGGAATTTCTTCTGGTAACGGGGTTCTGCTCCCGGTGGCATCCAGAACAACAGTTCGTAAACCAGACTGCTTTTCCACCCAGATATTCGCCCGGGGAGTTCTGGATTCAGGGTCCACAATGATCTGCGATGTGATAACACCGTGCATTTCCAGTTGCTGCCTGACGAACCGGCCATCATGATCATCACCTACAACTGCGATGAGCATACTCTTGCTATCGAGAACAGATGCAGCTGCCATGGCAGTTGCAATTGGGCCGCCACCCTGATGATCCGATTGAACAGCTTCGGTTTTCTGATCCAAAAGTGGATAGGTTTCAACCAGTGCCAGATAATCAGAGACTGCGATGCCAAGACCGAGGATGTATCCGTTGGGATTATTCATTATCGGGTTCTGGATCCATGGAAATATTGCCGGCCAGTTGTCCGCAGGCTGCATCAATTGCCTGGCCCTGGCTCTTACGGATCCGTACCAGAAAACCGGCTTCACTGAGTACATTCTGAAATGCCAGCATTGTAGCCGGATCAGATGGATGGAATCGAGTTCCTTCGATGGGGTTGAAAGGAATCAGGTTGATTTTTGAACGTTTTTTGAGGAGCAATTTTATAAGTTTACGGGCGTGATCCGGAGAGTCGTTAAACCCACGCAGCAAAATATATTCATAAGTGATTTTCTGCTGTCCCGACGGCAGGGGATATTCTTTCAGGACCTTCATCAGCGATTTTAACGGGTACTTGCGATTGATAGGCATCAGCCGGGATCGGGTGCGGTCATCGGGGGCGTTAAGTGATATTGCGAGATTCACACCAAGCCTGGCCTGACCCAATCGCTGAATCTCAGGAACGATTCCGGCGGTGGATACGGTAATCCGCCGGGGCGACCATCCGAATCCCCACTCAGAAGTCAGGGCTTTAATGGCTTTAATCACATTCACGGTATTCAGGAGAGGTTCACCCATTCCCATAAAGACGATATTGCCATGATCCATGAATTCCGCATGCCGGCGGGCAAGAATCAATTGGGAGATGATTTCACCTGAGGATAGGTTACGAATAATGCCAAGGATACCTGTGGCACAAAATTTACATCCCAGAGCACATCCTACCTGACTGGAAATACACAGTGTTTTCCGTTTGTCCCGGGGAAGAAAAACAGTCTCAACCGATTGACTGTCTTCCAAAGCAATACCGAATTTTATGGTGCCATCATTGTGCTCTCTCTGCTGAACGATCCGAGCGCCGGTGATGTGAAATTGTCGTTCAAGTTTTGCCCGGATTGATTTCGACAGATCCGTCATGTCCTGGAAATCCAGTACGTGCTCAGAGTAAATCCAGCGTGTTAACTGTTTGGCCCGATAAGGGGGTTCGCCCTGCCGTACGAGCCACTCTTGAATCTCCTGGAGATTCAGATCAAGAATTGAAGTCGATATGTTGCTCATTCAACCATGAATTCCTTCCGTAAAACCTTGAGGATACATAACAGAATTCACTCCGGAACACCAGTGATCGAGAATTCAGAAGACGATCTTTCCTTGACTTTAATCCTCATTTTATCACAATTAGTAGTAGGACATGCGTTGCCAAACTGAAGCAGGGGGCTTTTATGAAATCGGTTATTAATTCTTTAATCATCCTGATGCTGGTCTTGATTCCAGTGGAATCTTTTGCTGCTTATGATTGGTATTTTCAGCTGGACAGTTGGGAAGCTGCTGAGCCGTTCAATGCTGTTCCCTCCATACAGTGCGAAGATGGGTGTTATAATGGTGATTCAGCAATCGTAATTTACGAGGCGGCCGATAACGTATTAATAACGCATCTGGGGGTCTTGCTTTACGGTGTTTCCGTCTCCGTCCCAATAAATGTCCGTTACTTTGTCAACCCTCCATTTGACATGTTTGGTTTTCCGGATTTATCTGATCCGTATCATCCCAGTCTCGTGCCGTCCATTACTTATACGACAACGGGGTTTTACGTGATGGGACTCGGGGATTGGGGTGCCGGCTATGAGGTTCCATTGAATGCGGGAGACAAATTTGTCATTGAGGTTACGAATATTGGTGATTACAGTTATAATTGTCAGGACGTGTACATGTGTACTGACAATATTCCAGGCATTGACTCAGCAAGCAATCTCGTCTGGGATTTGCCTTCTGATTGCTCCCAAAAGGAATTTATCTGGGCTACACATTTTGGTCTGCAACATGATTTTGTTATTCGGGCGGGTTGGGAAATCCCTGACCCAACAGCCACTCCTTTCCCCACGGCCACTCCTTTCCCTACGGTGACGCCGACCAATACGCCAACACTAACTCCTACAGCAACGGCTACAACAATTCCCAGCAATACACCCACTTTCACACCGACAAATGTACCAACTCAAACCGCTACTTTCACGGCAACGTTTACGCCTACGCAGACACCGACAGAGATACCGACCTTTACGGCAACATTCACGCCGACGTCAACACCGACGCCCTCAATGACACCGACTCACACACCGACACACACACCGACACACTCGCCGACTCCAACCGCGACCCCGACCCCGACGAACACCCCAACGGAAATCCCCACTGTCACTCCTCCCCCCACTTACACACCACTCCCCACATATACGCCGTTCCCCACGTATACGCCGCCGCCGTTTACGCACACGCCCACTCAAATTCCGACATTTACCTTGACGCCGGTTCCAGATACGCCGACGTCGACCCCGACGCATACGCCCACAGACATACCAACGTTCACTCCCACGGAAATCCCCACGGGCACGCCCCCCCCCACCTACACACCCCTCCCCACTTATACGCCATTCCCAACCTATACACCGCCACCGACATTCACACCAACAGAGACGCCCACACAGTCGCCGACACACACGGCAACGCATACGCCCACAGGCACGCCCCCCCCCACCTACACACCACTCCCCACATATACGCCATTTCCCACCTATACACCGCCACCGACATATACTCCGACTTTTACAATGACGCCGGTCCCCGATACACCTACGCCGACTACCGAACCGACTCATACCCCCACTCCGCCACCCACTGCAACACAGACCTTTACGCAGTTACCGACATCTACCGCTACAGGAACGCCGACAGCTACTTTTACGCCTACACATTCACCGACGCCTACGGATACTCCCACACAGTCACCGACGCCTACGGTGACTCCTACACAGTCACCGACGCCTACGGTGACTCCTACACAGTCACCGACTTCTACGGTGACTCCTACACAGTCACCGACTCCTACGGTGACTCCCACACCGACCCATGAGCCTTACCGAATACCGTTTTACGACCCTTTCGAAGAAATATTGCCCTGGGATGTCTGGCCACTCTACGGGAATTGTCTCTGGCATCGTGAGACTGCCCGGTATCTGAGTTTTTCACATAGTTGGGCATATAATCGTGGGGATCCCAATTACGATTACAATACCGGTACACGCAATGCGTGCGCCCTGGTTTCCCCCCTCATCACACTGGAGGGCGCCATTCAGCCGGAATTCAGTTTTTATGACTGGATTGAGCGTGAATCCCGGGATGATTTCGATCTCTGTGTCGCTGAAATCTCAACGGATTATGGTGAGTCTTGGACCTCAATCTTTCAATTGACCGGGATCAGTCCGGAATGGCAGCGCCGAGGACCATTCTCGCTGGAACAATACGTAGACGAAATTATTCGGATTCGCTTCCGATTCGATACGGTGGATACACAATTCAATACGTTCGAAGGCTGGTACATCGATGATGTCCTGATTCAGGAGCGTCCTGCCGAGACTCCGACCCCGACCCCTTATGCCGGTGAATCCGGTGTTGATCTGAGATTGAATGATGACATGCTGTATGAGGGTGAACTATTTCTTCTCGAACTGGATTATCTGAACTCGACTACGGTGGATGTGACCGCTGACGTTTATGTTGTACTGGATGTCTATGGCAGTTATTATTTCTGGGACGGTTGGACACAGGATCCGGAATTCAAAGTCAGAACAATGCCGGCCCAGGATGTTACGACGGAAATCATATTCAATTTCATCTGGCCTTACTATGCCGGTAACTTCGATGATTTTCTCATCTGGGCTGCGGCACTGCGACCAGGCACTCAGGAAATAATCGGTCGGTATGATCATGTCAGTTTCGGCTGCAATCAGTATTGATTATTGTTTACGGATCGGGTGAAATGAATTTTCAGGTCCGATCTCAGAGATTCTGAAAAATACGTCCCATACCTTCGACAATTTCATTGTGTGGTTGCCTGTCGTGTTGACGCATCCACACATTCTTTGCTTTATAAAGTAATCTGATCTGTTTTTCCTGGTTTCCCTGAATTTCCTGGAAACTGGCCTGGTTGTACAGAATGATTGCATATTCACTGACCGCGTTGTGATCCAGGAAAAACCAGAGATCTTCCGGGATTTCCTGTGTGTTGTGTGAGATGAATTTAAAGGGACCGTCAGGCTCGGATAAAAATTGAAAATAAAGATTCCCCGGGGATAGATAATGCTGGTAACCGGTTGTGTCGGAGCCAAGTTCCCAGGAAACGGATCGGCTGCTCACCGCTTTACTCATGATTTGATTGAGTATCCTCATGTAATTGTTGAAATCCTGATCTGATGCAGCTTCTCCGGGCTTGATGAACTGACCCGGGGTTAATTCCCTTTCGCGGGTTTCAGAATTTCCAAATAGAGATGGATATTTCTCCTGAAGACGATCCAATTCACCAGGCCATGAAATAGTGGGTCGATGAAAGTGGATAACATCCGGTCGCCGATTCTCACACACCTGAAGATATCGAACAAGTGAGTACCCATTATCCCCATTAGTGACGATCATGCTGCTTTCCGGAAGATCGCGGAGTAGTGTTTTACCTAACTTCCATGCGTGATAATGCCGGTTCTTAGACACGTGAGCCAGGTTATTGATAAAAAGAAACCCGGATATTCCAAAAATTAGAAGAATGACAACGGTCAGTTTCAGGCGGATAGATACGTTTGGGAATCTTAAAATTGCTCCGACGATTTTATCGCAGGTGAGTGCTGCCAAGATCGCAATCAGGAAAATTAACGGAATCAGGAATGAATGATCTGGCGGGTAAAGGAGAAATGCACCATGAGCTCCTATAAACAGAATGACAAACCATCTGAGTTTGGGGCGGGAGACGGCAAGACCTATGCCGACGATACCCAGAAAAAATACCGAAATTCCGGACTGCTTAATCAATAATCGCGTAATAACTGTCAATCGCTGGACAATGGGTTCCAATGTCTCCGGCCACATTTTGGCGCTGTAATGCCGCGTAAAATAGTGATCACCTAATCGCTCCAGGGTATTCGGTTCGCCAAAATTTATGAGTGGATCAGCAGACGATCGGATGGGAAGGTAACATAATGATGAAATACCCAATATAAATACTAGTACCAGGATCATTAACCTTCGCATATCCAGGGTTCTGAGGTGGCGTATCCCAAGCACCAATATGGCGGGACTTAACAAGAGTGTGGATAGGTGGTGGGCAAGTGACAGGCCAAGAAAAAAAAGTCCCAAAGCCAGAGATCGAAATGTTTTTCCTGTGATGAAGAACATACTTAATACGATCAGGAAAATAGAAAAGGTGTAAATCTCTGTGACAGATGATTCCAACCAGATTTCATGTGTAAGCCCTGTGAAGAACGCACCCATAACAGCACCGGCGACAGATAACCCAAGAGAGATGAGAAATCGAAAAATAACGGCAGATGCCAGTGCTCCGAAAATGGCGGATACCAGATTCAGCCGGAATCCGATATCTCCCACCGGTAGCTTAGAGAAGAAAAATCCAACGATTGTATAAACGGGATACCCGGAGGGGTGACAGATGCCGAGGGTAGAGACAGCAGACGTCAATTCCCCGGCATCTTTCCAGTAAACAGTCGGGCACAACGTCATCAGATTAACTCCCAGGATAACCAGGAATACTAGTGCAAAGATTTTATCCTGATCTGTGGGAAATAACGTAAACATTGACTTTCTGAATCCTCCTTAAGACGACTTTGCCTTGGTGACCCGTTAAAGTCAATACAAGTGTCCGAGGTGTAAATCGCAGTGGTGACAATTTGTGGCACCTGTCATGCTGATAATTGGCATGTATGGTAATTGATTGTAATTATTGAGTTTTCATTGCTGAAGAACCCGGATGTACTCTTATTGGTGACGGAATAGGTGTAAAGGTATGGCGAAATTTTGATTTGACATTTACTGTTTTCGTTCTATAATGAGGTCCATGAATGGCAACGAGTTCAATGTTTATAAGATTCTAAACGTTATTAATCAATTATTTTCCATGCATTATTCAGCATGGCATGAAGATTGCTACTTAGGATAGTCAGCGTTAGTGGAAACATTAAGTTTCCCATAGTTCAATAACTTTTTTCTGAGGAGGAAAAAAATATGTTTATCAGACGGGGTGAAAAAGGATTTACACTCATCGAATTGTTGATCGTTGTTGCGATCATCGGAATCATTGCTGCCATCGCGATCCCGAGCTTGCTCAGGTCCAGAATGTCAGCTAACGAAGCTGCCGCCATCGGTTCATTGAAAACCTTGGCAGCCGCTGAAACGGATTACAACAACAACTCCTCACCGCACACATACACAGGTTTCCTTGATAACCTGGGTAGCGGTTTTGGAGCTGGTAATGTTCCGTTTATCGATCCTGCACTGTCTTCCGGTTTGAAATCAGGTTATACGATTTTACTGGAAGCCTCAAGTGTTGCGGATGGAAATGGTTCCTACTGGTCCTGGTCAGCAACAGCATGGCCGGTAGTCTTCGGTTCAACCGGTATCCGGAGCTTCTACATTGATGAAGCTGCGGTTATCCGCGGTGATGACATTGGTGGTGTTGGCGGAAGCAAAGCGTTACCATCGATCGACTAATAGTCACTTAGCTTGACTAAAAATTGGCCGGGATTTTTCCCGGCCTTTTTTTTTGTGCCCGGCAGGGCACATCCTTAATATTGACGTTGATCATGGGTGATGACATGCTTAATCTATGCGAGGCACATGAATGAACCGAATCTCAAATGGAATTGGTCGCAAATGGAATCAGATTTGAGGAAACGAACCTTTTCGGACCTGGCAATCGAGCCTATTGGTCCGAATAAGCCCTTTCAGATTTCTGGATCGATTAAGTTGGTCATCATACTGGCTCTGACATTTCTGGCTTATGCTCAGACTCTGTCGTTTGATTTTATTATTGATGACGAGGCTATCATCCTCGGCAATGCATCGATCCGTTCATGGGAAAACGCCATGAAGGGTCTCAACTCCCATCTGTTTCAGGGGTTCGATTCTCAATTGATGAGTAATATTTACAGACCGTTTTGGTTGCTTTGGGAGACATTGTGCTATTCACTTTTCCAATATCATCCTGCCGGATGGCACTTGGGGAATATCCTTCTACACGTGCTTGCAACATTTTTAACCTATATTTTTGTAAGACGTCTTACGGATAAACCGGATACGGCTTTACTTGCTTGCATGATTTTCGGGCTTCATCCCGCCCATACGGAATCTGTCGCCTGGGTTTCCGGTGGAATGGATATTTTGGCATCCCTATTTATTCTGCTCACCATGATTCTGATCATGGATTTCCTTAAAGGTGGATCGCGGAATCGGCAGGTTATCCGGCTTTCCATGGCCCTAATCAGTTCTGCGGCAGCTATGCTGGTAAAGGAAACCGGAATTATTACACCCCTGATGGTTGCGCTATGTGCCGGAATGATCCCAAATCAAGTGTCCCCGGTTAGAAGGATAACAAATGCAGTGCGGATTGCATTGCCATTTTTTCTTTTAGCAGCTCTCTATCTTATTCTCCGAGTTGTAGTATTGGGAAAAATCAGCGGGACTTCCAGTGATATACCGTTGGATTCCATTATCCTGACCTGGCCGTATCTTGTTTCGCTGTATAGCAAACTCCTGATTATTCCCTTCAATTATAGTCTTTACTACCCCTATCTACCGGTTACTGCTTTTCTATCATTACGATTTTTCATACCGATCTTTCTGATCGGATTAGTCACTGCAGTATTGATTTACTGGAGCCGGCTCAGTGGTGTTTCCAAACATGTCAGCTTTGCATGTGGATTGATGATTATTCCTCTGATTCCCGTGTTCAAACTTGATTTACTGCCGCGCCATGAGATCATCCACACACGTTTCCTGTATCTACCGCTTCTGGGATTCGCCCTTCTGGCAGCACTCGCCCTCGAATCAACCGGCAGGTGGTTGGACAGACAGGAAATCGTACCGGCAGTTAAATATAGTGGGATCCTCATTCTGGCGGGCTTACTGTTTGCAAGTGTCACCGTGGAAAGTCGACCATTCCGTAATAATTTCACGATTTACTCACGTGCAATCCAGATCGCACCCAAAAATTCCATTGTCCGTGTCAACCTCGCCAATCAGTATGTTTTGCGGCATGACACCATCCGGGCTTTCAATCTTTATGAAGAGATTTTGATAGATGATCCCGAGGACTGGCTTACAAATTATAATGCCGGTTATACAAGTTACCTTCTTGGCAAATCAGATCAGGCGATCCGCTACTTCACGCAATCCATAACCATCAATCCTTCCGACAGCGACCAGTTCGCATATCTGGCTCTGGCGCATCTTCGGATTGAAAATGTCCATGCAGCAGGAGTCGCTATAGGCGAAGCGATTCATCGGCGTCCCGACGGTAAAAGCTACAATTACATATTGGGTATGGTTCATAAGATAAAAGGAAATTATCAGGAAGCCGCCGGAGCCTTTGAAATGGAACTGTCTTTCCATCCGGAATTTGAAGAAGCAAAAAAACAGTTGGAAAGTGTCCGATCAGGTATTTTTCCTGACGAACTGGAGTCCAGGAAATGACAACAAGCAATGACCGGGAAAACAGGCCCATTTCGCGATTACCGGCGAGTCGGTGGAATCCTTACACTGCAATTCCTGCGATCATTTACATTGTAGCAGTGTTCGTTTTCATGAAGAACCATTACTCTGTTTTGGATTTCCCTCTTGACGATGCCTGGATTCATCGGGTTTATGCACGCTCTTTTGCCTTCGGGCACGGGCTCGCATTTAATGTTGGTCAGCAGGAAGCTGGTTCAACCAGTCCACTGTGGGCCATTGTAACAGCACCGGCGCACTGGTTTTGGATTATGGGAACTGATTTTGTAGTGTCCGCTGTGAAGGTTATTACCGTTATGCTCGGTTTAGTTTGCGTTCTAACAACCCAGCGCATTGCGTCACGCCTGATCGGATCACAGGTGGGCGGTACTATTGCAGCCTCCTTGTACGCGCTGGATCCAAAATTTCTTTTTTCCACGTTATCAGGAATGGAGACAGTTCTTTTGGTTGCAGTACTGGTCGGTGCCTGTCTGATGCTCATGGAGAAGAGGCTGCTGTTCTTCCTTTTGCTGATCGGTCTTGCACCTGTTGTTCGACCCGAAGCCCTGGTTGTTTTGCCCTGCTCCCTGGTGGGAATCAGTCTCATCTGGCGGACAGACACGCGAGTCTGGCTGAAAACCATCGCCGGGTTCATTCCGATCCTGCCCATATTGATGTGGATCGGTTTCTG
>SWBX01003720.1_pt2 | contig 36304 bp, 34 predicted proteins | sample 4693051 | NCBI WGS metagenome assembly SWBX01 (sample SAMN10267272, study PRJNA491770) | bioreactor metagenome | isolation source: DHS bioreactor inoculated with marine | place: Japan: Omine Ridge, Nankai Trough | reverse complement strand
TTTTTTTTGCATTGTGAAATGTGTGAGGTATTATATCTCGGATAAGTACATATATAAATCCTCCAGCTGCAAATCCCATTAGTGGAGCCATCAACCAAGCTACAGATGATAATAATAAAGTGAGTGCAATACCTATAAATATACTGCCAGATATTATGAAATTATAGAGTAAGGCTTTCTTAGTCGAATAACCAGCCTCTTTGAAAACAAAAAATTCAGAGATTTCTTGTACTATTTCGTGTAGAAAAATCCCAACTGTAGCTACTATCCCAACATGTACATTCACCATAAAAGCACCTACTATAAGTATTCCATCACCAACATTATGAAAAGCATCACTCCACATCATGCGTTGTGCGTCTATGCAGGAATGTTTATTTCCGCAGTCCGGCGGAAGAGAGTGATGATGATGTCCTGATGGCATAAATCTTGTAATTATTTCTATTAGGATAATTCCAAATAAAATACTTGATATTGTGATTAATATTGATTCTGAAAGATGAAACGTTTCTCTAATTAGAGAGTAGGCAAGTACTGCAAATACACCACCAGCGAATGCAGTTAGATATTTGGAATTTTTTTGGATAAGACCTCCAAATCCTTTCCACACAAAAAGTACTCCAACTAAAGAAGCTAGCATTACAGCGAATGCAGATAATATTATATATAAAATCATATTATGTATTTATTTTTAATAACTGTTCTATTCTATAAACAATAGGGGATGTTGTCAAGTAATTGCAAGTAAGTTGCATTTATGATAGTCTAGATGCAAGTGTTAGTTATAAATTAATTTGTATGGATAAGAAAAAAGAATATAAACAATTACTACATGATGTAGGATTAAAGGCTACAAATTCTAGGATTTATGTTTTGAATTTTTTTGATGATGTCAAAAGGCCAGTCTGTGTTAAAGATATAGATGAAAATATTAACTGCATTGATAATGTAACTATTTATAGGATTGTTGATATTTTTTTACAAAAGGGAATAGTTAGGGCTGTACATGTATGTGGAGATAGTAGATTTTTTGAATTAGCTGCATTACCTCATCATCATCATATTATATGTAAGGAATGTGGTATGATTGAAGATATTAATAATTGTAATTTGAAAAAAGTGATAAAAGAAATAGAAAAGGGTAGTTGTAAATTTAATAGTATAACAGAACATACTTTTGAGCTTTTTGGAATTTGCAAGGAATGTAAGTAATATATTTTTATGATAATAAAACAGAAAGACATTTTTTTTCATGAGATTGATTATTCAGAAATAAATGATTCAATTGTCATTTTGGACATTGATGGAACATTGGCGTGTAGCTCAAAAAAAACCATTGATGAAAATGTTTTAGTAATCATAAGAAAATTACAAAAAAATAATTCAGTCTATGTATTTTCAAATAATTATAATGGTGTAAGAAGCCGAGAAATAGCAAAAAGTATAAATTTGCCTTACATTGAATCACCATATAAAAAGCCAAATAAAAAAGTATTACATTATATAGACGGTGACATTTGTGATGTTGTTACTATAGGGGACAAATATTTAACAGATGGCTTATTTGCACAATTTATAAAGGCTGAACACATTAGAGTAAAAAGGTATCGTTGCAAAGAGGATTCTATAGCTGATAAACTGGCATGTTGTCTAGATGATATTGTCTATTTTTTTGCTAAATCAGTGAGACTTGTTAAATAGGTGTAATTGAAAGAAAAAAGTCTAAATAACGTAATAGATTGTAGTTAGATATTAATTCATGGAAAATAGTGATATTTACAATAAGACAGATATAGAACTTGTATCTTTGACTAAAAAAGATCCAGCTGTTTTTGGTATTATCATGGAAAGATATGAGTCTAGGTTTATGGCTTATATTAAAAGAATTTCAGCTGTTACAAATGAAGAGGCTGAAGATATTTTGCAGGATAGTTTCTTGAAGGCATATCAAAATTTAAATAGTTTTGATGATAAGTTAGCTTTCTCTTCTTGGATGTATCGGATAGTGCACAATGAAACAATAAGTGCATGGAGAAAAAATAAATCAAGACCACAAGGCAATTCAATTCAAGTTGATGATGAATTTTTTGAAAGAGTTATTGATTCTCATGATGTAATAAAAAACATAGATGATGAGTTCATGATTGATAAGATGAAAGATGTATTTATACAAATGGATGATAAATATAGAGAAGTATTAGTTTTGAAATTTATAGAAGATAAAAGTTATGATGAGATTTCAGATATTTTAAAAAAACCACCAGGAACTGTGGCGACTCATATAAATAGGGCAAAGAAACAATTTAAGACTTTATGTGAAAAAAGTGACATTAATTTTTTAATTCAATAAGTATGACGGCAAAAAAAGCATCAAAATGTGCAATGGATAAAATTTTGCAAGGGAAGGTGAAGCAAGTACCTTCTTGGCATTTTGTGTTGAAAAATTTCATACTATGGCTTATTGGTATTACTTGTATTATAGCAGGTGCCTTTACAGTGAGTCTTATCATTTTTACAATTGCGAATAGTACATTATTTATTGATAATATTGCTTCTGATCATGTTGGTAAAAGAATAGTTGTGGCGATGCCTGTGCTTTGGATTTTTGTGACTGCTATTTTTATTCTATTATTTAAGGTTTTTATCAGACATACAGATAGTGGATATAAATATTCTATAGCAATAATTATACTTGCAAATATATTTTTGAGCTTAATTATGGGGGTTGCCTTGTATTTGAGCGGGATAAGTTATTTAATCGATGATGTTTTAGGTGAATTAAGACACTATAATAGTGTGGAAAAAAGGCATGGAATAATGTTTAATAATCCGGATCATGGAGTTATTGTTGGACGAGTTGTAGGATGTGCTAAGGGAGATTATTTTACACTGATGTCGCCTACAGGTGAAAAGTGGCAAGTGATGAATGATCATATAGAGCAAGATAAAAGAGCTGAGATAAAAGATGGTCAAGTATTTTTAGTTGTTGGTAAAAAAATTGATAATAATATATTTGTTGCTTGTGATGTAAAGCTTCGCGGAATGAAAGGTGGTAGTGAACATGTAATAAGGAAGCGTATAAGATCTATGGATAGATATAATGAAAATAAAGAGTCAATGTGTAATTGTGAGCAAGTATCGCCGAATATGAATCTAATGATACAAGAAGCATGTGATGGTATTTTTTGAAAGAAACTAAAATAGTATTCGTAGTAATTAATGTGACAGGGGTGATGTATATTAACTAAATAAGTATATCAAATATGATGAATAAAAAAAGAATCATAATAAGTTCATTTGTTACGGTGCTTGCTGTAGGAACAATAGGTGCAAGTTTCGTAAGCGCTAATGTTGATAAAAGACATGAGCGAGTGCAGGATGCAATTAGAAATAATGATTTTAAAGCATTTGCACAAGCTAAAGAAAGTTGTCCAATAGCTCAACGCATAGATAATAAGAAAGATTTTGAGGCAATAAAACTTGCACACGATTTACGTGCAGAAGGAAAATATAAAGAAGCAAGAAATGTATTAGAATATGCAGGAATTGAACATCCTGGAAGAAAGGTGATGAAGCATAAACGGGATGTAGATGTAAGAAATGCTATAGAAAAAGGTAATTGGGAAGAATTTACAATTGCAGCAAGAAAAAAAGCAATCGCAACTAAAATTGATACAGAAGAAAAATTTAATTTAATGGTAGAAGCTCACGAATTAAGGGTTGAAGGGAGATATGAAGAAGCTCATGAAATAATGCAAGACTTGGGAATGCACAATAGGGGAAGAAGTTATATGAAGTAACTTAAATGAAGTAGAGAAATTTAACAACGAACATTTGAGAAAATGTTCGTTGTTTTATATTGCTGAAAAATGTACTTTTGTGATAGAATTAATTTATATATGTATTTGAAAATAAAATAAATTATGGGGAGAAAAAAACAAGATGATAATGAGGAATATGAGGGAGATGGTGAAGAGTTCGCAGCACTGAGTGTAAGCGGTCATGCGAAGCGTTCGATAGCAGCAATTTTTTTGTTTGTTTTTGCTGTGATTTTTTTGTTGGGATTTTTTGATGCTGCTGGAGTCGCTGGGGCAAAAATGACAGATTTACTAGGTCAGATTTTTGGTTGGGGTAAATATTTAGCAACACTAGTTTTTGTGTATGTTGGAATAATTTTACTTAGAAAAAAAGTAGAAACTAAATTTTATGTAACGAAGATAGTTGGGATGGCTCTGGCTTTCTGGGGATTACTTGCTCTTATGCATTTACTATCTGTTGATCCTACACAATTTAAGTCCATGGCTAGTAATGGATCTGGTGGTGGATATTTGGGTTATGTATTGGCTATGTCCTTAGCCAAGTTTTTAGGTAAAATTGCTGGGGCTATAGTATTGGTTGCTGTTATTGCTATTGGATTTATAGTTGCTTTTGACATGTCTTTGGTTGGACTTGGAGACAAAGTACCATCTATGAAAAAAAATGATAGTGAAAAAAAGTTTGGTTTCTTTTCGCGAAAAGAAGATGCTGATGAGTTTACTCAAGACGATGAAGAATTTGAAGAGGATGAAAATGAGGATGTTGAATCTGAAGTGATGGAGGGAGACGCTGATGAGGAATTTGGCAATGATGAATTTGACGATGTGGAAGAGGACATTGAAGAGATAAATGTAGAAGAAATGCCAGTTGCTAAAACTCCGACAGCAGCAGATAAGGCAGAAGAAATTATTGCCGATAGAAAAGATGACACAAAACAAATGACACAACCAATAAATGTTGATTGGGAATTACCACCATTGAAGCTTTTGAAAAGAAGTGGTACAGCTGCTAAGGGTGGTGATGTGAAACAAAGAGCTCAAGCAATACAAGAAACATTTCAAAATTTTGGCATTGCAATGGAACTGGAAGATATTGTCACTGGTCCAACAGTTACTCAATTTAGTTTCCGTCCTCAGAGTGGTGTGAAGCTTTCTAGGATTACTGCTCTGAATGCTGATTTAGCACTTGCTCTAGCAGCACATCCAATACGAATTGAGGCTCCGATTCCAGGTAAATCACTTGTGGGCATAGAAGTTCCAAATAGGGAGACTGCTATGGTAAGAATGAGAAATTTATTAAACACAGATGAGTTTGATAATCCTGATGAAAAGTTATTGTTAGCTCTGGGTGAGGATGTTAATGGTGATTATATATTAGAGGATTTGGCAAAAATGCCACATCTACTTGTAGCAGGTACAACGGGTGCTGGTAAGTCAGTTGCTATAAACGGCATACTTTTATCATTGCTTTACAAAAATTCACCAGAAGATTTGAAATTAATATTGGTGGACCCTAAGAGAGTTGAATTATCTTTGTATCAGGGTATACCACATCTACTATCTGATGTTATTGTAGATAATGGAAAGGTTGTTAATGCGCTCAAATGGGCTGTAAGCGAGATGGAAAGAAGGTACAAGTTATTGCAAGAAACAAAGTCAAAAAATTTGGAATCGTATAATGTAAAAAGAAAGGCTGGTGGAGAACGGACGTATGCTGATCCAGATACGGATGAAATGGTTACAGAACCCATGGAAAATCTACCAGTAATAGTAATTGTAATAGATGAATTATCAGATCTGATGTCTTCGCATGGAAAAGAAGTTGAAGGTGTAATTGTGAGACTAGCTCAGATGTCACGTGCAATTGGAATTCACCTAATATTATCAACTCAAAGACCAAGTGTGGAAGTTATTACAGGATTGATTAAGGCAAATATGCCTACACGAATTGCATTAAAAGTTAATTCTAGTATTGATTCACGTACAATTTTGGATGCAACTGGAGCTGAAAAATTGGTTGGAAATGGAGATATGCTTTTCAGTGGTCCAAATACATCAACACCTGTGAGGTTGCAAAATCCATATGTATCAGAAGATGAAATAGAAAAAGTTGTGAATTTTATCAAAAGACAGGCAGAATCAACTGGTGCATATAGCATTGATGAGGATTTTGGAGATGAGGAATCAGGAGGTGCTACTGGACTAACCTCTGTGGACTTTAGTAGCCCAGTTGGAGTAGGTGGTAGTAATTCAAATTCGGGAGAGTCAGAAGATGCAGTTTATGGAGAAGCTAAGGAGATAGTTATAGCAGCAGGAAAGGCTTCAACTTCATATTTACAAAGACAATTGAGAATAGGGTATTCTAGAGCAGCTAGACTCATGGATGAACTAGAAGAAAATGGTGTAGTGAGTCCTCCAGACGGTTCTAAGCCTAGAAAGATATTAGTACAACAAGAAAATTCTGAGGTGCAGGAAATTGATGAAGCATAACAAATTAATTTTGTTTGAATAGTATTTTCTGGGATAGGTATATATAATTTGCTGAATTGATAGTGTTTTATGGAAAAGAAAAATTTTACTCGAAAGAAAGTACAGTCATTTACTTTAGGTGAAACGCTAATGCAAATGAGAGAAGGACGGCGAATGCGTTCTAATGATTTAGCACATGAAATTAATGTAAAAGCTTCATACATAGATGCTTTGGAAATAGGGGACTATGACAATCTTCCTATGAAAGTATATGTAAAGGGATATGTTAGGTCATATGCTAGATTTTTTGGTGTTTCAGATAAAAATCTCTTAGATATGTTTGAGAGAGAATATAGTATTTATCAAAATATAAACAAAAAAGATGAAGAGGAGGAAGTTCAGAGGTTGCCTAAGGTTCCTAAAATTGTTTTTACGCCAAAAATTATTGTAGTAATAATTTCACTAGTGGCATTATCGGGAATTGGTTTGTATTTATATTTCAGTGTTGATAACTTTATCTCATCACCATGGCTTATTGTAGAAAATCCTGTAAGTGGGAGTGTTATAAATAATAATAAAGTTGAGGTAAAAGGAAAAACAAGAAGTAATTCCCAAGTATTTATAAATGATCAACAAATTTTTGTAGATATGGATGGAAAATTTAGTGATATTGTGAGCTTAAATAATGGATTGAATGCTATAAATATTAAAAGTGTAAATAAATTTGAAAAAGAAAGTGTAGAAAAAATAGTAATTGAAGCAAATTATGAAATTGAAAAAACTGAGGAAATTATAGATAAAAAGGTTCATTTAATAATAAAGTCAATGAAGGGTCCTGTATGGATACAGGTCGTTTCTGATGGTGTTCAGATTTACAATGACACATTAGAATTGGATGAGGAAAAAACATTTGATGCAATAGATAATATAAATATAACCACTAGTAAAGGTGATGATACATTTATAAAGTTTGGAGATACTGAGGATTTTGAAACAATTAATGATAATCCTGGAATAGTTCGTGATATAAATTATGATATTAATGGACTTGTTAACGAAGATATTGAAGAAAAAGAGAAAAAAGATGACAATAAATAAATATTTGCTATAATAAATTAAGTAAACAAATTTATGTATGATGGGGATGCATGGGGATATAATTAATATAAATTATTTTTATGGCAAAAAAGAAAGATATGAAGAATGATGATGTGAAAAAAGATAATGGAGTTGATGCTGTTGTTGATGAGATTCGTACTAAATTTGGAGATGGAATGCTTATGAAGCTAGGGGATGCTAAGAGGGTTGATGTAGATACAATTTCTACAGGAGCATTGTCACTTGATATTGCACTTGGTGTTGGTGGAGTTCCACGTGGTCGTGTTGTTGAAATTTATGGGCCAGAGTCTTCTGGAAAGACAACGCTAGCTTTACATATTGCAGCAAATGCACAAAAAAATGGTGGCGTAGCAGCTTTTGTGGATGCTGAGCATGCATTGGATCCTGAGTATGCACAAAAAATAGGTGTAAATATAAATGAATTATTGGTTTCACAGCCTGACGCAGGAGAACAGGCTCTAGATATAGTAGAAACACTTGTTAAATCGGGTGCTGTAGACGTTGTGGTTATTGATTCTGTGGCAGCACTAACACCTCAATCAGAAATTGATGGTGATATGGGAGATTATCATGTGGGTAAACATGCGAGGCTTATGAGTCAGGCAATGCGTAAGCTTACTCCAGTCATTGCAAAATCAAGTTGTGTTGTGATTTTTATAAATCAAATCAGGATGAAGATTGGAGTAATGTTTGGTAGTCCAGAAACAACAACTGGTGGAAATGCTTTAAAGTTTTATTCATCTGTTAGACTAGATGTTCGGCGAGCTGCTCAGATTAAAAAAGGTGATGAGATAGTAGGAAATCATGTAAAAGTGAAAGTTGTAAAAAATAAAGTAGCAGCGCCATTTAAAATTGCAGAATTTGATATTATGTATAATGAAGGAATTTCACTTGCTGGAGATGTATTGGATGTTGGTGTTGAGTATGGTGTTATAACAAAAAAAGGTCATTCATATAGTTATAAGGAAGATAGACTAGGTGTTGGTAGAGAGAAAGCTAAGACAGAATTAAATCAGAATGAAAAGGTATTAAATGCCATAATGAAGGAAGTTCATGAGGCTGTAAAAAATGGTAAAGCAGATGAACAAAATACAGATGAAAAAAAAGCAACAGCAGTTAAAAGTGCAAAATAGCATGAAATATTATTATGTGATATAATAATAATGTTTATTAAATACAAAAAAATAAAATAAAATTATGTCATTGTTTTCGTCTAAATCAGAATATTCTTTAGGAATAGATTTTGGGACACAGTCAATAAAGGCTGTTGAGTTAAAGATGGTTAAAGGAAAAGCGCATCTAGTTAATTATGGATGGGTTGATGTTACTAATGTGAAGGAAACACCTGATGCATATGATAGTGATTATGCACAACGATTGAAAGATGCGTTGGGTGAGTTATTGATCCAGATGAAACCTCATACAAAAAAAGCAACTGTTGCAATACCAAGTTTCAATGGACTTGTTATGGTTATTGATTTTCCAAGAATGAATGAAAAAGAGCTTTCTGATGCAATGAAATTTGAGGCTCAAAAGTATATACCAGCATCTTTGGACGAGGTTAATGTTAGTTGGGAAATTATTGAGGAAAAAAAGGATGCAGTTGAAGCAGCGGATGATGGTATAAATCAAAAAACAGGAAGTTCTGAAAATATGAAGGTGTTGTTGGTAGCAGCTCCAAAAAGTGAAGTTCAATATTACGATAGTTTATTTGAAAAAGTCAGTACGTCAATTTCAACTTTGGAGTTAGAATCATTTTCACTAGTTAGGTCAGTTATAGGGAATACGAAAGGTCGGTTTGTACTTGTTGATTTTGGAGCAAAGACTACAAATATAGTTTTTGTAGAAGATGGTCTTGTATCAGTAAATAGAAGCGTTGATATTGGTGGGGTAAATATTACAAATGCAATAATGCAGGGCATGAACATTTCTAGAGAAAAAGCTGTTTCTTTGAAAAAAAATGGAGAAAATTATTTTTCAGGACCAGCAAAAATTGGATTTCCATCACTTAGTAATATAGGCAATGAGATAAAAAGAGTTTTGAGTGCGCAACGAAGTAATAAAATAGAGGAATTAGTGCTTTGTGGCGGAGGAGCTGAACTTGTGGGATTGCCTGAATTTTTTGAAAAAATGACTGGATTAAAAGTTGTTTTAGGTAATCCACTTAGTCACATAGTTTTTGATGAAGAAAAATCAGGAAATATAAAAGAATTAGGGAATTTGTTGTCTGTCTCCATAGGACTTGCTTTACGTGATTTGGAGGATAAAAAGTAAATATTTGAAGATAAATAAAATATAAGTAACATAAAAATAAATATATGGTTTCTGGAATAGGATTTCAAAGTTCGTCAGAAAAAGATAATAAAGTAAAAGCTCGTAATAAAACAGTTTCAAAGGGTACTGCGATGGGTACAATTTTTTTACTTATTACAATAGCAGCTTGGTTTTTTTTGGACATGAAACAAAAATCTCTAGAAAAAGAGGTTGCTAAAATTGAAAATGAAATAACAGCAGAAGGAATAGCTGCAAGTAATGCTCTTTCGGATGAAATTAAAGATATTGCTTCAAGGTCATACACTATGGAAAAAGAATTATATCGTGGATATGATTCAAATGATATTTTAGAAATATTGGAAAAATCAATGATTAAAAAATCTTCTGATGATTCTGGAAATCGTGTTGTATTGAAGTCATATCAATATAGCACTGGTTCAAGTACAAAAAAACAATTTAAAGATGGTGATGCAACGATAAAATCCTTAGGAAGTGTGACTATTACAGCTGATGCAGACACTTTTGATGTCATGGCACAACAAATTGAGACATTAAAAAATGTGGGTTATGTTGATGAGGAAATTTTGGAGATTGAACAGTTAAAGGGCGATGATGGAGATGATATGCTGGCAAAAAAGTATTATTTTGATAATGTAAAAATTGGAACAACTGATAGGGATGATAGCGGACGTATTATTTTTACATTAACAATGGATGTAAATAGAGGGAATATTTCGCCATTTGAAGATAAAGCATTGGAGGAAATTCATTTTGGTATTATTGGTGAAGAAAATGTGGAAATAATAACTCCAACAGAAGATATTACTCAAGAAAATGTGGGTAGTGCAAGTGATGAAATGGCAGTTGATGAAGATACTCAGACAAATGATAATACAGAAGAATCAATAGAATCTAATGAGACAGAATCAGGAGACGTAGGAGAAGAAGATGAAGAGACTATTTCGGAAGATAAAGTGCAAGAATAAAAAGAATAATTTTTTTAAAATAAAAATATGATTATAAAAATGTTAATGTTTCCAGCTATTATACTTTTGATATTGTATTTTGCTATAGCTCATATAGTACCTACATCAAAGGCTATTACTTCAACACAAAATACAATTGTCAAAAAACAAGTCGAATTGCAAATAATTAGGGATGACGCAGCTAAGACTGAACAATTCAAGAAAGATATAGAATCTCATCCAGAAGAGAATGCATATGTTTTGAAATTTGTTCCAAATGATCCTCGTGAAGAAATATTACTTAGTGATATCTCTCAATTAGCAGAGGAGTCAAATGTTAATTTATTTTCCATTGGTTTTTCTGGTGGTGATATAAATTCAAATAGTAAAGATGCAGCCACAACTAAATATATGGAAGGAAAAATGATAGTTAATGGGACGTATGAGGAGCTGAAAGATTTTTCTGATAAATTATTTCATATGAAACGATTATATTCTTTTAAATCGATTGATTTAACTAAGGCTGATAAAGATTCTGAGGATGGTGAGGTGCAACAGAATTTAACATTAAGTAGTGTAATATCATTCACATATGGTTTTGTGCCAGGACTTGCGACAATAACATCCAGTCAAATTGGAGATGATGTAAATATAGATTTGATAAATATTGTAAAAAATTCAACTGCTGAAACAGATACTCTAAAATCAGAACCAGAAGAGCGTGTAAATCCATTTTTACCATAAAAAAATATGACCGAAGAAAATAATATAAAAAAAGAAAAGCAGGATGAAGAGCTTGTTAGTAATGATAATGTATCTCAAGACACTAAAGAGTTACAAGAACGAGCGGAGGATATGGGTGTGAAGTCTCTGGTTGATTTTCCTAGTGGAGCAAATAAAGAATCAATACAGATTTTGTCAGAAGAAATAGCTAGAAAAAATAACATGGCTGTTTTTAGTAAAGATGAGGAGGGTAAAGTTTTACATGTTGCAATGTTGGATCCTCAAGATATAAATACTCTCAACATGTTGCGATTTATTGCACAGAAAGATAGGATGGGTATAGAAATTTACCTAACTACACAGGAAATTTTATATAAATTACTTGCATTGTATGGTAGTGCTGAAGAAGCCGTGGATGATGTGGTCATGGCTTTTGAAGTTGAAGGCGAGGATGCAAAAGATGATATAAGTGTAATAGGAGAGCGAGAAAGTTTACAGGATGCGCCAGTTGCTAAATTGGTACATGTTATATTAAAACATGCATTAGATGGAAAGGCTTCTGATATTCATATTGAACCGATAGACAAGACATATAGAGTAAGATTCAGGCAGGACGGAATATTGCATTCTTCACTAACATTTCCTTTAGAAGTTGGAAAGGCAGTTATTTCTAGGATAAAAATTCTTTCAAATTTAAAAATTGACGAAAAACGAAAACCACAAGATGGACGTTTTAGAATAAATGATAAGGGTAATGATATTGATTTTCGTGTTTCGAGTCTGCCTGTTGTTGAGGGTGAAAAAATTGTTATGCGTGTCTTAGAAAAAGATAGACAGACATTTGATTTGAAAGAATTAGGTATGATGGGTACGCAATACGATATGTTCATGGAAAGAATTATGGATCCCTTTGGAATGATACTTATAACTGGTCCAACTGGTTCTGGTAAGTCAACAACTTTGTATGCATTTTTGAAAATATTAAATGGAGAAGAACGAAATATTATTACGTTGGAAGATCCTGTAGAATATTTTGTACCTGGAATAAATCAATCGCAAGTAAAGCCTGAGATTGGATATACATTTGCTAGTGGACTTAGGAGTATATTACGTCAGGATCCAAATGTGATAATGGTTGGTGAAATTCGTGATGGGGAAACAGCTGAGCTTGGTGTGCATGCTGCTCTTACAGGACATCTTGTATTTTCTACAGTTCACACAAACAATGCGGTTGGAGCATTACCTAGATTAATTGATCTAGGTATAGAGCCATTCTTGATAGCATCTGCCGTTAGAGTTATAGCTGCACAGCGATTGGTAAGAAAGATATGTGAACATTGCAAAGAAGAAATAACAATTCCTGATAATGTTATAGAAAAAATTAAAAGTGAATTAGTGGGTGTTGATGATGCTGAAATGGTAAAGTATGGACTTGATCCAAATGCAGATTTTAAGTTTCATCATGGTAAGGGTTGTAAAAAATGTGGTAAATTAGGATTAGTTGGTAGATTAGCATTGTATGAAGCAATTGATATTGATAGAGAAATGCAGGATTTAATAACAGAAGAAGATGGAAATATGCCAAAAGTAGATGCGTTGGCTAGACGTAAGGGGTATATAACTTTGAAACAAGATGGTATACTAAAAATGTTATTAGGACTAACTACTTTAACTGAATTAGAAAGAGTAACAGAGGGAGATATGAGCATTGGTGGTAAATTGGATGAAATAGAGGATGAAGATCAAATGCACAAAGAATCAGGTCATAAAGATAATCAAGAATAATTTTATAATTAAGTCAAATCTATATGAATCAGGAGAGTGAAGATAAAAAGACGATAATGATTGCAGAGGATGATGCATTCATAGGTGATATTTATGAAGTTAAACTTAAGGATGCTGGTTATAATGTTATTTTGGCAAATAATGGTCGTGAAGCAATAGAAAAACTTGAAGAAGGAGTTCGTCCAAATATTTTATTACTGGACATTGTTATGCCATATATGGATGGTTTTGATGTATTGGAGGCAATAAATAATAATGAAGAATGGAAAAAAATTCCAGTAGTCTTATTGACAAATTTATCTCAAAAAGAAGATGTTGATAAAGGAATTAATTTAGGTGCAAAAGATTTTTTGATAAAATCACATTTTACTCCAACCGAAGTATTGGCAAAAGTTGAGAAGTATATGATATAAATATAAAGAAGATTATAAAATTAAAATTAAAATATAAAATGAGCTCTTTACATGTAGAACAAAAAATCAAAAATTTATTAAGGTTGGGTGCACAACAAAATGCATCTGATTTGCATTTTGCAGTAGGACGACATCCAACGTTTAGAATTGATGGTAAGTTAATTCCGTTAGAGCAAGAGGCAGTACTTACTCCAGATGATACTAAGCAATATGCTGAATACCTTATGACTTCGAATACCAAAGAACAATTTGTCAAAGACGGTGAAGTTGACTTTGCATATAGCTTGGAGGATAAAGTGCGTTTTCGTACAAATGTATTTTATCAAAGAGGTTATGTTGGTGTTGTTATGCGTGTTATTAGCAGTGAGATTCATCCCTTGGAGGAACTTGGTGTGCCACAACTTGTGTATGAGTTTGCAAATTTTTCACAAGGGTTATTTCTTGTAACAGGTCCTATGGGACATGGTAAATCAACAACATTAGCAGCACTTATTGATTACATTAATCATAATAAAAAACATCATATTGTAACAATTGAAGATCCTATTGAGTATATGTATGAGCAGGATCGTTGCATTATTAATCAACGTGAACTTGGGCAGGACACACAAAGTTTTTCAGGTGCACTTCGTGCAGCACTCCGTGAGGATGCCAATGTAATATTATTAGGTGAGTTGCGTGATGTTGAGACAATTAGTACAGCTATTACAGCAGCAGAAACAGGACATTTAATTTTTGCAACTTTACATACAAATGATGCATCACAAACAGTTGATCGTATTATTGATTCATTTGCATCACATCAACAAAATCAAGTGCGTTCGCAGTTAGCAAATGTACTTTTAGGAGTAATGTCTCAAAGGCTCATACCTCATACAAATGGTGGACGTATACCAGCTGTAGAAATAATGATAAAAAATAATGCAGTTGAAAATTTAATACGTGAAGATAAAACATACCAAATAGATACAGTTATAGAAACATCTCAAAAAGAAGGTATGATTTCTCTTGATAAATCATTAGCTGAATTATTACAGGCAGGTGATATTACGTTAGATCATGCTATGACATATGCAAAAAATCGGGATTATGTACGAATGTTAGTTGGACGTGGGGAACAAATTCATATAGAAGAATAGAAATATCTATTTGTAAATTAAAACTATGCAATTTAAATTCAAAGCTAAAACTAGAGAAGGTAAGATTAAGCGAGGTAATATTGATGCTGTTGATCAAGAGATGGCAAATCAATTATTGCAAAAGAATGATTTAATACCATTACAGATAAAGGAAATAAAGCAAAGTGAATCAGCTGCAGGTATGATAGAAAGATTAACCTCATCTGTAAATAATAAAGATCTCCTGTTATTTTACAGAGAGTTTTCAACGTTGGTTGGTGCAAAAATTCCAATAGCACCATCTCTAAGAACGATTCATGATCAGACAGAAAATGCACAATTAAAGCTTGTGATTGCAGAAGTGGCAAATGATGTTGAAGATGGTATGTCAGTTTCAGAAGCTTTTGGAAAACACGAAAAAATATTTACAACATTGGCAATAAGTATGATACGTGCTGGTGAAGTTTCGGGTAATTTGCAAGGAGCAATTGATTTCGTTGCAGAAAGTGCTGAACAGAATTATCAATTGAAAAATAAGATCCAGGGAGCATTAATGTATCCAGCATTTGTTATTAGTGTTGCTGGTGTAATAGGATTTCTTACAATGACTTGGATTTTGCCAAAATTAACTGGAGTAATTAGAGATTTGGATGTAGAGATACCTTGGTATACTGGTGTAATGATAAAAATTGGAGATTTTATGCAGGTGTATTGGTGGGCAATATTACTTGTAGTTTTTGGTGTTATTGCAGGAATTATCTATTATATTAAAAGTGAAGATGGTAGTAAAGAATGGGATAAGGTTAAATTGAAATTACCAGTAGTTGGACAGTTGTTTAGGTACGTATACATAACTAGATTTACAGAGAATCTATCAGTGTTATTACAAGGAGGAATTCCTATTGTAAGAGCTCTTATAGTGGTTGCAGATGTTGTAGATAATATAGTGTATAAAAATATAATATTAAAAGCAGCTCAAGACGTTAAGATGGGAGGGGATATAAATACAGAATTTTTTAAACATGAAGAGTTTCCGCCAATGGTTTCAAGTATGATAAAAATTGGAGAAGAAACAGGTAGGTTGAGTGATATCTTAACTGATATAGCTAGGTTTTATAATGCAGAAGTTGATCAAATAACAAGGAATTTATCATCAATAATAGAACCAATATTGATAGTATTCCTTGGTCTAGGTGTTGGTGTATTAGTATTTTCTGTATTATTACCAATATACAATATAGCAGGACAATTATAGATATAAAATATATAAATTAATAAAAAAAGACAAGTATAGAAACTTGTCTTTTTTTGTCAGCATCTTAATGAGGGATATGATTAGAATTATTTCATGATATTATTATATAAATAATATCTGATAATATTATATATGCTGTACATTGAATTATGAGTTACTTGTGTTATATTGAGGTGAATCAATTATTGTCGCGCAGTATATAGAATTGTATCCTGTGGATAACTTTTGGCTAATTTAAGTTTTATAGTGTATAATAGTTAAGTAAAGATAAAAATAAAAAAAGAATGGAGGTGACAATAACATGAAAAAAGGTTTTACATTAATCGAGCTATTGATCGTAATCGCAATCATTGGTATTTTGGCATCTATTGTCTTGGTATCATTGAATAGCGCACGACAAAAGGCTAAGGATGCATCAGTGAAGTCATCAATTTCTTCAACTGTACCAGCTGCAATTTTGTGTATGGATGATTCTGCAGAGATTATCAATCCTACTTCAGTTGCAAACGGCCCTGTATGTGCAAATAGTGAAGGTCATTGGCCACAGCTAGAGACATCAGGAGCTTGGAGTGGAGCTGCATTTACGACAGATGTTGTGAATGGTAGTTTTACTTATAATGCTACATTTAGAGGAACTGAGTGTTGGGCGCAATGTACACAAACAGGTTGTACATTTGGACCGACAGGATGTTAGTTTGAAAATTCTTATACTTGCTGTTGATAATAATGGCAAGTATATAGAATTTTTTAGATTGAATTATGAGGAGATTGCAGTTTTATGATAAGTGATTTTGTGGGAAAAATTAAAAACCATTGGAATAATCATCCGTTTATTGCGTCGATGATTGTTTTTGTTTTTATGTTTGGATTTAGTAGCTTGATGTATGTGTATTCAAGTGGAGATCCTATCGTTGATGACCATTATTTTCATTTTAAGTATGCAAGTCTTCTAAGAAATGACGGACTTGAAGTTGTTAAGAATTTTGATTGGATTTATTTATCAGGACTTGCTAATAGTGATGCTCGGTATACTGTTAATTTACATCAAATTTCTCTCATTCCTTTTACATATATTAATAATTGGGAGTTAGCAATTCATATAGCAGATTCTTTTTATGCCAGCATTGGATTAGCATTATTTTATTTCATTTTGCGAAAAATGAATGTTAGATATCCAATTTTGTGGGTTTTAGCTATTATGAGTTCTGCTTACTTTATGAGTAGATTATTACTTGGTAGGGCATTTGTTCTTATAATACCTCTATTATTTATTGAATTATATTTAATAATTACAAAAAAATATAAAATATTATTTTTCATTATAATATTTCATGTATTGTGGCATCAATCAACATATTTCATGCCATTGGTCATGGTTTGTATTGCAGAGACTGCAAGATATTTAGTTGAACAAAAAATGTATATTAAGAATTTTATAGCAACTGTAATAGCAATATTTATAGGACTTGCTTTCTTTCCGGGATTTCCTGGTTCAGCATTTAAATTTATAAATTCAATAATGGCGATTCAATCAAATGTTGAAGTTGAATCAATTTCATTAAGTGGAGTTGAGTTACAGTCCATTGATTTTATGAGCAGAATTGTGAACGAAAAAATATTGCTAGCATTATTATTATTTTGTGTTACAACTGTTATATTTATTTATGTAAGTGAGAAAAGAGGTGTATTAAAATTAAAGGGTAATGAGGGTATTTGGATTTATAGCTTATTCATATTTGTAATAGCTACTGTGTTTGGATCGATACAACTTAGTGGAAGATTTTTTGATTTTTTTGTACCAAGCATATTTTTATTGACAGCAATTCTGAGTACATATTTGTTGGATAATAAGTTAATTAAGATTGAGACATCATTAGCAAAATTTATAAAAGTAGCTATTGTGATATTTGTATTATTTATGGTATTTAATGCTTGTGTAGATATGTATGAAAAGGCAAATAAATTTGATGTAGAACCTATAAAAAACGTTGCAAGTTGGATTGAAAAAAAATCAGAGAAGAGAGATCATGTTTTTGTAGATAATTGGAGCTTATTTACACCGCTATTTTTTGCAAATTCATACAATTCATATTCAACAGGGATTGAACCTATGACATTGAAAGGTTATGATGAATCATTATACTGGAAGTATTATAACATTTTCAGATATAATTATTATTGTGAGAATAAAGGTGATTGTAAAAAAGAGGTTAATGATATAAGAGAATATTTAGAAGGAAAGCCTGATTCTGTAAAGAAACAAATTGAAAAAGAAAATAGTAAAAAGATTATAAATTCTATAAAAAATGATTTTGATGCAAAATTTTTAGTATCTTCATCTACACAATTAACAACTACAATTTTATTAAATAAAGATTTAGTAGAGAACTATCAATCGTTTAAATCTGATAAGTTCAAAGGTAGGTTTATGGAATTTACCGTATTTAAATTGAAATAAAAATATGAGTGAAAAAATAGTTATAGGAATACCTTGTTATAATGAGGAAAAAACAATTGAAAAAGTTATAAGAGATTTTCAAAGGGAATTACCAGATTCTCATATAATTGTTGTTGATAATAATTCTTCTGACAAAACTCGAGAGATTGCAAAAAAGGCTGGCGCAGAAGTATTCTTTGAAAAAAAACAGGGAAAGGGCTTTGCTGTACAGAAAATCTTTAATGAGTTTGATGGAGATATTTTAGTACTTATTGACGGTGATGATACGTATAATGTAAATGATACACATAAGATCATAAAACCAATACTAGAAGGAATGGCTGATATGGTAGTCGGAGATAGAATACATATTGATAATACAAAAGCATTTAGTAATAGTCATTGGTGGGGAAATAAATTTCTTACGATGTCACTTAATATTTGTTTTGCTACAAAATTTAGAGATATGGAATCAGGTCTCAGGGCAATGAATAAGGATTTCGTGCAGTCAACAGCAATTCTTGCGGGTGGATTTGGAATTGAACCTGAAATAATGATTCAAGCTATAGAAAGAGGTTGTATAGTGAGAGAAATTCCAATCTCACTTGTACCAAGGTCTGATGGAAGTGATTCAAAATTAAATACAGTAAAAGATGGAACAATAGTGTTATATACAGTATTGTCACTATTTAGAGATTATAAGCCATTACATTTCTTTTTAATATTAGCATTTATTTTATCATCATTAAGTTTTGTCCTAGGATGGTATAGTTTAGAGGGGTATTTTGAAACAGGCATTGTATCACATATTCCATCACTAGTTGTATCAGGATTTTTGATTTTAGCAAGTTTTATCAGTTTTATAGCAGGGTTAATACTTAGTTCTATTAAAAGACGACATGATGAACTTGTTGTATTAATGAATAGAATGAAATAGAAGAATCTATGAAAAAAATCGCATTTATCACTGATAAGGTATACCCATATTTTATAGGTGGACAAGAAAAAAGAATTTTTGAGTATTCTAAAATTTTAAAAAATTTAGATCAATTTGAGGTTTCAATTGTATCTATGAAATGGTGGCAAGACAGTGAAAAATTTGTTAAAAATATTAATTATATTAGTATATGTTCACAGTCGCAAATCTATAAAAAAAATGGTAAAAGGAATATATTGTCTAGTATGCGTTTTGGAATAGCAACTTTTTTTTACGTATTAAAGTCAGATGATGATATCTTAGATATAGAAATCTTTCCATATTTTCCAGTTATTTCAGCTAGGTTAGCAAGTATATTTAAAAGGAAAAAGCCCATTATTGTGGGTTATTGGGCAGAATATTGGGGAAAGGAATACTGGCATGAGTACTATGGATTTTTTTGGTTTATTGGAGTTTTTTTAGAGAAAATTAGTTATATATCATGTGATAAAATTATTGCAAATTCTTATTTTACACAAGATAAACTTCAATGGGCATTTGGGAAAGATAAAGAGAAAATCATGACAATTTTTCCAATCAGTGTTGATATTGATAGGATTAATAAAGTTTCAAATCAATATAAAAAGTATGATATAATTTATTACGGAAGAATTATTGCTCACAAGCATGTTGAACATATTATTGATATTGTTAAAAGAATTAAACTTGATAATCATAATATAAAAGCTTTAATTATAGGTGAGGGTCCTGATGATAAAATAATAAAAGAAAAAATTCTTTCAGATAAGTTATCAGAGAATATTGAGTTTATTAATTTCATTGATGATTATGATGTATTAATATCTAGAATTAAGTCAGCAAAATTGATGATACAGTTGTCTGAGCGGGAGGGATTTGGAATTACTGTAATCGAGTCAAATGCATGTGGAGTACCTGTTTTAATCATTGATTATCCAGATAATGCGGCAAAAGAACTTATTAATAATGATGAAAATGGCTTTGTGTGCAAAGATGTAGAAGATGTGTATAAGAAAAGCAATTTATTGTTATTTGGTGAATCTAATGAAATGTTAAATGAAATGTCACAGAATTCTGTAAGAATAGTTCAAAAGTATTCATATGAAAGAATGCAAAAAATAATTCAAAAATATTATATAAATCTGTAAAAAAGAAGGATGAAAAATGCAATAATTATAGTTAATTATAATAAAGAAGAATTATTAGAAAAATGCTTAGCATCAGTTTTTTTGATGAATCATGACAATTTTGATGTTATTGTTGTGGATAATGGTTCTGAAGATTCATCTATACAGATAATGCAAGAAAAATTTGAAGATGTGATGGTAGTAGCTATGGGTTATAATTCTGGATTTTGTAAAGCAAATAATGTAGGAATTCAAAAAGCTATAGATAAAGGAAGTGAAAATATTATATTACTTAATAATGATACAGAAGTTGCACCAAAATTTTTAACAGAGTTGATTGATGGTATAGACAAGAACAAATCGATTGAAATGGTTGCACCAAAAGTTTTATTTTATAATGAGAAAAATAAAATTGATTCTACTGGATTGCAAATAAGTTCAGATGGTATGGCAGTGAATAGATTATTAAATGAACAATCTAAAATGGCAAATGAAAAGTGTGAAGTATTTTGTCCGACTGGAGCAGCAGCTTTATTTACAGCAAGACTTCTTAATGATATCAAACAGGACGGAATGTTTTTTGATGAGGATTATGAATATTATTTTGAAGATTTGGATATGGGATGGAGAGCACGGTTGCGTGGATGGAGATGCATGTATATGCCAGAGGCGGTAGTATATCATCATAAAAATGCTACTTCTGGAGGGTATTCTGAATTTATTGCATTTTATACCAATAGAAATTTATTTTATAATATAATTAAAAATTATCCATTTGTATATTTTTGTAGGGCAATTTTATTATCTTTTATACGGTATCCTTATTTACTAGTGCTCTCTTTTTTTAAAAAAGGTACCGTTAGTAAATTTCGAAAAAATATTAGTATCAAGGATCTAGCTATTGTGACAATACGAGGAATATGGGATGTCGGAATCAATCTTAGAAAACTATTAAGAAAAAGAACTTCCATTCAGAAAGGAAAAACTGTACGAGATATCTCTAGTTGGTTTGATGAATACGGAATTAATTTTTTTAAGTCAAAAAAGAAATAAATATATTATTTACATTGCGTATGCATTGGCATATGGTACAATTTTAATATGAAAATTTTAATTACAAATTACTCTCTCTTAAATTATGCTGGAACTGAAAATTATGTAATAGATATAGCAAGGTATTTTCACAAAAGTAAGTATGAAGTATTTGTATATAGCCCACTAATAGGCATGAGTGGGCAAGATATTTTTGATGATGGCATCCATGTTACTAGTAATCTTCTTGATATTGCAAATATTGATTTTGATATAATACATGCTCATCATAATATAGTAGCAATATTTACTAGAGCTATTTTTCCGAATGTTCCGATGATATTTATGTCACATGGTGTTTTACCAAAAATAGAACAACCTCCATTTATTGATATTAACATTACTTCATATGTTGCAGTGAGTGAAGAAGTGCGTGATAATTTAGTGAAAAGGCACAATATTGATATAAAAAAAATTAGTATTATTAGAAATTTTGTAGATTTTGTTCGTTTTCAAGAACATAAAAAGGTAAATTCTGTTTTGAAAAATGTTCTTGTGATTAGTAATCATTATACTAAAAATGTAAAACATATCATTGAGTCAGTTTGTAGTAAGCTTGATATATCACTAGTTCATGTTGGTTTACCAGAAAATATGGTTGATAATGTTGAAAATTATATAAATAGGGCAGATATCGTAGTGACGTTAGGTAAAGGTGCTATAGAGGCGATGACTTGTAAGCGTAACGTAATCATTTATGATAAACATGGTTCAGATGGATTTATTACAGTGGAAAAATATTATAAAGTAAGGGAAAATAATTTTTCAGGCAGAAGGTTTCAAAAACAAATAAATCAAAAATCTTTTGAACAATTATTACAGAAATACGATCCAAGCATTGCTATAGACATTTATGAAATTATCAAAAAAGAACATTCTATAGAAAATGCTTGTCAGTTGTTAATGAAACAATATAAAGATACAATAAAGTTACATGAAAAATTATCAAAAAAGGAAGTTGATATAATGCAAAAAAAAATCAAAAAATCAAAAAGTGTTTTGTTGGGGAAAATTACAATTTTTTATTTAAAGCTCAGAAGATATAAAGAAATAGTTAGTATATGAATGTAATTATTATAAAAAATTTACAAAAAATTGGGATTGAATTACAAAATGAAAAAATTGTTAATGATCTAATTCTATCTTTTTTAGGTATTTCCATTGCAAGTGGAATAATGTTTTTTGTTAATATATTCATTGGTAGACAATTAGGTGTTGAACAGTATGGAATTGTTAGTATTGTCATCATTGCAGCACAAGCACTCCGAACTGTTGTAACAAGCGGTTTAGATGTTGCTATAGCTAAGAAACTGGCATCTGATGCAAAAAAGCATAAAGAATATATATCATCTGCTGTATTTGCTATTTTAGTTAGTATTTGTCTATATAGCATATTATTTTTTGTGATATTTAATTTTGCTATTCTTGATGAAATAATGGTTGCTTTGATATTCTTATTATCAATTAGTGTTGGGTTACGATTATTTTTTGATGGAATATCAAGGGGGCTTTTTTTATTCAAACAGCAAGTATTTTTTCGTATTTTAGATGCAATACTTATTTTAGTAATGTCATTTTTACTTTTTTTTGTAACTGAGAGTCTTACAGCTATAAGTTTCATTGAAGCCATGATTATTAGTGGATTTTTCATATCTATATGTTTTTTAGTTATACTTAGAAAAAAAATAAATATAAAGTATATCCGCATCAACTATATAAAAAAGTTATTGAAACTAGGTTTTTTATTTGTGGTAGTCGCAATACTCACAACAGTTTTTGTCTTAGTAGATAAAATGTTCATAAAACGATATATGGGATTGGATGCACTCGGTTTATATTCTGCATACTACACATCTTCTATTGTTATTTCAGGCTTTTTGTCTATGATTTTACATAATGTTTTTTTTGTATATACTTCAGGTCATAAAAATAAAGCATCAATTGCAAAAAGGATAGATCATATTTTAAAGATTGGATTTATTCCTATTATGTTTTTTTTGTTTGCATGTGTTTCTGTAGCAATAGTTTTGTATGGCAGTAGTTTTGTGTATAATATTATATATGCCATTCTCTTCGCCTTATTTGGTACAGTAGTTTTTGCATCATCTTTATATTGGCCAGTCATAGCAACATACTCGAATAGGATTTTTTTAAAAGGAATAATTTCTTTATTCGTCAGGGTTATTTTAATGATGAGTTATTTGGGATTGATGGTGTATTTAGATATTTTTTCAATTGAGGTTTTATTAATCGGTCTTATAATAAATTACAGTATTGGAATCGTATGGTTACGATATATTATTAAAAAATTTGTTAAATAAAAAGTATGAAAATATTGGTAACTGGAGGAGCAGGATTTGTAGGCACTCATTTATGTAAAAGATTACTAGATGATGGACATGATGTTCTTTGTCTTGATAATTTTTTTACAGGTAGCAAGGAAAATATTAAGGGACTTTTAGATAATTATAAGTTTGAAGTGTTGCGACATGATGTGACGTTTCCATTGTATGTGGAAGTAGATCAGATTTATAACTTAGCTTGTCCAGCTTCTCCAATTCATTATCAGCATGATCCCGTACAAACAACTAAAACTTCTGTTCATGGTGCTATAAATATGCTTGGACTTGCAAAACGCACAGGTGCTAAGATTTTGCAGGCTTCCACATCAGAGGTGTATGGTGATCCAGAAGTGCATCCACAGCCTGAAGATTATTGTGGCAATGTGAATGTAACAGGTGTTAGGTCTTGTTATGATGAAGGAAAGCGTTGTGCAGAAACATTATTTTGTGATTATCATCGACAGCATAATTTAGATATTCGTATTGTGCGTATTTTTAATACATATGGTCCTTATATGCACGCAAATGATGGGAGAGTAGTATCAAATTTTATAGTACAAGCTTTGAAAAATGAAGATATAACAATTTATGGAGATGGTTCTCAGACACGAAGCTTTCAGTACATTGATGATTTAATTGAAGGTTTTGTACGTATGATGAATAATGATATTGATTTTGTAGGTCCTGTTAATATGGGGAATCCTGATGAATTTACTATTAAGGAGTTAGCAGAAAAGATTATTAAAATGGTTCCAGGTTCAAAAAGTAAAATAGTCTATATGGAATTGCCACAAGATGATCCACAGAGGAGAAAACCAGATATTACATTAGCAAAAGAAAAGTTGGATTGGAAACCAAAAATTAAAATTGAAGAGGGACTTAAAAAAACTATAAAATATTTCGAGCATGTTTTGTAGTTTCATGTTATTATCAAAGTAAATAGAAAAGAATAATTTTTACTAATTTATTTTTTTAAAAAATGTTTTGTAAAAGAAATAATAAAACAAATAAAAATAGAGGTGAGAAAAAAGGCTTTACTTTAATAGAACTTCTAATTGTGATAGCAATTATTGGTGTATTAGCGTCTATTATAATGGTTGTTGTAAGAAATGTTAGAGTTAGAGCTAAGGATGCATCTTTTCGTTCTACAGCAGGTAGTATTAAGTCCGCTGGTATTCTTTGTTGTGAGGGTGGTTTAATACAAGATAAGCTGAGTTCGGAGGGCGATGATATAAGTATTTGTGATGATACTTCATTAATAGATGAGCCGTATCCAGGAAATACTAAGGTTGGAAATGTGACTGTGCAAGTTCAGTGTGATCCAGAAGGTCATTTTGAATTTGTCATAACTCCAGGCATTGAAAACTTAGGAAGTTGTGAGAGTATAATATATGATGAAACAGGTGAGTTAAGTAATGTTGGTTGTAACTAGATATGTTTATTATAATATTATTTTTTGTGTACGGACTTGCATTTGGTAGTTTTGCTAATGTGGTTATTTATCGATTGCAAAAGAATGAAAGTATTATAAAAACTGGATCTCATTGCCCTAATTGCAAAAAGGAAATAAAGACTAGAGATAATATTCCAATTTTGGGTTTTGTATTATTGAAGGGTAAATGTCGCTATTGTAAAAAGAAAATTTCAGTTCAGTATCCTTTAGTGGAGTTATTCACTGGAATTATATTTGGTTTGATCGGGTATTTTTATATATTAGGCACAATTGATAACTTACTTAGTGCAGTTTTATATTCTTTTATTTTTGCGTGTCTTATAGTTGTGTTTATATATGACTTAAAATTCATGGAGATACCTATGAATGCGATGTGGCTAGCTATAGCTTTGGCAGTGATTGTAAATGTTATCATTGATATGAATGCTAATGCTTTTGCGGATAATTTTTTACATAGTAAAACTTTTGTACATAGTCTTAGTGCATTAGTTGCATTTTGTTTTTTCTTTGGACTTAGTTATGTGTCAGATGAGACATGGATGGGATATGGAGATGCTTTTGTTGCAATCATTATTGGATTAATATTAGGTCCAATAGCAACATTTCTAGCTCTTATGGCAGCCTTTTGTATAGGTTCAATAGTTGGAGTTGGTTTAGTTTTAATTAATGGCAAAACTATGAAAACAGCAATTCCATTTGGACCATTTTTAATTTTTGGTTTATTTATTATTTTCATAGTACAAAATCTATATCCTGAATTTATGAATTTATTTATATAGAGAAGCTATTGTATATCTTTTGATGTATCTTAAAAAGTACACAATATGAAATTGATAGGTTATTTTGGTTATTATGATAAATAACATAAATAGTAATTATGTGTTATAATAGGCATATTCAAAAAATAGAAAAATAAAATTATATATGGTTAAAAAAGGATTTACAATGATAGAGCTTATCATAATATTTACTATTATTATGATAATGACAGCAGCTCTTATGAGTACATCATATAAAGATAGAGCAAAAAAAGAAGTTGAAGCAACGGCAAGAGAAGTTGTTGCAAGTATTCGTGAGACACAAAATAATGCACTTACTGGAAAGAGTAAGGGCGCTGATAGCATGCCGTGTGCATTTCAGTTTAGTATTATTGGAAATAATAGTTATCAAATACGATATGATGAACGAGATTTGGATAGTGCTTCATGCAATGGGTATAGCTCATTTTTTAATCCAGTTCAACTGCCAGAGAATATAACAATGGAAGTTATAGGATATGATGCTAATAAAAATGAAAGACCTGGTGTAGGAACACAGATAGAATTTAAAGTGCCATATGGTGACTTTAAAGTATTGGATCATACTGATGAGTATCAAGGTGTTGAAATCATTATTCAAAAAAGCAATAAAAGATATCGCATTTGTGTGCACTCAACGGGTTTAATAGAAGAAAAGGGTTTTGATGATACAGAGGGCTCTGCATTAACTTGTGTATTTTAACCATAATGAAAAAAATAAAAAATAAAAAAGGATTTACAATTGGAGAGGTTATGGTAGCAGTATTTATATTAACTTTTGGTATTATTAGTGCTGTGTTTTTATCTGCTAAGAGCATTGCTACTATTACAGATAGTCGTGATGCAATTATTGCCGCATCATTAGCTCAAGAAGGTGTGGAATTAGTGAGAAGTGTTCGTGATAACAGCGTTACGCAGTCTACTTGTGGTAGTGGGTCTGAGAGGTGTACAGCTTTTGACATGGCAACTGGGTATGCATGGCCAAGTTTGGCTTCAGGTGGGGGTTCTTGTAATGTTGATTTCAAGTTGAAAGCTGCTACGGGTTTATTATGTGGTGCATTTGATTTAACAGCATTAAATATAAATACTTCTGATTACACATACAGTCATGACACAGGAACAACAACACCATTTAAGCGTATAATATTTATAGATTATGTTGATGCACAAACGGGAGCTCCTATAAATTCAATTCCAGGGACACCCGCTGATATAGATAGAGTTGCCGCAAAAGTTACTAGTGTCGTTACTTGGAAGGGTAATGCAGATTTGAATATAGGTTCATCAAGTTTGGCAGAGGCAAATTGTAAAATTGGTAAACAGTGTGCAATTGCACAAACAAAACTAACGTCATGGATTAATTTTGGCGAATAGAAATATAATAAATAAGAAATGAAAATGGAAATTAAGAAGAAATTTTTCAAAAAAAGAAAAGGATTTACTTTGATAGAAATGATGATTTCTATATTTATTTTTGCAATCATTATGACATCCGTGGCTAGTATTTTTGCAAAGCAAGTTAGTGTTTATAAAAAAGCGCGTATAATTGAGAGTGATTTAGAAAATGCTCAATTTGCATTGAATTATGTTTCAAAAACATTGAGAACATCATCTGTTATAGGGTATGCGGATAAAGGTGGGGCAGCATCAGTAGATCTTGTGTCAGATGTATTTAGACAAGATGCTAATGATGATAATGATTTCTATTTAGTTAAGATGCCTGTTAATAGAGGTTTATTGGTTTATGATTTTTCACAAGAAGCATGCGTGATTTTTACATTTAGAGCAGATGCAAGTGAGGATTATACATTGCCATCATTATGGGTTGAGACGCAGCAAAAACCACTTGACTCAATAGGTGGAGATATAAAAAAATGTTTAGATAGTGTGGAATGGAGCACTGGAAATCCTACTGAATATAAAAATCAAAGATTGACTAGTGGTAATGTAGTTGGTAGTTTTCAAGTTTCTCCGACTAGATATATGGATGAAGTAGGTTCACGTAATACTGATACAATAGGAAGAGCTGTTATCTCTATAAAAATTGAACCAGAACAAAATGCGGATAATGATCGTATTGAGCCAGTATATGTACAAAGTTCTGTTGCACTTAGGGATTATCCATCAGACTTGAGTTTTTAAAGTTGGTAAGAATTAAGAAAAAAATATGAAAAATAAACGAGGTTCAGTATTAGTTTTTGCACTTATTATACTATCATTTATATTGGTGTCAGCATTTTCACTTAGTTCCGTAGCTCTCATGGAGAGACGTAGCTCTAATGCGTCAGTTAATTCTTCGACAGCATTTCAAAAATCTGATAAAGGAATGGAAGAATTTTTGCAACAAATTTATAAAGAGCTTGACCAAAATAATACATTGACAGATGTTGGAGATGCATTAAATACTGCTTATGGATATGGTGTTGATGGTGAATATAAATGCATCGATGAGACTAGTGCTACGGGAGTTGCCGATCAAGCTGCTAGAATAGGTTCTAAAAATACTGATTTTATAATTACTGCATATCAAGAAGTTACAGGTGGTCAATGGACTACTATTCCTGAAATTAAAGATTGCAATGCAATGCTTGCAGATGTTTCTCGATTTAGAGCAACGGGAAATTATAATAGTACAGCTAGAGCAGTATTTTTGAAATTGAGAGATAGTTTGACCAGAGGATTAGTAGCTCATTGGTCATTTGAAGATAGAGCTCATATTGCACGAGTCATAAGTGAGTCAGAAAGAGAAAATAGAATTTCTTTTTTAGCACAAGATTATTCAAAGCAGGGACATGCATTAACTTTATGTGGATTGAAAGTATCTAATTCTGGAGACACTGAAATAGATGTGATGGTTCCTAGTGGCGATGCTAGTGATCCAGTAGAGAAACAAATAGTTGAATTTGATACATGTCAGGCGGATGATGTGAATGGCATGAATCCAAAAAGGGGATATGATGATAATGGAGATGATGAATATGATGCTAATGGATCTTGGGAGCAAGGAGTTGTAGAGGAACTTGTTACAGCAATAGGAGATGTTCATAACGATACATCGAATTCGGAAGCTTTAAGGTTTAATGGAACAGATACATATTTATCTACATATTTTGATAGTAGTTGTGTAGTAGATGAAGTTAATTGCGTATCTGATATGGAAGACATGCTAAAAGTTGATGATGGTATTGCTATTTCTTTATGGGTGAATACAAATGATGATGATGGTGTATTAGTATCTAGGCGCAATGACTCAGATGAAGGATATGAATTAAGCGTTGTGGGTGGTAATATTTGTATGGATGTTGATAGTGAAAGACGTTGTACAAAAACAAGTATTGATGTTCCTGATGAAGACTGGCATCATATAGTTGCTAGATGGCGTAGTAATGATGGTAATATTGAAATATTTATAGATGGAGAGGATCAAACAAATGGAACAGTTTCTAACGTAGTAGATATGAGTGATATGCCCAATACATTATTTATTGGAGCATCGGATCATGATGAAGATTTGAATCCGCCTACTATGGAAAATTACTTTGAGGGATTAATTGATGATATAAGAATTTGGAATAGATCATTGACTCAAAATGAAATTTGTAGAATATGTAACACAGCAGAAAATGGAAGTAGTCAAACTGATTGTAATTCAACAATTTGTCCATAGAATTATTTGTACATAAAACTACTCACAGTTATATCGTGAGTAGTTTTTATTTTTGAACTTGTGATATACTGTATTGGTAATAATGATTGGAATAGAAAATAATGACTATAAAATTATCAAAAATACAGGCCAGTGATAGAGTAAAAAAGCTTACTAATGAAATTGACAGATTAAGACTCCTTTATCATGTGAAAGATGATCCAACAATTGATGATGTCGTGTATTCTTCTCTTATGGATGAGTTACGAGGTTTGGAAGAATTGTATCCAGAACTCAAAAGTGCAACTAGTCCAACAGGTAGAATTGGTGGGGTACCATTAGATAAGTTTAAAAAGACTACACATAAAGTTAGACAATGGTCTTTTGACGATTTATTTGATTTTGATGAATTGCAAAAGTGGGAAGAAAAAGTAATGCGCATGATAGCGAAAGAGGGATTTGAAAATGAAAAACCAGAATATTGTGCAGAGATTAAAATTGATGGACTTAAAATTATTTTAACTTACGAAAATGGTGAATTAGTAACTGCTGCAACCAGAGGTGATGGGAAGATTGGTGAGGATGTAACACATAATATAAAAACAATTCACAGTGTACCACTCAAATTAAAATTTCCTATAGATTTAGTTGCTGTTGGTGAAGTGTGGCTTCCTGAGAGTGAGTTAAGAAGAATTAACGGAGAAAGAGAAAAGACAGGAGAAGCAAAATTTGCAAATGCTCGTAATGCAGCCGCAGGTTCGGTGAGACAATTAGATCCAAGTATTGCAGCACAGAGAAAACTTGAAATGTTTGTTTATGATATTGACGATATTGGCAGTAATGATAATTACTTTACAAATCCATTAACTCAAATAGATGAGTTAGAATTATTGGAAAATTTAGGTTTTAAGACAAATAAATCATTCAAACTATGTAAAAACATAGGTGAAATTGAAAAATTATATAATAGTTGGGTAGATAAAAGAAATGCACAAGAATATGCAATAGATGGTATTGTAATAAAAATAAATAGGAAGGATATTCAAGATGCTTTGGGATTTACTGGAAAAAGTCCTAGATTTGCAATTGCTTATAAGTTTCCTGCAGAAAGAACAACTACTGTAGTAGAGGATATTTGTGTACAAGTTGGTAGAACAGGTGTACTTACACCTGTAGCTCATTTGAAAGCTGTTGCAGTAGCAGGAACTACTGTTAGTAGAGCAACACTTCATAATAAAGATGAGATTGATAGACTCGGTGTTAAAATCGGAGATACTGTTGTTTTGCAAAAAGCAGGGGACATCATACCAGAAATAATAGAGGTACTTACAAATATGCGTACTGGTGACGAAAAAGAATTTGATATGATAAGTGTCTGTGAAGAAATGTGTGGTGGTCCGATAATAAAAGATACTATAGGCGTTAATGGGAAAGAAGAAAGTGCAGCATATTATTGTAAAGATAAAAATTCATTTGTAATTCAAAAGGAGCGATTGAGTCATTTTGTGTCAAAAAAAGGATTGAATATTGAAGGTTGTGGTGAAAAGATAATTGAACAACTTATGAACGAAGGTATCGTATCAGATGCTGCTGATATTTTTGAATTAAAAATTGGAGACCTTGAGCATTTGGAGAGATTTGCAGATAAGTCTGCTGAGAATTTAATAGAAGCAATTAATATTTCTAAAAATGTTAAATTAGAGAAATTTCTTTTTGCATTAGGTATACGACATGTTGGAGAGGAAACGACAGTATTGATAGTTAATGAATTTAGTAAAAGAAAAAAAATCACTTCGTTAAAATCTGTAGTGGATATTTTTCCTAATATTCAAAAAGAAGAATGGGAAGAAATTGATGGAATAGGTGCAAGGGCAGCAGATAGTTTGGTTGATTGGTTTAGTGATGAAAAGCATCAAAAAATGCTTATGAGAATGCATGAGTCTGGCGTGGCCATTGATGTGGTTACTGATGGAGTCATTAATGAAGATGTTGTAGGAAAGACATTTGTATTAACAGGGACTCTACCTACACTATCACGGGATGAAGCAAAAGAAATGATTCGTACAGCAGGTGGTAAAATTGTTTCTACTGTAAGTAAAAAAACAGATTTTGTATTAGCAGGAGAAAAAGCAGGCTCTAAACTGGTTAAGGCTGAGAAATTAGGGGTCAAGGTGATTGATGAAAATGCATTAACAATATTGATTACTAGTTAAAATTGTGAGATACTAAAAATACAGCAGTGTAAAAAACTGTAATTTTTTAATGAAATAATTATGACAGAAGAAAAAAAACAATCAGTAGAGTTTATTGATAAAAAAGAAAATATTGGACAGGCAGAAAATAAAGGAGGCATGCGATATAGCGGGTTTTGGGTTCGAGGAGCTGCCCTAATTATAGATAGTATAATTGTTACAATAATCGTGATGGTTATAGGACTTCCTATAATTATGGTATTGAGCTTTATAAGTTCCTTCATGGGTCCAGTTGGTATGGTAATCAATTTTTTATTGAGCTTTGCAGGAGTGTTTATAGCCTGGGGATATTTTGTGTTTATGACGCATAAATACAAGGCAACACTTGGTAAAATGGCTGTAGGTGTTCAAGTTTTGTCTGTAGATGGTAATGAGTTGTCCCTCGGAAATATAACACTTCGAGAGACTGTTGGTAAATTTATATCTCGTATACTTTTTGGAATTGGATATATCATGGCAGCTTTCACAAAGAAAAAACAAGCACTACATGATTTTATAGCTAATTCAGTTGTTGTGTATAAAGATTCTCAGAAAGGCCCAAATGTTCCTGTCGTTGTTATTACATATGCATTATTTAGCATTTTAATGGTTTTTCTTGTAATAGTAATATCTTCAATGATTGTTGTATTAGGTTTGATTATTGCTAGTGTGATGAATGATGCAGGTAATTCTTCAACTCCTGTAGAGACCATGATGAATGGTGGCTTTGAAAAAGTTTTTGAAGATCTACAAAATGAGTTGAATGCAGATGGTGAATATGTGGAAATGAAAGAACTGGAAAATATGTTAGGAGAAGATGGATGGCAAATTGAGATAGATAATTCTCAATTTGTAGAATAATAATGAATTATTAAAATAAAGAGATATGGAATTAACAAAAGATGAAATTAGAGATGTGGCAGTATTAGCGAGAATAGGTATAACAGATGAAGAGGTTGATAGTTATCAAAAAGATTTATCTTCTGTATTGGATTATTTTGAAAAATTACAAGAAGTTAATACTGATAACGTAGAAGAAATAGGGCATATAACAGGTGTAACTAATGTATACAGAAAAGATGAGGTTAAGGAGATGGATAATGAAGGAAAAAAAATGATAATGGATAATATGAAAGAAGAAAGAGATGGATATATAAAAGTGAAAAGTGTGCTTTAGACTATTTGAAATATTGACCTAATTACTAGATACTAAAACTAATTATGATTCGAGATTTACATGACAAATTATTAAATGGAGAGACAACTTCTATTGAACTTACTGAAAAGTCATTTGCTACAATTGATGAAAAAGATTCTGAATTACATGCATTTTTAAGTATTACAAAAAATTTGGCATTGGAGCAAGCTGAAAAAGTTGATGAAAAAATTAAAAAAGGTGAAAAAATTGATTTGCTAGCTGGAATTCCATGTGCTCTAAAAGATAATATTTGTGTGACAGGTACACATACTACGGCAGCTTCAAAAATTTTAGAAAGTTACATTGCGTCTTATGATGCAACTGTTGCAAGTAGAGTGAAGGATAATGATGCAGTTATAATTGGAAAGGCAAATTTAGATGAATTTGCTTGTGGTGGAAGTACTGAGAATTCTGCATATGGACCAAGTAAAAATCCAATTGATACAAGTCGTGTTCCAGGTGGATCTAGCGGTGGTAGTGTAGTAGCAGTTGCTAGTGATGAGGTTGTATGGTCTCTAGGGACTGATACTGGAGGTTCAGTAAGACAGCCTGCAAGTTTTTGTGGAACAGTTGGTCTTAAGCCTACTTATGGTAGGGTATCTAGGTATGGAGTTATCGCAATGGGGTCAAGTTTAGATCAGGTTGGTCCAGTTACAAAGACGGTGGAAGATGCTGCTATAGTTTTATCTCGTATTGCAGGAAAGGATGAGAATGATGCTACTAGTGCTCAGAGCAGTGATAGAAAATATGAAGATTATTGTATTGGAGATATAAAAGGAGCAAAAATCGGAATTCCTAGTGAATACTTGGGAGAAGGACTTGATGATGGTGTCAAAGAAGTGTTCATGCAGGCTATAGAGAAGTTTAAAGAATTAGGAGCTGAAATAGTAGATGTGCACTTACCACATACAGAATATGCTCTAGCTACTTATTACATAATAATGCCATCAGAATTAAGTTCAAATTTAGCTAGATTGGATGGGATACGTTATGGAGGAGTTGAGGGAGTTGATCCTGAAACTGTGTTAGATCAATATTTGGAAACGAGAGGAAAGGGATTTGGTGCTGAAATAAAAAGAAGAGTTATGCTTGGAACATATGCACTTTCTGCAGGATATTATGACGCGTATTATAAAAAGGCTCAAAAAGTAAGAGCGCTTATAAAACAAGATTTTGAAAATGTATTTGAAAAAGTTGATTATATATTTACACCAACTGTTCCAGAACCAGCGTTTAAGTTTGGTGATAAGTCAGATGATCCTTTGAAAATGTATTTATCCGATATTTATACTGTTACAGCAAACTTAGCAGGAGTACCAGCTCTTTCACTTCCAATTGGAAGTGTGAATGTGGATGATATTGATTTACCCGTAGGTGGACAATTGATGGGAAAGTGGTTTGATGAAGAAGGAATATTAAATGCTGGACATACATTTGAGATAAATAAATAATATCTAAATATTATGGAGGAAGTTTTTATAACATTGGGGAAGGTGCTTGTTGATGCGTTAATCACTTTTTATAATAGTAAAATATTTTTTGTTATAAAAATATTTTTAGCAGTGTATATAACAGTTCTTGTAGTTGATGTGATATTACTTATGTATCTTGGAAATACTAGAGGTAAAATTCGTGAATTAAGGAAAGGTGCTCCAACTACAAAAACTTCAAAAAAGGAAGATATAAGAACTTGGAAGGTCATACTCGATAGATTGGATAGTGGAGATGAAGATCAATACAAAGCAGCTATTTTGGAAGCTGATCAGTTCACGTATAAAGAGCTTGCTGAACAGGGGTACAATGGAGGGAATTTTTCTGAAAGATTGTCCCAAATTCCACAGGATAGTTTTATGACATTAGATGTTGTTCGAGATGTACATGCTCTTAGTAAGAAAATTATCTTTGATAAAAAAATAAAATTAACAAAAGAACAGGCTGAAAATGCACTAAGTGTATATGAAAAATTCCTTAAAAACATAGATGTTTTATAGTAGTATAACGTTTGACATCTTTGTTTTTGTTTGATATAGTTATTTTTGTGCATAGGTTGCACTAGTTTTTATAGTATCGAAGCGGGGTAGAGCAGTCTGGCAGCTCGTCTGGCTCATAACCAGGAGGTCATAGGTTCAAATCCTATCCCCGCAACAAGTTTATAAGTTGAAAAAGAATCCGCCTACGCCAAGGCTACGGGCGAAATAAGTCAGGGTAGCTCAGTTGGTTAGAGCGCGGGACTCATAAGCCCGAGGTCGAGAGTTCAAATCTCTCCCCTGATACATAGAACAGTTGAATAAAATATTTTTTGGGGGCGTAGCTCAGCCTGGTTAGAGCGTCTGCCTGTCACGCAGAAGGTCGCCGGTTCGAGCCCGGTCGTCCCCGCAAATTTATAAACCGCTAAGATAAGCGGTTTTTTGTATATTAAAAATAGGATGAAAAGTTAGACTCGAACTTTTTAGAATATAAGTTGCGTTTATTAAAATAAAGTATGTTATAATGAAAAAAATAAACAAATTAAAATAAAAATATGATAAATAATATTTTCTCAAAAAAAGAATTAAGTCTAGGTATTTTTATGATGATGGGACTTTTAATTTTTACATCATCAGCTAGGGCTACTATATCAGATATACAAATAGATGGAGGAGATACGGATAGTATAGATGAAAATGAAAGCATAGGAACTACGGTAGGTTCATTGACTACAGTAGGAGGAAATTCACCATATACATATGAATTAACATCAGGGATAGGAGATGAAGATAATTCTAAATTTACAATAGATAATGATGAATTAAAATTAAACTTTACTCCAGATTATGAAAATCCAACTGATTTAGGTGATACAGTAGGAAATAATACTTATGTTACAAGAATGAATGTTACTGATTCGTATTCTGATTTTGCTACTGAACAAGATATTTTGACGAATGGTGCACGTGATTGGGAACATTTTCAAATAGGCACAGATCATTACATTGCTGTGGCTAATGTATATAATGACTCAACCTATAATATAGATTCAAAAATATATAAATGGAATGGAAGCAGTTTTGCATTAGATCAAAGCATTGCAACAAATGGTGCACGTGATTG
>SWBX01001301.1_pt1 | contig 38714 bp, 32 predicted proteins | sample 4693051 | NCBI WGS metagenome assembly SWBX01 (sample SAMN10267272, study PRJNA491770) | bioreactor metagenome | isolation source: DHS bioreactor inoculated with marine | place: Japan: Omine Ridge, Nankai Trough | reverse complement strand
ACGACGAAACGAGAAAAGCCTACACCCGTAGGCGTTCGAGCGAGGAGTGACGGCAACGCAGTCAGAACAGTCTCATTTCGCTTTTGGCAGGGGATGAGGGACTCGAACCCCCGCATACCGGGATCAAAACCCGGTGCCTTACCACTTGGCTAATCCCCTACAAAATCATTATTGCTGCTTTTACTTGAATTGCGGTTTTTTAATTTTCCGCGCATTCAATCTAACAAATAAAAATTGATTGTCAATAAAGTGGCGGCTGGTTAGAATTGAGTTAAGAAAAAATAACACTTTCATTAAATGAAAATTAGAAACAAAATTAGTTCACTGCTTATTGGTTGTATAGTTTTTAGCTTTGCAGGAGTTGGCGTGGCTGGTGCCGCAGGCGACGCAGTAAAAGGAGAAATACTGGACTACGCTCCAACATATATCCGCATTTCAATTGGGAATCATGAAGGGTGCCCAGACCTTTCTGAGTGTGTATCGCACAACTATAAAGGATCCATCGCTGGTGAGAATGCAACGGTGACTTTGGGTAAAGGTATTCTGATCTATGCAGATGAAGTTTTGGATAATGATTTACATGATACCGGGTTGCCATCAGAAGATTTGGATTTTGAGTTCTCTACGCCGTTTTATAAGGGCTTTGTATTAAAACTTTATCCAGACGACGTGGCAGGCCCAGAGGATTTTTTGACTTTAAATTTACAAGTAGATGAAAGCGAAGAATTTGTTTTAGAAATCCCTTATAAGATAATAGAAGCAGATTCAAATTCTGTTTTGGCTACGGCTCTTCAAATTGATGACAAATACTCTGAGTTTCAAGATTATTCAGACCTCATAAGAATCCAACCATTAAATCTTTGGATGGTAGAGGAAAATGTTTCTTCTATGATGCGTAATAAATTTGAAATAATAAGAAGAATGCTTGGTTTAGAGCGATATACTAGAGAAAAACTCCTTTCTGGCGAAATAGAAAATCTGACTTACACGGAATTGCAGAAGCTTTGGAGCAGTGTTTTGGCTGGCGATGTGCAATTTGATGAGGCTGATGTGATGATTTTCACTATACGCTTTAATAGACTAAAGAAGCTTCTTGAGAGAGAAAAGACCTCTCTGCCCAGATTGATTGGCGGCCTAAATAGAACTATGTCCAATATTTATGCAGGAAAGTTTATAAGTGATGGATATTAGCAGCTTTGCCTTAAGCGATGATTAGTTTATCCCTGCAAACAGAGGTAAAAATACTTGCGCAAGCATTAAAACTGCGATGATTATGGCGCAAAATTGGGCTACTTTTTTCTTGTTCTTTGGCTTCATGTGATTCTTTTGTTGGTAATTTTATTGTACTTCTCCTGTTACCAGAATGCTCTTGGAGAATTCGTTGATAACGTTTTGATTGTCGGTTACTTCCAAGGTTACTTGGTATGAACCGGGTTTGTCAAAAGTGTGAGTAGGTTTTCTGGTTCGTGATGTGTCCCCATCGCCGAAATCCCATAGGTATTTGGCCGCAGGGCCTTGCGTACATCGTGGGTCTAGTTCAATTACTAGTGGTGCTTCCCCCTGCTCTGCAGAAGGTGTGAAACAAGCTTGAAGTGCCACTGGGCGTACGTTTATTATAATTTCACCTTTATCTGTTTTCCCGTCCGACGACTTTGCCGTTACTGTGGTTGTAAAGGTGCCAATTGAAGTATATTTATAACTAATTTTTGATGCTCCAATTTTCTTTGGTGAGCCGTCCCCAAAATCCCATTCATAGCTTGTTATTTGTCCTTCTGGATATGATGAACCTGAGGCGTCGAATGTAACTGAGAGTGGTTCATTGCCCTCAACGGTATCTGCAACTAGTCTTGCAGTTAAGTCTTGTGCGGCAACTTTAATCAGTACCACGTTTGAAGATTCGTTTCCGGCGGCATCGACTGCAAACAATGTTGCATTATATGATCCTGGAGCTTTGAAAACATAGGAAGCTGTTGTTCCAGCTGAATCCTCGCTACCATCTCCATCAAAGTCCCACTTAAATTCTACGATATTGTCGTCTGCATCAGTTGATTTGCTTGCGTCAAAATTAACTTCAAAGGGGGCTTGTCCATTTAGGCTGTTTTCGTTGTCCCCCATTGCGGGGTCGGTTTCGATAATAGCTTGTGGGCCGCTTTCCGCTATTTCTAATGTGATTTTTTCGGATGAAGTTGCTGATTTATCTGTTTCGTCGGTTACTTTGAGTATGACTTCATACAATCCCGCTGCGGTGTATGTGTGAGTTGCTGTTCTTGTTGTGGCTTTTTGGCTTCCATCTCCGAAATCCCATTCGTATTTATCAATTTCTCCATTTGGAGATGTGGATTTTTCGCCTAGGAAAGTTATTTGTTTTCCAATAAAATATTTGCCGCTCTCTGTTGGAATATCGATTATTGCTTGTGGAACGTCTGGTCCTCCAATTGTTATCGTTTCTGTGCCGATAGCTGTTTTGCCACTATCATCGGTTATTCGTAGTTTGACATCATAATCCCCTTCTCTTTCAAAAGTGTATTCTGCTGTTTCTCCGGAGGCGTCACGGAAGTTATTTTTTCCGGTGAAGTCCCATTCGTAGTCGGTAATTGTACTACCGGGTGAGCTTGAATCAGATGCGTCGAAGCTTACCTGTAGCGGTGCTGGTCCCGACTCTGGATCAAAAGTAAATGCTGCAGAGATTTCTACGTCAATTACAGTTATTAGCTTGCTGAAATTCTGTGTAAGAGTTTCAGATGTATTTATGTCTCGAGCTGTTATTATTAAACTCGCGTCATATTGCCCAATATCAGTGTATGTATGCGTAACAACTGGGCTTGTAGAAGATGATCCATCTCCGAAATCCCATTGATAAAAAGTTATTTCTATTCTGCTTGGGTTGTATGGAATCTTGCTTGCATCAAATTTAATGTCAATTGGTGCTGTTAAAGTGGTCGTGATTTCTGGTTCGGTGACAATGCCTTCAGTTTGTGATTCCTGTGGGACTTCAATACGTTTGCCGTTTAAATATAGGAAAACTACTACCCATATGACTGTTAATAATAGAAAGACTGCTCCTGCAATTCCGGCTTGTTTGAAGCCTCTGCCTCTACCGGCTTTGTCGGTTTTGGGGGTCATTGCTCCCCTGAATACTCCGAATACGCTGACGAAGAAAGCCACCATTACAATGGTTCCGAATATTAAATTCGTAATCAGGATAAGTGTATTTGTGAATTCTGCTGGATTTACTCCGAGTGATGCAGCCATTGCATTTGAGCCACTAGCTGTAGTTTGGCTAACATAGGCAACAACAAAGATTACAAATAAGAGTAGTGAAAATCCAACGAATCCTAAGCATCCAAAAATAAGTTTTTTTGGATTTGCCCCTCCTGGTTGACCGGGTAAGGGTTGTCTGACTGGGGGTCTTTGGCCGGGTTGGCCGGGTTGGCCGGGTCTGAGCGGCTGTGGTTGTTGTCCAGGTCTTGCCTGTCCCCTTTGTGCAGGTTGTGTTGGCTGCACTGGTTGCATAGGTGGAGTTGGCTGAGCTGGACTGACTGGTGCCTGTGGGGCTGCTTGTGTGGGCTGTGGAGCAGGTGCTGATTGTGCAGGCGCTACAGCTGGTTGAACTGGAGCAGGTTGAGCCATTGGCTGTTGTCCTGGTCCTGGCGTTGGTGCTGGGCCTACGCCTTGAGCAGCAACATTTGGATCACTTTGGGCTGGTTTTTGATTTTCCATGTTTGTCTATTTACTTTTGTTTTTTTCTTTTCTTCTCCTAAATTGGTGATTTGCGATGAGTATACCATAACCTGCTAGACTGGCTATTAAAAGGTTGGGATCTATTACAGTGCTTGCCTCAAAGACATTTGCACCCATGCTTTTAGCTCCAAGGTCAGACTCACCAACATTGAGATCATTTTCTCCTCCAATCAATCCTACAGTTTTTACTTCTTCAGCTGGTTTTAGATTTACAAAGTTAGTAACTGATCTTTTCTGTCCTTGGTCATCCTCTACTGTAAGTTTTGCTCTATATACCCCGTAATCTGGATATGTATATGTTGGATTTACATCACCTGACTGAATGTCATTGTCTTTTTTCCCGTCACCGTTTGAATCGTCAGCAACATTAAAATCCCATGAATACTTTTTAATACTTGCTCCTGCATTCGTGTCTGCTGTGGAGGTGTTTGTGAATTGTACTGTTTTTCCTGATCCACTGTGTTTAATAGTAAATCCTGGTATTGGCGGCTCTGCATCTGCATCAACGTAAATTCTTATACTGTCGGCGGTTGCCTCGCTGAAGTTACTGTCCACTACGGTCAACTTGGCTTTATACCCATCTACGTTGGCTTTGTGATAAACGTGACTGACGCTTGCTTTGCTTTCTCCTTTGCTACCGTCTCCGAAGTCCCATAAGTACTCAGTGATACTGCCACCAGCGTCGGGGTCAATACTTGAAGAACTGAAATTAACCGATTCCCCTACTTGAATACTGGTTCTGTCCACTGTGAACCTGGCAACTGGTGCCTTGTTTGGCCCATTTGTTACCTGAATTTCTGGGGCAAAAACATTTAGCCTCTTGTCTTCGTCTCTGTGATCTGTGGATACTGTTAAGTTATCGTTGTCTGTCATTTCTACTCCAAATTTATACTTTGGCTTCTCCCCTTCTTCACCGCGTGTGCCAATTGTGAGTGTTGAAGTTGGGACTGTTGAAATCTGTAGACCGATTCTGTCGTCTGCTGATGCGGGTCTGTTTGCATCGTAATACCACCATTTATACTGAGTGATTTGCCCGTCTTCATCTTCGGCGCCTACGGCAGTAAGTTTTACTTTTACAGGCGTGGTTAATTCCGAGTCAGTCGGAGTTGCAGTAAGAGAGCGCAGAGTTGGGTGTTCTCCGATTACTAGTATATTTACTTCGTCTTCACCTGTTTGGCTGGCGTCTCTTTCATTTGTGACTTTGAGTTTAACTGTGAAATGTTCGTCTTCTTCTGAAATTTGCTTAAATTGATATGCAACCTGCTTACTTGTAGATTGCTTTTCATTGTTATTGATATTCCATGAATACTTGAGTCTTCTACCGGTTCCGTCTGTATTAACTGACTGATCTGAATCAAAGGTAACATTCGATTTTCTGTTTACCACAACAGCATTGTTTAGTGTGCTGCCGCCAACCTCTATTGTTTGTGGATCCACTACTGAGCCATCCACATTGATTGTGATGATTGCAATTGGAGAATCACTGTCACCTATAAATACTTTTCTGCTTATTGAGTTTTCAATATCGTCTGCGTCGAATACGATTAATTCTGCAGTATATTGTCCTGTTTTGTTGTAATTGTGAACAACTTGCTGTTCCACGCCTCTGCTCATTTCTCCTGAATCGATGATTCCGTCGCCGAAATCAAGTTCATATCCGACTGCTTGTGAGCTGTTGAATAGGAAAGTTACTGGTGCTATGGGGTCTGGATTGACTGCATCTGGTAATTGATCTGACCCGCCTGTGTCGCCTGGGATCTGTAATATTGCGCTTGGCTTCATTGCCCCCCATGTAATGTCTAGGATGTTTTCGATTTCTAAGTTTTGCTCATTCGGGACCGATTCTAGTTCAGGTTCGTCGTATGATCTGACAGCCAAACTTACTGTGAATGTTCCTTTATCCGTAAACTTAACTACAGGTTGGCCGGTATTGCTGTTGAATTCTTTTAATTTGTCACATGGTGTTTGGGCCGAGTAAGCATCTGTTGATGCGTTTATCAGCTCTGATTCACTGTTTACATCTGCAAAACCGATTAGAATACAATTTGAAGGGCTTATTTCCCAGCTGTATTGTAGGTTGGAGTTGTCATCGTCATCTGGATCGAAACTTAAACCGGAAGCGTCTAGCAAATAAAGTGCAGGAGCAGAGTCGGAAATCTTGGTGGCTCTGAAAGATGCACCTGGTTCGTTTGAGCTAATGGATACTACAGTTGATTCTTCTCTTGCAACTCCGTCGTCATCAAGTGACAAGGTTATGCGATAGTCGCCTGCTTTAAAGAAAGTGCATTTCAGAGTGTCCTCTTGGCCCACTGGTACGCCACAGTCATAGAATTCATTTACTTCTTTCCTGTAAATCGAGTCAAGAATCTTTTCTGTAATACTTGGTTGATTCTGTAGTGATGCTGTTGGGGACGTCAGTGCACTTATATCTATTTGTTTTGCGTGTGCAGTAATCATGTTGAACCATTTTGGCATACTGTCTGCCATGGCTGTAACAGCCCCGCTATTAATTTTGTCCACTTTCCAGCTGAAGATTATCGTTCCTCCATCACTGGTTGAGTTAGATCCGTCAAAGGTAAGTTCCTCATTCACTTTTCCCGTCTTTGGTGGATTTGTAATGCGCGGTGCAAGATTTGATACCACTATTGTGAATATCTTACGGTCTACTACTCCTTTTTTATCTGTTACCTCGAACCTTACCTGGTAATTGCCGACGTCAGGATATGCCTGAGTTAATGACAGAGTATCGGCAGCTGGCACTTGATATGTATCATTGTGTTCAGAAGGTACTCCGAAATTCCATCGAATTTTAGAACTTGGGTCGTTGATTATTGGAGTTTTACCATCTGAGAAAGTTGAATCTACCGCGTCAAATATTAGGCCTGCTTTTGCTTCCGCAAGTGTAAAATACACTTTATCATGATCTTCTATTAGTATTTGACTCTCTAGATCGTATAATATAACAGGTCTCTTTGGACCTGCTTGAGCGCCAACTTCCAAGTTAATCTTTGTGGCCGGTGGATTGACCAGGATGTCAATGTAAGAGACCCCTGGCGCAATTTCTTGATCATAAGCTAGTCCAGTTGCAGGGTTTATTTCACCTGCTTTAGGTTTAATTCTGAGTGTGACTCTGTACGTACCGGCTTTGGTGAAAATGCAATTTGCTACTGCTTGACTTGTTTCGGGACAACTCATGAGTCCTGCCCCTGTATCATCTCCACTGAAGGCACCCGGATCATTTGAGAATATGCCATCTCCATTTATGTCCCATTCGATTCTGTCATCAGTGATTGAGAATCCTGATGGGTCTGAGGATCCAATGCTTGAGAAGCTAACAATTAGCGGAGCATTTCCGTTTACTGTATCTACAGAAATAATTGCGTCCACGAATTGTAAGTTGTCCAAGATGGCTTTAATCTCCATTAGGCTTTTGAGGACATTTTTTATGGATGTTTGAGGTATTCCGGCTATAGATTCACTAATTCCCAGATATGGGAGCATGTTTGTGTTTTCTGAGGAATAATAGCCAGTGTCTAGGGGAAGTTCGACTCTGTCGTAGCTTGATTGTCCTTTCACATAGCCAGGAATTAGTCCTTCAAAATGATCTAGTCCAACTGATTCAGAGGCAAGTCCTTTTACCGTTTGATATACCGCCGCAGTCTGTACAACTGCAGAAGAAATGTCAGTGGTATAACTTGTCTTTAAGTATTGAACGTCACGGATTGTGGCTACTATCGCACTTGATAGATTGCCTAGGTCTGTTCTTATTGTCGATTTCTGCTCTGCTTTACATGGGTTGGTGTCCCCAAAAGTATTTTCGCTGTCATTACATCCTTCTTTTGCGCTGTATGCAGAGATCATTCCCAGCCCCCCTGAACCGTTTAAATGAGCATTAACTGCGTTGACGGTTTCAACAATATTTGTATTGAACACTGCGTTAGCATCTGGATTGCCGGTTAAATTATTCAAAACTACCAGCTGATTTTCAACGACTGATTTAAAACCTGAAACACAAGTATTCATCGGTGGTACACATGTATCTTCGCGATAGTTTTCAATATTCTGATATGCGTTTTGCATTTGCTGTTTTGCAAGCAAATGGAATTGATAGCTTTTGTAAACCTTTATCATTATGTTTTCTATCTGTGAGGCTAGATAATTGAATTTTTGTCTTCCAGCCACACCTCTAATGCTGCTTGAATTTATTGCTGATCCACTTGTGCCACCTTGTTCGCTACCGCTTGGCGCCAACAGTATTGTGTTTACAATTGCGAATGAGCTCATTATTAGCAACAGACCCACAGCAGCATATGTAATAGCTTTTCTGGCTTTGCCCATTCCTTCTGGGTTCCCTACAGATGTAATTGCAAGTATTCCTCCGTATATTACTACCAAAATTGCAATTAATCCGAGGAATCCAAGGAAAAAGTTAGTAACATTTAATATGAATGTTCGCGCGTCGGTTGCTTGAGTAAGTCCCGCTGCATACCCCTCTGGATTTGGTGGTTTTAAATCTCCCTTAAAATCTATGAATGATGTTACTGGACCTTCTGAATCTCCAGAAGTACAGTCATCAAAGAAATTAAGTGAATCATCACCGTTTTTATCATCACATCCCAGAAATTGAAGAAAGTCCTGCCCTGTGTCCGCGTGTACTTCTAATGGCAAAACTGCCATAGAAAACGCCCCCACAGACAACAGTCCAATCAAGAATTTTGCGAAAGTTTTGTTTTTGTTTGCAAACATGGTTTTGTTTTATTTTCAATCTCTGTATTATACCATATTCCAGCGCAAAAAACCAAATTCAAACAGTTAGAAATTGTGAAATCTTTGTGAATGTAATCTTATCTGTTGGGGATCTCTACTTCCTGTGGTGTTGGAGTGCTTGTTATTGGCTCTAGCTTCACGAAAGTGTTAACTAGTCCGAATGCAGCTAGTGAAATTAGAAGGCCGATGATTGCTCCTTTGACAATTGTTTTGGCTTTATCCAGGCCAGCTCCTCCAAGTGATGTTACATACAAATAACCTGCATAAATCAGCATGGTTATTGCAATTGTAGAGATAAAGCCTGAAACCCAGTTGGTCATAGTCACCATTTGTCTGGCGAATTCTCCAGTGTCTGGGAGCCGTGTTCCCTTGTCTGGGAAGATAATTTTAAATACTGCTATTTCTGCAAGCCCAGCAACAACTAGTCCAATAGTTGCCCAAGTAACTTGAGTTTTTGCTTTTTTCACCTTTTCTGTATCTCCTCCTGAAAGCAGGACTCGAATACCAGCTACTACAAAGAACAGGATAGCTGTTGCTGGTAGAAATATTCGGAAAAGCCCAGCAATCCCCATCCCCAAGCTAATTCCTTCTTCAGCCGCCATCTGCATGTCAGCTCCACTTCGATACACCTCCCCAGCCTCTCCAAAGAACACATTTCTAATGAATTGGTCTGCAACAAGTATTATGATAATGCCGGAAAGTGCGAATCTGAATGTCTCTTTTTCTCTGCTCATAACGTCTTGCACTGCACGAGCTGCAACTACTAATCTTATCCCTGAAACGACTAGCATAAGCGTTAATATCCCCCCGAAGATGTACTTAAAGAAATCTAGAATGAAATATACTACGCTTGTAAGTTGAGAAGCTCCAGGTTGATATGCTTGATTTGCGTGGCCTGCGTCATAATTTGGAAGTGCTGTGTTTCCCCCGATTGATCTGATGACTTTGCTAACGCCTACTGCGTCCTTGTCTGAGTCTGTCTTATCTTTGTCTGCAGTTGGAGTTGTAGTGCTTCCGGCTGGAGCTGCGGTACCTGGTTGATCAACCGCAATTACTGGAGCTGCTGCCACAAACAATATGGTACATATCAAAAACATTTGAATCCATCGTAGCACCATTTTTTTATTCAGTGTTTTAAACATTATGGTGTGGTGTTAGTGACTACTCCTCCACCTTCCACCAGCGCTGCTGGATTTATGGTTGAAGCCTCTGCATCAAATTGCCCGCTGATAATTGTGGATACAACTGCGAAGGCTCCATATACAATAACCAGAGATACAAGTGCCATCATAATCATTCTCTTTGCCTTTTCCTGGTTTTCTGCATTAGTTCCGGCCGTCATATACATGATTCCACCTACAACTATCACCAGAATGGCTATTGGGGTCATGATTGTAACAAGGAAATTTGTGAATCCAACCAGCTCTCCTACTCCCTGGGCAAAGTCAACGCCAGCTTCTGCCCCCCCAGTTCCTGGATATCGTGTTGTGTCGATGCTAAATAGGACTTTGTTTACAATGGGGTCAGCTATGATAATAATCAGTAAACCAATTACACTCGCCATTAAATTCTTTTTGTCTTTTTCAAGTTCGTCTCCTGCCTGATTGGAAACCATACGAATTGCATTTCTGGTAAGCATAACCACAGCTGCCGCTCCAATGAGGTATTTTAAGAAAGTGATAATATATTGAACTGCATTGGTGAAAATGGTAGTCCTTTGAATTATAGCTTGCGGGTTTTTTAAAAAGCCTCCTTCTACACATCCTGCAAAGTTTGAGGCAGGCATCATTCCAAGTTCCGCACATTTACCAACGGCAAATATTCTTACTATTTCTCCTGATAACCCCACAAGTGCAAGTCCAATAACCCCCCAGACCATAGACGTTTTCGCCTTTGTCCAAGCTTCTTCTTTTCCCATTGAAGTTGCCATATTGAATCCCGAAAACACCATTAGAGCGATTGCTACTGCAGTAAGTAGATACCTGACGTTCAACACCACTCCGACGATTAAGCTTGCAAATCTAGTCTCAAAATCGCCTACTTCCCCCGGATTCTGCACCAACCCCTTATATTGACCAATATCTGGTACAGACAGTGAGGACGCGGCAAATGCCAACTGATTCATAAAAAGCACAAGCCCGAAGCTGATGAAAATGTACCAAAGTGTTTTTATGTGTTTGTTCATTTTTGCCTTAAAAAGGCGTAATTTATCTATATATCTTACCAAATATTGGCTTTTTTTTCAAAACTTCTTGATTAATTCTCGCTATTTTGCTTAACTTTTTGTGCTCTTACTTATTCGTACATACATTTATGACAGAAAAGAAAATGAATCCTGTGTTCAATTATTTCATTGAAAGCGCAGTGGAATTGAAGAAGGTTACTTGGCCAACTGGGAATAGGGCTGTAAGGCTTACCATAGTTGTTTTGTCCTTCTGCATTGCAACAGGAATTTTCATTGCTTTGGCGGACTGGCTATTCAATTTTGGATATGGACAATTGGTCGATTACGCAGGAAGTATTTAATTTTATAGTTAAAAAATAATTTCATGTCTAGACAAGCGGAAAACACTGGGAAGCATTGGTATGTAATACATACTTATTCGGGATATGAGGACGCAGTATCAGAAGCCCTGAAACAGAGAATTGATTCCTTGAATATGCATGACTACATATTTGACGTAGTTGTGCCTAAGGAAACCCAAATTGTTATTAAGAAAGGAGAACCTACCACTGAGAAGAAAAGAATTTTTCCAGGATATGTACTAGTTAGCATGATTGTGACGGATGAATCTTGGTATGTAGTAAGAAATACACCGAATGTGACTGGTTTTGTTGGAGCTGGTAATGTTCCTGTACCTGTTTCTCCTGAGGAGTTTAATATTGTTAAGAAGCAAATGGGCGAAACTGAGGCCAAATTTAAGATTGATTTTACTGTTGGTGACCATGTGATGATTTTGGATGGACCTTTTGTAAACTATGATGGAGTTGTTAATAAAGTTGATGTTGAAAAGGGGAAAGTTAAGGTGTTAATTTCAATATTTGGTAGAGAGACTCCTATTGAATTGGACTTCACACATGTTAAGAAAAAATAGTCTTTTTTTCTTGAGGTATTTACTTTTTTAGCGCTTGGTGTTTTTATGTTAGTAGCATGTATAATAAATCCTCTACATCACTAGCGTTAATTTCTGTTTTATCAATACTTATTGTGTTGTTTATTGCTGTGAGTAATGTTGAGAATGCTCCAATTAGACGCCCATTTCCAACGCAAGGGGCAAATAATGCTGGTGTTTCTGGAGGTGCTGAGAATGCTTTTCAGGCATATAATCAAGATGAGGCTTTGCAGGCTCCTGATTTTGATACTAACTTTCCTGAGTTTGTTAACAAGGTTGAGGAGGCTGAGATAGGCCCGACTGACGCTATTGGGGAAGGAACTACACTTGAGATTGAGTTTGGAAATAACAATGTTCTACCTTTGCCAGCCGAAATTGACGTGCCTACTGTACGTGAAACAAAGCAGGTGAAAGCTGATTCAGCAGCTGAGGATAAAGATTTTTTGACAAAAGGGATCAATAGTGAACTTTTGGATAAAGTTGGGTTTAAGAACTTTTTCATTAAGCCACGCCCGTTTGATGGTTTGATTTTTGAGACTTTTGATGCTTCCATGCTGAGCTACCTTAATGTATTGGACAGAAAAGTTATTCAACTTATTGATGGAAACGAAGTTGAAGTGCTGAGAGTCTACGAGTTTAACTTGAATGATGCTGACGCGGCAGCAGAAGTTTATTCGTATCTCAAAATTTCACTAAAGGACCAATTGGGTGTCTCGGTTAATGAGACGAATCAGTTTGGATTAAGTTCATTTTATGTAAATTTTCAAGCGCCTAGTGACAGCGCATTTTTGGTTGTAAAAACGAAAGGCAACGTGTATGCTCTGAGCTATCCGAAGGCAGAAAATCAAGAAACTAACTATTTTAACTTGGTATCTGATCTCCTTACGGAGCTTATTTAAGAGACGAAGTAAGTGGGCTTCTACACTTTACTTGAGCTTCTCAGAAGTTAACTAAATTTATAATTATGGCTAAGAAAATATTAACAGTACTTAAATTACAAATACCTGCGGGAAAAGCCAATCCAGCACCACCTATTGGACCTGCTTTGGGACAACATGGTTTGAATATTCCAGGTTTTTGTAGTCAGTTTAACTCAGCAACTGCTCAACTTGGAGATACTATTATTCCAGTAGAAATCAGTGTTTATGAGGATAAAACTTTTACATTTATTCTTAAGACTCCACCTGCTGCTGTGTTGATTATTAAAGCTTTGAAGATTGCTAAGGGGTCAGGGGTACCGAATAAGGATAAGGTAGGAGTTATCACCAAGGCACAGCTAAAGGAAATCGCTGAGAAGAAAATGCCTGATTTAAGTGCAAATGATGTTGAGGCAGCAATGAAGATTATCGCGGGGACAGCACGTAGTATGGGCGTTGACGTAGAAAAATAGAAATTTAATTTGTGGGAGCCAAATGTCGATTTGGCGTTATTACCACGCAATATGTAAATTATGACTAAGAAAGGAAAAAATTATCGCAAAGTGGAAGAGTTAGTAGATAGAGAAAAATTATATTCGCTTGATGAGGCTTGCGATCTTCTTAAACAGATTTCAACGACGAAATTTGATTCAAGCTGTGAAGTTCATATCAGGCTTGGGGCAGATGTAAAGCAAGCAGAGCAGTTGTCCAGAGGAACTGTTTCATTGCCTCATGGTACTGGAAAAGATGTTCGTGTTATTGCTTTTGTTAATGAAAATAAAGAAAAAGAGGCAAAAGACGCTGGCGCTGTTAAGGTTGGATTAGATGAATTGATAGAGGACATTTCTAAAGGATGGTTGGAATTTGATGTTGCTGTTGCAAGCCCTGAAGTTATGAAAAATTTGGGTAAAGTTGCAAAGACCTTAGGAACAAAAGGATTAATGCCGAATCCAAAGGCTGGGACTGTGACTCCAGATATCGGAAGGACTATTACTGAGTTGAAAAAGGGTAGAGTCGAATACAGGACAGACAAGCAGGGTCAGATGCATAATACTTTTGGAAAAGTATCATTTTCTAGTGCGGACTTGAAGGAAAACTTGAAAGCACTTCTAAAAACTATAGTTGATGCCAAACCGGCTGCAGCGAAGGGAAACTACATACTGGCCATTTCAGTGGCTACTACGATGGGCCCTGGTCTGAAGTTAGACACTACTTCAGCACTTGCTGAGCTATAATTATATGCGAAAAAAGTAAGCTGCTTTTATTTATTAAAAGCAGCTTTTTTGTGTGTTTTTACTGGCACTTGCTGGACGCAATCCCATCATATTCTGTCTCTCCCGGTGGGTAATATACTTCATAACTGCTGCCATCCTTACACTCAACTTCTAAAGTTTTTTCTCCGGTTTCGGAACTGACAACATTGATTCCCTCGACTTTTTCGTCCGAATTTTGCAATTCTCGACTATTTGCATCTAGGCCTGATTGCCCTGAGAATAAATAGAAAACGACAACCAGTACCCCAATAATTACTGCGAGAATTACAATTCTGTTTTTTTTGAAATATTTATGGGACATTTTTGTTTTTTAGATATTCTTCCTCTGCTGCTAATGCTAATTTTAAAGAATGTAGCCCAACCTCTAATATTTTGTCATCAGGTTCTTTGGTTGTTAGTCTTTGCATTAGTAAACCTGGAGAAGCAATGGCTCGAAAAAACCAGTTTTTGGATTTCTTAGCAGACAATTTCAATATTTCATATGAAACACCAGCTACCAATGGCAGCGCGAGCAATCTGATTGAAAAGTTTGTTATGAAGTCCGGGTTTTTTGGTAAAAGGGTGAAGATAACAATGCTTATTAGAAATACTAATAAAATGAAACTTGTTCCGCAACGTGGGTGGAATCGACTCTGTTTTCTAGCGTTTTCTACGGTTAGGTCTAAGCCGTTTTCATATGTCATAATGGATTTATGTTCGGCACCGTGATACATGAATACACGCTTAATATCTGGAATTAGTGTCATTAAAGCTATGTATCCAACAAAAATACTTGTTTTCAAACCCGCGTCCATCAGGTTGTACAAAAGGTAATTCTCCTTTAACAGAACAAGATAATTACTCAAAAAATCAGTGATCCATAGAGGGATAAACTTAAATAACAAAATTGCTATTCCGAGTCCAAAAACCATTGAAAGAATTATAGAGATCTTGTTAAAACTGCTCCCCTCCTCTGGCTCTGGCTTTTCCTCTTCCTCTAGGGCTTTCAGTGACGAATAGTTAAGAGCCTTGGTCCCGATAACCATCATCTCTAGCATATTTATGATTCCTCTCACGAAAGGAATATTGAGCAGCTTATGACGACTGATCACAGTTTGATAAAATTCCTGTTTGTCGTTAATTTCTCCAGCTGGTGTTCTGACAACAATAACATTGTGATTCGGAGATCTCATCAAGATCCCTTCCAATAGTGCCTGCCCGCCAACTGCAAAATCTATTTTCCCTTTAGTGTTTCCCATTTTAATTAAATTTTAACTCTTCTTTTGATTATTTACCTCTTTGATTTATATGGTAACCAAGCTTAATATCAAATGGCAAATGGAAATTTACTGATACGGCTTGGAAAAATGCTGCCAAGAAGCTAGATTATGAAAAATCGTAAAATAACGTTATATTGCGCGTGGAATTCTTTGCAGGTTTATTGATGAGTTTGAAAAGCAGTGGTTCTATAAAAATATAGCGAAATAAACAAAAAATTTATGAAAAGAGGTGCATTTATAACATTCTACGGAATTAATAACATTGGTAAGTCAACTCAGTGCAAGATTCTTATTGATAATTTGAAGAAAAATGGATACGACGCTGTGTATATTAAGTACCCAGTGTATAGTATTGAGCCTTCTGGTGCTTTTATTAATGATGTTTTGCGAAATTCTGGGGCTAAACAGCAAATTACAGAGGATGAGTTTCAAATGTGGTATACGATTAACAGATATCAATTCGAACCGGAGTTAAAACAATTGCTACAAGATGGGAAAATAGTCATTGCTGAGGATTACACAGCCACTGGTTTGGCTTGGGGTAGTGCTAAAGGGGCGAATTTGGACTGGTTAATTGAGTTGAATAAGTACTTACTTCAAGAAGACTTTGCAATATATTTACAAGGGAAGAGAAATGTTCAAGCAAGAGAATCCAACCATGTTCATGAAAGTAATGATGATTTGATGGAGGCATGTAAGTTTATTTTTGATAATCTTGCTGAAAAATTTGAGTGGCAAAAGGTTGCAGTAAAACCATCTATTGGTGAGACTGCTGACAATATTTGGATAGAAGTTGAAAAATTTTTGAATAAACGTTAATGGCGCAATTAATGGATGGAAAAGTAGTGGCTTCTTCGATTTATCAGGGTGTTAGCAAGCGCTTTGAAGAGGCAATGGCAAGTGGAAAACTGACTAGGCCTCCAAAATTGGTTATTATTATGATTGGTAACAATGCGGCTAGCAGTATCTATGTTAAGCAGAAAATAAAGGCATGTAAGAAAATTGGTTTTGAGTGCCAAGTGGATCACCACCCAGATGCGCAGGATTATGATACAGATAAGATTATTGAGATTGTACGTGGTCATAACTTAGACAGGTCAGTCGATGGTATTATCGTTCAGATGCCTTTACCAGTTCAGATTGATAAGACACATGTTATAAGGTCAATTGCACCAACCAAGGATGTAGATGGCCTTCATCCACTAAGCTATGGTGAAACGTCTTTGGGAGTGGAGTTTGAATATTATTCTCCATGTACTGCGAAAGGTGTTATTCGTATGTTGGAGTATTATGATATTGAAATTAGTGGGAAGGTGGCTGTGGTTGTTGGTTCAGGGATAATTGCTGGGAAGCCGGTTGCTATGATGCTTTCAAATAGAAAAGCTACTGTTATTATTTGTAATAGCAAAACCCCTGATTTGCCTAGTCTGACACGTTTGGCTGATATTTTGGTTGTTGCGGTTGGGTCTCCGAAAATGATTAAGGCTGATATGGTTAAAGAGGGAGCGGTTGTTGTGGATATTGGAATTTCTAAGGATAAATCTGAGAAACTTTCAGGTGATGTTGATTTTGACAAAGTGAGTGAAAAGGCGGATTTTATTTCCCCAGTGCCTGGGGGGGTTGGAAGGCTTACAGTAGCTTGTTTGATCGATAATTTATTGAAGGCGACTATCTCTCCTAGGGGAATTTAGAGTCATGGTCATTGTTTGACAAGTGTACGTTTTAGTGATTAAAATAGGACCTAATATATCACATACAATAAATGTCTATGAGGCCTCGTTTAAGCTTGGTGGAAAGTAAGTCTCATCTAAGGTTGGTTGTAAACAACGAGCAAAAGGAGAAGAAGCCTGATGTTGGGCCTATTGATAGAGAAAATGTTTTGCTATTGTTGAATAGATATTTGAGCCAGATGGATTTAGACAATTTAATTAGAGGGTGTGTGAATCTTGGTCATGCGCGTTGTGGCAACGACTATTGGGAATTTGTTAAAAAGAATTCTGGTGATTTTGGATTTCTGCTTGATGACTTGAATAAGGATGAAAATCTTGAAAAGAACTGGAAGCAAGTCAACGTTCTGATTGCGTTGGTTTATTTGAAATTTCTTGAAAGTAATTCGGGTAAGGAAAGCAATCCCTCCTGGTCATCTAATTTATTATCAAAAATGCCGATAGCAATTGATGATTTACTGACCTATCATGTGATGAAGATACGGGATAGACAGCTGGTTACTACAGAGCCCCAATCTGACCTGATTCTCCTAAAAAGTAGAGGAATTGTAGATAAAGTAGATGAAGTTATGAGCAGTTAGACTTTCATTTTGTAATATTTTGCTCCTGATTGTCTTTTTAACTGTGTATGTTATAATTCTTAGATATCTCGTTTTTATTTGCTATGTCACCAAAACAAGACAATACAGTCCCGGAGGAAGAACTTGAACTTTCCTCTGACGCACTACCTGCATCACTACCTTTGGATTCTCAGATGAGCCCTGAAGACGATTTAACTGTCCCATACGCTCAGAAGGCCCTAAAGAGTACTATTGCTTATAATGATGAGTTCTTTGGTATAAAGGACACTACAGAGCGTTATGATAGTGAATTTTTGGGAGGGAGGGCAGAGTTGGTAAAATCTGCAGATTCTTGGAACAATCCAGGCGCCACCCCAGAGTCGACTTCTGTGGAGACATCTGAATTAGTGAAAGAATCACTTGGGAAAGTAAAAGGTAAGGATTCTAACGAAAAGCCCCCTGCTGACGCAGTAGTGAGTGAAGCTCCAAGACAATTATTTGAGGGTGAGAATTTGGCAACCTATCCATTTGAAGGGACTAATGTTGCAGTCTCACATTTTAGTAATGCTGACTGTGAAAGAATTCCAGGTGGAGAGGAAGCCCGTTGTACAATAACTGGTATAAGATTGGAGCCTGGTTCTGCTTTGGATTTGCGGATGTCTGAGATTACTTTTGATACAAATCATGACCTGGTTGAGTTTTCAGAAATCTCTGAGCATGTTGTGCCAAAAGACATGAAAAAACGATTGGCTTCAGCAAAAGAGGAAAAATCACTAACACTTAATTATGATGTAAAAAAAGAGGAACTGACCTGTGAGTCTGTGCCCGGCGGCCCTATGTGTTTCTTAGTAACTTCAAAGGCAGTGTTTAATCTAAGCTCAGCAGATAGAGTCGGTAAATCTCATAAAGATTTCAACTCAGGTAGTCGTTTGGTTGTCTTATCTAGGGGCATTATGCTTTCTCTACTTGGAGATTTGACGATGCGTGCATATGAAGGACCTGTCTTGTACAAGTCAGGAAATCCGACTTTTGCTCCAAGAGATTCAGAACCGGAGACTGCAATTCCAGATGCTTTTATAGATGACAACATTACAAGCATATTAGAGCCAATAATATCGGAAGTGTTTTCTGCTGATTATTCAAATGCGCCACCCCACGAAGATACTCCAGAAAAAGCTCTCTCTATAAAGCTGTTTGAGATATATAAGAAAGCACATCCTCAGGACGATAAAAAATGGAAGAATCTAAACAGCGACTCCTTTGCGATTTTTCAAATCCCGTAAGTATTACTTCTTCGGCCCCTTTTGACTCGGCTTTGAAGCCTTTTTCACGCTTTTGGCTGTTTTTATTGCCCTTTTCTTGATTGTATCGACAGCTTTACTTCCCTCTTTTTCTATTGCTTTCTTGTGTTTCTGTGCCTCTTTTTGGGCTGTCTTTGCCCATTGCTTGCCAGAATTTTGAAGTTTTGCCTTTGTTTCTTCAGCCAGTTTTTGTGCTTCTTTTTTGCCCCTTTTAATATGTTTCTGAACTTCTGGATCGTGATAAATTATTTTCCCTGTTTCTATAAAATCATCACCAATAATTTTGGCTGTCTTTTTAAGCGTGTCTTCGCCATGCCCTCCTTTGTCTATCTCTGATTTGATGTCTTTTCGCAACTCACTTCCCTTTTTGGGTGCAAATGCAAGTGCGAATAGGGCCCCAAGAACTGCTCCGAAAATAAATTTTCCTCTAGCCATGTCTGTTTTTGTTAATTATTTTTGCGTGTTAAATATAGCAAAAAGGCCACGTTCCTGTAAAGGAACATGGCTCTTTTTGATAACTTGATCAGATTTGATCAGATCTAGTAATTAATCCAGATATATTGTCCATCTCGATAGATGTAATATCCATCAGAGTTGTCATTGTATCCGTTGCTGTCGTAGGAACTGTTGTTGTCATATGAATTGTAAGCATATATGTCACAGTTGCCATTGTAATCATACTCTACACAGTAAAGATCGTCATTGTTGTCGTAGTCATTCGTGTAATCAGTGTATGAATCAGTATATTCGTATCTTGTACAATCACCGTAGCGATCATATAGTACGCATACTCGATCATTATAATCGTTTGTACGACCTGTTCTGCTTAAGACATATGATGAGTATAATCCTTTGACTTCAAAGTCATAGAATAAGTTTGCAACGTCTCCTCTTGTCATCGCTTGTGCAGGATATAGATTGCTTGAATATTCACTATTCATTAAACCGTGATCCTTTGCATAACAAGCGTATTTCATATACCAGTTAGTGTCTGAAGTTATTGGAGTGTCACCAAACGGTTGTGGACTACAATTTCGTAGACTTGTTTGATTTCCTTCCAAAAAGACACGTAATAGCTCAACTCTGTTGATTGTATTACTTGGTCTGAAGGTTCCATCAGGATATCCTGTGGCAATTCCTTCACGCTTTGCTACAAACAAATATGGAGCATACCAAGCTGTGTCAGATGTGTCTCTATAGTTATTTCTATATGTTCCACCTGTGTTTACATCGTAGCCAAGTGCTAAAGTAACAACTTTAACAGTTTCAGCACGGTTGATTTGAGCATATGGTCTGAATGTACCATCATCGTACCCTTCAAAGATTCCTCTTTCTGACATAAGCATAATAGCTTTACAGAAAGGTGAGTAGATAGATACATCTCTGTATCCAGCACATCGATCGTTTTCTGGGAACCCAATGATGATTCCGTCAGTGTCTACTTCTACGTAACCTCTATCTGTGTCAGTGTCATCACCGTTATCAGCCATGACTCTGAATTGATATAGATCGTCGTAAACTCTGTCTCCGTCGGAATCTCTACCATCCCAAGAGTAGGAATAGTCGCCTGCGGCTTGATCATCAGTATTTCGTAGAGTTTTAACTACTGTTCGTCCGTCCAAAACCTGTACGATTAGGTCGGCTCTATCAGTTAATTCGAATTCTACTTCTGATCTTTCTCCAAATCTTGGATCAAAGATCTCGTTTCGTACGATTAAGTTTCTAATCAGATTTTCGTCTGTAGATGGCCAATCGTTTTCATAGTCGTCATCACCATCACGGTCAATACGTACTGTTCCATCCTCAACATCGTCAGAACATCCGCTAACCTCAGCAGTGATTTCGTATGTATAGTATCTGTTGTCAGTAGCGTAATCGCCATCTGACTCACGACCATTCCAGTTTACATCATGTCCACCAGAAGATTGGTAACTGTTACTCATCAGTGTTCTGATAGTATTGTTAGCACTCTTTATTCTGACAGTTACGTCAGCTGATCTGGAAAGATAATATGTAATTTCTGTGTCCTCTTCTTCTGGATCGAAAGTGGTTGGAGTTGCATAGTGAGATGTGATGATGTTACATGAAGTACCACCTCCATATCTGTCTGTAGTTACAGAAGTACTTTCTGTATCAGATCCTGCAGAGTTGCTGGCAAATACCCTTGCAGTGTATGTGTCGTCACCGACAATATTCCCGCTTGAGTTTCGTCCATTCCATTCATAGTAGTATGTACCTGCATTTAATGAAGTACCACTTGTTAATGTTCTAACATTTGAAGATCCGTCAAGAATTTCAACTGTTACATTAGCTGTTTTGTCCAAAGTGAAATAGATTCTTGTGTTTTCATTGTCTGGATCAAACGTAGCTGGAGTTGCGTAGAGGCTTGTTATGTGAGGAGCTGTAACACTTGAGCCGTTTTCATCAATAGTGACGTTAACTGTTTCAGTGTCTGAACCAGAACCATTTACTGCATAAACTTCAGCAGTATATGTTCCAAGGCCCATGATAGTTCCACTTGTGTTTCTACCATCCCAGACTAGATTGTTGAATGTCCCAGGGTTTTGATCAGATAAAGAACGAAGAGTTCTGATAACTGAGCTACCTTGTTTGATGTCAACTCTTACGTTTGCGTCAGTATTAAGAGTATAAGTAAGTGTAGTACTTTCCCCGTCTGTTGGGTCGAAAGCTGTAGGGTTTGCAGATACTGTAACTACTGGTTGTGTTTCTGTTACTACGTCTGTAACTGTTACACTTGTTGTAGCTAAGTCATTATCTACATCGTTTATAGCATATACTTCAACAGTATATGTACCTGTGCCTACAAGGGTTCCACTAGAGTTTCTACCGTCCCAAAAAAGGTTACTGTAGTTTCCAGCTGTCTGCTGAGACTGAGTTCGAAGTGTTTTTATGACGTTTGAACCGCTTTTTACTTCTACTTTCAGATTAGCATTTGTGTTTAAAGAATAGTTAACCATCGTAATTTCGCCCTCTGAAGGATCGAAAGAAGTTGGGTTAGTTGATACTGTTACAACTGGGGAGGCTACTGTCTGTCCAGCTGAATAAGTAAATGAGTAGTTTTCAATGTCTGTAGAGACAGTGTTGTAAGCTACTACTTGAGCTTTATAAGAGCCTGATGATACTGTTTGACCGTTATTATCTGTACCATTCCATGTGTAGGAATGAGTTTGACTTGGGGCTAAATAGTTATCGAAGACTAAAGTTCTAACAATAGTGTCTGTCGTATCTTTAATCCATACTGTTGTGTTTGCATATGTATTAAGAGTAAAAGATACCGAAGCGCTACCGGTAGATGTTGAGACGTTCAAATTTTGAACTGAAGGGGCTACTGCAGCGACCAAGCTGGCCTCTGCTACAGGTCTGGCACCGTCTGTTATTGGTGAAGTACCTGCGGGATATCCCCCATCTCTATGGGCCATAGCGGAAGGTGATACGATCCCTAGAATAAGGGCAAAAAGTATCACTTTCTTCGCAAGACCTTCGCGAAGGAAATTTTTCATAATTAGTTGTGTTTAGTTAAGTTAATTTATCGTTAGTTATAACTCACTTCTTTCCTGTGTATTACACAAGTAAAAAGTGAAGTTGCAATTATTTATAATAATTGTCTGGATTAGTTACCGATCTGTCAAAGTTCTTAGCTAAGGTCTTGTTTATGGCTTTTTTATGAGGCCACGTGTTAATCCCTACGCATAGATAAGGACGAATTGTATCACCTTTCCCCCTCTTGTCAAGTTTTTTGTTATGTTTTTTTGATTCATTCTTACTATAAACTTTTTGTAGAGATGTTTTCATTGACAGGTAGTGAGTATTTTGATTATATTACTGCGCGAAATTTAAATTTATTAATTCAAGCTATGCCAATTACAGCTTCCGCCAAAAAGGCCCAGAGACAAACGATTGCTCGTACCGAAAGAAGAAAACCATATAAGACACAGATGAAGTCGAGTATTAAAAAGTTTATTGAAGTTGCAAAAAAAGATGTCTCTGCGGCAGAGAAATTACTACCTGCAACATGCTCATGTATAGATATTGCTTCTAAGAAGCATATTATTCATAAGAAGAACGCTTCAAGGAAGAAATCTCGTTTGGCAAAGATGTTGAAAGTAAAGGAAACGGCTCCTAAAAAAGCTGTAGAAAAGGCTGCTGACAAGGAAGAAGTTAAAGCTTAAGTTTAAGAAAGGGCCATCGTATAGTGGTAATACAGCGGTCTCCAAAACCGGTAACGTGGGTTCGATTCCTACTGGCCCTGCCAATTGATACAGAAAACGGCCATATTTGCGCTCGCGCTGCGAGAGTTTTTTTTAACACCTACACAAATGTAGGCTTATAAAAAAAATCTCTTGGCTCACGAAAATCTGACCATTTTCTGTATCAATTGGGGGGTTGGTGGGGGTTTTGAAGTGGGTGGGCGGGGAACGCCGGCACTTTGTGCGGCTGGGATTGAAATGGGAGAATATATTTGGGAACGCAGGCACTTTGTGCGGCTGGGGTTGAAATGGGAGGGTATATTGGGGAACGCCGGGGGGATTGCTCGGCTGGTTGGGAAGGTGAAGAAGTATATTAAAGCACGCCAACTTCTTTTGTTTGGCTTACAATTTTCTCACTTCATTTATAAACTGACTCTTTATTCTGGGAGGCTTCCATGGGTTAACTCCTGCAGGCGACTGTATTTTTCCCTTAGCATCCTACTGAAATACTCAAAATCAGACTCCCCTTCTTTTCTGTCCTTGCCTGGGGTGTACTCAACAACAAATGATGTTTGATCCACTAATTCTTTAGAATACATTTTTAAGTACGGTGCTGGCCAAATATTTTCCATCCCCAATGCATTCCCTGATTTGTCCTTAGGGTTGCTATAAAGCAACTGGAAATATGGATATGCTTCATTTTGTGTGTCGTCTAAGTATTTGGTGGGTAATTGCAATCCATCTCTATCAGTTGGGCAGATCACCAAAGTAATACGTGTCCCCTCAGGAATAGTTTCAGGGCCTAATTCAAATTCTTCTTCAGCCATATCTCGTGCAAATCCTGTTGGACGATTTGATGGGACGCCTCCGGTCTCAGGTATCACTAAGCTCTCGATAAGTGCTTCAATTGGCCTTTCAGTTAAAAATGTCTCTTTTTTTGCTGCTGCAAAGCATTGAATTAACTCATCTAAAGTGAACTCTTTAAGTTCCGTATCCCTTCCTTCCCTTTGTGAAGGATTAATATTGCCCAGTCTAGCCAATTTTGTCATTGCTTCCGCAAAGAATTTAATTGTGTTTTCTTTTAATTTTTCTAGCATATTGTTATTGATATTTGGCTATTGTTTCTAAGTTACCTATTACTCCTTCTACAGATATGTATTCCCTATCAATTCCATTATTAGGATCATTCTCAATAAATGGATATGGATGATGGTGTGCTTTGTGCAATTTCAAATACAGATCATATAGTAGTTTATCTGGAGGACTAAGTGAAGTTTTGTCATATTCCAGTGGAACAGTATTTAATTTTTCATGTTCAGTCCTTTCAACTCCATTTTCTCCCTCATCCATTTTATATAGAAAATTTTTCCATATTTTCTTCCGTTCTTCCTGTGAATTTTGACCTTCTCTCTCTCCTTTGAGAGGATAATCTGTTTCTGATAGAAATCTCCTTTCCAGAATTCTGTAGACAATAAATTTGTGCACTGTCCCTGGTGCCTTTTTCTCAGCTTTCGTCTCAATGCCAATAACCGAATTACACGTATAGGTTGGAGTTTGTGCAAATTGTGTCGCTCCATTCTCCATGTCATAGAACCCCCCCCAGTCAATTAACACTCCACCGTCTGTTCCATTACAAACGTTGTCTGGCTTTAAGTCAGTTACAATAATGCCACTTTCGCTCACAAGTGTGCTCCCTCTGAGTGCGCCTACTAGACACTTTGTCCAGTCCCTACTACTCTCCTTCGAATATCCTAGGCTTTTAAGTGTATCAGAATTGCCATTTGAGTCTTGGACTAGTGGCATAATTATATAATCTCTGCAGGCGTAAATTGGAAGTAATATGTGTTTCAGTCCAGGGTGATTAGGGCTTCGTTCAGCAATATATGCCAACTTCTTTGCAATTTCCTCTTCTTCTTTTAGTGCTTTTTTTGATATATCATTGTCTTTTGAATTTTTTACCAATACACGTTTAAGGCTTAAATCATCTGGGGATGCCATTAATGCATTTTTAATTTGACCAATATTACCTTGTTGCCTATACAATCCACCAATATACAGAAAGAGGCCAGATGCTGGATCTTGAAGATGTCCAATAACTAGAATTTTTTGTATTAGAAACGGGATGTCATTTGGTTTCCCAAAGTCAAGATTGTGTATAAAGACCTCATAATCCTCAGGAGAAGGAGCGACTTTTTTAAGGAACTCAAGCAATCTTGGATCCTCATATTGCTTGATTAGAATATCTACAAGCAAATATGCGTCGTTTTCCTCCAATTTGTCTTTCTGTATCATCTCTTCCAGAAGCATCTCGCCCACATCAACCATTTCGCTCTCGTCCATTTCTTCTTCAATAACTATTTCTGGTGAAGATTCACTTTCTATCTCCCTATTTCCTTTTGATGGTTGTGGAAGTGGAGGTGGTGTGGCTCTTTTGGGAAGTGGTGGAGGAGTTGCTCTGTTCGGAGTCTCGGCTGACAGAGCATTGTTTGTGTTAGAAGCCTCTTCTACTCTAACTCGGGACTCGCTTGCTGTTTTGACTCCTGATTCTACTTCATCTGTAATGTCCTGTATGTCTTGGGGCTCCAGGTCCTCGGTTTCTCTTGTTTCTGGATCAATAAGGACTGCGCCATCTAATGGCAATACATGTTCATCAACTATTTGAGTTAAATCATTTCGCTCTACCCCCGATCCTGAAGGGCTAACCGAGGTCATTTCAGCTTTTTGAGATTGATCCCACGTAAAATCTGGGCTGCCAACAACTGTTGGGTCTTCTGAATTCTCATTACTAGTACTTACATCAGAATCGGGAAAGGCTCCCATAGCAGAGGAATCAACATCTGTAGGATCGATATCATCATCTGTGTTGCCTTTATTTAAAGCACTGTCTGCCATAAGCATTGTTAAATCTCATCATTTTATCATATTTTGGCTTTTTAGTCACCTTTATGTGTCCCCAAAATTGGTCTGGGTTGAACACAAAAAGCAGTATCCTAGTTTATGTCACCCTGGCCTTGATACATGGTGGGGAAAGGGATGGATCCCGCATCAAGTGCGGGATGACAGTGGGGGTGGAATAAATTGAAGGGGAACTAGACACTATAACAAAGGCCCGCACTTGTGCGGGCCTTTTAATGTATTATTTGATTACTCTTACTTAACCAAAGTAATCATCCCAAGTACAGGAGCAATAATTAATGCAATTGTATTAATTACCTTAATAAGTGAATTTAATGCTGGACCAGCGGTGTCTTTGTAAGGATCGCCTACTGTGTCCCCTACTATTGCGGCCTTGTGGGCGTCTGAGCCTTTTCCACCGTGATGGCCTTTTTCAATGTGTTTTTTGGCATTATCCCATGCTGCTCCCCCTGTGGTCATCTGAATAGCTAGTAGGAAGCCTGAAATAATTACACCTGTAAGCATTCCAGCAAGTCCTGCGGCACCTAATAAAACTCCAACTATAATTGGAGAAGTTACTGCAAGGACACCAGGCAAAATCATCTCTTTTAGTGCTGCTTCGGTTACTATCGATACACATTTTCCATATTCTGGTTTTCCTGTGCCTTCCATAATTCCTGGAATTTCTTTGAATTGTCTTCGGACCTCGTTAACAATCGCAAAAGCGGCTTTTCCAACCGACTTCATGGTCATTGAAGAGAATACAAATGGGATTACTGCACCAAGGAAAAGCCCGACGAGGACAAGTATGTTACTTAAGTCAAAGGATTGGCCCGGAAAGTAGTCTGTAAAGGCCGCAAACATCACAAGGGACGCCAAGGCGGCAGATCCGATGGCAAATGCTTTTGTGACGGCTTTTGTGGTATTTCCTACAGCATCTAACTCATCTGTAACTTCACGTGTTTTTTCGGGTAATTGGCTCATCTCGGCGATTCCACCTGCGTTGTCAGTAATTGGACCATATGAATCCATGGAAATGATGAGTCCTGTTGTTGAAAGCATTCCAACTGCGGCAATTGCAATTCCAAATATCCCTGCGAAAGCATATGCGCCAAGCATACCTAGCAAAATCAAAAGTACGGGTAACAATGTGCTTTCTTTACCAATCGCGAGTCCTGCGATCAAATTTGTTCCTGCACCAGTTTCAGAGGCTTTGGCAATGTGTTGAACTGGTCGAAAATTCGTAGCGGTGTAATATTCAGCGATTTTATTGATAAGTACCATGATTAATAACCCGATGATTCCACTGAAAGTGAGGGCTTGCCAATTTGCGTTGTACAAATAGTAAGTAGCAATTGCGAAACCTGAGGCTGCAATAATAGCTGTTATATAAATTCCTTTATAGAAAGCCCCCATTATGTTTTGTTTTTTTCCAAGTTTCACAAATAATGAGCCAACTACACCAGCAAATATTGCGATAGATCCCATTATAATGGGGAGTAATACAGCATTTGTACCATATTCTGAAGCAATTGCAGGAGTTACTGCTAAAATCATAGCCGCAATTAATGTAACAGCGTAACTTTCGAATAAATCTGCACCCATTCCGGCACAATCTCCTACGTTATCACCGACATTATCTGCAATAACTGCGGGATTTCTTGGGTCATCTTCAGGAATTCCTGCTTCTATTTTTCCTACTAAATCGGCACCTACATCAGCTGCTTTTGTGAAAATCCCGCCTCCGACACGGGCAAATAGTGAGATCAAACTAGCCCCGAATCCGAAACCAATCATTAGTACGGGATCTTGATATATCCAATAAAAAATACTTACTCCAAGCAAACTTGTAGCAACCACGAAAAGCCCAACGACGTTTCCTCCTTTGTAGGCTAAATCGAAGGCCTTATCCATTCCTTCCTTGGCGACGGCAGCTGTACGGACATTAGCGCGTGTTGCAACCATCATGCCGACATAACCTGCAAATCCGGAAAGAATAGCACCAGCTAAAAAGCCTATGGCCATATGAGCTCCATTTGTTGGCAGAGCTAACCAAAGTACAAAAAATAGTACAATGGCAAATAGGGCAACATAATTATTTTGCTTTCGAAGGTAGGCAGTTGCGCCTTCCCTAATATAGTCAGAAATTTTGACCATTTTTTCAGTTCCCGTGTCTGCACTTAAAATCTGCCATGTTAGATAGACGGCATACAAAAGCGCCAACAACGAGACCAAAATCGCATATGCGATTGGATCAGAGAGAAGTCCCATGATTGTGTGTTTGTTAAGAATAAATCGAACGTATAATTTATAGCAATGAGGGTGCGTTTAGTCAATTCGCAAGGCCGGTTTCTACAACATACTTTTTGAACAATGTGAATTCGAGTTACTGTTGGAGAAAATGGATACAGTGTAGATTGTCCGTGCTATTTTTGTGACTCTAATTAAGCAGAAAATGAGGATAAGACAAACATCTCAATGTGAAGGAACAGGTGAAACTTCATTTGACACTCCTACAGAAAGCAGAGAAATGACTAGTTTATCACGTGAAGATAGTGTTTGCGGGCCTCATCTAGGACGTTTTTCCACTTCCACTACAGACTCTGATGATTTAGAGACTGGAGGCGTAAGTCAGAATGAAATTAGTCAAAATTCTCAACAGGAAGAAGATCACATTTCGATTCTTTTGAAGGACGATTTTAAAAGAGCATATCTTAAAATATCTGGGGAGGTGTTGCAGGGACTTATTGATGGTCTGAGAGGCACTTTGAGATGGCAAGATTTATCCTGTCGAGTCGATCCAAGTTTTCGTGAAAATAATTTGGGCCATGTTTCTGAATTACTGGTATGGTGCAACGCTATTCAGCAAGATTATCCAGAACTGTACAATGAAATACGCGATGAGGACCCAGAAAGATGGAATGACCTTTTGAGTATGATTATCGTGCATGATATTGGGGAAATAGGTTTAGGAGATGTACCTCTTGTGAATCAAAACACAGAAGAAGGCAGAAGGAAAAAGCTGTTGGAGCCGGAATGGGCTAAATTTCTCATTCTACACTCCTTAACTGAAGATGATGCCTCTAGACTGATTTCACTTTATGAAAGATATGAAGAGGCTGATGATAATGATAAGATTGCTTTGTTTGCAAAAGCAATGGATAAAGGACAAGCTACTGCGAATGTGGCTAAACATATTGTTACTTTTAATCAAGGGGAGATTGACAATACTGCACCTGATTTCCTTATTGGCCAGGCTCACACCATTGATTACCTCCTCAAGCTATTGCACATGTTTAGAAGTCCAGTGGCGAAGGAACAATTATTGCAGTTTTTCCAAGAGAATGTGATAGTGTTTTTTGAGGATCGAAAATTACCACATTTTCCTCTTCATCAATTAAAAGCGACCCTTCCCCACAACTTTGAAGCAAAAATAAGTTAATTCGTTAATAATTTATTCAATATCAATATCAGTATGAAAATAAAAATAGTTCTACTTTGCGGTCTTGCGGTTGTCACATTGGTTGGCTGCCAGTCAGCAGAGGAAAAATTTTCGGAGAAACTAGCAGAAAGTCTAATTAACTCTTCTACAGGTGGTGAGATTGATGTGGATATTGAGTCAGGGAAAGTCGTTATAAAGACGGAAGAAGGAATTATTTCTCTTGATGGTGCTGAAGATGAAGGATCGATCACGCTAAGTGATACTGAGGGACGGCCAAAGACTGCACCAGATTATCTCCCAAGTTTATCTGGAGCAACTGAATTCAATGTAGTGAATTTTGGAAACATGGATTCCATCGCTTATACGGTTCCTGGTACAAGCGCAAAACGTACTTGTGAGATGCAGGTTACTTTGCTTGAGGGAATGGGATGGGCAATTAATTCAGATTTTTTCGTTTTTGAGAGTGAAGAGTCGGTCCTGAAGAGCTATTTGAAAGACGGGAAGATAATGACTCTTAGTTGCAATTTGGAGGGAGTGAAAGTGAATGTCGTCATGTCTTCAAACGATAAGGAGGGATAAGCGTTAATTTTTCTATTTACACCCGGGCGGAGCTTAATTAAGATAGTTCTGCTCGGTTGTAAATTTGTAAGAGTTCTCGAGAGTTTTGCAATCAGTGAATTAAAAATTGGGCCTGTAGCTCAGGGGTTAGAGCAGTCGACTCATAATCGATTGGTCGCTGGTTCAAATCCAGCCAGGCCCACCATGAATTTTGATTGTTTTTCAGAATTGTTTTGTGCAAAGAAGGATCAGTTTTGTTGAGATTTTTGATGGAATATATTTTCAAATGTTTTTGCTTTTTTTATTTTTACCAATATGTATGTCTTGAATTAATATTCAAGCCTTGTCTTTATTTAAACTACCCTCCTTTTATGGTATGATTATTGGATTAATATTAATTCTTACAATAATGGGATTTACAGACAAAATACCAGAGGGAGTTAAGGATAGTGGTTCAAGCTCGGAAGAACCAAAACTAGATCCGATACCAAGTACTGCAGAAGCACTTCAGACAGGGCAAACGGAATATTTGAAAAGTTGCGCAAAGCTTCCACCTAATTTTCAAAAGGCTTTTAGTACCCTTAGTAAGAATAGCCGCGATTTTTGTAAGACTGAGAGTTTAACTCCTCAAGCTATTTCGAAAAAGGTGACGAATCAGACTACATCCCTTAAAACATATTACACTAATGTAACGACTCTACTGACTGCAAGTCTCAAAAGAAAGCTCAACACTAAACCCATGAAAGATCTGATCGACACTAAAACAGCATCTGAGTCCACGGGAGCAATTGACTTAGGAACAGTTACTACAGCCTTTGCGTATACGAGAGTGGAAGATAAACCTCCTTTGCAGGCGAGAAGAGTTTTAGTCGATGCAGAATGCGTACTTTTTCCCCCTGGAGATGTTCAAGTAAAACTCATTGAACACACACTTAAGACAGAGACGGAGGTTGCAGCAGAGGCGAAAGCTGCAAAGAAGGCTAGAATTGAGCGAGTTAAAGCTGAAGTAAAGGCAAAGGCAGAGGCAGATGAGAAGGCAAGAATTGAGGCTGAGGCAGAGGCCAATAAACGTAGAAAGTTGGACGAAAAAAGCCAAAAAGAAAATAATGCATTTTATCTTTCTCAAGCTTTAGAGGAAAGAGACAATATATGGGAATCTTTCCGTGAATATATGGACAATGACTGGCCAATGGAAAGTGATAGATTTACAACAATATATAACGACAGTCGAGAGGATTACAGTAATAATGCAAATTATGGATTGGCAAATGCTCCAACAGTTGGATTGCCTCCTGAGTATACAGCTGCATTAGATAATGGGACATTGGATGACGACATGCATGACTTCTGCGCTCGCCTTGAAGTGAACTGGAGAACTGGCGAATAGATTTTTTCAAGCATTATCTATTCTTTTTATTAGTTTTTCATTTATAATCCCCACAAATGCGTGAGTGGCGGAATGGTAGACGCGCTACGTTCAGAACGTAGTGGCCGTAAGGTCGTGGAGGTTCAAGTCCTCTCTCGCGCACCAGGGGAAAAGTTGTGAGGCTTGGTTTATTTTTGGAGGGGAAGTCATGGACGTTGCTAGTAATCCTTGACTTCTTTTGTTTTTGTGTTTATACAGCCCGTGAGCACGAATCTTTGTGTGTAGCCATATGTTTGCAGTGTTATCTTTGTTTGCATTGTGGTTTGAAATTTGGAGGAGACTATGTCGAGGGTATACCGCATTTTAAATGCAACACAGACGGCTAAGAAGGGACCTTTTACTCTAACTATAGAAGATGGGGCTGGCAAACCTTCGCTCTTGGGTGGGCTTGTCATTTCCTGTCTCCCGCTGAAGGAAGCATGTCTTTCAAGCTTTGAGTGGCTTCCAGAGGCGCTGAAAGGTGCAGAGGATCTCTTTTTCTTCGTTGCCTGCGAAGTCATGTGGACGGAACAGGCAGAATTGTGGGTGAACGCTAAGGGAGACGGGAGGAACTATCCTGTATTTTGCCCGACTCGAGTGTTCGTAGCCGAAGGGGTGTACACTGAATCGGAAAAAAATGGGTACGTTATGCTAACGTCCATGGCAGAAGTCCATCCAATAGTCCATCCAACCGACAACACCTGATGTGCTTAGGCTCGCTTCCATCGTTTTACGATGGGAGGCGGGCTATGAGTCTTTTTAACTTAGGACAAATAGCCCTATCGTGAATGAGGCTAGATTTGTTATAAATGAAAGCGCTAACGCATGTTTTGCGCTAATTTTTAGTGCAAGGAAATACCAAACGGCTTCCATGATAAAGGCGAATATCTCTGCACTAATCCCGAATATCCATCGGTTCTTGATCAACTCAGGAGCGACGAACCATATATATGGCAGTGTGAATACTGAAGCTAAGGCCACTATGCCCAGTAGCCGCTGAGGTGGTGTTTTTAATTTTAGCCTTGGCCCTGCGTATTTCTGCAGGACCAAAGCTACTATACATTCAATACTTACGGTTAAGACAAGTGCCTGAAAAAACAAGAATAAATACTGCATTATCTTAGGTCATTATAAGGAGTTGATGGGAGTTGCATGATTCCCGCCCTTAAACGATAGAGTATTTCGGCCATTTCGCCCCTTGTGATTCGTTGATCGAATCTTGTTAGAGTAACTGGAATAGCTTTTTTAGTTGCTAATGCCTCAACATATCTTTTATACCAAGGGTCTGATTCTTCTGTGGAAATGCTAACTGTTTCAACTATTATCTTGGCTGCCTCGACGAAATTAATCTTGCTTGAAGGAAGGAAGTGACCGTCCGGATAGCCTCCAACCACTGAACGCCGTTTTGCCTCACAAATATAAGGGAAATACCACTCTGGAAGACCGCCTTGTGCCACGTTATAAATCACATCATTAAACAACATAACTACATCTTTCCCGTCTTCTACGTAGTATTCCACGCAATCCTCCAATTCCTGTGCACTGGCCACACTCCCAACCGTCATTTTCACAAACTCTGCCCGGTTTATGGTTATTTCTGGCTTGAAAGATCCATCGGGATATCCATCAACACTGCCATTTTCTTTTAAATAGACTAAGGCATCGTAATATGGGCTGTCCGTGTCGATATCTGTGAAGAGGTCTTCTGTTGTGTCAGGGAATGTATCTAAGTTCTCACCTGTCATTAGAGTCGCAACTCCATCAATTATTATTGGGTTGTCTTTATCACTGTAGAACCGCTCAGTTTGGACAGGTTCTATCATCAACTGCTCTTCTACCCCATTAAGTTCGACGATACGATATACATTTCGCACTTCTGTAAGGGTGTCATTTTCGCCGACATATAATATTCCGGTTTCAGCGGACATGTTGGCAGGATATGCGCCGGGGTCAAGTGTGGGGTTGTAGCCATCTCCATCGATTACAGGTGAATACTCTAGAGTTACTGCAAATAAGCTGATCGTGTTGAATTTGTAATCCTGTGTAAAACACTCCCCTTCTACGTATTCAGTTAGTGTGGAGTCTGAAACAGGGCTTTCCTCATAGCCAAAAACAACCATTTCACCTACAAAATCGTGAATATTGTTGAAATATGCACATACTGGCACAGTTTTTTGACCGGGAGGAAGCACATCTGCAAGGGCGGTATTTACCCCTAATGTGGCTAGAACAACAGCCATTATAAGTATTTTTTTCATGTGTTTGTTTTATGATTTATCTTTATTGAAGATTATATGTTTTGGATTTTTTTTCAAGTTTTGCTTAAAATCATCGATAATTTCGGTCGAATTATTCTACCTTGAAATCGCACAGAAATTATCTATTATTATTGGGCCTCTTTTATGCATGATTAGTTTGCAGAAGTGGCTGAAAGTCGGGGTGTGGCGCAGTTGGTAGCGCGCGCGCATGGGGTGCGCGAGGTCGTGGGTTCGAATCCCGCCACTCCGACCAAAACACACAGAAAACGCTCATATTTCAACTCACGCTGCGGAGAAAATTGAAAACACGTACAAGGAGTACGCTTATTTCAATTTTTCCTTGGTTCGGCGAAATCTGAGCATTTTCTGTGTGTTTTGGGGGGGTGGAGGGTGTTTTGAGGTGGTTGGAAGGGGGAACGCCGGCACTTTGTGCGGCTGGAATAGAATAGGGGAAGTATATTTGGGGGGAACGCCGGGGGGATGGTACGGCTGGAGAGGGATGGGGGGGAGTATATTGGCTCTTATGTGGGCAATGGATTGGCAATTAGTAATAGTGCTTCAGGTGCAAGTTCCCGAAATGGATAATTGAACTTATGATGGGAAAAGAAGAATTATTCATATATTATTTATGCATATTAATTAATATCTACATGACTCAAAAAGCTAAAGAATGTTGCCCAAAGTTCAGTACTGAAAAGTGGGATGAGAAGTCTCATAATTGGGATAAAAAGCAGTTCATTATGAAATGGATTCCTACTTTTTTTCACATGCCTTTTCCACCTATGATAGGTTGCAAGATCACCAAGATGTGGAAGGTTGCAGAACACGCAAAGAAAATGGCTTCGAATAAGGAAGATGTTTTAATGTTATTCTATGACCCACATGCTTTCAAATCCGAGTTGTACATGTCTGTTACAGGTGATGTTCCAAATGCAAAAAATAAAAAATTGTCTGGAAAATTCGAATCAAAAGTTTTTGATGGAGGGTATAATGAAGTTCCTAAGTTTATGAAGGAAATGGATAAATATCTTAGTAAAAAACATGAAAAAGCGAAGAAATATTTAATCCATTATGCATATTGTCCAAAATGTGCAAAGGAAGCCGGACATAATTATATGGTTTTATTCGCTGAAGTATAAAGTTATGATCACTTGCAAAAATCATCTAGACGAACTAGTCACAATCCCCAAAGAAAAATTCTTTTTCCGGCCGAGTGCATATGCTTTAATTCGGAATGGAAATGACCTCTTAACTGTTCGAATTACACACACAGGTAAGATTTGGTTTCCAGGCGGAGGGGTGCACCAAGGAGAAACTATTAAAGAAGCTTTGACCAGAGAGCTCCAAGAGGAAATTGGCTACAAAAACGTCAGAATTGGTGATCAAAAAGGTGCCTTTGAAAATTTTTTTTACTATGGCCCCACAGATGAGGCAATGCACGCCTTGCTGTATTTTTATGAGTGCTTCACGGATGAAAAACATATGATTTCTGATGATCAAATTCAGGATGAGGCCATTAAATCCATTCGCTGGACTCCTATTGATTCAATTCGGAAGGAAGATCTTGGTGATCTTAATGATGAAATGTTTGCTATGATTCAATCTCTAAAATAGTCATGATGCTTATTAAGAAAAAAATCTGGCCCGAATATTTTGAACTTATTAAGAGTGGGAAGAAGAAATATGAGTTACGTTTGAACGATTTTGAAATTTCCAAGGGTGATACCTTGCTTTTAGAAGAGTGGGATCCTGCTACAAAAACATACACGGGAAGGAATATCAAAAAGAAAGTTGGTTTTGTTGGAAAATTCAGCTTAGATGAGCTGTTTTGGCCAAAAGAAGAAATTGAAGAAATGGGGTTGTTGGTAATTTCTTTAAATGACTGAATTTAGAGAGCAAGTTTTGAAAGTGGTCAGAACAGTTGACTGAGAAGGCATTAATTTTGATTCAATTAATGTAAAAAAAGCCACCAGGCTCTAAGCTGATGGCTTTCTTTGTTGATACTTAAGTAGACTCCTATACACCTGTATTGTCTTCAACAGGTGTGTCTGGGGTAGTGGTGTCATCGTTCGTTGCTGTTTCATCTGGGGTGGAAGTGGTTTCTTCTTCTGTCGTTGTATCCACTTCTGCAGGGTTGAAGGTTTCTAGACCCGCAATATCCACTGTAATTGAGCTAAGCATGTTCAGCATATTGGTTTCCTGATCTGCAGCGCCTGAAATTCTGTATATTCGTGATGAATCTTCTACCTTGGCTGATAAATGTATCATTCCGTCTGTGCCCTCTTCTTTGTAATAACTGAAACCTTCGTGTACAAGGGTGGCTTCAAAGCTTTCATCATTTGGAAGCAGTTCTAGTGTGACAGCTGGGTCGTTTGTAGTGAGATCATCAGGGCCAAAGCCATATATGGCAATATCATTTTCGTCGACTTTGTCGATAAATGAGCTATAAAACCAGTATTTGGGGTATTGCACTGCAAAGTTCCATCCTTGGCTTACATATAGTGCAAAATTTTCCACTGGTACAACTGTAGCTTCGCTTGCTGCACCTGTATCATCAGAACTTTTTTCCTCCTCTGTTCCGATCATCAGGTTGTCGATATTTCTGAAACGATAAATAATGTCTGCTGCTCTGCCTCTGCTTAGAGGTTGGGCTGGATAGATTTTGTTGTCATAGTCTGCCACTAACATGTCCTTAATTTTGGCATAATTAACGTATTTTGAGTACCATTGGCCGGGCATAACATCGGCATATGGTATTTGAGCGAGTTCGGCGTTACCAATATCCGCTTTTTGGGTTAATAGTAACATTTTTAAGAATTCAACTAAATTAACTGATTGCTCTGGCCTAAAGGTGCTATCAGCATATCCATTAACTACTTCCAAAAAGACTGCCTTGTTCAAATAACCGCTGTACCATGCGGTCTCTTCGGTATCAGAAAACATAGCTTGTGCAATTCCGTTCGTTACTTCAATTTCAGCTGCCTCAAATACTAGTTTTAGTGCCTCCACACGGTTTAAGGGCTGATCTGGACGGAAAGTGTTGTCGCCATAACCCTGCAGCAATTCCTGGTATCTCAAAACGATAATAGCGTTGTAATATTGATGATCTACTGAGACGTCAGCGAAATCCTTAAAAGCACTTTCGTCTTTTGGTGTTTCCTCTTCTTCTGTTTCGGAAGATGTGTCTGATGTCGAGTCGTCCGTTTCCGTGCTAGTACTTCCCATTGCTTCAGTAGCATTGACTGAGCTGTCGTCTGTACTACTGTCAGTCGTTTCTGGTTCACCGGTGCTGGTGTCGCTACCTGTGTCTTCTGCTGTTGTCTCGGTGTCGGTTACGCTGGGCGGTAATTCGTCTGCATATGCATATTGGGAAAAAAGTGCGGTCATAATGACTACTCCCAAAATTGCGGATATCTTTTTGTTCATTTGTTTTTTAATTATTTGTTTGAGTCTGTCCGGTTATTTGCGCCAGACAATTACTGTATTGAATTTAAGCATTTCTGGAGATTTTTGGCAACAGCTCTGTATAAATTGGGTTTCGTGAAGTCCAATCCGGCGCGCTTTAGTTGATTTAGGGGAAAATCGTCTCCGCCACTTTTTAAGAACTCCACGTATTTCTGCGCAGCCCGCTCCCCTTCCTTCGCATCCAAAATTTGTTCTACGAAATAATATGCAGCGGCTATTCCTGTCGCGTATTGGTATACATAAAAATTGTAGTAGAAATGAGGGATTCTGGCCCATTCATATTGGATGTAGGGATCTTTGCTGACCGCTGTGCCATGGTAAATACCATTAATGCGAGCATATTCTTTATTAAAATATTCTGCAGTAAGTGGTTTTTCCTCTTCCAGCATTTGATGAATTGTTAATTCAAATTCTGCAAACATAGTTTGGCGGTAATATGTTGCACGGATTGCGTCGATTTCATATGTTAAAATTATATCGCGTTTAGCTCCTTTGTATTTCTTCAGGAGATGTCTGGTTAGTAACCGCTCATTAACTGTGGATGCAATTTCTGCTGTAAATAAAGCATAATCGCCGAGGCCATATGGTTGATTATTCTTTGCTAAGAATGAGTGCATTGAGTGACCGGCCTCGTGAATGAGGGTGTATACGTCATTTAGTGTTCCGCTGAAATTCATTAATATGTATGGGTCGGAATCATAGCATCCTCCCGAAAATGCACCTCCGCGTTTTCCCTTGTTTTCATATTTATCGACCCATCCTCCGCGTAGGCCGTTTTCCAGAGTCCGTACATATTCCTCTCCCAGAGGCTGAACTGCCTCCAGGCACAATTCAATTGCCTCTTCGAAAGTAAACTTGAGTGGCTGTGCTTTGCCAAGAGGAACTCTCAAGTCCCACATTTTTAGTTTTTTAAGTCCCAATTTCTTTGCGCGGACTTGAAAGTATTTATGCAAAACAGGCAAAGAATTATGGGTCTCTTTTATTAAAGTTTCATAAACTTTTGGATCAATTAAATTGTTAGATAGAGAGCTCTCCAAACAACTCTTATATTTCCTGGCGTGTGTATAAACCATATGCTGTTTAACTGCTAAGTTAAGAGTCTGAGAGTAGGTGTGAATATGGGACTGATATGACTTGTAATAGCTTTCAAACGCCTGTTGACGAAATTTTCTATCTCCATTTTCGAGGAATTTTGCGAATTGTCCGCTGGTTAGATGGTGCTTTTTGCCCTTTGCATCTTTTACGTCACCAAAAGTTATATCTACATCATCAAGAGCACTAAATATATCGTCTGGGCCATGTGAAATTTTTGAGAATAGTGACATGAGTGACTCTTCGCCATCTGATAATATGTGCTTTTTTTTGAGGATGGTCAGCTTTAATTCTCGATGGTATTCATGAAATTGTTTGTCTAAGGCCATCTCTTTCAATTTGGCCATAGGGAGTTTTACTAATTCTGGTCCTTGAAAAGAGACTGCTTGGCTGAATTTTGCATAGAGGTCTTGAGCTTTTTGTAGCAGGATTTGAGATTTGTGGTTTGAAAGGTCTACACTACTCAAGTGGCTTGCGTATACGTAGAGGCGTTCTATTTCTCTTACTGTCTCATATGAAACTTTGAAGTATTCAAGAATGGTTTCTTGTGACTTTAAGTTCCCTTTGTATCTTTTAAGCGGGGCTATCAAACGGCTTGTTTTAGAGTAGTGAGCCTCCCATTGATTTATATTTTTATACATCTTTTTCAAGTCCCACTGATGTTTTTCTGGAACCTCTGCTCGTGAATTATAGAAGAGTTGCTCTTTTTTTGTTTTGCTCATGGCTTTTTTT
>SWBX01003532.1_pt1 | contig 38750 bp, 34 predicted proteins | sample 4693051 | NCBI WGS metagenome assembly SWBX01 (sample SAMN10267272, study PRJNA491770) | bioreactor metagenome | isolation source: DHS bioreactor inoculated with marine | place: Japan: Omine Ridge, Nankai Trough | reverse complement strand
GTCTCTAAGTCAAACTGGGATGCTGGAAGTGCTCAGTTCAACCAGTTTCATGCGGCGATGGAACATCACTTCTCGATGGAGGAGGATGTGTTGTTTCCAACCTTTGAACAGGCAACTGGACAGACCGCGGGTCCGACCCAGATGATGCGGATGGAGCATACACAGATGCGCCAGCTGTTTTCCGATATGGCGCAAGCGGTAGAAAATAGGGACAAGGATGGCTACCTGGGGTTGTCTGAAACCTTGATGATGATAATGCAACAGCACAATATGAAAGAAGAGCAGATGCTCTACCCCATGACCGATAACGCCTTTGGTGGCAGCGCCGATGAGGTCATTGAGAAGATGCAGTCGATATGAACCTGTGGGCCGTCTGATATGGAACATTGTATTGATGTTAGTATGCTGGAGCCATGTGAGCCGATGGAGCGGATACTGGCGGGAATCGAGCAGTTGACCGAGGGTGATTATCTAAAGGTGGTACATCGCCGCGAGCCTCATCCCATCTACCCAATGCTGGAGAAGGCTGGATTCGCCTGGCGTATTGAGTCCGGCGGGCCGTCCGAGTTTCAGCTGTTTATCTGGCGTCAGGATGATCAGGTTGCAGCGGATGCGGTTGTCAGCCAGTTAGGCTAGCAAAGCAGTATGCTTAATACCGCAAATCTATCTCTGGACCAGGCGCCGCCAATATCCATCCCATTTCGTTTTTTTCTTACCGCACCGTTTTTCGGAATTGCCGCAGCACTGCTGATGATATGGTATGGCCCCGAGGTGTTGACCTCACGCTGGTCGCCTCAAACATTGGCCTTGACCCATCTTCTGACCATCGGGTTTCTGGCGCTGGTGATGTGTGGTGCCCTACTGCAGATGTTACCGGTACTGGCAGGGATTGCTGTGCCCAAGGTGGTGCTGGTGGGTGGTCTGGCTTATGCGCTGATCTCTGTTGGCACGCTTGGACTGGTTGTTGGATTTTTGACCGGTTCACAGTTCTGGTTCAAGTTTGCTGTGGTCTATCTGGGGGCGGGTTTTTCAGTCTACATCCTGGCTGTGGTGGTGGCGTTGTGGCGGGTGAAGACGGCCAATGCCACGGTTACCGGGATGCGCATGGCGCTGCTGGCACTGATTGTCACGCTAATGCTTGGGATCATCCTGGCGGCTGGCCTTGCTGGTTGGGGCACCCTTAATTATCCCGTGTTGTTTACGGATATCCACCTAACCTGGGGCATATTGGGGTGGGTGGCTTTACTACTGATGGGGGCTTCCTTTCAGGTAGTTCCCATGTTTCAGATAACCCCTGAGTACCCACAATGGATGAGACTCTATTTGCCTCGGTTGCTCCTGATAGGGCTGGCCGTTTGGACCATGCTTTATGTTACTGCGATTACAGACCGGTCAGCATTAAGCTGGTCGCTGGCCTGTCTTATCATCCTGCTCGCTGGCTATATCCTGTTTGCTGTTACCACCCTTAGATTGCAACAGAAACGGCTGCGTAAGATTGTAGATGTAACCCTGATGTTTTGGCGTATCGGGATAAGTGGAATCCCGGTGAGTTTTCTGGTCTGGATCAGCGCCAGGCTGTTTCCATCTTTGAGCACGGTTGTTGATATGGATCTGTTATTGGGGGTGTGTATGCTGTTCGGTTCGGCTATCCCTCTGATGAATGGGATGCTCTACAAGATTGTGCCATTCCTCTCCTGGTTCCATCTGCAGAATCGGCAGTTGGCAACCATGTGCGTGACCGTTCAGGTCCCGAACATGAAACAGTTTCTTCCTGACAGGGCCTCCAGGCGACAGTTCTGGGTCTATCTGTCGGCTCTGGTTTACACCCTGGCTGCGGTATTTGCGCCGATCTGGCTGGTTCGTCCCGCTGGCGTGTTGCTGACAGTGTCATTCGCCCTGTTGGGATACAACCTGTTACGGGTTGTGGTGCGTTACCGCGAGGTTAACCGGGAGCTGTTGGCTGCTTCTGCCTCGCCACCCGCGTGACAAGGCAGTGTAAGCCCTCAGGCGTTACCCTTGCCCTTCATTGCAATCTCTCGCTCTCGAGCAAAGTCCAACATCCTTTGGACCGGTCGAACCGCCTGTTGGCATAGCTCCGGTTCGATCACGATCTCCTGTCCGCCGGTTTCCAACACCTGGACCAGATTGTGCAAGGAGTTCATCCCCATCCAGGGGCAGTGAGCGCAGCTTACACAAGTCGCTCCTTCGCCTGCGGTTGGAGCTTCAATCAGCAGCTTATCCGGTGCCATCTGCTGCATTTTGTGGAAGATACCGCCATCGGTTGCCACGATGAACTCTCTGTTTTTCATGCTGGCAACGGCGTTAATCAGGGCGGTGGTTGAGCCGACCACATCTGCCTGCTCGATAATATTTTCCGGTGATTCCGGGTGTACCAGAACCGCTGCATCTGGGTGTAGTCGATGCAGACGCTCCAGGGCTACTGCCTTGAATTCTTCGTGTACCACACAGGAACCGGGCCACAACAGCATCTCCACCCCGGTTATCTTCTGGACATAACGACCGAGATGTTGATCCGGTCCCCACAGTACCTTTTCGCCCTTGGCGGCTAGATGCTGAATGATGGGCAGGGCTATGCCGGAGGTCACAACCCAGTCAGACCTGGCCTTAACCTCGGCGCTGGTGTTGGCATAGACCACTACCGTGTGGTCGGGATGGGCATCGCAGAAGTCGGAGAATTTGTCGGCCGGACAGCCCTCGTCCAGTGAGCAGGTGGCCTTTAGGTCCGGCATCAGGATACGTTTTTCCGGATTCAGGATCTTGGCCGTTTCGCCCATGAAGCGTACCCCGCACACCACCAGGGTTTGGGCGTCCTGCTCTGATCCGAAGCGGGCCATCTCCAGAGAGTCGGCGACGCAACCGCCAGATTCTTCGGCCAGCTCCTGCAAATCAGAATCAGTGTAGTAATGGGCTACAAGTACCGCGTTTTGCTGTTGCAACAGGCGCTTTATCCGATCCTTTAGCGCCTGCTTTTCATTTCCGGTAAGAGTTGGCCACTCAGGATGCGGTGGCACATTTACTGCGTCTATGGATATCTCTTCAGCTATCTGGATTTGGCTCATAGTGGTTCTCTTAGAAACTGGGATCTCATTTGATCAATTATACTCTGTTACGGCCTGTCGTCCGATAGAGACGTGCCGGACGATGGTTTCCATCGCTCCGCTGTTCGCCGGTCTCTTCAATTAGTCCGGTCCTGGTTATCTGTTTCCTGAAGTTTCTCTTATCCATCTTGTGGTTGCGGATAATCTCATAGACCCGTTGCGCCTCACCCAAGGTAAAGGTCTCCGGCAGAAGTCGCAACGCAATGGTCGAGTAATCCAGTTTGGATACAACACGTTTATGGGCCATTTTAACAATTTCAGCGTGGTCAAATGCCAGGGTTGGCAGCTCATCAAGACCAAACCATGCCGCACTCACCGCATCGCTGGCTGGCTGCGGCGAATTGCCGGAAGCGGGAACCAGGGCGTAATAAGCGACGCTTACTACCCGTTCTCTTGGGTCGCGCTTAGGTTGGCCGAAGGTGTACAGCTGTTCCAGGTAAAGGTCACTCAGCCCGGTCTCTTCCCTCAGTTCACGTCTTGCACACTGTTCCAAGTCTTCCTCCGACTCGAGGAAACCACCGGGGATTGCCCAAAACCCTTTATACGGATCTTGACCCCGTTCTATCAATAATAGTTTTAGTTTATTGCTGGAAATGGTAAATACCACCACGTCGGATGTGACCGCGGGGTGGGGGTATTCGTAGCAGTATTCTTTGCCATCCATCTTCACCATATTGGCTATAAGTGTACTATCAACACTAACTAAAATGCTACCTACATCTCATATTGGTTAAGTAACATGCAGGATAGGTTGATACACACAGGAAGAGGCTAAAGAATAACAAGAGTTGGCCGCTAAGCCTTGTAATCTAGCGCCATTGTGACGTTGGGTGTTAGTAAGTATAAAAATGCCATGGTTTTGTTGTGAATGTGATTTTATGAGTCTTCTTTACTTGGGATTTCTGATATCTCAATGGTTTCTGTTTTATTTCGCAGTTAATAAGCCTGCCGACTGCGGTGAGCAAGAGAATTAAAATGACCGAACGCACTCCTGAAAATGTAAGGAATGAGATTCTAGAGATAAAACATCTGCCGCCTCTTTCAATTACGGCCAACCGGCTGTTGGGAGCGATCGGAAACCCGGATATTGAGATCGAAGATCTGGCAGATATCATCAACCAAGATCCTGGGTTGATGGCACGTATCATCGGCTTGGCCAACGCGGCCTATTTCGGACAGAAAAACCCAATTACTACCGTACAGGACGCCATAATACGTGTTCTCGGGATAAATATGGTTAAAAGCATGGCCCTGAGTATATCTGTCAGCGGGGCATTTCAGGCCAATAGCTGTTCCGGATTTAGTACAAAAGAGTACTGGTTTAATGCAATTGGTTGCGCGACTCTGTCGAGAATGATGGCGCTACGCATACCGGCGGGGCAGCGGCCTGATCCAGACAAGGTGTACTTGAGTGGTCTTCTGCATAATCTTGGACATCTGGTGTTAGCGCACGTGTTTCCTTCTAAGCTCTCACATGTGTTGTCGATAAAGATAGATGATCAGAATGTTAATCTTGAGGCTCTGCAACGGGAATATTTGGGGGTTGACTGGGTGTCTGCCGGGGAGTGGTTGGTAAACCGTTGGCACCTTCCCGGTTTTGTGGGGGAGGTGATGAGATCAGTAGCTGATGGCGATGATGCATCTCAGGACAAGTATGACACTACCCTGATACGTTGCGCGGTTAAGTGGTTAGCTGGCCATTCTGAGACTGAATCAGAACGGCACCCGTTGAAGCAATGCCACGGGCTTGAATCAATTCCAGGCTTGGATGCTGATGCGCTTGATTTGATTGAGGAAAAGTTTCTTGATCAGTGTGAAGAGCTTCATGCTTTGGCCGCTTGTCTATAGACTGTACTACTTTAAGCCGATTGTTGATTCGGTATGCCCATCTTGAACTGGCATCTGATGTAAATTCCTATCATTCTGTTATATGCTTACGGACTCATGACTATCCCTAATATGATTTCCAGTGTATGTTCGCTGGCTTCTTTGGATATCAACTGGGTAGTGGAGCTTTGAGTATCTATGGCTGATTCAATTGGAGTATTCAAATTGGTAGTAGCGATTTCGTCGCGCGCCCTGTTTGATCTGGACTCATCACATACAGTTTTTGAAGCGGAAGGGATCGATGCCTACTGCAAGTACCAGATAGAGCATGAGGATGAGGTCCTGCAACCGGGCGTGGCCTTCCCTCTGGTAAAAAAACTGCTTGCAATGAATACCCTGTTTTCCGGAAATGCTGCTGTTGAGGTCATCCTGCTATCAAGAAATAGTGCCGACACCGGTTTGCGAATATTCAATTCTATCGATCACCACGGGCTTGCGATATCCAGAGCTGCATTCAGTGGTGGGGCCAATCCATACGAGTATATATCGGCAATGGGGGCCCATCTGTTTCTCTCCGCTGACCACAATGACGTACGCAAGGCCCTTGAATCAGGCATAGCTGCGGCCACTATACTCCGATCAAATACGGATCAGGCGCAGAATTCGTCTGATCAGCTTAGGATAGCGTTTGATGGCGATGCGGTTATCTTTTCGGATGAGGCGGAACGGGTTTACAAGAGTCAGGGTCTGGAGGCATTTACTGCCAGTGAAAAGGCTGCTGCTCGTAAGCCATTGTCAAGCGGACCGTTTAAGGTGTTTTTATCTGCGTTGCACCAGATGCAGATAGCGGCCCCACCTGAGTCTTCCCCGATAAGAACGGCCTTAGTAACAGCCAGGGCGGCGCCAGCGCATGAACGCGTTATTCGGACGCTCAGGGCATGGGATATTCGTATTGATGAAGCCTTCTTTCTTGGGGGGATGAACAAGAGTGAGTTTTTGCGATCATTTAATGCAGATATCTTTTTTGATGACCAGGCCGGCCATTGTGAGTCGGCCAGGCAGCATGTGCCAACCGGGCATGTGCCCCATGGAGTTTCCAATAGTTAGGGAACCTCTGGTCCAGTGGTTCTTTACTATTGAACCACGCTGGTGTCGTAGGTGATGGTATCGGAAGGTTTTTGCATGAAATATCCCTGTATATAATTTATACCTACCGTCCACAATACAGCCAGACTGTTAGCATCCTCCACGCCCATGGCTATGCTTTTTATATTGAAGGACTGTACGGATCTATTTATTTCACTAAGTTGATCCTGTTTCGCCTGGCTTTGGCATAGGCCGTTAGTCAATGATAGATCGAGCTTCACATAGTCAATAGGCATATGCTTTAACAAAAGCTCGTTCTTTGGAGTAAGACCAAATCGGTCAACCGCTATTTGGCAGCGGATCTTCTTCAGGCCGCCGATAAGTTTCTTGGCGTTTTGGGTATGGGATCGTATATCTGCCTCATGTAGCTGGAAGATAATCCAGGCGCCTTTGGCATTAAGTTCTCGCAAGCAGTCACAGATCCATAAAAGCAGGGTCTCATCCTGTATGCCAGATTCAGAGATGTTGATAAAAAACTTGGTCTTGTGTCCCTGGTTTCTTTGGTTCGACAGTTCTGTTATGGCATTTTTTATTACCCATCTATCTATCTTTGACATCAGGTTTGCTTGTTCCGCCTGCCCCATAAAATCAGCCGGTAGTATTTCCGCATGGTTCTCATCCAGTAGCCTGGTTAGTACGGCATAATGTTCCCTGGTGTCTCCCTGGAGGCTTACAATTGGTTGATATACCAGCTTAAATGTATCTTTCTCTAACGCGTCTTCAATTAGGCGTATAATTTTTGCGCCAGCCTCTGCCGTAATCGATATATTGTCCGTTAGATGTTCGGCGCTACCTGATTCATTATTGTCACTCCCATAACGCTGTAGCATCTCATCTTCGTTATATGAGAAAAAGATGTTGCCACCCTCTCCGCGAGCTGCTTCACAGGCATTGTAGGCCTGATTAATGAGTTCCTGGCTTGATTTGTTGTCGGACGTTAAATAACTGATTCCTATGCTGCATGTTGGCTGGATGCCATCATCAACTTGGAATTCATGTTTTTCAATGGTAGATCTGATGTGTTCGGCATATGGCTCTGCCTCAAGCAGCTTGGACTTTTTGCTTAGGATTACAAAAGTATGGTCTCCAAATCTGGACAGTAGGTCGCCTTCATCAATCGTTTCGCTAAGTGTGTTGGCAATCTCTTTTAGCAGGTTGTCGCCGCTGACAACTCCGACTGTTGTTCTTATCTTCTGGAAGTTGTCGATTAGTATATAGTTTAAGGCGTAACCGCCGTTGGTATTATTTTCATCAGAAGTGATCTCACTCAACCTGTCCATCAGATAGCGTCTGTTAAACAGATCGGTCTGAGTGTCATGAGTCGCCAGTTGCTGGATCTTTTCTTCCAGTTCGGAGTCCAGTGATTGATCGCGTATGATTATCTGGGTGCACGGCTCACCATCAATGCTGGCTGGCGAGAACTCAAGTTGCGCCTTGAATATTTTTGCATCGCTGCTTTGACAGTTGGTGTCTAGTTTCGTACTGCCGGAGTTGTTGTCTAAAGAGCGTAAAAAGTCTTTGAAGGCTTGGAGGTCCTGTGGCGCGATCATGTCCAATATGGGCAGGCCCTCTATATCATCCATTTCTACATAGCCAAACATGTCCAGATAACCTTTGTTTGCATGTATGTACATTCCTTCATGCACATAGGCTATGGCATCTCTCGAACTTTCTACTAAGGTGTTGCAACGCTGTTCAGACTCATCCAATCTTTTTTTGATCTGCGTCAGCTCCCTTCTTGTTTGCAGATCTTCATACTCTCGAGCTACCACAATCTGGAGGTGATCTAAGTCTTCCTTGGAGACTACATCACGAGCTCCAGCACGCATGGCCTCCAACAGTGGTTCCAGTTCCTGATCTTCAGGATATATGACGATTACCGGTGTGCCTTTACTCCTGGAGTTGCATACCGACATGGCGTGACTGGGAGAGATGTTAGCGGCACCGCAGGTGTATAGGATTATATCGATATTGTTATTGTCGAGCGCCTCAATCAGCTTATCTTCTCTATCCAGGCGTTTCGAGTGTACTGCTATGCCGGTATTGCGCAGGGCGTTGACATACGCCTCGGTGTCATTTGGTGATTCATCCAGAATTAAAAGACTGATGGTTTTTTCAGGACGCAGCTTGTTATTCATTGATTCCGTGCTCGATGCTGAGGATGTTGTATGACCCTTCTGCGCAAAATCGCATATGATTTAGGTGCCGTAAATTGAGGTCATTGTACTAGGCATACAGATTAATAACACGACATTGTACGATATTACATAGTGTTAACCTAAGGTTGCAATATTGGCTGTGTTATTTCGATACCACTGTTCCAGTTTAAGGGTAAGAAACCCACGGTTGACCTGGGCGTTCATGCTCGCTCTAGCCTGAGTTTACCCGATTGTCATCCACATCCAGATAGGTATATTCAAACTGGTTGAATGTCCCGGTTGACTCCAGTAGTCTGACGAGTTTTGCTGGCCTTTTTCTTACGTCATCATCAATCTGAATTTGCTCTCCAACTTGTATATTCATAACCGGCATGATCAGGCAGGCTGGACGGTTTGACACCGTAAGTTTTGGCAATAAAATACATTTATGGCTGCTGGGGCCGTGATGTTTATCGCCGACAATGTGAGCTAATATAGCCACAGACGCGGGAGATATTATCTCCAGACCCATTTGCAGACCAACGCCTGGCATGTGTTTAAGCCAACGTGCAATGCCTATACTGAATTGGGAGCGATCACTCGCCGACTGAACGCCTATCAGTTCCCCGACCCGTATTTTTGGAGGATCATCACCGGTCCAGTTGATGCAGTACCCACCCGCGCTCTCATTGAAGGTCTTACACGAGAAGGTAGAACTATCTTTCTCTAGTATTTGGGTCGTCCAGGCCGGAGCCCCATCATCTCTGATAACGGTATCCGGTGAGTCCTTGGGGTAGAGGACTACTTCATCTACAGGATGGTCGAGTGGCACTATTTGCAGGCTATCGTCGCCTGCTGAAAAATAGCTGTCGAGGAAGGAGGAGTCCTTAAGGTCTGTCTCATCATCATTGCTTTTTTCCCCTTGATGCTCGTTGACACCCGCATCATTGTTAATCTTGTTGCTGGTTATGTGGGAGTGCACGGCAGAAATGCCAATGGCGATATCCAGTTCAAAATGCAGCTTTGTGCGGCTAAACCCTCTTTTTGGCTCATATGTCAGCGAGTTAATTACCTTGCGCAATAGCGGCGCAGTTACCTGCATCTTCTTGGTGAAGATTGCGCCTTGAGTATTTTCACTGAATATCGACTTTAGCTCACTTCGCAAGTGTTGAATAAGTTGTTGAGCATCAACTAAACGACAGCGATTATTCAACTCATTTGTCTGTAAGGATATATGTATAGGTGGATCATCGCTTTCCGTTCTTATGAAAAAATGGCCTTCATTCTCACCTTGCGACTGCGGGGTTGATAGTCTGATGTGCTCGGCCCAATCTGGTAATTTCTGGTATAGGTGTGCCGTCTCCTGCTGGCGTAACTGGAATGGAGATGCCAGTGCCAGAAGGATTATGCGTTTATAGATATCTTCAATAGAGGATGTAGCGCCAATGTTTCCGCTGTTATCGCCAATTTGAATTTTGGCAACATTGTTTTGTTCTGCGAAGAGAAAAAGATGGTGTATCTCTCGCCAGGTTTCTTCGGGATACGGGTTGTATACAATTGTAGAATAATAGAGCACCTTCGATAGATAGTGCATTGCTTGATGCAAGGAGATGATTATCAATTTTTGTTTGAATTTTTCATAATGGTTCGAGACCATTTTTTCGATAATTATCTTGTAGGAGGTTGCTAGTTCAGAATGTAATTCGCGGCAGAGGATAACAACTTTGTGGTTCTTGGCCGGAAGTGGTAAAGGAGAATCAAGGTAATATTTTTTCAGGCTTGATGTTACATACTCCACTAATGGCCGGAATATTTTGATGATCTTGATGCGCTGAATATTCTGTATCTCAATGCGATTGAATTCAACTAACGCCTTGAATATTTGTTTTGATGACTCACCGGTATTCGCTATGGGTAAACTGGATGCCCATGCCTCAACCTCCTTCAAGTCCAGGAAGAATGATTCTGGTGGAGCTGGTGTCCTCTCAGGTAGTTTGAGCAAGAGAGGATAAGCATTATTCATAATACCGTAGTATCCGCGCTGATTTATTTAATTTGGTATTTGCGCAGGTCATATGCCATGTTGTTATATGAGCTGCTGAGTCTCTGTATGCCGTTGCCCATTGTTTATATAATTTACTCTTCAGCTAGATGCTACTACATAACCCCTTAAATTCCAGCAATAAATCAAACAAAAATTTTGACAGGCCGTGGTCAGGATAATAATAGCTTGGATTTAGCCCCAGCCCTCTCATATACCAGCTTAGGGACCAGATAGCCGGGTAGCATTGCCTGTAGCTGGAGATGGATTGATGTTGCCTCCTTGGCGCTAAGCTCGAAGTGGGTGGTCCCCAGAGCATGGTCCAGCATATGTAGGTAATAAGGTAATATCCCGATGGAAAATAATCGGTTGCTAAGGTTGTAGAGTGTCGCTGGATTATCGTTTATGCCACGGAGAAGGACTGATTGGTTGAGAAGGGTAATGCCGGCTTGTTTTAGCTGCCGCATTGTCTGTGACACGCTCTCATCCAACTCATTGGCATGGTTGCTGTGGATAACCAAAATAGTCTGAAATCTGCTGGTCGACAGCAAATTAATGATCTCCGGCGTGACCCTCTCAGGCAGTATTACAGGTATGCGGCTATGGATGCGCAGGCGCTGTATATGTCCTATCTTTTCCAGCCTAAGTACCAGACTTTTCAGGGCGGCATCGCTCAATATAAGTGGATCGCCTCCACTTAGTATCACCTCGGTTATATCCCGGTTTGCTTGCAGGTATTCCAGCGCCTGGTGCAGATTGTCGCTACAGGCGTTGGAGTCGGAGTAGGGGAAATTGCGCCGAAAACAGTATCTGCAATGGATCGCACAAGCACCAGTTGTAATCAGCAGGGCTCGGCTGCTGTACTTATGCAACACGCCTGGAGCCACGGTTGCGTCTGCATCACCCACCGGGTCACAGCTATAACCATGTTTAGTATGCAACTCCTCAGTGCGGGGCATAACCTGTAGCAACAGCGGGTCTTTGTGATTGCCTTTTTCCATCCTGTCGGCAAAGCCGCGTGGCGCCAGCATGGAAAATTTCGTGTTCAATCCCTGGCCTGAATGGAAGATAGCCGGATCAATCTGTAGATAATGGGCCAGTTCGTCCGGTTGTCTAAAGGCATTTATCAGTGATTGGTGCCAAGATGGGATGGTTCGGGTTATCATATGCGGTTTCAAACAGTTGTTTTTTGGGGATGACATGGCAAGTTACAGCACCAACGAGTTCAAGGGTGGTCTGAAGATTATGCTCGACGGCGATCCTTGCGCAATTATTGAAAATGAATTTGTAAAACCTGGCAAGGGCCAGGCGTTTAATCGGGTAAAGATCCGTAACCTTAAAACTGGACGTGTAATTGAACGCACCTTTAAGTCTGGAGAATCCGTAGAGTCTGCTGATGTCCTAGAGGTAGAGTTACAATATCTCTACAACGATGGCGAATTCTGGCATTTTATGGATCCTGAGACGTTTGAGCAACTTTCCGCAGATGCCAAGGCAATTGGAGATAACTCCAAGTGGCTCAAAGAGCAGGATCACTGTACCGTCACATTGTGGAATGACAATCCTATTATTGTTGATGTGCCGAATTTTGTGGTGCTTACCATTACCGAGACGGATCCCGGTCTGAAGGGAGACACCTCCGGCAGCGGCGGTAAGCCCGCCACTCTGGAGACCGGTGCTGTGGTGCGGATTCCACTGTTTGTGCAGATCGGAGAGGCAATCAAGGTGGATACCCGTACCGGTACGTACGTCTCCCGCGCCAAAGAGTGATTTGTTGCTAACGTGAGTGGACGGCTGCCATGGGCTCCGGTTGCGAGCCTCGCGATGCAGAAGGCTAGAGCCAAGTTGTTTACGGATATCCGTGATTACTTTCGGAATGCGGGTGTTATGGAAGTGGATACCCCTATATGTTCGGCCCATGCCACCACAGACCCGGCAGTGGAGAGTTTTTCCACAAGTTATACCGGGCCTGGAGCGCCCAGAGGCAAGCGCCTCTATCTACACACCTCGCCCGAGTTCCCGATGAAACGGCTTTTGACTGCCGGTAGTGGACCTATCTATCAGATCTGCAAGGTGTTTCGCAATGGTGAGTCCGGACGCTGGCACAATCCGGAATTTACCCTGTTGGAGTGGTATCGGCCAGGTTTCGACCATCACCAACTGATGGATGAGGTGGTAGATCTGATCAACGGCCTGTTACCAGAGCCTCTGCCGGTGGAGCGGGTCAGCTACAGGGAGTTGTTTCAACGCCGCCTGGGTTTTGATCCACACCAATCCTCCAGCAGTGAACTTCGTGCACACGCGGTAAGGCGTGGCATCTCCGGGGCTGAAACCATGGATATGCAGGATAGTGACGGATGGTTGGATCTGCTGATGACACACTGCATAGAGCCACACCTGGGGCAGGGCGGATTGTGTTTTGTCTATGACTACCCGGCCACTCAGGCATCCCTGGCCCGGATCAGCCCCGGCGATCACCCGGTCGCCGAGAGATTCGAGCTGTATATGGACGGGATTGAATTGGCCAATGGATTTCATGAATTAACTTGCGGGTTGGAACAGAGAAGGCGTTTTGAATCCGATCTGGAACAGCGCCGGGCGAGAGGAGTCAAACATGTACCAATGGACGAGTATTTACTGGCCGCACTGGATGCTGGACTTCCAGACTGCTCCGGTGTTGCCCTCGGGATTGATAGACTATTGATGCGATTGACCGGTGCTAGTCATATTCGAGATGTACTTGCCTTTCCTCTGGAACGGGCATAGTCACACAGATATATTTAACAATTATTTTTGCTGAGTTATGTAGATATGAATAAGAAAACTGAGTGTAGGCCAGAGCAGCATCATGTGGCCGTACTGGGCGCCAGTACCAAACCTCAACGCTACTCTAACCAGGCTGTGCGCCTACTGTTAGAGCATGGATACAAGGTAACCCCGGTCCATCCTAAGTTTGACCAGATCGAAGGACTGCAGGTGGCGAAGTCGGTGCAGGCTATAAACGGGCCAGTAGATACACTCACTCTCTACGTGGGGCCAGAGCGGATACAGCCGATGATTGACGACATCCTGGAGCTGGCGCCTGGGCGCGTCATATGCAACCCAGGTACCGAGTCAAAGGAACTGCAAGACAGACTCGACGCAGCAAACATCCCATGGCAAGAGGCCTGCACCCTGGTATTGCTACATCTGGACGGATTTTAGATCCGTTAGGGTTTAGCTACCTGCTTTTTTGTGGATAGATCTCAGGGACAAATGTTTGGTCAGAGAATGGCGGTCTCATGTATCCAGAGCTGTCCTCGCGCTTTGGAAGCTCGATTGGTTCAGGTGTCAGGTCTTCATATGGAATCATACTCAGCAGGTGCGCAATACAATTCAGACGTGCATGCTTTTTAACATCTGACTTAACTACATACCAAGGCGCCTGTTTTATATCTGTATGTGCGAACATCCTATCCTTGGCCTTGGAGTACTCGATCCAGCGTGATCTTGATTCCAGATCCATCGGGCTTAGTTTCCAGCGCTTGTGCGGCTCTTCCAGTCTGCTCTGAAAACGCTTTTCCTGCTCCTCATCCGATACCGAAAACCAGTATTTGATCAGGATGATGCCGGAACGCACCAGCATCCTCTCAAATTCAGGGCAGGAGCGCAGAAACTCACTGTATTCATCTTCACTACAGAAACCCATTACCCGCTCCACGCCAGCGCGGTTGTACCAGCTGCGATCAAACAGCACCATCTCGCCAGCAGCTGGCAGGTGAGCGGCGTAGCGTTGAAAATACCACTGGGTTGTTTCACGTTCGGTGGGTGCGGGTAGGGCAACAACTCGGGCGATGCGTGAACTGAGATGTTGGGTAATGCGTTTGATAACCCCGCCCTTGCCGGCAGCATCACGTCCCTCAAATATAACCACTACCTTGAGGCCTCTCTGTTTTATCCACTCATGGAGCTTTACCATTTCCAGTTGCAATCTGAATAGCTCTTTTTCATAAACAGTGTTTTTTATCTTCTGTACCATGGAGGCCATTTCTGGCTCATCTTGAGGATTCTTCTGAGGTTTGGTGTTTTTAGACATTGCTTGCTCCAAAGATAACTTGATGCGAAAAGTATAAACAAAGTTGTTGTGTTTGCTGTCTCAGTTGAATATTCATGGCTGGTTAAGAGGTGATGCTACTTAACTCCAGAGATGCAACAGCTACTGCGTATAGGCTTTGCTACTTGGCTTTTTAGGCGGCAACCTGCATTCGGGCCGAGGATTCCAGGTTTTACATAGGTCCATGCTACACAGCTTGAGCTTGAGTTGCATGCGTCGCTGCATAGTTGAGGTATAGCCTTTTCCAGATGTATGGTTTCAATATCCGATCCGGGGCGGTCGGTATTAAGCTCCTTTGCTGGTCTGGTGAGTGAATTTGTAGTGGAGCTACAGCCTGACATGAACAACAGAACAAGTACAATCGGCACAACGATTATTGTTCTTTTGAGAAGTCTGGCATGAATCATTCAAGGCCCCTTTGGCTCCAGTCTGTAGTTCTAAGTGTGCTCTGGTTTTATTAGCCAATACGATAGTAACGTCAACATCGATATTAGTATATTTTTATCTTTATTGTCGAAGGTGCAGCAGGTTTCCAATAAAGCAGAAACCTTAATCACGCGAGATGCTACCTCTGGGTTTGAGCAAGCAGGTAGGGTCATAGGAGTTTTTCGATCAGGTCACCAAAGCCCCATATCAACGTGCCGGTAATAAGCATCAGCAAACCAGATCGTTCGTTGGTCCAGGCGATATCTTCATTAAAACGTGACTCATGCAGGGTCTGCTGTCTATCTTCTTGTGCCCAGTCTCGGTTTAAAGCACTGGAAAGGTTTAGCTGGCGTAGCTTCATTATTTGTATGTGTTCAAAGATTTGGCTGGATGTGAGGATGATGCCAATGATCACAACAAGTGAACCGCAACGGGAAAACCAGGACCAATCATTTTGACTCAGACTGACCATGCAGCCTGATGTTAGGATTACGCCTGCAATGGCGTAGGCCTTCAGGGTTTTGTGTTTGCGATTCATCTTGATCGGCCTTTTGGCATATCACATAAATTGCGTAGAAGTTATAGCAATTATAGCGAGCTAATCCGATTTCTGCGTCTCTGCCATAGGCCAAGTAAGATTGTGAGCAGAATGGGAGGTAGTGCAAACCAACCCTTGGCAGGTTGCTTTAGTTTCTGCTTGTATCCAGTTATGCGCTTGGCAAACCCCGGCTCCAGTCCGATGTTTTCTGCTGGACTCATAAAGCCAATATCCAGAATCTTCAGACCATCTGTGCTGGCTTCGGTGATGAACCCTAAACTGCTGAGCCGATCTGTCGCCGGGGCGTCAGGTGTAGGCATAATTATGTTTCTGATAGACATGTTTCCATTCTCATCTTCAACCTCAACACTCAGTCGCAACGGATCACCGGGCTGCAACTGGGCCAATGTCTGGTGTAATTCTGTGGCTGGACGCAGTTGGTAAGGCGGGAATACCTGATCGCGCCAGAAGTCTGGACGGAACAAAGAGAATGCGGCAAGCAGGAGAAATAGGCTTTCCCACCAGCGATTACGGGTAATAAACCAGCCTTGGGTGGCAGACGCAAACATAAACATGGCGGCCAGACCGGTGAGTGCTACCAGGATAAAATGTCCAAAACTATCTACACCTATCATCAATAGTTCGGTATTGAAGATAAACATAAAAGGCAGGATTGCAGTACGGATGTCGTAGTAGAAGGATTGGATGCCGGTCTTTATCGGATCGGCGCCGGAAATTCCAGATGCCGCATATGCAGCCAGACCAACCGGTGGCGTGTCATCGGCCAGGATGCCGAAATAGAACACAAACATATGTATCGCCACCAATGGTATCTCAAGCCCATTGGCTGAGGAAAATTGCGCTATAACCGGTGCCATCAAGGTGGATACTACGATGTAATTTGCGGTGGTGGGCAGCCCCATCCCCAGCACCATGCAGACCAGTGCTGTAAGCAGAAACATCAATATGACCGACCCGTATGAGAGTGTTTCAATCAACTCGCCCAATACCTGTCCTATGCCGGTCAGACTAACCGTTCCCACAACTATGCCCGCGGTTGCTGTGGCTACCCCGATCCCGATCATATTACGGGCACCGTTTTGCAGGCTGACAATCAGATCGGTAAATCCTTCATTCCAACTGTTGTGCGTTGACTGTCGGGAGAAGATGTGGCGCAGGGGTTTCTGGGTGAGGAGTATCACTATCATCAGCATGGTGGCATAGAATACCGACAGGGCAGGGGATAGTCGCAGCACCATTAGACACCACACCAGAACCACGATGGGCAATAGAAAGTGCAGTCCTCCACGCAGGGCCTGGCTGGCGTTGGGTATATGTTCTGGATCAAACCCATCCGCTAGTGAGTTGCGTGCCTCCCAGGCCAGAAGGCCAAGATAGATGCCGGCTAACATGGTGCCATTGACATACAGCGAGAGATCACCGAACAGTCTGGTTGTCGCCTCCAGAATCTGCCAGGTCAGAAAGATGCAGATTATGATGCCGGATAGGCCAAATCCCCAGCGCAGCAGGCGCAGTTTCAACGGCGCCAGATCAGGCCGTTGCAGTCCCTGCATATCCGCCTTGATGGCCTCCAGATGTACCAGATACAACAGGGCAAGATAACTCAAGACCGCAGGCAGAAATGCATGTTTTATCACCTCCAAATAGGTGATGTTCAGATACTCCACCATCAGGAATGCCGCAGCTCCCATCACCGGCGGCATGATCTGTCCATTGGTGGAGGCCGCAACCTCAATTGCCCCTGCCCGATAAGCCGGGAAACCAACCTTCTTCATCAGCGGGATGGTGAAGGTGCCGGTGGTTACCACATTGGCGATGGATGAACCGGATATCATCCCGGTCAATCCAGATGCCAGTACAGCAGCCTTGGCCGGACCGCCGCGCATGTGTCCCACCAGGGAGAAGGCGACGCGAATGAAATAGGCGCCGCCACCGGCCTGTTCCAGCATGCTGCCAAACAGGACGAACAGAAATACGAAACCAGCTGAGACCCCAACCGGAACACCGAACACCCCCTCCGTGGTGAGCCATTGATGGGATGCAACTCGGTCCAGTGATGCCCCTTTATGGGCTAATACATCCGGTAGCCAAGGGCCGGCGAAGGTATAGAAAAGAAATAGGGTGGCAATAATGGTTAGAGGCCAACCCAGGGCGCGACGTGTGGCCTCCAGCAGTAACGTGACTCCGACAACCGCTATAACGACATCCACACCGGTTGGCGATCCGGAGCGTGCTGCCAGATCGTCATAAAAAAAGAAAAGATACAGGGCGCAAGCGGTAGCGCACATGGCCAGCAGCCAGTCCCAGATTGGTATCTTGTGGCTGATTATTCCCCGATGCCAGGGAAATGAAAGATAGGCCAGGAACAGGGCCAGCGCCAGATGGATGAAGCGGGTCTCTGCGTTGTTGAATACACCAAATCCCAATGTGTAGGGTAGTGGTGACGCCACCCAGAGTTGGAACAGTGACCAGAATACTGCAGTGGAAAGAAGAGCTGTTTTTGCCAGACCGCCGGGTTGTCGTCCACCATGCTCGGCGGCCTCGACGACCTCGGGTATCAATGGAATGTTGTTGGCGTTAGTAGAGATAAATTCTTCCTTCGTTAGCACAAAGTATACATGATCAATTTATATGTCGCTTGCAGAGTAAACTGAAGTGATGTGGCCATCAGATGCAGCCATAAAAAAGGCGGACCACACTTGGTCCGCCTTTGGGTTTGACGTAACTAGTTACTTGTTTTCCCGGTTATCGATCAGATCTTCCACCACGTTTGGATCTGCCAGGGTTGAGGTGTCGCCCAGGCTCTCCAGTTCATTGGCGGCAACCTTGCGCAGAATGCGACGCATGATCTTACCGGAACGGGTCTTGGGTAGGCCAGGTGACCATTGAATGATGTTAACCTTGGCGAATGGGCCAATCTCTTTTCGCACCAGACCAACCAAATCTTTCTTCAGTTGATCGGTGCCTTCTGTGCCCGCCATTAATGTCACATAGGCGTAGATGCCCTGGCCGGTGATCTCATGGGGATAACCCACAACAGCGGCTTCGGCTACCAGATTATGCAATACCAGCGCGGATTCAATCTCAGCGGTACCCAGACGATGGCCGGAGACATTGAGTACATCGTCAACGCGACCGGTAATCCACCAGTAGCCGTCATCATCACAACGGGCGCCGTCACCGGTGGTGTAGAAGCCGGGGTACATCCTAAAGTAGGTGTCTACAAAGCGTTGGTGATCACCATAAAGTGTTCGCATCATGCCCGGCCATGGTTGTTTGATCACCAGGTTGCCTGAGGCTGGGCAATCCAGCTCATTACCCTGATCATCCATCAGTGCTGGCAGTACACCGAGGAATGGTTTGGAGGCTGATCCCGGCTTCAGTTTGTGGGCGCCGGGCATGGGGGTGATCATATGGCCACCGGTTTCCGTCTGCCACCAGGTATCAACGATGGGGCAGCGGGCGTCACCTACCACGTTGTAGTACCACTCCCAGGCCTCGGGGTTGATTGGCTCACCTACCGTGCCCAGCAGACGCAGAGAACTGCGGGATGTTTTCTTTACCGGGTCGTTGCCGGCACTCATCAGTGCGCGGATAGCGGTGGGGGCGGTGTAAAAGGTGGCTACCTGATGCTTGTCACACACCTCCCAGAAACGAGAGACAGTTGGGTAGGTGGGAATGCCCTCAAACATCATGGTGATGGCGCCGTTGGCCAGTGGGCCATAGACGATGTAGGTATGGCCAGTTACCCAGCCTACGTCAGCAGTACACCAGTAGACCTCGCCATCCTTATAATCAAAGGTTAGTTTGTGGGTGATGGCCGCTTGCAGCATATAGCCACCGGTGGTGTGTAGTACTCCCTTGGGTTTGCCGGTGGAGCCGGATGTGTAGAGGATGAATAGGGGGTCTTCCGCGTCCATCTCTTCCGGTGGGCAGTCGCTGGAGGCGGTGGCCAGGGCATTGTGATACCAAACATCGCGCCCTTCGCTCCACTCTATGGGGTCTCCGCCACGCTTAACCACAACGCAGGTGTGAACATGTGGGCAATCTGCTAGAGCCGTGTCGACGTTTGACTTGAGTGGCACCAGTTTGCCGCCGCGTACCGACTGGTCAGCGGTGATGACGGTTTGACAGTCTGAGTCGAGGACGCGGTCGCGCAGGGCGTCTGGAGAGAAGCCGCCAAATACCACGGAGTGCACTGCACCAATTCTGGCGCAGGCCAGCATTGCCACTGCGGCCTCCGGTACCATCGGCATGTAGATGGATACGCGATCACCTTTCTTCACTCCGCGATCCTTGAGTACATTGGAGAATTTGCACACCTCTTCATGCAATTCGCGATAGGTGATCTTCTTGTCTACATTTGGATCGTCGCTTTCCCAGATTATTGCCACCTGGTCGCCACGGGTATCCAGGTGTCTATCCAGGCAGTTATATGCGGCATTCAGTTTGCCGCCATCAAACCACTTGATGTAGACGTCGCCCTCGAAACTCCAGTCGGTAACCCTATCCCATGGCTTGGACCAGGTCAGATATTTTTCAGCTTGTTCACCCCAGAAGTCATCCGGGTCATCGATCGAGCGTTGATACATCTCGAGATATTGTTGTTCTGAAATATTGGCCTGGGCCGCAAAATCTGCGCGGACTGGATAGACTTTCTCTTCGGACATGTTGTGCCTCCTAAAGCGGTAGGGTGTATCGATCGTAGCTACGGCTTAAGCCGTGTTTATCCTCTATGGCAGTGATTGACTGCCAACAATGTTCTTAATCTTTCACCCGTTTTGTGGTGGGGTGAGCAAGTATTTCAAACATCCGGTATGGTCCCATGTTGTCAGAACAGATCGGCACTGAATTCATCGCGGAGAGAATCCTGCAATCTCTTCACTGCCCGCATTGCCATTCTCAGGCTGCCTCTGGTCTGTGGTGTAAGTTCCTCCGGGTTGATTGATTTATCCAATTTCTCACCTCTTTCAGCCTGCTGAATCTGGTGAGTGAGAAGCATGTCCAGCAGTTCCTCGTATGCCTCGCTAACTGATTCGCGCATATCGTTGGATATCTTTCCTGTTCGAAGCAGGGCGGTGAGGCGGTCTGTGGTGTTCTGTACGGCAACGCCTTGTTGCAGGGCAAATATCCTCGCCGCATCCGCGATTATGCGCAGGCCGTTGCGTTTTATATCTATTACCTCGATCGTTTTACTATCTGCCGAGCCAGCGGCAATGGTTTTAGTGGTGATAAGGCGGTTGAACATACCGATTGCAGGTGCCCCTTCGGCATCGTGTTCCACCATCATCTGCAATAGCTTGGGGTTACGTTTGATCTCTGAGAGCAGATGTCGGCGCAGCTCGGATGTCAGTCTGTCATCTCCGTACAGGGTGTCAAAGTCAAACAGGATATTTGACCAGCGCGCACTCTTTTCACTGGGCTGCTCGATGATGTTTGTGATCTGTCTCTTCCACTGGCTGAGGCTCTTCTGGTACATGGGGTTTCTTGCCATGATCTCACCTGGGCAGAGAAAGTAGCCTGCACGGTCGAGATTTTTGTTCATGCGTTTACAGAATTGCCCAAACCAGGCTTTGGCCTCCTCGGTTTCAGCTTCCGGGCAGTCCTGAATGATAATGCCGTTATCCTGATCCGGGTCCAGCATCATCTCCTTGCGACCACCTGAGCCCATGATCAGGATGGCAAATCCGCAGGGAGGTTCGCCATGGCCCTTGGATTCCATCCATTCCAACGTGAGTTCAATCGAGCGGCGCTGCAACGCCAGATGGGTATCACTCAGATAACGCACTGCTGCACTGGGGCGATGATGTTCACCCTGAGCATCCGCCGCAGTCTCTTTCAGCAGGCTGAACAGGGTCTGTAGTTCCTTGGTACTGGCGGCCTGGGGGATTTGAGTCATCAGGGCGCTGGGGCGAGAGATGAGTCGGCGCAGGATGTCTGTGACTGAGACGATACCAATGGGTTGGCCCTGTTCCAGGATGATCAGTTGTTTTGCGTTGGTTTGGCGGAGTGCCTCTTCCGCCTCCCAAATGGGGGTGTCCGGGTCCAGGGATACAGCAGACTGACAGGCATCGTCCAGGATTATGTCTGTGGCCAGCGCACCTTTTTCCAGTAGTGCCCTAGCCAGTCCTGGAAAGGTGAGGACGCCTATCATATGACCATCGTCTGCCGTCACTACCAGACTCCCAATCTTGCGCTCCCTCATTAACTGGAATGCTTCCAGCAGGGATGCGTCCTTGGTGCAGGTGGCAACGGGTGACTTCATGATATTGCTTACAGGTTGCGCCAGTACGCCGGAATTGATTCCGCGTTCCCGGCTGCGTTCTCTCAACTTGTTGGCAATTATCCGGTTTAGGGCATCGAACAGGGATGGGTAGTCCCGCTCAAGCTGGTGGAAATCAGTTGCGGGTATTTCCAGGACCTGGGTTGCAGTTGTGGCTATTGCAGATGAGGCATAGGTGGCATTGTCCAGGTAGTTTGCCAGCCCAATAAACTCCCCGGGCGGTACGTCATCCTCCAGTCCTGTCTTTCTGCGTAGACGCATGTTTCCAAGATATGGGATAAATATTGTGTTTTTATACTCGTCGCCCGGACGGAACAGAACCTCGCCAGGATTCATTTTGTGAACTGTAGACTTTTCAATCAATGCGTTGAGCGCAGCATGATCGACGCCGCTGAAGGTTTGAGTGCCGGACAGCATTTCCAGAATGGATGCCTGGCCAGTTCCTTTGTTACTCACCGCCACACTCCTTCAAGCTGGTTAGAGATGATTGCCGGAGTTTTTGTTGTGTCCGATAGTAAAAAACTGTTAACTTAGTCGTGGTCGCACAGGCAGCGCATGATCCAGTCATGGTTGAGTATGATTGATGATTAGCGACCGCCAGTTGCATGATTAATTTTCTCGTACTTAGATAACAGGGTATCCAATGATTGATTGGGTGTTTTTAATAATAACCGGTGCTGTTGCTTTCCACTCTTTGACTCACCGCAATGAAGATGGCGAAAATGACATTGGTCATATGTTGTTTGGTTCTATAGCCATGCTGTTTTTTATGCGGGTTCTTCTGGTCGACATCCTAAAGGTTTTTTAATAACCTAATTCTAGGCTTGGTTAATCCATCTGGTAAGGACGCTGTTTAGCATCCTGTTCCGGTACTCTGAGTAGCTGTTCAGACTCTGGCTTTGCCAGCTGTTCCTGTAGATAGTTTGCGCGGTCCTGAATCGTTGGTGGCTTATCCGGCTGTTTGCGTAGAAATCTGGTAAGTAGCCCCGGACCCTCGGTGGTTTCTGGTGCAAGTTTCAGGGCCATTTCATAGTCAGCCAAGGCACCCTTATAGTCCCCCAAGCGATCACGTAAGATGCCTCGATTGGCATAGGTGACGCCAAAATCCGGCTCCAGCCTGATCGCATGGTCATAGATATTTTGCGCCAAGTCATTTTTTCCCATCTGCATCAGGGCTTGGGCCTTACCACGCATGGCGTAGACGTTGTCTGGGTTGTCCTTGAGTAGTGATTCATACTCTCTTAGAGCATCTTCATTCCGACCATCTTCCAGGTGTTTGGCCGCCGCCTGTACTGAGTGCGCTCCAGGGACGCCTTCCTCCAGGAATCCGTCATATAGGCTAAAGCCGACATAGATCAGGGTGATGGCAATTGCGACTCTTACCAGTGTTTTGTATAGCTTCTCATCCATTTGGGATACCAAGTAATTGCAGGTTAAAGAACCAGGAGAAGATGGTTACCAGTAGAACAGCAATGAATTTTGCTCTGTTCTTCTGCCCGTTCATCCCTTCTATTGATAGTTCATGCTCCTGCTTTTTTTGCAGACGCCTGATGCTGACGGTCCAGATCAGTTTGTAGACCGGATAAAAAAGCAGTAGCGCCAGCACTGCAACTGAAATGTAAAAATATAAACTCATGTGGTTATCGCCGGTAAGTTGTCAGTCGTGAGTGGCTAGTGTAAATGGATTGCTTATTCCTGGCCACTTACGGCTGATGGCTCAAAATTCGTGCAAAAAAATGGGGGAGGGAAAACCCTCCCCCACTGTTACCATTCCTTCAATTAAGGTGCGTCGGTATCCAGATGGATATCACCGATATCCTCGTGGAGTGCCTCTACCTCTTTATTCGGAATTGTGGACATTTCCATCTTGTAGGCCAGGAACCACATCATGCCTACACCGAGAATCCACCACAGCAACTGCCAGGTCCAGATCGACGGCATACCGAACAGCCAGGTGCTGGCGTCGGTTGGGTTACCGAAGATGGTGTTACCGAGAACGGCGCCAGGGCCGATGCCGATAAGGAACCACAGCAAGGTAATGATCCAGGCGACAGGTACCAGACCCTTCTTCTCAGGAGAGAGGGTGGCATGTTCGCGCAGGAAGTTGTGGAAGGTCATACGGTGTTCCATATCATCATCGTTCTGGGTCATCGCGGAAATGATGACGGCCAGACCAAGGTTGAACAGGATGCCCCAGCCAGCGGAGTGGATGGTCATTGGCCAACGTCCCCAAGGCATGAACTGAGAGCCGATGCTCTCGGTCAGGGTTACCGCGATCAGACCGGCGATCAGACCGATGGTGATACCCTGGCGGGTCAGGAACGGCCACCAGCAGACCGCGATCAGGGCCGGCCACATCTGGAAGCCGTAGGCCACGGCCAGACCACCCAGCAGCACCAGAGCGTCGGTAGCGGTGGTTGCCACCACCAGGGCCGCCATTACGATGATGACAACGCCAATACGACCCCAGAACTTCTGCTGGGCATGTGTAGCATTAGGCATCACGAAACGCTTCAGCAGGTCACGGGTCAACATGCCACCGGCGGTGGACATGTAGGCCGCGCCGGTGGACTGCATAGCAGCCAGGGCGCAGACGGAGAGCAGACCTACCAGCCACGGGGCGGTATCGCTCAGCAGATAGATCAGCTGCGGAACCAGCATGCCCTGCTTACCGGCGGACGCCATGATGTCTTTACCCTGCAGACCAGCACTCATCACATTGTTTACCAACTCAGGGTGTTTGGCCATGAATGCAGTATCAGCACCCAGGAAGTGAGAGCCGAGACCCTGCATGGCGGTGAAGAACATCAGGATGAAACCGATAGCAAAGGAGGATGCCCATACCTGTTGCGGGGCAAATGGAGCTGGGTTCTTGTTGCCGTAGGCCCACATGGAGAAGGCTGGGGCAGACTGAATACCCATCAGGGCAAACATATAGGTCAGAACCATGATGCCGGTCCAGGCTCCACCAACCGGGGCGCTAGCCGTACCCAAACCTGCGCCAAACTGGATTACCCCAGGAATAGCGATATAGGCTGAGTAACCGTCTGGCGTGGTCTTGCCGAACAAGGCCTTACCGTCCGGACCGATCTCGGTCAGGGCTGCAATACGCTCGTTCAAGGCAGCAAAACCGCCAACCTCATTCATGGCGATGATGCCGATCACGACAATACCGCCGGCAAGCAGGATGGCCTGGACCGAGTCCACATAGGCCACGGCACGCAGACCGCCGGATGCCACGTAGATGATAACCACTATGGAGAGCAGCCACATGCCGACGTCGACGCCCAGCATGCCGTCGGTCAGCACGTTGAACAGGAAGCCGGATGCACGCAACTGAATACCCAGGTAGGGCACGGAGAAGATCAGTGCTACCAGTACCACCAGTACGCGGATGGCGTCAGACTTGAAATAGTAAGACATCATCTCGCCTGGGGTGATAAACCCGAAGCGTTTACCCAGCATCCACTGACGTTTCAGGAACATGACGCCGGTAAATGGGATGGTAATGGCATAGAAGGACGCGTATGCGTACTGAAAACCATCACGGTAGATGAGACCCGGGTGACCCATGAAGGTCCAACCGGAAAATGAGGTCGCCGTTGCTGCGAGGATAAAAACCCACAGCGAGATTGAACGACCGGCTACGAAGTAGTCGCTTGCTGTTCTGGCGGATAGTGCACCTTTGATACCCCAAAAGATACAGTATGACCAGTACAGCGCAACGAATACGAACAACCAGACTACTTTAGGGTCCATGTGTCGAATTCCCCCTTATGATAAGTTTGTTTTTGACGGATTGTCGGTTTACGTTTTGGACGCATATCCGAAACCGGGATTTGCGGCCTAAACTGTAAGAGACTGCAAAGAGACTACCTGCGAAATGTGTGCCAATTACAGAATTGTTTAAAAAACAGAGTGATACGGTTGCGGTCAGAGGTCAGGATACCAGCAAGTGTTACCCTGGGTAACATGCGGTGGGTGGAAAGGTAACAAATCGGATGAGGGGTGAGGGGGCAGGGCCGAGGAAGACCGTCCTGACTACTCGGTCCTTGGTCTTCGGAAAAAGTGAAAAATGGGGTGGAGGGAATAAAATATGACCCCTCCGTACCCTGCCCAATCTTCAATGTCAGTCAATGACTCCAAACGACACTGAAGAGACATTTGCCAGAAATCAAAAGTACCTCAGAAAACACCGTTTCCGATTTCCACCCATTATGCTTTGGTGGGCTTTTTGTATCAGGTAATTCAAATTAGGTAAACCACCGCCTCAGGCGGTGAGATTCGACAAGGCTCTGCCGTTCCAGCGTGCGGCGCTGGGAAAGAGTGCTATTGATAGGTTTTTGTTACGGAGCAGCCTGGTTCGCCTCCCACAGTGGAATTGATGGAGTTTTAGGTGTTTTGGCCCTTTTCAGGGGCCTTCGTCAAACTACCCGCTTTGCAGGTAGTAGATGATTGGGGGCAGACAACGATTTAAGCAGCGCCACAGCATTTTCTATAACACTGAAACCTTGGTCTGTCCCCTGTTGTTCCGCGCTTCGCTTTGTAACGCCGGTTATGGCAGAGTTGTATTTCATAGGGGTTGACCGAGGTATAACATGAGTTATACTTTTAATCATGAAAACTGCAATATCAATCCCTGATCCGATATTCCAAGCTGCTGAAGGTCTTGCTCAGCGCTTAGGGGTCTCCAGAAGTCAGTTATACGCAAAAGCCGTTGCTGAATATACTGAATCCCATAAAAACCGAAAGGTTACCGAGGCATTAAATAATATATATGGAATTGAGTCCTCCGGCCTTGATAATGAATTAAATACAATGCAATCAAAATCTGTTCCTAAGGAAGAGTGGTAGTGAAAAGGGGTGAAGTGTGGTGGGCAGCTTTAGATGAGCCAATCGGCGCGGAGCCAGGGTATAGAAGGCCGGTTATTATTGTGTCTTCAAATGAATTTAATAAAAGCAAAATCAGCACTGTTCTAGTTGCTATAGTCACATCCAATCTTCGTCTGGCTGATGCACCAGGTAATTTTCTAGTCTCAAAAAAAGAATCAGGTCTTTCTAAAGAATCAGTAGTTAATGTCTCTCAGGTGTTAACTTTAGATAAATCATTTTTAACAAAGCAGTCAGGTAAGCTGCCATTAAAAAAGATCACCGCATTAAATGAAGGGTTGAGGCTTGTATTGGCAATTTAAAATATAAGGAAAAAAACCGGGTTAGAGAGCAATTGTTTCTAATATACTAATCAAACACCAGATACCCGCGCGCTTTATGAACTTCCGTTTCTGGTACCTAGTGTAGTGTAACGAAACCTTTGTTCTGACCCCACCGCCCTATGGTTCGGTGCCGCCGGATTACAAAATAACGGTCCTTGCATCTTATCCGTAGCCAGCCTGTTCACCGAAACAAAATCAATCGTCTATTTAGGAACGCCTTTCCTCGAGCAGCCCATTTCTTCTTGATTCTGCTATTTGGCAGGAGATATGAGATAATAAATATCAACCCTTTTCTAAGCGCCCTGTCATTGACTGGCAGGGCGTTTTTATTTATGTACGGTATGCCGCATACACAGGGACGTGTAGGAGCGGAGACCTTTGGAATAGCACCTTGATCTCTACAGCCAACCTCACTATGCAATTCGGGGCCAAGCCCCTGTTTGAAAACGTTTCTGCCAAATTTGGTAACGGTAACCGCTACGGCCTCATCGGTGCCAATGGTTGTGGAAAATCCACCTTCATGAAGATTCTGGGTGGTGACATGGATGCCACCTCCGGCACTTTCAGCATCGCCCCCAACGAACGCCTGGGTAAACTGCGTCAGGATCAATTCGCCTTTGAGGAGCAGACGGTGCTGGACACCGTCATCATGGGCCATGCTGAGCTATGGACGATCAAACAGGAGCGTGACCGTATCTACTCACTCCCGGAGATGAGTGAGGAAGAGGGCATGCGGGTCGCCCACTTGGAGGTGGAGTTCGCCGAACTGGACGGCTATACCGCCGAATCGAGGGCAGGAGAACTCCTGCTGGGGCTCGATATCCCATTGGAACAGCACAGCGGCCCCATGAGCGCCGTCGCCCCCGGCTGGAAGCTACGGGTACTCCTGGCACAGGCGCTATTCGCTAACCCCGACATCATGCTGCTGGACGAGCCCACCAACAACCTCGATATCAACACCATCCGCTGGTTGGAAGGCGAGCTGAATAAACGCAACAGCACCATGATCATCATCTCCCATGACCGCCACTTTCTGAACAGCGTCTGCACCCACATGGCTGATCTGGATTACGGTGAGCTGAGGATCTATCCTGGAAACTATGATGAGTACATGACCGCCGCCACCCAGATCCGCGAGCGCATGTATGCCGACAACGCCAAGAAGAAGGCCAAGATCGCCGAATTGCAGACCTTCGTCAGCCGTTTCTCCGCCAACGCCTCCAAGGCGAAACAGGCTACCTCCCGCGCCAGACAGATTGAGAAGATCCAACTGGATGAGATCAAGCCCTCCAGCCGGGCCAATCCATATATCCGCTTTAACCAGGAGAAAAAGCTATTTCGCCTGGCACTGGAGCTAGAGAGCCTAACCAAAGGCTTTGAGAATGAACCGCTGTTTAGCGGGCTTGACCTAACGATTGAAGTAGGTGAGCGAGTCGCCATCATCGGCCCCAACGGCATCGGCAAGACTACTCTGCTGCGCACTCTGGTGGGTGACCTAACCCCCGACGACGGCGTGGTTAAATGGTCGGAAAACAGCCAGGTCGGCTACTATGCCCAGGACCATTCAGCAGATTTCAACAGCAACACGAACCTGTACGACTGGATGAGCCAGTGGGGACAGGAGAGCGATGATGAGCAGGCCATTCGCCGCACTCTGGGACGGCTACTCTTCTCCCAGGACGAGATCAATAAGCAGGTCAACGTCCTCTCAGGTGGTGAACAGGGACGCATGCTGTTTGGCAAACTGATGCTACAGCTACCCAACATCCTGGTGATGGATGAGCCGACCAACCACATGGATATGGAGACCATTGAGTCGCTCAATCTGGCATTGGAAAATTTCCCTGGTACCATCCTCTTCGTGAGTCATGACCGTGAGTTCGTTTCATCACTGGCGACCCGAATCATCGAGCTGACACCCAACGGCATCATCAACTTCAGTGGCAGCTATGATGATTACCTGCACAGCCAAGGGCTGGAAACCGACAGCAACAGCAAGGCATCATAACCATCCGTAACTAGAGGTAGATGCGAGTAAATGGGGACAGATTGCCCCTCATTATCATGTAAGGTCGCTATGAAAATTCCAAAACGAATCCAACCCTTGGTTGACGACAGCTTGGTGGATGAAGTCATCCGCTCTCTGATGAGCGGCAAAGAGGCCGCCGTCTATCTAGTGCGCTGCGGCAACGATATCCGCTGCGCCAAGGTCTACAAGGAAGCGAACAAGCGCAGCTTCAAACAGGCCGCACAATACCAAGAGGGCCGCAAAGTGCGTAATAGCCGCCGTGCCCGAGCTATGAACAAAGGCTCCAAGTTCGGCCGTAGTCAGCAAGAGCAAGTCTGGCAGACAGCTGAAGTGGATGCGCTCTATCGTCTAGCCAATGCAGGCGTGCGAGTCCCCCAACCCTACGGCTGTTTTGACGGAGTCCTGCTGATGGAGTTGATAACCGATCATGAGGGTCAAGTAGCGCCGCGCCTGAATGATGTTTCCATGTCCGCTGAAGACGCGCGGGAAGGCCATGCGGTCCTCATGCAATACGTGATGCGCATGCTGTGTGCCGGGCTGGTGCACGGCGACCTGTCAGAATTCAATGTGTTGATGGATGAACACGGACCGGTGATTATCGACCTGCCTCAAGCTGTGGATGCGGCGGCCAATAACCACGCCCAGTGGATGTTGGAGCGGGACGTTAACACGATAACCACCTACTACAGCCAGTACGCCCCCGAATTGCTAGGCAGCCAATACGCCAAAGAGATTTGGGCGCTGTACGAAAACGGGAAATTACACCCTGAGGTCGAGCTAACTGGCCACTTTGAGGAAAAAGACGAAACTGCTGATGTAGATGTGGTACTGCAAGAAATCAAAGCGGCCGTTGCCGAAGAACAAGCCCGCCAAGAACGCCTGCGCGGGCAAATGGGAGAAGACCGCGTTTTCTATTGATATTCGAGGGATTTAACCTCTTTCATTTAAAAAATGAGGTCGTCCCAATAATAGTTGAAGCACGGAGAATCATGCCTCGGTCATCTCATCCGCGGACAACTCGGTCAGGCCCTCCTCCTGGGCTTCCGACTCGTTTGCTTTAGCTTTCAACTCCCGCTTTTCTTCCTTCTTCTGTTTCTTGGCGATATCTCTCTGCCGTTTGGCAAACGCATAGTTGGGCTTGGCCATTTACAATCCTCTTCAGTTGAACTCATGGTGAACGCTGGCTATTAGTGTAACTACTTTTGCCATGGATTGTTTGTTAGAAAAGAAAGGTAATCGGGAAGAAATGAGATGGAGGGATTATTTAGAGCCTGCTCAGCCAAGGGCTGGAGGCCGAAACCAACAGCAAGGCATCATAACCATCTGTAGCCAGCTGGCCAGGGACACTTATAGTTGAGTGGATACAGGGCCAAAGACCCTGGACTCTTATCCATCAGAGAAAACCCCGCCACTGAGAGCGGGGTCTACTATCAAGCATCACTTTTTAACAATCAGGCAGCTTTCCTGCGGGTAGAAAAACCCATTAGACCAACAATACCAGAAACAAAAAGCCAGGCAGCAGCAGGAATAGGCACTGCAGACACATTTACTCCAGCTAAAGCATAGTCATTGTCAACATTATCTTGTACATCAGCGGTAGATTTAGCTGTAAACAGGATTTTTGTAGCCATCATACGTGCTATTACAGAACCGGCATATCCACCTTTGCCAGATCCTTGTGTTGCATCGACTGTAATGAGGGGGGTTCCGCCCTTGCCAACAGGCGCCATTCCGGAACGGTGATTCAGGATTTTTTGAGTTCCTGGAGTGCCTTGAGTCCCTTTTTACGTTGTCTATGAACGATCGCTATCTCCTCTTTCAATTTCTTGCACTGCTTAATATCTTTTTCATCGGCCAGGCTCTCCTTAAGGCTGCCTTCACGTTCTCTAAGGGCCTTTATCACCTTTTTGATGCAGGCTTTCCGGCTGGCGCACTCACGTTTATCAACGTTGAGGTACTCTGTCATTTTATTCAGGTATTTTTTAATCTTCACAGCAAACTCCCTACGTGATTCAGGATGGTGTTAATCACTCCATTTCACCCTTGACGAGTTCCTCAATATCATCTTCGTCAAGTGCAACCGCTCGTTCGGCATCACTGATCATCGGATCATGCTCGCCAAACAAGATCGTTCCCATATCGATGAGATTGCGCGCCACATCGTAAGCATAGCTACTGTCATTCATCAGTGAAGTAGCCATCTCGGCAGAGATAAGGTCTTCCCGAATCAGTTTATCGATCACGCCGTTGACTGTTGCATCATGCTTCTTCATTTTAACCTTTAACAGATCGAGCGAAAGAACCGTCTCTTTTTCTTCTGTTTGCCGGCGCATGTTGTCCAGTTTTCTCATCACCTTTCCCAACTGGGCACGGATAGTGTTGTACTCACGTCGAATTTGCGGGTTCTCAGAGGCAATGTACTGGGAGAGGTTTTTTTGCAGATGCTTGATGTCCTTGAGGGCCTCAACAATGTTACGTGCGGACTGCCGAAGATCGTACAACTGCTCACTGAACTCTGACGGCATGGTCAGCTGGGAGCGACTGATAAATTCAATGATGGCACTGTAAAGCACCTTGACCTTGCGCTCATACTGGTCATCGATATCAAAGGCCACAACCTTACCGGGACGCTGCACCAGTTCATCCAGATCCTGCTCGGAAAGGATCTCCTCGGGGCGCAGGTTAAGCCCATGGGCCATCACCTCGAAGGCGTTGTCATAGAGGTGCTGGGTCTCCTTGCGGACCGCCTCGAAGACAGCCTCAGGGAATTCCATTACCGCATCGTTGAGATACAAGGGCTGCACAGTGTCCACCGGCTCTTTCACGAAGATCCGGTTGAGGAAGTCGACCAGGTAGTTGATGAAGGGGATCATCAATACGACACCCAGCAGATTGAATATGGTGTGGAACACAGCTAGCTTGAGGGTGTAGTCATCCGCCGCGATCCCGACGGCAGCACTGATCGTGTCAACCACCGCAACCAATTGATGGATTGCCAGAATGGCCACCAGACCGGTAACGAGGTTGAACACCAGATGGGCAGCGGCCAGCCGTTTACCCTCGATATTGGCGCTCATTGCGCCAATGATCGCGGTTATGGTGGTACCGATATTGGCCCCGATCGCCAGTGCCAGGGCATTGTCATAGGTGATCTGCTGGGCGGCAAGCGCGGTGATAATGAGCACCAGAGTGGCATGACTCGATTGCATGATCACGGTGGCTGCCAGGCCAATCAGGCTGAACAGCATCAGACCCGCAAAACCGGGTACTGCATAGGCCGCCAGATCAAGGGTATCCTTGAAGGCGTCAAAGCCCTCCTTCATGTGATGGATACCGAGGAAGAGAAAACCCAACCCGGCCAATATGTAACCGATACCTTTCCATGAACGGGATTTCTGAAAGATCAGAATCACGCCAAAAACCAGCATGGGCATGGCGTAGGCGGAAATCTTGACCTTGAGCCCCAGACCGGCAACCAGCCACGCACCAGTGGTAGTACCCAGGTTGGCGCCGAAAATAATGCCAATGCCGGCAGCCAGGTTGATAAGTCCGGCACTGAGAAACGAGATGGTGATGACAGAAACCAGCGAACTGGACTGCATCAGTGTGGTGGTGACAATCCCAAAGGAGAGGCTCTTCCACAACTTGTCAGTGGTGCGGCGTAGGATACTCTCGAGCAGGCCGCCGGTGAAGGCCCTGAAACCCTCCTCCAGGGCTATCATGCCGAACAGGAATATTGAGACACCTGCTGCTATCTCCTTGAAATCGGGGCTTACCCAGAACCCGTAGGCCAGCAGCACAAAGATGACAGGGAGCAGTATCTTGCGAATCATTCAGTCGATCCCTTGGATAACATGCCGATGATATGCAGTTTCATGGCATCATCATGCCGCGAAGGGTGTAAAAGAGCAGGGCAGCCATGGCAGCGGAAACAGGCACGGTAATAATCCATGCGGCAATAATCTTCAGCAGGTGGGAGCGCTTGACCAGTTCATGGCGATACACCTTGCGCAAGCCCTTGCGCTCCTTCTTGGTCAGGTCCGCCTTGGCCGAGTGCTCCTTAAGCTGCCCTAACATATGCCCCTTCTTTTCAATCGAGGCCTTTTTGAAGTCGATAAGAAATGCCTCGACGACCTCTTTATCCTGATCGTGATGGTGCTCCTTGATCTCATCGACCATCTTGGCATAGCTGGTCTTAAGGTATTCACGCAGGAAACCGACACCGAACACGCCGCCTACCGCAATATGGGTAGAACTTACCGGCAACCCCAGTTGGCTGGCGATAATCACGGTGATAGAGGCCGCCATGGCGATGGAGAACGCCCGTGTTTGATCCAGCTCGGTTATCTCTGTGCCGACCGTGCGGATCAGCTTAGGCCCATACAGCGCCAGGCCAATGGCAATACCCACTGCACCCACCAGCATCACCCACATCGGAATGGCGGCCTTTGTCGCTACCCCACCATGCATTATGGCATCGTTGATGGCGGCAAGCGGCCCAACGGCATTGGCCACGTCATTGGCGCCATGGGCAAAGCTCAACAGCGCCGCCGCGAAGATTAATGGCATAGTGAAAAGCCGGTTTACCCCTGCCTTGTCGTTACTCAATTTATCAGACACTCTCGCGATCAGTGGTTTGACCATAATGTAGATCAGGGCGGCTATGACTGCCCCAATTATTGAAGCGGTCATAAAATCCACCTTCCAGATCTTTTTCAGGCCTTTCAGCATAAGATAGGTGCCAAAGGCCCAGGCCATGAAGGCGACCAGGATGGGGACCATCTTCCTGGCCGCAAGTTTCATTTCGGTTTTGTAGGTGATAGTACGTTTGATCAGATAGAGGAAAGCGGCCGCAATGAGCCCACCGAGCAGCGGCGAGATCACCCAACTCGCGGCAATCTGCCCCATTTTTCCCCAGTTGGCGATCTCCAGGCCACCTGCGGCAATACCGGCACCGAGAACACCGCCGACAATGGAATGGGTGGTCGATACCGGCGCACCAAGCGCTGTTGCAATATTGAGCCATATCGCACCCGCCAGCAATGCCGCCATCATCAACCAGATAAAGGTATCGGGATCAGCTATCAGCGCGGGGTCGATAATGCCCTTCTTGATGGTGCTCACCACCTCCCCGCCTGCAACCAGCGCCCCGGCCCCCTCAAAGATGGCGGCGATGATGATGGCACCGGTGAGCGTCAGGGCCTTGGAACCCACCGCAGGACCAACATTATTGGCAACATCGTTGGCGCCGATATTCATCGCCATGTAGCCGCCGATCATGGCCGCCGCGACCAGCAGGTAACCGCCGCTTATATCACCAATCGAGGAACCGGTAACCAGCATAATGCCGACAATAAAGACCAGCGCGACTCCAAGCCGGAATGTCTCTGCCCGCCCCGGTTTGGTGGCGCTCTCTATTTGATTGATGTTTTTAAGTTCCAACAGAATTACCCTTGGGTTATGGAGTGCCATTCCGGGCTCAGCTCGTGCTGGCCCACACTCATTTATTGACCGTACAACACCCTGCGCCATTCGAAAAATGGTGCAAAGGGGCGCAGCATAGCGTCCAAAAACACCATAAGCAAGGGGTTATTTTTCCGGTTAACCGGCATTGATTACAAATGTGATTTATTGGGAATATTTTCAATGAATCTGATTGCGGGTATTGCATCAAACAAGCGCCTGGCGCTCATGTTCCTCCATGATTCGGACACTCCCGCATCGATACCGTGGAACTGCGTGAGAAGGTGGTCAAGCTGCCCCACGGCTACTTCCAGCTTCCCGCAGATGATGTGTAAGAGTTGGAATTCGATCTGACAGATACGGTCTTCCCATCGTAGCAAAAGCAGGCGCTATTGATTTGATGGTCAACAGCCGAAAACGGCACATAAGAGACATCAGCAAATCCTTTTTCAAAACTCAATAGTCTGGTAATCTCCACTATTTGGTAAGGTAAATAAAAACATGATGGGATGCGCTCCTTCCAAAGGTAATAATCCTTAACTTAATCTAAATGAGAATGATTATATTGGCGGCATATTACAATATCGGTGCCAGCGGCATATTACGATATCGGTGCCGGCGTGATAATCAGCTGTTAGCATAAGAAAATGAAAAGCAATCATCCTGCATTTACAGAGAATTACCTGAATGAAATTGTTAATGCATTTACAACACGCAGTAAGGCTTTGAAACACCAGGTAGGAAAAATAAGCTACAACAAGGAAATTGACGAAGGTTACGAACGTCTAAATATTGATTGTAAAAGGCCGTATGATATCCGGCTAAGTATATGGAGTGATAATGAAACTTTTGTAAGAACATGCCAAAGCTCTAAAAATGGGTGGTTGCATAATATTAGTCTATCAGGCAATTTGGGCAGCCTTGAGCCACATATAATTGAAGAGCGTTTTGAAAAAGGCCTTTATATTTGCAGTCAAAAGGAATTACTAGCATTGTGGCCAGAATTGTCAGCGGTGCAAAATTAATGCTAACAAGTAGCTCCACCGGACAAAATACTCGCTGCGCTCGTATTTTTCCGGTGAGCTAGGCGTTAGGGGTATAACGGGACAAAGAATGAAGGAATTATTAATACTAATATTAGCTCTGATAGTAACGTCCGTTTCTCATGCATCACAAGAGCGGGCTAAACAAGCTATCCACGCATTTCATAACGGGATGGTCTCTGAAAATCTTGAAGTAAATCAAGCTACGCTTAAAAAATACCTCCCCAGCTCTTCTGATTATATCCAGCTATTCGGCGAAGCAGGTAGATTACTATCGAATAGGTTTACTACATCAAAGTTATTAGAAAGAATAATTAACGATGCTGGTTCTTTATCCGAAAAGCTTCGCCGCAAGGGTGAGATTACAGATATATCCTTGGAAGAGGTTGTTAGTAATAATTCAAGATATGAGGCATTTTTTGATGAATTAAAATTATTACCTGAAAACACCACTGTATATATTCCAAGTGTGAAATATGAGCGTGTCTCAGGTGGCCCGTTCCATGCACGTGTAGTTATCACACCTGAAAAAGAATTATTAATTGTAGGCTTCGAGCGGCTTATTGATGTAGCAATGGAGCTTCAAGCAACCCCTAACAAGCAGCGCAACTCGGACTCCGGCGCTATCGCGCCTCCGCCGGTTCGCTGAACGTTAGATGAAGAAGGAATGCAAATGGACGTAACAGCGGCATTAAGCACAATCACAGCATTAGGTGAATTAACAAAGCTCATCGTATCTGGAAAAATCGACGCCGAAGTTAAATCAAAAGCTGCTGAATTAAATAATTCCATTCTTTCCCTTCAGGGTACAATGTTTTCGCTCCAATCTCAGAATCAAGAATTGTTGCAAGCGAAGCACAACTTGGAAAACAAGTTGGTAGATATTTCTAATTGGAATAAGGAAGCAAGCCGCTATCAACTTTATGAGCTTTGTCCTGGGGTTCTCGTGTACGCGCTCAAAGAAAATGAAAGCTCTACCGAGCCAGCGCACTATATTTGCCCCAATTGCTATGAAGAAAATAGAAAGTCTATTCTTCAATCTGAAGGTATTGGCTATGGAGGAACAAAACATGTGTGTAGTAATCCTTCATGTAAATCTGAATTTAATGATTTCAATAAAAGGCGTACGCCGAATTTTTAAAATCATCTAACAAGTCAATCTAGCGGACCACAAAAAACGTGGCCGCTAATTTCAAACGTTAGATGCAAAAAAACAACAAGCTATGTAATTCGATTCAAATATATCCTAATTAAAGGAGTTGCATGTTTTCGTTCTTCAGAAAGAATAAATCACCGGCTGGTCTTCGGTCATCGATCGCAAACTCCCTTGAGTCAGAATACAATGAAAAGGCTTTTCTTGTTGATTTCGGTTTAGAAAATGATAGTAACTGGCAAGACTTTGAAGAAAATGGACATAACCATAAAGACTTGAGTGTTGGCCTTTTCTTTATAGCTGCTTTAAAGATATTTAGGCATATCAATTCAGATACAATAGCGTTAGATGTATTAAGCCAATCATCAGCTGAAAAAATATTTTTGGAATGTATTTGCTTTACTTGTTGTGCGATTTCCAAACTAGAGGATGAAGAATATTTAACTGATTTATATGGTAGACAAGGAGAGTTCTATAAATTAGATGGAGCCGATGTAGTTCTTGAAAAAACAATAGATTTATATGCGGAAACCCTGGAACTATCATCTGTTCATCCTCAAGAAATAGTGGATTATTGGGAAGATAGATTTCAATATTATTACCAATTAAAAAAGGGAACGACAGATAATTATTACAAAGCACTGTGCTACTTATTTAGTCTTGCAGTACGAAGTCACGGTGATATGCCGTTCAAAAGTGTATTAGATATTGACCTTCAAGATATTTCCCTTTTGACTCCTCCGTCACCTTTTGCAGGTACGGCAATTCAAAGCGCGGCAGAACTCGCATTATCAGATTTTATTGAGACGGCAAAAAAGACCATGTATGGTTACCAAGAAAGTGATTATAAATGAAATTGTGTTGCTTGATTAATGTGTATGCATCTAACAATTCAAATTCACTCGGACAGTCAAAGCTACGCGCCTTTTTGTGCACTCGCTATCGCTCGATTATTGCACAAAAACACGCTACGCTTTGCCTGCCGGTGATTTGAGGCGTTAGCTTTCTAAGGGGAATATTTAAGAAGTGGAATTACCGTCAAGCTATGTGCTAGATAAAGAGTCTATAAGACTCAATGCATATCGTCTTATTTGTCATTTCTATGCAAATAAAGAGATCTCAAGAAATTCAGATCCCGACGATAGAGATGATGCTATAGCGATTATGGAAGACAGCTATTTCTTCCGAGAAATGAGCAGGCTGCTACTTGAAATAGCTATTTCCGTTCGAGTGCTAGATGATCAAATGAAGACCCTTGAGAACGAATCTGAATTGAAACAAACGTATTTGTCAGCGATGCAACATGTAAACGAAAATTATCATTGCATGATGTTTGATGAAATGAGCTTACGAGAAGTATGTAATAAAATCATTCACGCCAATGTGGTCGAGCCTCATATAGAAGAAGCAGAGGACGGGCAGCATGAAATTGATCACCGCAACTGGCTGGGATGGGCCGATGCTCGGGAGCACTTAGACCCAATCAGGGTTGGGGAAAAGCCTGATCCTATTAAGTGGAAACATTTAACGAATAATATCCGCTTGGGAGGAACCCATCGAGGTAAACAATGGTGGTATCTTCTAATAGTGCCTTCATTTGTAGGTGCTATCGGAGACTTATATGAATAGAAAAAAAGCTAACAAGCGCAGCCACACGGACAAAATGCTCGCAAGCTCGCATTTTTCCGGTGCTGCGGAACGTTATACATTAACAAATCAACTGTAGGAATTAATGATGAAGTTATTCAATAAAATTATATTTTGTACAATGTTTTTAGTTTGGTCTACATCTTCTAATGCGGGTTGGTACCATAATAAAAGCATTCAGTATCTATATGCTGGTGAAATTGGTTCCCGTTACGCGGTCAAATTGATCGGAAGTCAGCCCAATCCTGATTTATGTGGAAGTTCATTTGATCTGGTTATTGAACCTAATAACACTAAACTCAAATCAATGTGGGCAATGTTATTGGCTGCTTATATGGCAAATAAACCTGTCAATATCTATCTATCTGGATGCAGTGTCGGAAAATACAAGTTGCCTATTATAACCGATATAAGCTTGGGGGCATTTTAAACAAGGTATAACAACACGTTCAAAACGCTGTGTTACCACACAGCTCGGACTCTCAAAAGCGGCGCTTTGCTTGCTTTTTCGAGCCGTTTAACTCAACGTTAAGGTACAAGAAATGGAAAGCACGATGATAAATATTATTG